>Ga0315314_1002429_pt1 | contig 15399 bp, 9 predicted proteins | sample TDP9_MG_FD_203631 | JGI IMG/M metagenome (GOLD analysis project Ga0315314, IMG submission 203631) | Freshwater sediment microbial communities from Lake Towuti, South Sulawesi, Indonesia - TDP9 | ecosystem: Environmental > Aquatic > Freshwater > Lake > Sediment | place: Indonesia: South Sulawesi...
CCTCAACCGCCTCACTCAAAATGTTCGCAATAATATCCACTCGGCTTCGGTGCGAAAACTTCGACGCATCCTCAACCCGAAACAAGCAGAACACCAAACATGTATCTTTGTTCTACAGTAACTATAGTTTTGTTAAGTTATAGTTAAAAAATAAGGTTAATTTACACATATCTGTATATATTTACTGTTCTAAAACACAAAACTAGACAAAAAACAAAAACTTCTAGAACCATGTTCTAGAAAATTTCAGCTCATTTTCACAGAATAACGACTATTCAAAGTGAAAAACCATATTCCGCCAATTTTTAGATATTCTTCACCAAAATAAGCCCATTTCACTAAATATCCTTTCTATGAACATCACCTCGCAAACATGCTTATAAGGAATCTTATGCAGGAATCTTCGAATGCAAGTCCCTAAAAGAGGGGGCGAGCGAAAACTTGCTTTGTTCCCGAATTCCTCACGAAACTAATAATGTCATAAGTTTCTCCTCGGCATAATTGGAGCTGCCTGCTAAAATTAAAGAAGTCCTTGTTGTAATCATGGTAGCCAGTTTAGCCAAACGTCTCCAACTTTGACACTCACAACGCCCAAACCGATGTTACCAATTCTAGAATACGTACTCACTACGCCTTTCGCACTAGCCCCTCGGTATGACCCACACCACCGACGTAGCCAAGGACCTAGCCAAGGATGACATGTCCCTCCTCGCGGCCCAAACAATATCGTCGAAGCTAGAAGCCTCTACTCTAGGATGGAGGAGCAGTTAAAGGGATGACCCTCGGGACACCCAAACTCATGAAAGTCCAATGGGGAGACAAAAGCAACCTAAGCTCCGTGAAAATAGACTAGAAACGAGCATAGGATGGGACCGAAAAACCTCAAACAGGATTTATGCCAGCCAAGATTTTTTATCTCTCCTTTCAAGCCCAAAACATCATATTCAGTTAAACATAGACGTGTCACTAGGTATCGCCGGTCGCTGGACCCCTTTTGTGCACCAGCAGAATAACCGGTCGATACTTAGCGGCTTAGGACATGGTTAGATGGGTAAGTCAGAGCGGATGGTAATGACTTGTCAAAAGGGATTAGGGACGAGCCCAACCGCCTGTTTGGTGTCGTATTTTGGTTTCCGTACGTTTTTGGCTAGTTTTTCCATGGATAGGTGCATGTTCTTATGTCTCTTTTCCATCCTCTTCCACGCGCTCTTTGCTGGAAAGTGACGTATACATCCTTGGAAACTTTCATGACTGTTTCAGCGCTCCCAACATACACCTAATGAGATTGACGTTTCTATGAAGCTGGCACCACAAATAACTTCAACCCTTTTTTGAACGCCTTCTAAAGAGGAGTCTCAAAATATTAAGACGTTGAATCACGCGTTTATCAGGGGCTTTCAACCGTTCCGTCGTATAAACCCATTAGAACAGCCCCAGCCGCGAACTTACACCGTTTATGTGTTTCTTCGTCTGCGGAGTGGTTCCTTTTGTAGCTGCGCGAGTTTACGCTAATCCTCAAACCTAGTAAAACTCATTTTCCCTCAATAAAATTTTGCATCTTTAAATTGACACAATTTTGTATAAAAAATACCTTGTTTACGACCGTATACTACTTGTTCAACGAGAGATTAACCATTGTATACGAACGTCTCTGCAAAAACGATATCTTATTTTCACACTAATAAAAGTGTTAACAGGTTATTAACGTGTTAATATAGAGTTGGGAGAGGGCTTTGCCAACGCGCGCAAAAGCGTTGTCTGCGCTAGTTGTTATTCTCGCGGTAAGCGCTAGTCTTGGCATGATGTCGATGAGGTTTGAGAAGGTAGGTTCTGAAGAGCCCATCGCGTACGCCCAAGCAAAAAATCAGACTTTTTACGTCGCCCTGGATGGTGATGATGCCAGTCCCGGAACCATTGATCAGCCTTGGCGAACCATTCAACGCGCTGCCGACACGTTGGAGCCTGGCGATATGGTCTATATTCGAGGTGGGGTTTATGAGGAGTACGTGGAGCTTTCCCGAGGGGGAAGCTATGGAAACTACATTACGTACGCTGCCTATCCGGGGGAGACTCCCATACTGGACGGGGAGAATGTTGACTGGAAGTATGGCTTCAACCTGGTATACGAATCCTACATCAAAATAGACGGGTTAGTGATCCGAAACTGGGACGGTTTTGGAATCGTGTCTTGGGGTCAAAGCGACCATATCGTCATCAAAAATGTTGAGATATATAATACGGGCTCTGCCATAAGGCTGTTTGACCACCACGATGACTGGATCGTGGAGAACGCGTACTTACACCACAATTCCCTCATCGGAGTTGATTGTGCCCCAGGTCCGGGCACCAACATCGTGCTACGAAACGTCCAGTCCATGTACAACGGTGTCGGAGGCGAAACAGCGGCCGACGGTTTTGCCTTTGAGAGCGGCAACAACATTCTTGTCGAAGACTGCGAAGCGTCATACAATGGTGGCGACGGTTTCGATTTTAAATCTGATGGGACGCAGCTGGTACGTGTTGTTGCCCACGATAATGGCCGCAATAACATTAAACTTTGGGGTGAGAACAGCCGTTTGATCAACGCCCTTTCCTATGACAGCGGGCTCACCAATCTGGTGCTGGCGGAGGGGGGGAGCTACCATGTCATCAACTGTCTCTTCGCGAGTCGAAGTAGTTACGGGTACCTTGCCACCTTAGGCGGTTACGATACTTCAACCCCCACCCCACTAGTTCTCTACAACAACATCTTCTACAACGACAATCCAGTCATGGGTGGGACCACGGTTTACTTTCCTGCGGGTGCCGTTCTCACGGCGGATAACAATATCTACTGGAACCCTTATAGAACCGACGCTGTGATCTGTGCCGAATTTGCCGGTGGCTGCTTCAGTAGCAATGACATCAAGGACGGAACTTGGCATGCCTCTTCCGGAGTTGACGCCAACAGTGCTTACGCGGACCCCCTTTTTGTCGATGCAACGGGTAAAGACTTTCACTTAACGGTTGAGAGCCCTGCGGTGGACGCGGGCAATCCTGCCGTTGCCCCAAACAGTGACCTAGAGGGCATCTCTAGGCCTCAGGGGAGTGGTGTAGACATAGGTCCATATGAGACGTGTCAAACGTCTAACAACCCACTAAACTTAGTTATGGAGCTTGACACGACCACATACAAGACTGGAGAGCAGATGAACGTTGCCTTGAGATTAACCAATGAAGGTGATTCTGAGGTTGTTCTCGTTTTTCCGACCTCCCAAATGTTCGACTTTCAGGTGCTCGATGATAGTGGGAGAGAAGTGTACAAATGGTCCTCTGAACGCTTTTTCCTAGCCGCGATAACAACGGTCACGTTGAAGCCGGGTGAAACGCTTGAACAATCCTTAACTTGGGCGATTGATCTTGAACTTGGCTCATACATAGTCATAGGAATGATGACTAGATTCACGGTTGACGGAAGCTCAACAATCCTCCAGACTCCGGGAACCGCTATTCAGGTAACTTCTTCAACTGTTGAATATCAAGGAGGAGAAATGAAAAATTGATCAAGAGAGAGATGAAACGAATTTTCTTGATCGCGTTCTTGATATTGTTAATCACTAGCACCGTTTCCCAATTTGTAACAGCGATAGGTGTCGGCCCAATCCAGCCCAGCCCGGTACAATATGTTCCTGGTGAAGTGATTGTGGGCCTTAAAGATGCCGATGATCGTCCGATGATTACTCGACTCATCGAGGGCAAAGGTGGTACAATAATCCGTCGACTTGACACCCTTGCCGCGGTGGTTGTGAAGGTGAGTGAGGAAAGGGTCGAAGCCTTCATGGAAAAGATGCGAGAAAGCAGCTGGGTAAGGTATGTGGAGCGCAACGGAAAAGTCATGTTGACCCTCACGCCAAACGATCCGGGGTGGTCGAATCAGTGGGGCCCAAAGAAAATTCAAGCAGACACAGCTTGGAACACCCAAACTGGAGATAAATCGATACTCGTAGCAGTCGTCGACACCGGCGTGGACTGGAATCACCCTGACCTTGCGGCTAACTACGTTGCCTTAGGTTACGACTGGTGGAACGATGACTCGGATCCGATGGACGACCACGGCCACGGAACTCACGTCGCCGGCATCATAGCGGCTGTACTGAACAATGGAAAAGGCATAGCAGGACTTGCACAGGTTAGAGTCATGGCGGAAAAGTTTCTAAGCGCAGAAGGCTGGGGTACCTACGCAGACGCCGCGTCTGCGTTGATCCATGCGACTGATGCGGGCGCCGACATCATAAGCAACAGCTGGGGCTCCTATCAGGACTCGAGTTTAGTGCATGATGCAGTCAAATACGCATACAATAAAGGAGCTCTGCTGGTCGCAGCGGCTGGAAACGAGGGCTGGGACTGGCCCTTATATCCCGCTGCATACGACGAGGTGGTCGCCGTCACAGCCACCGATCAATCAGATAACCCTGCCTCGTTCACAAATTTCGGGAGTTGGGTAGAGGTCGCTGCGCCAGGCGTGAGCATCTACTCGACGGTTTGGGATGATTCCTACGCGTCTTGGAGTGGCACCTCGATGGCGACTCCTCACGCTGCGGGTGTTGCCGCCCTGATTTGGAGCCAGTTCCCCAGCATGACGAGAGACCAGGTGCGAGCTCGGCTAAGGAGTACAGCGGATGATCTGGGTAACCCCGGCTTTGACATCTACTACGGGTACGGAAGGATCAACGCAAGAAAAGCAGTGGGCACCAGTCCTCCTAGTGCTCCTAGCGGGTTAACGGCCACGGCTGTTTCCTCGTCCCAGATAAACCTAGCTTGGACGGACAACAGCGCCGATGAGAGCGACTTTCACATCGAACGGAAAGAGGGATCTGGAGGGACTTGGAGCGAGATCAAGACGGTTGGAGTGAACACGATTTCATATCAAGACACTGGTTTGAGGCCCTCCACCATTTATTATTATCGAGTGAGGGCTCACCGCCACAGCGACAACCTCTACTCAGGCTATTCGAACGAGGCCTCCGCCACGACAAGTGGAGGCGCCTTCCAATATCAAGCTGGCAAAGTTAACGCCGACCATAATTGGGCCACGGTTAGCTTCCCTTCAAGCTTCAGCACCACGCCGGTCATAGTGGCGGCCATCATGACCGAAAACGATGGAGATAACTGCCACATAGACTTAAGGAATCCATCAACCACAGGCTTTCAAGCTCGCGTAGAAGAGGACAAATCTCGTGATGGTAGCCACGCAACCGAGGTGATTGGTTGGTTCGCCACGTTGCCAGGAACGTATACCGTTGATGGGAAAAAAGTAATTGCTGGAACAATCACAGCCGATCATCAATGGAAGCAAGTTAATTTCCCATCGAGCTTCTCATCAACCCCGGTCATAGTAGCAACCATTATGTCCGAGAGTGATGGGGATAATTCCCATATAGACTTAAGGAATCCGTCGGCGACAGGCTTTCAAGTTCGCGTAGAGGAGGATACTTCATGCGATGGTCGGCATACAACCGAAAACATAGGTTGGATAGCCCTAGAACCGGGCACATACAACATCAACAGCGTGAAGCTTATAGCTGGCAAAGTTAACGCTAACCATAATTGGGCCACGGTTAGCTTTCCGTCTAGCTTTAGCTCCACCCCAACCATTGTAGCCGAAATCATGACTGAAAACGGCGGAGATAATTGCCATGTAGACTTGAGGAATCCATCAGCGAGCGGGTTCCAAGCTAGGGTGGAGGAAGACATTGGCTGCGATGGGCCTCACACAACTGAGACCATAGGTTGGATAGCCATCCAGAGCGGCAGCGGCAATCCTGTCAATTCGCTGTCTGTGGGTTTGGTCAGTCCAAATGATGGCGCATCCCTTACCTCTAGCCCCATACAGCTTAGAGCCAGAGTTACCTCTGATGGGAGCGCTGTTCAGGGCGCTAGTGTAAACTTTTATGTTGATGGCAGTCTTAAGGGGACGATTTCCTCAGATTCTAACGGTTATTCCTCCTACAATTTCTACCCTCCATCAGCCAAAACCTATACCTGGTATGCTATAGCCAAGAAATCAGGCTATAATCCCGGTACTTCCGAAACTTGGGGCTTCACCTACAGCCCGAGCGGAGGCGCCTTCCGGTATCAAGCTGGCAAAATTAGCGCTGACCATAATTGGGCTACTGTCAGCTTCCCTTCAAGCTTCGGCTCCGCGCCGGTCATAGTGGCGGCTATCATGACCGAGAATGATGGGGATAATTCTCATATAGACCTAAGGAATCCATCAGCGACAGGCTTTCAAGTTCGCGTAGAGGAGGATACTTCATGCGATGGTCGGCATGTCACCGAAACCATAGGTTGGTTAGCTGTTGAGTCTGGAGTATATGTGGTTGATGGGAAGAAGATTATTGCTGGTACCACCACGGCCGATCATCAATGGAAGCAGGTCACCTTTCCGTCTAGCTTCAGTGATACGCCAGTTATAGTGGCGGTTATTATGACTGAAAATGGCGGGGACAACTGCCATATAGACTTGAGGAATCCATCAGCGAGCGGGTTCCAAGTTCGCGTTGAAGAAGATGTTGGCTGCGATGGGCCTCACACAACTGAGACTATAGGTTGGATAGCCCTAGAACCGGGCACATACAACATCAACGGCGCGAAGCTTATAGCTGGCAAAGTTAATGCCGACCATAATTGGGCTACTGTCAGCTTTCCGTCTACCTTCAGCTCCACGCCAGCGATAGTGGCGGCTATCATGACCGAGAATGGCGGAGATAACTGCCACATAGACTTAAGGAGTCCATCGGTAAGCGGCTTTCAAGCTCGCGTAGAAGAGGATAAATCTTGTGATGGTCGCCACGCAACCGAAACCATAGGTTGGATAGCCATCGAAAGTGGCAGCGGCTAGACTTCATAGCCGACGAACTCTTGGAGTTTCTTAGATGTTTTTCTTTATAAAATGAGTAAAGAAACTATCTTATGACAGGCGATCTCAATAAAGTTGATATCAGTGGAATTAAGGCTTGGGCCCACGTCGATTGAAGCCTGAAGACCCACCAACCTCGGCCTTCATCGAATTATCATTCTTCTAGACAGGACAGTGGCTTCAAGCTAGCCGACAATCGATCGAACGCGCCAGTTAACGGGTCGAAAGTTCGTTTTTACCCTGCATGGCCAATACATTTAAATCAAGTTGAATCATTAGCTCAGACAGCGTGTTTTCTTTTGAAAAGGGTTATGCATTCTTTGTCTAGGAAGTAATTAGCTTAGCATTTTTAGAACAAGACCATTACCAATAAGTAGTGCAGATTAGTGACAGACTGATAAAAATGATAAAGTCAACACTAGGTATCGCCGGTCGCTGGAATCCTTTTATGCACCAGCAGAATGACCGGTCGATACTTAAGCAGCTTTGGAATGGGACTAGAAGAGTTAAATTAGGCGCGTATGAGACGGCTTGTTCCTTGATTTAATTTTGGGAGACTGAAAACGAAAAGGTTTCCTTGACTAAAGCACAAAAATTATCTAAGGAAAGCAGTGAAAGCCCCGTTAAAAGGTTAAGTGAGCGCTTGGAAGGAGGAAGCCAATGCACGTTCCAGAGGACCTTTGCTCCGCCTAAGTATAGTCTGAGGGCGAGAGGGTTTGGCTCTCCACTTGAAAAAATGGTTGTTCTCTGAAAACAGGAGTCTAGAAGATTCTAGATTCTACTCCAAATCATATCGAATAATCGCCTAGAAAACCCGCGGGATGGTGATCGTCTTATTGAACGATGAGACCCTCTAGGATGTTTATGCATTTGGTCAAGGACTTGGGAAACGCCTGTCTCAACAGCTCGAAGTCTTGGCTGTTTAGGGCCTTGAGAATGTAAAGGGCTAGTAGGTAGATGAAGGCTGCTGCTAGGATTTCTACGGCAAGGATCTGAATTGTGGGCATTTTCCCGCTAAATGTGAAATCGATTATGAAAAGGATCGGAATGGTTACTGTTGAGGCTGCGGCGGATTTCCATACGGCCTCCTTGTCTAGTCGAACTTTTACATATTTTTGGAGCGTGTAGATCGCCAGGGTGAGGCCTATTGCCTGCACAGTTAGGCGGGTGAGGGCGGCCCCAACCCCTTCTAAGAACGGTACCAAGGTTATGAGTAGGGCAACGGTCGAGAGGGCCATGACGACGCTAATTTTTAGTACCTGCTTCGTTTTTCCAAGGGCAGTCAGCGCTGTGGCAATAAGCGAATAGAGAGCGAGAAGGATTACAGAGATAGATAGTATGGCGAGGGATTTGGCGCCTGACGCATAGTCTGGTCCGTAGAAAAAAGTTAGCGCGGTAGGAGCTATGGTTGCCAGCCCTAGACAGCTAGGAATCATAACGTAGAATAGGTATCGGCTTGCGGTTCTCAAAATCTTGCCTATACTTTCGGGATTTTCGAGGCTGTACCGGGCTGAGAGCACTGGTAATATGGTGACCATTATGGGTGCATAGATCACGGAGAGGACACCTATGCTGCTGACTACGATGCGGTAGATTCCCACTAGGGCGTAGTTGGAGGTCACCGAGGCTAGGATTACGATGTCTGCCCAGTTTAGGACGAGTAAAGTTAGGGAGCTTAGGAAGAGAGGGAAACTGAAGTGGAGCAGAGGCTTGATAGGTGCACTGTTAGCTAGATCCGGAATCTTGCCTCGGGTGAAGGCTATGGCAGCGATTACTGCTACGAGAGATCCAGCTATGTACCCGATAAGTACGCCTGAAACGCTGAGACGAATGAGCGCTAATATGACGGCTATTGTACGACTGGAGACAATGGATATGATGGATACGGCGGCCATTTTTCCGAAGAGGCAAAGGGCTTGTAAGCTAGACTGGTAGAGAGTGGAAAGGTTTGAGAGGAGGGCGTGAGTAGCCATTAAAACTATGAAGAACGCGAAGTCGGGGGTGCCCCAAAAATACTGCGAGATTATTTCTGAGAAGAGAGCTATTGTCACGAAGCCCGCTATAGACAACGCGAGGATGGCTCTTGTTGCGGTTTTTTGGATCGCGGTAGCTTCCTCTAATTGATTTTTTCCCAGGTTTTCGGAGGCAAACTTTGCGAGGGCGGTGGGCAGGGCCAGTGTGGTGAAGAGGGAGAAGGTGGAGGCGAGGAAGGACAAGACGGATAAGACTCCCAAATCTGTTGGGGTTAGGGCATTTGTTTTTGTGACGGCGATGTAGAAGAGTCCCATGATCAGGTATTGAATGACGTTGGTCGATGTTATTTGGAGGGTTCCCTTAGCTATGTTGTTGGTTTCCAAGCTGGCACCCTAAAACTTTGACAGTGTATCAAGTTGTCTTTAAGCTGGATTCTATATCTACGAGGATGGAGAGGCTAAAGAGTGTCAGATATGTTAGGTGAGGAGGGACTAGTTCAAGGGGGACAGGTATGGGGAAGGTAAAGAAAGTGGGAAGGACGACTGTGAGGATGGGTATGGGCAGTAGCATGTTGGATGGATGATGATGGAATAGGGTCCAAGCACCCTTTGTTTTGAGCATAACCGTGAGGCAGGCGAGGAAAAAGATCCACTCTAAGGAAATGTTTGTTAGGCTTGTTACTTCGATTTTCGCGCCGTACCATGTTATGGTTATGGGCCAGAGCATCTGCACGCCTCCTGCTGTGAGGAAGTCTCCTATGAGGGAGTGCTGGGCTAAGGCTATGAAATAAGGTATGGCTCTTTTCTTGTAGGTTATGAGCACTGGAACAAAAGCTAGAAAGAGGACTATGATGGAGTGTATTGGTCCACGATGTTCCACGCCTGGTATGATCAGATCTATATCGGGTAAGATGGAGGCGAGAAACAAAAGAGAAACGTCTACATTTACGTTCAGAAGTTTTGATAAGGCTCTTCCGGATAGGTATCCCAAGGCGAAGTGTCCAACCGAAAACATGGGTCATCCCGTTCTGTCTGAAATAGCTTGACATTATTCGTGGTTGTGCCATGTCCTTACAGATGTTGTATTCCCATCCTGTTTCGTGGCTGTGGTAACTAAGTTTTATAATCTCGCCATCATTTCCTCCCTCTGAGCCGCCCTACCGTCTCATCCCACTTTCATGATTCTCTGAGGAAATGCCTTTTTCAAAATATTTGTAACCTTCAAGGAACATAGGACAGCGTTCTCTTATTGTTAAGCTTGGCGTTCACGGACGATAGCGGCGGTGGCAAGCGTCAGAGTTAGGGCTAAGAGGCTGAGGGTGATGGGGGCGGTTCTTATGCCCCAAGGGGTGCAGTTGAGGAGGAGACCGGCAATGGGGACAAGGACTAGGCTCATTCCTATGCTGATAGCGGTACGTTCGATGTTGTCAAGTTCTTTTGTTGGGAAGAGGGCTTTGATTAGAGTGTAGCCCGGTAGCCATAGGACGAAGATGGACCCGAGCATGTATCTCGCGTAAATGAGGGGGTAAGCGTCTTCCGGAATGATGAAGACGAGGGTTGTGGTGGTTGCGGCTAGTGTCAAGATGATCCAGTACCACGCTGCCCTTGCGGAAAGGAGGTAACCCTTCAGTGTGGGAGGAAGCAGAGCAGGGTACTCCTTTAGGGTCAGTTTTCCCTGATTCTGTAGGTGTAAGATTCGTTCCATGATCCTTTGTTCAGGCATAGGGTACTTTAGTTGCACCAGCTTGACGAGTTGTTCAACCGTTTCCAGATGTTTGTTCTTTACAGTGCCATATATGAACTCATCAATGTCCAAAGACCTAAGCTGATTATCTTGCATGAAACTCATGCCTCAGATTTGTTTTGTTTCTGGTTATGATTATATGAAAATAAACATCCATGGTCACTAATGTCCCAAGACACCTCTAAAGTTAGTATTAACTCGATGACTTAGCTTAGACTAATCACCACGCCAGCATTGTTTCAGTTAAGAATCTGGAGTTTGAGGCGAGCGGAGGCCCCAATTTGTTGCGTTTAGTAAGATAGTTAGGGTAGTGGATGGGCGCGTATGGTGGGATAGCTTTGGTTTTAGGACTCCTTTCTCACAAAGTAGAGAAAGTACCGATGATGCTGTTTTGCTCTTCTGAATCAGTAGAGACGTTTTCTGGCGAGGTAGGCGGTGGCGAGGGCGACGAACATGGCCATCATTAGGATTATTGTTCCAGGCTCAGGTACTACGGGCTCAGGGTTGGGTCCGGGGTTGGGCTCTGGAGTAGGTTCTGGAGTGGGCTCAGAACTGCTACTGTGGGAGTGACTTTCGGGATATGTGGCGGTGAATACGTTGAATGCATCGCCACCGTCACGTTGGCCGTTTCGGTTTAGGTCAGCCCAGATTTCGTATTCATAGTCTCTCAACCGGTATATGGTAGTTCCCATGTAGGTTATCTTGTACAGAGGGCCTGACCAAACTAAGGTAGCAAGGATCGAGCCGTCGCTTCCGGTAGTGACAGTGCTACTTGCTACAGCGATGCCAAGATGAGGGTCCATGATGTAGATCGTTATTCTTGTGTTAGCTGGAAGGCCGCTACCCCTCACATAGACATCGTCAGATACGTCAAATTCACTTTTTGGATTCCCCAGGGAGTCGGTTGGCCATACTTTGGGTACTGCTGGAGCCGCTGTAACGCAGGGTGTTATCACCAAAGCTAGAGCAACTATCAGTAGTAGAGTTGATGCCACTTTCATAGTTTTTCATCTCCTGTAACTATATTCACCCAGTATTTGCAGTTACCGTCACTCCTATTTATATGGCTATGAAAAATCAATCCAGAAAATAAGTTCAATGTTCTAGAACATCAAAGCACAATTAAAAGTTTGATCTCGAATTTTGCGTCGTATCGACTCATTATGCCAACTAAGGCATCGCTATATAGATCCGTATGAGGACGGAAAGGATAAATAGTAGGCCGAGCAGCAGTGCCGCTTGTCTCAGTCTTCCTTTTTCGATAATTAGGCTCGTTCGACCATAGTAAGGCGATATCACCTCTGATGTGGCGAGCAAGATGACGGCGGTGATGGCCAACCAGAGACTAATGTCCCAGAAGGATAAGGGGAACTGCATTTCTCATTCCTCATAGACTCGGTAATGGAGTTAGCTAATCATCGAGAATTTGGTAACCGCCGTCCTTTCCTGAAAAGCGTGAATACACCCACAAGAAGGAGAACTAGGCTTATCAGAAAATAGTGGATTACCTTCATGCCAATTCCTAGACTGACGGCTTCACCGGTTCTGGAGCCAAAGAGGACTAAATCGAGGCTTTTGCTCCATGTGGTTATGTCGTACCACGTTAACCAGCCAACCCAGGTCAGAGTATAGAGTCCGAGAGCTATCAGGACTAAGCCGATCAAATTGTTCAAGAGATAGCTCGGATGCCTTCCAGTAGGCTGGACAGGTGTGGGGGGAACCTCTTCCGTGGAAACCTCGGCAGAAGCTACTGTCTTAGGAGTTGGAGGGGAAAACTCTGTAGGGGGCGCCTCTATAGAGGCTACCGCCGTTTGCTTTTCAGATGGAAAAGTTCCCAGAATTCGGTAGTAGGCTTCGATTACTTCGCCATCGGTAGATGGTTTGATTTTTTCAATGATGACTGGTTCTCCGGAGGATCTTGCTAGCGCGCATGCGATGGAGCTGCATAGTGGGCAGCCTAAGGAGCTGCAAACGTTTGATAGTTTTGTTCTAACTTGGTTGCAAAAGTCTTTGAAAACGGATTCAGTTATTTTAACATGGACCGTGTCGTCACGCACATTCATTTTGAAGGCTTTGGCTATTTCTAATCCTTCGATGAAGAGTTTGGGTAGATTGTCTTGTAAGTAGTTTAGGTCGACTTTGGCGAAGTCTGTTCCTAGCTCCTTTTCGAAGAGGTTTGCAAGGTCTAGTCCGGATGGGGTGAGACAGATTCCTGCTGGATTCTTTAGGAAGACCTTTTCTTTGGCTACCTCTTCTATGGTCGGGACAGTGATATCCTTTTCAGAGGAGATAAATACGGTTCCTTCCTTAAGCCCTTTAAGATATCGAGGGGGCAAGTATACTCCCTTACCCTCATAGTTTAGGTCAGCTATTACTCGATCAATGGTCACAAGCGAAGAAAAACTCGTAGAATCTAGGAGGCTCGATTTCACGTATCTTACGGGCCTTACGAATAAGAATAAGACGCCCCAGAAGGCTAGTCCCAAGCCAATAAAGGCTAGAATAGAGGACGCATAGAGAACGGATGAGGCAATCGCTATTGCGCCATAAAGCAGTAGGACGTACCCCGCCACTCCGGAGGGCTTTCTTTTGTACTTCCAAAGTTCCAGCCTCAGCTGTTCAATCCTTTTCATTAAAGTTTGCTCATAACGTTCTCTCTCTACGGTAGGTACCTTTGCTTTCAAGACCCTCCTATAGAGTATAACTATACTAAGCGATGTTATTACTAAAATGCCTAACAATACAAAACCCAGCCTTAACATTAAATAATAGCGACTTGCCCATTTGTAGCTAAATTGAAGCCCAAAGTGGTAAAGCGTATAGATTAATGAGTTCATGTATAGGAAGTGGAAAATAAGGAAAACCGTTGTTGCTATTGCGATAGCAAATACAATCAATTCTATCATTTCTTCTTCCTCCCGATTTTGTTTTCTAACTTGGACCTATCATTTAACTCACCTAATATGGAAATGGAACAATATATCCAAGACCTGCAAACGCTAATGCGATTAACATGGTAACAGCAACACCCATAACTACAGCCAAAATCAATAGATCTTGTCCTGTTTCGATCCCCAATTTCTCTTTCCAAGAACTGAATATTAAGCTACCCCTTAGTTGATGACGTTCTTTTGTTGAAAGGCCATCGTCGACATGGATTAAGCTTCTCAGTCCTTTGTGCGTACTACTTTTGATGAGTAATAATAAAGACAGAAGCGAGATGATGGGAAACATGCAGACAGATAGAAAACGGATAGTTAGATCGTTGAAAATGATTGGCCACAATTGCTGAATTACGTCACTCCAGGGTGGGCAATTGTGCTCCTCCCAGATAATGGCTGGAGAGATGAAATACAGTGGGTTATGACGGCCATACATGTAGATTAAGGGGATGGCGCTGAAAACCGTATAAAGCTTCTTTGAGAACCTCCCTTTTATAACTAGGTAAAGCAGGAAGGGGAGAGCCCAAAAGATATATTGGGGGTTTACAACAGTATAGGAAAGGTAAGTAAGCAGCAAGGTACTTACAAGACAGATAACTAGGGAATCGAAATCATTTTTTCCTCTCCAAAAATTGTAGGTAAGTCCTAGAAATATAGGAATAAAAACTAGCGGAAAAACAGGCTGGTTTCTCTCCCATTGATAGAGGTTGAGGAATTGTGTCCATGTTAATCCAGCAATAAGGTTTCTTCCATGCCAGTCCGGTGAAGCTTTAAAAGTGACGAGGCGATACGCGAATTCCAACCCACCTGGGAAAAGAAGGAAGCTAGAGAAAATGAGCACCCCGACAAAGAGAGAAGTGGTGAGGTATTTGAAACTCCTTCTTAATCCCTGGTTCTTATAGACATAAATTAATATCGGAATCAGAAAGAGCATGGGGTACATTTTTGTCGCAATCCCAAGAGACAAGAATATAGCGCTCAAGAAGAATTTCCCTTTCCGAAGGAAGTAGATCGAATAAAAAGTAAAGAAAGTACAAAGTGAATCAAAAACCCCCCATATTGAGGATACTTGGACAGTGAAAGGGTTTAGAATCCAGAGAAAAAGTATAGCCTTCTTATATCTTGTATCTTGCGTAAGGTCAATAAGCAAATATCCGATTCCTATGTCTGCCAGAATGTTTGGAAGCTTAATGAGAAGATCAAGAAGTGGTAATGCCGGTGGAACGAAACTCCGATAACTCTCAAATATATTGCCTGTGACTACCCATTGGCTCCATAAAGATGCGGGATTTCTTGGAAACTCGAATCCTGTTATCACCCACCAAATGAAGAACGAAAATAACGAGACAAAGAACCAAACCGGAGGATAGGAATAACGCAACACCAGTGGATAATCAGGCGGAATACTCGGCTCGAAGGGATACAGATTATATCCGTAAACAAGGGAACACCAAAGTCGGCTGACGTAATTATCAAATCTCTGTTCAGTCCATGGCGCAAACAAAACCCGGATGAGTAGCCCAAACGTGAGAAATATTATCGTCTCTCTTCCAGATACTTGAGCACGAAGATATGATTGGAGTTTTCCGAGCGCTCGAGGTTTTCTTATTCTCATCCTTTTCCAAGTGCACCGCAACGCCAACAAAACACTAATGAATACAATTAACCATGCTACGACATGGTATCCAAAACCCACATTTACCCTTAAGACAACAGTGTTTGAGACCTCGTTTCCTATCACAATCCTAAGGTAGTTTCTTCCGCTGATCGCCCAACCAGAGTCGACAGGTTGATTGCGGGATGTCTTTCCATTCGATTCCACGGCTGCGTTCGCCAGGTTAC
>Ga0315314_1002430_pt1 | contig 15394 bp, 9 predicted proteins | sample TDP9_MG_FD_203631 | JGI IMG/M metagenome (GOLD analysis project Ga0315314, IMG submission 203631) | Freshwater sediment microbial communities from Lake Towuti, South Sulawesi, Indonesia - TDP9 | ecosystem: Environmental > Aquatic > Freshwater > Lake > Sediment | place: Indonesia: South Sulawesi...
CGGCTGGCGCTGGGTGCCGCTCCCGCCGACATCCTGAGCCACGTTCTGCGCCGGGGAATGAGGTGGACGGCGGCCGGGCTGGCGCTGGGCCTATCGCTGTCCGGCGCGCTGGCCGGCGGGCTTCGCGCGTGGCTCGGCCAACTGAGCCCGGCGCTGATCGGGTCCGCGCTGGCGGGCCCGCTGCTGATGGCCGCAGTAGCGCTGCTGGCCTGCTATCTGCCCGCCCGCCGTGCGAGCAAGGTCGATCCCATGGAGATCTTGCGGCATGAATGAGCGTGTCCTCGACTGGGCATGGGAGTAAACGATACAGTTTTACGGTCCAGCCGCATAACCATCTACATTTTCATCGAGTTGACCTGAGGGGTCGGGCTGCGTTAGAATTTCGTTTACTTAACGGACCGGGGACCCTCAAGGATCGCGATGAACAGAATGCCGGCTGGCTGGGACTACTTGATTCTGACCGCGTCGAACGCCAGGCAGGCGCAGGCCTACGAAGCGCAACTGGATCTGCGGCGGGGACTCGGGCTGCTGGCGCGGATTCGAGAGGAGTTCGTGGTGGCCGATCCGGAGGGCAAGCGGGTCGGCAGCGGCGGCAGCACGCTCCATTGCCTGGCGCTGGTGCTCAACCGGGAACGGCGCCGCAGAGGGACCGGGGCGGCAGACGTCGAAGAAAGCCTGCGGGGACTGCGGATTCTGATCGTCCACGCCGGAGGCGATTCGCGGAGACTGCCGGCGTACGGGTCGTGCGGGAAGATCTTCATTCCGTTGCCTGGGGAGAGCCACTCTGCGGTGGCGTCCACGCTGTTTGACCGCCTGGTCCCTTCGTTTCTGGACCTGCCGTGCGGGCCTCCGGGCAAAGGGCAGGTGGTAGTGGCCGCCGGCGACGCGCTGATCCGTTTTGACCCGACGGCGGTGCGGCTGGACCGGGAAGGGATGACCGTGCTGGGGTGCTACGCGTCTCCGGAGGAGGCGTCGCGGCACGGCGTCTTCTGCGCGAGCAGCGACGGAACCGTGCGGTTGTATCTCCAGAAGCCCACGCCGGCGGAACAGGCCCGACAGGGCGCGATCAACCGCTTCGGCAAAACCATCCTGGACGCCGGCGTGATGAGCTTCGACGCCGCCACGGCCACGGCGTTGCTGAAGACGTTCGGCATTGCGGCAAACGCCTCCGGGGATCTGGCGTGGACGGAGCCCATGGGCAACGTGGTCCTGTCACGCGGGCTGGATCTGTACCGCGAGATCTGCTGCGCGATGGGGACGGAGGCCACGCCGGATCATTTCCTCAAGACCGCCTGGACGAGCGGCTCGGGGTGGGATGAGGCGACGCTGCTGGGCGTGTTCGGGCCGCTGCGGGAGATTCCGCTGCGGGTGCAGGCGCTTCCGCAGCCGAGCTTTCTGCACTTCGGTTCCACGGGCCAGTTGGTGGCCAGCGGCCTGGCGCTGGTGACGCAGGACAGCGGCGCCGTTCCGGCCGTCAGTTGCCTGATGGTGAACAGCGAAGTGACGGCGGGAGGGAGCGCGACCGGGCCTGACTCGTGGGTGGAAGGATGCCGGCTGAGCGCGCCGCTGGCGCTGGCCGGGCGCAACGTCGTGGCCGGCGTGGAGGTCAGCGCGCCGCTCGAGTTGCCGGAAGGGGCGTGCCTGGACGTCCTCCACGGGCGCAGCCGGAGAGGCGACCCGGTGTGGTTCGTGCGCTGCTACGGGGTGAACGACGGTTTTAAAGAACCGGTGCACGAGGGCGCCGAGTTCTGCGGGCGGCCGCTGCCAGGGTGGCTCGCGGCGGTGGGCGCAGCGTCCGCGGAGATCTGGCCGGATGTTGGGGAGGCGGAGGAGCGCAGCCTGTGGAATGCCCGGGTATTTCCGGCGGAAACAGAGCCGGACGGCTACCGCAACTGGCTGTGGATGTTCGAGGTGGATGAGGCGACGCCGGAGCAGAAGCGGGCGTTTCTGGCGGCGGAGCGCTACAGCGCGGCGGAGATCGCGGTGCTGGCGGATCCGGAGCTTTTCCAGCGCCGGCGGGCGCGCATCCGGGCCGGAGAGGTGCGGCGCTCGCTTGCCCGCCTGTTCAGCCGCGAGAGCGCTTTTTCGGCGGACGACCTGGCCTTCGTGATGGCCGGCGCGCCGCAGCGCGCGGCGTGGGCGGCCGACCTGCTGGGGCTGGCGCAGACCTATGTCGGCGAGTTTTCGGGCGCCGGCGGGATGGACAGCTTCGTGTTCTGCCGGGTCGTTCACTCGCTGGCGTCCGCGACCGCAAGGCTGTCGAAGCGGGAGGACCAGCCGCTCGGGGAGGTTTTGCCGGGCCTGGAGGAGGCCCTGCCGGAGGGCACGCGGGCGTGGATGGACGCAGTCAACGTGCCGCGGGGCGGGCGGGCCACGGTGGCGGACTGGACAGGGCGTCTTCGCTCGCTGGCTTTCCGCCGGCTCAGCGAGGCGATCGTGACGAGTTCACTGGCTCCCGGGGACCGTCCCCGCAACGCTCTCAGGACCGACGAGACGATCTGGGGCCGGGCGCCGGCGCGGATCGAACTCGGGGGCGGGTGGACCGACACGCCGCCGTACACTCTGGAGCACGGCGGCGACGTGATCAACGCCGCGGTGAACCTCAACGGGCAACCGCCGATCCACTGCTACTGCCGGGTGGTGGAGGATCCGGTGATCCGGCTGAGCTCGATTGACGGCGGCGAGCACATCGAGATCACGCGGCTGGAAGAGCTGCTCGATTACCGCCGTCCGGAGGACCGGTTCGCGCTGGCGAAGGCAGCGCTGGCGATTTCCGGTTTCTCGCCGCAGACGGCCGACTGGCGGGACCGGGTCACGCTGCGGGAGATGCTGGAGGAGTTCGGCGGCGGCCTCGAGCTGACGACGCTGGTGGGGATCCCGAAGGGCAGCGGGCTGGGGACGTCGAGCATTCTTGGCGCGGTGATCATGGCGGTGATCCGGCGGATGACGGGCCACCCGCAGAGCCAGCGGGAGCTGTTCCACGACGTGCTGCGGCTGGAGCAGGCGCTGACGACCGGCGGCGGATGGCAGGACCAGATCGGCGGCGGGGTGGGCGGAACCAAGATCACGAGCACCAATCCGGGGCTGATCCCGGATCCTCGCATCCATTACGTTCCGAGCGACATCGTGGACCCGAAGGCCAACGGGGGAACCACGTTGCTTTACTACACCGGATTGACGCGCCTGGCGAAGAACATTTTGCAGCAGATCGTCGGCGGATATCTCAATCGGGACCGCGGCATCATGGCCGCGCTGGCGGAGGAGCACCAGGTGGCGCGCTCGGTCGCCGACGCCATGTCGCGGAAGGACGCGGCGGCGTTGGGGCACTACATCGACGCGGCCTGGGAACTGCAAAAGCGCCTGTGCGGCGCCGTGACCAACGAGGCGATCGAATGCCTGCTGGCCCGGGTGCGACCTCATGTTCACGGCACGCGCATCTCGGGCGCCGGGAGCGGCGGTTTTCTGCTGATGATCGCGAAATCGCGGTCCGACGCCGCCCGGGTGCGCGAGATGCTGGAACGGGAGCCGCTGAACGAGCGGTCCAGGTTCTTCGATTTCGAGAGCAACCAGGTCGGGCTGGAAGTGACGACCTGCTGAGCCCCGGGCCAGGTTCAGGAGGAGCTGCGTGCAGCGATACGGTTGGGTCATCGGGCTGAAGCCGGAGGCGATCGAGGAGTACAAGGCCTGCCATGCCGAAGTGTGGCCGGAAGTTCTGGAGACGATCCGGAAGTGCAACATCCGGAACTACTCGATTTATCTCAAGGACGGGCACCTGTTCGGCTATTACGAGTACCACGGCACAGACCACGAAGCGGACATGGCCAAGATGGCAGCCGATCCGAAGACCCAGGAGTGGTGGGCCATCATGGAGCCAATGCAGCAACCGCTGGAGACGCGCGCGGAGGGCGAGTGGTGGGCCCGGATGGAAGAAGTCTTTCATATGGACTGACGGGCTGGAGCGGCGCCGGCGCGGCGACCTTGCGGCGCGACCAGGGCCCGGGGCAGCTACGAGTTCGCCGGCACATCCAGCGCGGCCCGCACCTTGCGGCCGAGATCGGTGTGGGTGAACGGCTTCTGAAGAAAGGCGGCGTCCGAATCGAGGATGCCGTGACGGGCGATCACTTCGTCGGTGTACCCGGACATGTAGAGCACCGGCAGGTCAGGCCGCATCTGCCGCAGCAACTGAGCCAACTCCCTGCCGCTCATCTGCGGCATTACCACGTCGGTGAGGAGCATATCGATCGAATCGCGGCGAGCCTCCCAGACCTGGAGGGCTTCGGCGCCTCCGGCGGCTTCCAGCACGGTGTAGCCCTGGCGCTGGAGCATCTCGGCCGCCAGTTGCCGCACTTCCGCTTCGTCCTCCACGAGCAGAATGGTCTCTGTGCCTCTTAGCAGCCCGGTGCGATTCCTGCGGCGCTTCTTCCACAATGGGGAAATAGAGCCGGAAGCGCGTGCCCTGGCCGGGCTCGCTGTCCACGCGAATTTCGCCGCCAGCCTGCTTGACGATGCCGTAGACGGTGGAGAGACCCAGGCCCGTGCCTTTGCCCTTCTCCTTGGTAGTGAAAAACGGCTCGAAGATGTGGCTCTTGATTTCTCCGTCCATGCCGATCCCGGTGTCGGAAACGGTCAGGAGGACAAACCGGCCGGCCGGAGCGTCGAAGGCGTCGGCGTAATGCTTCCCCACCTCGGTCTCGGCCGTGGCAATGGTGAGCACGCCGCCATTCGGCATCGCGTCACGGGCGTTGACCGCCAGGTTCAGAACGACCTGGCCGATCTGGCCCGGATCGGCTTTGATCCGCCCCAGCCCCGGCTTCAGCGTGACGTCGAGCCTGACATCCTCCCCGATCACCCGGCGGAGCATCTTGTCCATCCTGGAAACCACTTTGTTCAAGTCCAGCACCTTCGGCTGGAAGACGTGGCGGCGGCTGAAGGTCAGCAACTGGCGGGTGAGCGTGGCAGCGCGATAGGCCGCTTCCATGATGGGGTCCAGATCCTTGCGCAGAGGATCTCTCGGCCGCAACCCATCGAGCACCATCTGGCCGTAGCCGCCGATGATCGTCAGGAGGTTGTTGAAATCGTGCGCCACGCCGCCAGCCAGCCTTCCGAGCGCCTCCATCTTCTGTGACTGGCGGAGCTGCTCCTCCAGGCGTTTCCGCTCGGTTACATCGCGGATGATGCAAGTAAAGAGCGCTCCTTCCTCGGTCTCCACCGGACTGATGTCGATTTCGACCGAGATCTCGCTGCCATCTTTGCGCCGGGCGCGCGGATCCGGCACCGCATTCATGTTGCGCGTGAGGGGGTAGGAGAGGCATCCGGTGCGAAAGCCGGCGTGGCGCTCGCGGAAGCGCGACGGGATCAGGATCTCGACCGATTTTCCGACCAGCTCGTCGCGACGGTAGCCGAACAACTTTTCGGTTGTCCGGTTGACCAGCACGATCTGGCCTTGGCGATCGATTTGAAGAATTGCGTCTGGCGCCGCTTCCATCAGCTCGCGGAACCTCGCTTCCGCCTTGGCCTGGGCGCGAGCCGCCTCGGCCCGGGCCAGCAACTGCGCACGTTCCTCCTCGGTCCGCTTGCGCTCAGTGATATCGGTAAACATGGCCAGCAAGCCGGCGTAACGGCCCTGGCTGTCGAGCAGGGGCGTGGAACGGATGATCACCCACAGGTCGCCGCCATCCCGGCGGCGCAGCCGGAAGTCCACGTCTCCCACGACCAGGCGGGCATGCTGGGCCAGGTTCTCCCTGGCCATCGCGGCGCTGTCCTCGTCCATGAAGGCGAACATCGGCTGGCCGATCATCTCCTCGATCGAGCAGCCGAGCATCGAAGCCATCTTCTGGTTGACGAAAGCGGTGTGGTGGCGTTCGTCGAAGATGCAGATGCCCTCGCCGGCGGTCTCGACGATGCGGCGGTACATCTCCTCACTGGCGCGCAGCGCCTCCTGAGCCCGCTGCCGCTGGGTATCCCGCTCCATGCTTTCCAGGGCGAAGGAAACATCGCCAGCCACCTCCTCCAGCAGGGCGACGTTCTCCTGATCAAAAAAGCCTGTCTGAGCAGCGTACAGATTGAAGGCGCCGATCACCCGTCCTTCGACCTGGATCGGGAATGCCGCCGAAGAGTGGTAGCCGCGCCGGCCAGCTTCCTCGCGCCAAGGCAGCATGCAGGGGTCGGTCGCAATATCGTTGACGATGGCGGGCCGGCCCAGGCGCAAGGTCCTTCCGGTCGGACCGAGTCCCTCCGGAGTCTCGTCCGCGGATATCCGGATATTGCGGAGATAGCCGTCTTCCGCGCCGGCGTGGGCCACCGGCCGAAGAAGGCGGGTCTCGGGATCGAGCACTCCGAACCAGGCCATGCGGAACTGGCCGTGCTCGACCGCAATGCGGCAGACCTCCTGCAACAACTGGTCCCGGTCGGCGGTTCTCACGATCGCGTGGTCGAGGAGGCTCAGGACCGAGTACAGCCGGTTCAGTTGGAGAATCCTTTCCTCGGCCCGCTTCAGTTCGGTGATATCCACCATCGTGCCCTGGAAGAGCGCCGGGGCGCCCTGCTCGTCTTCGACCAAGGCGAGGTTTACGAGGACCCAGACCGGGCTGCCGTCCTTGCGGTGGAGGCGGACTCCGTAGTTCGTCAGCGTACGCTGGGCGCTCAACCGGGCCAGCAGCGCCTCGCGGTCAGCGAGGGTGAAGTAGAAATCGTGTGTCAAGAGCGTCCGCAACTCCTCCGGGGACGAACAGCCCAGGATGCGCGCGCAGGACTCGTTGCACTCCAGGATGCGGCCGTCGAGGGTGGCCTCGAAGACGCCGGCCAGGTTCCGCTCGAACAGCAGCCGGTAGCGCTGTTCGGAGTCCCGCAGCGCTGCTTCCGCCCGGGCGCGCTCCTCACGCAGCGCCCGCTGCTCCAACGCCCGGCGCACCGCGACCGGGAGGCGGACCAGGCGATCCTTCAGGACGCAATCCACCGCGCCTCTCTTGATGCACTCCACCGCTGTTTCTTCGCCCAGCGCGCCGGTCACCAGGATGAAGGGAGTGGGCTTCTCGTGATGATGGAGCTTTTCAAGGGCGTCCATGCCGGTCCAGCCGGGCAGATTATAGTCCGCCAGAACCATGTCGTAGTCTCGGGAGCAGACGGCTGCGTCCAGCTCCTCGGGGGATTGGATGAGATCGGCGCTCACCTGGTATCCCGCCTTCTCCAACTGCCGCAAACCCAGTTGGGCGTCTGCCGGATCGTCCTCGATCCAGAGAATTCTCAGGCAGCCGCCAGGACTGCTCTCCTCGGCTCTCGGTAAATGATGCAACTCCCGTTTCTTTGTGATCATCTAGCCCCCCGTGGGCAGCTCTAATGATCGGTGATGCCTCGCTGCGGAACTTGATTGACCACCAGCCAGTAGAGCCCCAGTTGTTTGATTGTTTCACGAAACTGCTTGAAATCCACCGGCTTCTGGATGTAGCTGTTGACCCCTAGCGCGTAGCTGCTGATCAGGTCTCTTTCCTCTTTGGAGGAGGTGAGGACGACGACCGGGATCGTCCTGGTGCGAGAATCGGCCTTGATCTCCCGCAAGACGTCGAGTCCATCCACTCTTGGGAGCTTCAAGTCGAGCAGGATCAACCGGGGCACAGGCTCCAAATCGCGGGCGGCGTAAGCGCCCCGGCAGAAGAGGAAATCGAGCGCCTCCTCGCCATCTCTCATCAAGTGAATCCGGTTGCCGAGATTCTCGGCGCGGAGGGCGTGCAAGGTCAACTCCGCATCGGCCGGGTCGTCTTCCACCAGGACGATCTCTACCTCGTCTTGCCTCATGCTGCACCTCGATGCTTCGATCAGTCTGCCCGCTGCCGCCTCGCCAAGCAGGACAACCCAACGATCATCCGCCTATTTTATCGAGTCTTGCTGACTGCGGGCAGCACAAGTCACCGTTCGGGAGCCGAGTCCAGGGCGCTGGCCGTTCGGGGCTGTCCTGGTTAAGCATTATCGAGCACCTGACGCACTTTTTGCGCCAGCACATCGTGGGTGAACGGCTTCGGGAGAAAGGCGGCTTCGGTGCTGAGGACGCCGTACCGGGCGATCACATCACCGGTATAGCCGGACACGTAGAGCACTTTCAAATCCGGCTGCACGGCGCGCAGTTGCAGCGCCAGATCGTGGCCGCTCATCTGCGGCATGATCACATCCGTCAGCAGGAGGTCAATCGAGTCCCGGCAACGTTCCCAGACGCGCAACGCCTCCTCGCCGCTTCCCGCTTCGAGCACCTTGTATCCTTGCCGCCCGAGCATCTCGCGGGCGAGCGTGCGGACATCAGCCTCGTCCTCGACCAGCAGGATGGTTTCGGTGCCTTTTCGCAGCAGGCGGGAGTGGCCGGTCGAGCCGGACGGTCGGGTCGCCTCCTCGACCAGCGGGAAGTAAAGGCGGAACGTGGTGCCTTTGCCCATCTCGCTGAGGACGGCAATGTCTCCTCCGCACTGGCGGATGATTCCGTATACGGTTGAGAGGCCCAGTCCAGTGCCCTTGCCTCTCCCTTTGGTAGTGAAAAACGGCTCGAAGATGTGGCTCTGAGTTTCAGGGTCCATGCCCTTGCCGGTGTCGCTGACCAACAGCCGGACATAGGGACCCGGTGAAAGGTCCACTTCCCGGGATTCCTTGCCCAGTTCGATGTCGGCGGTTTCGATGACGAGCTTGCCGCCCTTCGGCATGGCGTCCCGCGCGTTGACGGCCAGGTTCATAATGACCTGCTCGATCTGGCCCGGGTCGGCCTTGATGCGGCCCACTTCGGCGTCGAGCGCCGTTTTCAGCTCGACGTCCTCGCCAATGACACGGCGGAGCATCCGGTTCATCCGCGCCACCAGCCGGTTCAGATCGAGAATCTTGGGTTGAACCACCTGGCGGCGGCTGAAGGTGAGGAGCTGTCGGGTGAGCGTAGTGGCCCGATTGGCCGCCTCCATGATCGCCTCCAGGTCCCTGCGGATCGGGTCGCCCGGCCCCAGGCCATCGAGCAGCATCTGGCCATAGCCGGCGACGATGGTGAGCAGGTTGTTGAAATCGTGCGCCACTCCGCCAGCCAGTCGCCCGACCGCCTCCATCTTCTGAGATTGGCGGAGCTGCTGTTCGAGCTGCTTGCGCTCGCTGATGTCCTGGAAGGCCACGACACCGGCCACGATGTTGCCATCGCGGTCGCGGATCGGGGCGGAGCTGGCGAGAATGGTGCCGCGCGAGCCGTCGCCGCGCAGGATTTCGATCTCCTCGTCGATGACGATCTCGCCAGTGCGCATGGAGCGCATGATGGGATACTGGTCCGGCTCGTAGGGACGACCGTCCGGGTGGAAGCATCTGTGATGACAGTACTGCCCAAAGTCGGCGCCCGGCTGAAACGGCTGGCGCCAGATCTGCTCCACCAGCCCGTTGGCGAGGATGAGCCTGCCGGAGGGCGCTTCAGCCAAAAGGACGCCGGCCGGCATCTGGTTCAGCACCGCTTCCAGTCGCGCCCGCGCGGCTTCCAATTGCTGGACCATCCGCTCGCGTTCCTGCTCCCGCTGCTTGCGCTCGGTGATATCGACGACGGTGCGGACGGCCCCGCAAAACGCGCCGGATTCGTCGAGCAAGGGATCGGTGGTTGCGAGCAGCCAGCGGTCGCCCACCTGAAGCTCGCTCGACTCGCGGCGGCCGGTGAGCCTGGTGCGCTCGAAGGGCCAGCCCTCGGTGGGGGGGACAGTGCCCGCCCACAGCTCGTCGTAGGAGCTGCCCACGATCTCTTTCAGGGGCCTGCCCAGCAGAACCGACATGGCTTCATTGGCGCGCTGTATCCGCCCTTCAGTATCGAGCAGGCAGACGCTGTGGCTGATCGCGTCGAAGGTCGTTTGCCACTCCCGAGCCGCTTTCTGCACCTCGGATTCGGCCCGCCGGGCGCGCAGCAAAGCCTTGATCGTGGCCAGCAGCAGGTCCGGCTCGACCGGCTGCGGGAGGTAGGCGTCGGCCCCTACTTCCAGCCCGGCTGCACGCTCCTGGGCGGTGACGGCGGTGGCCGAGAGGTGCAGGACCGGGATAGCCGCCGTCCTGGGGTTCGACTTGATCGCCCGGCAGACTTCGAACCCGCTCAGATCGGGAAGATTGACGTCGAGCACGATCAGGTCAGGGTTCTCCTGCGCCAGCCGCAGCGCCTCGTGCCCGCTGCGCGCTTCCTTGACCTCGAATCCCTCCCGGAGAAGAATGCGGCTGATCACATATCGGCCGCTGTCATTGTCATCAACGTTCAAAATGACGCCCTTCGTGGCCGTCACGACTGCACCTCTCTCGGCTGCGCCGGTTCCGGCTGGACATCCGGCGCGGCAGGTTCGGGCTTTGCTCCGGGGCAGGCAACAGGGAGTTCGGCGAAGAAGGTCGAGCCGGCGCCGGGCCGGCTGTCCAGGCCGATGCTGCCGCCCAGCAACTCAGCCAGCTTCCTGGCGAGGGGCAGCCCCAGGCCGGTCCCTTTGACGCGCTTCTGAAGCGGATGGTTGAGCTGGGCGAACTCCTGAAAGACGAGTTCCTGGTGCTCGGGCGCGATTCCGATGCCGGTGTCGGCGACGGAGAAGGCCACCGTCTGCCGTTCAGGCCGAAATCCGGCCGACACGCGCACCTCGCCGCGCTCGGTGAACTTCAAGGCGTTGGAAATGAAGTTCCGCAGGATCTGGGAGACCTTTCCCTCGTCGGTGAACATCGGCGGGATACCGGCGGGCTCCTCGAAGACGAGGCTGACCGAAGGGCTGGTGAGCAACGGGCGGAACATGCCGCGCAGCGCTCCGAACAGGTTGGCGACCTCCATCGGAGCGGGGATGATCGTAATGCGGCCCGCTTCCACTTTGGCCAGGTCCAACAGGTCACTGACCAGCTCGAGCAGGGCCTGCGCGTTCTTTTGAATGAAGCTGACCTGCCTGACCTGCTCAGGACTCAGTTTCTCCTCAGATGGCTCGAGCATCAGGCGGCAGAGGGCGATGATGGAGTTCACCGGCGTGCGCAACTCGTGGCTCATGTTGGAAAGGAAGCGGGATTTCAGCTCGTCGGCGCGCCGCAGGTGAGCGGTCTTTTCGTCCAGCTCGGCGTAGAGGGCGATGACTCCCCGATTGGTGTCCTCCAATTCGCGGTTGAGCCGGATCAGTTCCTCCTGGCGGGTGCGCAATTCCTCGAGGGTGCGAGCCAGCTCCAGGTTTTGCTGGCCGACCTCTTCCAGCGGATCCTGCAAGGTTCGCTGGGCGAGCTGTTTTCTGATCCGCCCGAGATCCGGCGGGGCGAAGGCGGCCGCTCGGGGGAAGCGCCTGCCGAGCAGCACGGTGGTCCCGCGGCCGGGCGTGGATTCGATCCGGGACTGGTCCACCAGGCGGCGCGCGCTCAGGATCCCCACGCCCGGTCCCTTGTAGCGGCCTTCCAGGATCGCTTCGAGGTCCGGGATTCCCGGCCCCTTGTCCGTCACCCGCACGAGAAAGGAGGGCGGGTTGCTGGAGGCCACGCCGTCCTCGACCAAGAATTCGGCTTTGCCCTGCCCCGCATGCTGGAAAGCGTTTCTGGCGATTTCCGAAGCCGCGGTCGCAATTCGGGTCTGCTCCATATCGTCAAAACCAAGCAACGCCGATATTTGCCGGGCCCGCTGCCGCACCGAGACGACGTCGTTCTCAAAGCGGATCTCGAGGGAGAGAATCAACCGGATCACGTCACGCCTCACCCATGTCCTTGACTGCGACGATGGCGGCATCGTCGTCGGCACGCCGGAGGTCCCGGTAAAGAACCCCGGCAATGAGACCCGGATGCCGGGCCGGCAGGCCCGGGTAGCTGTGCGGGTCCGAGCGCCGCGACAAGCCGTCGGAATGCATAATCAGGAGCCCCCGCTCGGGCCAGGGATAACGGAACTCCTGGATCTTGCGAACTTCATGCCCGAGCGTTCCGTTGTGCGAGACCATTTGATGGCTGTGCCGGGCGCTGAAAACCCCGCCGCTGATGTTGCCCAGGCCAGCGAACCGCAGGACCCGCTGGTCCAGGTCGATATCCGCGACGGCGACGGCGGCGCCGCGCGTGTGCCGGAGCACCGGATGCAACAGCTCGAGGATGGCCGCCGGCGCCAGGGCAGACGTGCTTTCGAAGGTCTCGACCGCCTGGATGGCAGCCTCGGCGGCTTCCAGTCCGTGGCCGAGGCCATCGGCGGGGTTGAACCCCAGCCGTGCGCGCGAGCGCGAGAGCCCTGCCAACGTCTCACGAACTTTGTTCCAGGGGCCGGCGCTCACATCGCCGACGTCTCCGTCCCGGGCAGCCTGGCGAAACGAGTCGAGGAATTCCCGGGACTCCCTGCGCAGTTCCTGTTCGGAGATCAGATCAGGCCGGCGGTTCGGCGCCGCTAGCTGCATCCGGACCCAGTCCGCCAGCAGCTCGTCCTGGTACTTGGTCAAGATTTCTGGGATTCTAGTCTTCGCCACCTTAATACCTCCCGCGAATAGGTCCGCTGGACGGGCGGTCCATTATTATACTCTTTTAACCTAAATCTCACCTTCCCTGAGTCCGGCCGGCGCTGGGGCAGTCGAGGGCCAGGGGGCCAGGGGCCCCGCTACAATACAGCTTATGGCCCGCATCCCCGGCTCGCATTTTCTGCGGAACCTCGTTGAGCGACGCAGCCTTCTTTTCCAGCTCGTCCGGCGGGACTTCGAGCAGCGATTTGTCGGCTCGGCCGCCGGGTGGCTTTGGGGGGTGGTGCACCCGCTGGTGCTGCTGCTGAGCTGGACCTTCGTGTTTCAGCTCTGCCTGCGCGTGCGGCTGCCAGCAGGAGAGATCACGGGGAACTACACTTTGTTCCTTTTCAGCGGGTTCCTGCCCTGGTTGCTGTTTCAAGATACGGTGCAGCGCTCGACAGTAAGCCTGCTGGAGCATGCCAGCCTGATCACCAAGACGATGTTCCCGGCCGAGGTGGTGCCGGTTTCGATTTTCCTTTCGTCGCTGGTGAACCACCTGATCGCGCTGGCGCTGGTACTGGCGGCGGTGGGCGTCTGGCTGAGACATATCAGCGCGACCGCGTTGTTTCTGCCGGTGTACATGTTCTTGCTGGGGTTGTTCGCGGTCGGCCTGGGCTGGATCGTTTCGAGCCTGCACGTTTACCTGCGCGACACGGCCCAGGTGCTTTCCGTCGTGCTGACGGCCTGGTTCTGGCTGACGCCGATCTTCATTACCGAGCAGCAGATCCCGGAGAAGTTCCGTCTGCTGGTGCGAGTGAACCCGCTGGCGTACCTGGTGAATGCCTACCGCGAGCGGCTGCTTTCGAACCGCCTGCCCGACCTGCACGAGATGGGGGTGATTGCGGCTTACGGCCTGACGACGTTTGTGATCGGCGGCCTGTTCTTCCGCCACCTGAAGCGCGGATTCGCCGACGTGCTGTGAGAGGCCCGGCGGGAGCTAGCGCATGTTTGCGCTTTTGGCTCGTAACCGACTGCAAATACGCGGTTGGTTTCCGAGGTTGGTCACTACATGACCGTCTCCTCGCCCTCAGGCGGGTCAGGCGGATCCAGGTCTGCGAGCCGCAAAATCTTCAGCACCTCCGCGGCTTGCCGGCTGCCGCGGGTTACGCACAATTTGGTTCGCTTGCCCACCTCGACGGTGACGCACCGCACCGTCTCCAACGCCTGCCAGGCAGCCGGTGAGGAGAGACTGCTTCCGGCAGTTCGCAGCTTCTTCTCCAAGGCCCGGTCCAGCAGGAACGCCAGCGCCGCCACAAATACGTGCGCCCGCACGCGGTCGTCCTTGTGGTGGTATACCGGCCGGACCTCCAGCAGCCCCTTCAAGTGGGCAAACCCTCGTTCCACTTCGTTGAGCTGTTTGTAGGCAACCACCGCCTCCGCCGGCGACAGGGCCGGCTCCTCGGTCTGGATTACGTACTTGCCCTCACAGGCCGTCTCGCGGGGGAAGTTCACCGGGTGCTCGAAGTACTGCAATCGGCCCTTGCGCAGCTCCCAACCGAAGTAGCGATGGCCGTGATTCCGCGCGAGAACCTTGGCGGCTGCGGCGCCGATCTTCTCGGCTTCCTTCAACTCACCTTTCTCTACCCGCACCCGCAACGCCTCTAGTTCCTTCCGCGCCCGCTCCATAGAGAGCTCGCGCAACCCGCGTTCGTACTGCTCGCGCTCCTCACTGTGCACCACGAACACGCGCACGCCCGGCTCCTTGCCCGCCACTTCCTGCACCCGTGTCCGCGGCACCACCGCTTTCTCGGAGGCGGTGATGCCCACCGGGCAGTCCTGCCACTGGTTACGCGCCATCGCTTCCTCGATGTAGTGCGGAATGTCTTTGCGATTCCTCCGCTGCAAGCCCACCAGGTAACCCTGTTCGGCCTGGCGGAGTTGCTCGATGTTCTTCAGCGTCACCATGCCGCGGTCGCCCACAAAGACTACTCGCTGTAATCCGAACCGCTGCCGCAGGTCTTCGACCACCTCACCAACCGTGGTTTGATCCAACCGGTTGCCGGCGAACACGTGATGGGCAATGGGCCAGCCGTCCATCATTACCACCCCAACCAGCACCTGCCGGTTACGCGGCTTGCCATCCCGGCTGTAGCCGAACCGCCCCAACTCCGCCGGCCCTTGTCCTTCGAAATACGTCGAGGTGATGTCGTAAAACACCAGTTCGGGCTCCAGGCTGAACAGGTCGCGCAGTTCCTGCCAGATCGCCGTCTCGATCTGCGCCTTCTGCGCCAGCAGATCGTCCAGGGTTTCGTACCAAAGCCGCAGTTGCTCGAAGCTCACCTTCACCCGACGGGAAGCCTTCCACTGCGGCGTCCAGCGGCTGCCTTCCGCGGTGACTACATAGAAGTCCTCCAACCACTGAGCCAGCGCGTGTTCGCTGCCAGGCCGGGTCAGCCGGTTGGCCACCAGCGGAAAGACGCGTTCCGACAGCGGCTGGCCGCGGCGCATCGAGGGGCTGGCCTGGTCCAAGATCGGACTCAGCGAGAGGGAGTCAAACAGGTGGCGCGCCACCCGCAGCGGCCCCCAGGTCCAGGCTTGGGATGCGGAGACCTCTTCGGCCGAGACCCAGGTGGGGTTCTGCTGATCCGCCTGGAGCAGGCGGACCAGCGCCTCCAGGTGGGGAGCCAGCAGGTCTTTGCGTCCGATATGCAGCACCACGCGCTGGCGGATCTTATCGCCCTGGCGATAGTTCTCCACCAGGCGGAGGTACTCGTGCCGGCCGTTGGCGGCTTTGACTGAGCGGAGGAACAAGGGCGTCTCCTACTACACCACAAATATGGCACAGGACAGACGACTACACAAGGAAAATACGTCACATATGCAAAAAACTGTGTCACTACACTTTCCCAAAAACAGAAAACCGCCCTCATGTTTTCAATGGGTTGCAGACAGGGAGCCTCAAAAAAGCGCAAACATGCGCTAGAGTACCCATAGTGTAT
>Ga0315314_1002431_pt1 | contig 15392 bp, 7 predicted proteins | sample TDP9_MG_FD_203631 | JGI IMG/M metagenome (GOLD analysis project Ga0315314, IMG submission 203631) | Freshwater sediment microbial communities from Lake Towuti, South Sulawesi, Indonesia - TDP9 | ecosystem: Environmental > Aquatic > Freshwater > Lake > Sediment | place: Indonesia: South Sulawesi...
GTCAATTCAACAACATAAATTTTGTTTGGCATATCAGATCTCCTTACTTTCTGGTTATCATTACATCAACCATATCGGCAAGAAGACCTGAATTTGACCATCATTTATTCATAGACAGAGCACTAGTGCTCTGTCTACGCGTAAATGACGATTGTCATTCTGAGCGCAGCGAAGAATCTCGCTCCTGAAGGCCAGATGCTTCGCCTTCGGCTCAGCATGACAACCCCTCAAATAGCCTGCGACAGAGCACTAGACGGTTTGTCTACAATTACCGGAGACCCCAAATACCGTGAAGCTGCTATGCAAGCGATAAAATATGCTTTTGAACACTTAAGGTCTTCAAGCGGTTTGATTTACTGGGGACATTTCGCCGCATATGATGCATCGGCAGACAAAAAATGGGGAAACTACCATGTATTCAAACTGCATTACCCCTATTACGAACTGATGTGGGAGGTTGATCCAAGCGCAACCAAGAGATTTATCGAGGCGTATTGGTCTGCACATATCCTGGACTGGTCGAACCTCGACTTCAACCGGATTGCTCGAATTGACCAGCGTCTCGAAGAACCGTGGAACCACGAATACAAAGGTGGGCCTACGTTTTTCGAAAGCAAATTCGGCGGAGGTGGGTTCGTCCACACCGGTACCTCTTTGATTCATGCTGGAACTGTGCTGTTCGAACTCTCAGGCCAACAACAGCCATTGGTTTGGAGTAAACACCTGGCGAAACGCTTTGTTGATACCAGACACCCGAAGACCGGTATAAGCGCGCTTGTATACAACAATCCTTGGAAGCACTTAGGAAGTGATTTGGAGCAACACTTTGCTGATCCATACACTACGCTTTTTCCTTGGAACCCCTTTGAGACCAGATACCTCTATTATCCCGAGAATGCAGTAGCTCAGCCATGGATATGTATGTTTTTAGTCGGCGACATGCTTGGTAAGGAAGGCGAAGAATTCAAACAATGGGCACTGGAGGAACTAACTGCCTGGGGTAAGGTATCTTACTGTAGAAAGGGCAACTCGTTCATTCCTATGCTCACGGATGGAACCAGCATCGAAGGGTATGTTTTTAAGGAGCACACTGGTTCGGCCCCAAAAGGTACTGTTGTCAAACCTTATTTTGTTGACACAACTTTCTTCTGGGCTTATGCCGTGGCATATCGGATAACCAGCAATGAATTTATGTGGAGAGTGGTTCGAGATATCGCGCTGGGGAACAAATATGGAGATATCGGAGAAGCTCCAAGCCACACACCACAACTTATAACAGACACAACCTGTTCAGATGTTTATGGACTCCTTGGTCTTCTGGAGTTGTATTGTAAAACAGAGAATCCGGCATTCCTTGAGATGGCCCGTCGCATTGGCGACAACATCGTTGTCAATCAATTCCACAAAGGATTCTTCGTGCCGAGTAAGAGGCACATCTATACGAGATTTGACTGTTTTGAACCATTGGTTTTACTGCATCTACACGCCGCAATTAAGTCTAAATCTAAAACATCGTCTGTGCCGCAAGTTTGGCCAGACAGCCCGCTTTTCGTGCCTTCCTATCGTTTCAAAGAAGAAGGTGTTGATCGTCAGCTCATCTATACACTAACCGATTCGTCCGAACCATCCCTTTCGCTTCAGGAGGCAGCGGCCATTGGTAATGTTGAGCTAGTTAGATCACTTATTTATGAGGGACTCGGGGTAGACTCTATAGAAGACGGTTTCCAAAAAACCGCCCTGCACCGTGCGGCAATAAGTGGTCGTAAAGATGTAGCTGAACTACTTCTGGCAAAAGGTGCAGATGTTAATGCGAGAGATTCATATATTTCTGCACCTTTGCACTACGCAGCCCAAAACGGTCATAGCGCTGTAGCCGAGTTACTTATTGCTAGGGGTGCAGACATAAATGCGAGAAATTCGGCTGGTGATAGGCCATTGCAGGGTGCGGCACGCTATGACCGCAAAGATACCATTAAATTGCTCTTAGAAAAAGGTGCAACGATTTCTAATATCCACTTGGCTGCGTATATGGGAGACTTAGTAAAGATAGAGGGTTTTATCCAAGAAGGTGTTGATATTAACGTATTGGACGGACATGGTTATGCACCTCTGCACTACGCAGCCCAAAATAACCAGAAGGAAGTCATAGAGCTGCTCATTTCCAAAGGTGCTGATGTCAATGTCAAGAACTGGGGTGGAGAGACGCCACTTCATATAGCAGTTAGTCGAGGTCATAAAGATATCGTTGAACTGCTCATCGCTAAAGGTGCGGACATCAATGTCAAAAACAATAGAGGTCAGACGCCACTCGATATTGCCCTGAGCCGAAATCGCAAGGACATTGCCGAACTGCTGCGCAAGCACGAGGCTAAAGAATGATAAGGAAGCGCAAACGGTGGAACCAATCAGCCGTCGTGATTTCATAAGGAAGTCAGCACTTGCCGCAGGTGCATATTCGGGTGCAATTATAATTAGCCCCGGCCACTGGCCGGGGTACCCCGCACCAATTGAACCCCTTGCTGGGCTCTCAGACTCGTCAAGGCCAGTTCCTTCGCCGCAGGACAATTGGTGCGGGGCTAAGGGGCTTTCTAATATCCCTGCCCAGCATCCATCGTTACATTTCAACAGTGAAGCCTTAGAGCAATTGCGCCGCAAGGCGGAGGGGACACACAGCAGTTATGCTAAGATGCTCTTCGAATGGGTTGACCAAAATAAGACGTGGTCACCTTTAGATATGCCATACCCATCCGCAGGAGAAGTTGCCTTAGAGCAGAGTGCCGCGTTCGTCACTAATGTCGCACTGGCATTTGTTTTGAGCCAGCAAGATGAATATCTACAGCTCTGCCGCAGATGGGTCGCAGAAATGCTGGAATATCCCAAGAATGGGGTGCGAAACTACGGCTTTGGCATCTATGCTGCAGGGCTGGCCAGAGTTTATGATTGGCTGTACCATCATTTGACTGACCAAGAGCGACAAAAGATCAGGACAAACGTGGTTGACGTGGTGACACAACTGCACAAAGGTTCTATCCCGGGCGCCGGTGGAGAGTTCTGGTGGGCCTCGGCACACATGCACCACGACCACTGGATTCCCGTTGGAGGTTATGGTGAGGCTGCTCTGGCACTTTTGGGCGAAGTGAAGGAAGCAAGTACGTGGGCCACTGCTGCCAAGACGGATTTTGACTTTGCTCTATCCTGGCTCGGCGACGATGGTGCGTGGCACGAAGGAGCCGCTGATTGGTGTTACGCAGTGGCCCCCTTATTGTGGTTCTATAGTGCCTGGCAAAGCGTCATCGGCGAGAATCTGCACGATGTGCCCTGGATTAGAAACACCGCCAAATATCGGCTCTATCATTGGCTGCCAGATGACAGCTACATATATCTTAACGATTCCTTCCGTAGCGGCCGATACAATACCAGCGGCAGCGCCTCCTGTCACCTGCTGCGGAGGTTAGCCTCGCTGTTTCAGGACGGCTACGCACAATGGCTGGCCGATAGGGACGAGGCCTTCGACATGAGGCCTGGACCCAAGGGCGTATATCAAGCGCCATACGAGAAATTATCTTACACCGGCGAGCCGAAGGACTATCCATATACTCAGTCGCAGTGTGTTGCATGGAACGTGCTCTGGTACGATCCAAAAGTTGTGCCCATTCCACCTGAAAACCTGCCTCGTGCAGAGCATTTTGAAAACCAAGGCGTTGTGATAATGCGAACAGGCTGGAAAAAAGATGCCGCCGTCATCTCACTTTCTTGTGCGCCGCTGGCCGGTCAAAAATGCGCCGAGCGTATTCGCAAGGGCGAGCAAATCAGCTCACGCAATTACGGTCACGCCCATGCAGATTATAATGCGTTTACCTTATTTGCTTGCGGGCAGTACTTCATCATTCCGCCAGGCTATGCACGGCGAAGCAGTGCGTTTCAAAACGTGGTGACTGTCAATGGGGCCGACTTCGTAGTTGATCCCTCCATTAAGGTGCAGATTGTGGCGTTGCGAAAAGATGCAAGGTTTTCTTATGCAGTTGGGGATGCCACCGAAGCCTTCCTGCCCCACTTAGCAGTCCAACGATACCGCCGGCACATTCTTCTGCTTGAGCGTGGATGGATGGTTCTCTTTGATGACTTACAACTAAGTGACATTGCAAGCCGCCGAAGAAATTATAATAACTTCGTCTGGATGGTTTACAGCGATCCGAGCACTCATCAGCTTGCTATTAAGGAAAACAAAGCTATTTGGACGGCGCGCTCAGATGACAAATCAACGTTATCAATGCAATTACTGGAGCCACAGGACCTCGCCTGGGAACGCGCTACGTTACAATCCACCGGCGGCATAAATATGCTGGAGGCACTGCGTTTGAAGCGGCCTGAGTGGTACTCCAATCAGATGCGGGTATTATCCATCTGGTCATGGCAAGATGACCTGGACGCACCAACACTTTTGCGACATTCGGACTTTATTGCGGTGCTATGGAGAAAGCCTGACGACGTGCCCGCAGTTGGATTTGCCGTTTCAACTAAAGCGTTATCGAGTCTTTCTCATCCTGAGCTGCGCGGCCGAGAGCTGCTGCTATTTGGCCACGACCCGGCTCGGCCTGATTCATTTGTGTCAGTCAAGAACGGCAAGGTCATTGAAAATTAAAAAATCAAAGTAAGCGTACAGAAGACAGCGTACAGCGTACAGAAGACAGCGTACAGCGTACAGAAGACAGCGTACAGCGTACAGAAGACAGCGTACAGTGAACGCTGTTCGCTGACCGCTGTACGCTGTTTTGAGTTTTCTTGTGGGCCAAATTTCTCTCTTGAAAATTAAGCTGGAAAATGCTAACTTTACCGAAAATACACAAGTGCCGTAAGGCATCCCCAAGCGGACTATATTTTGGAGGTAAGTAAAATGAATGAGAATCAAGAAAAAACTACAAGACGCAGATTTTTAAAGAATTCGGCTGCGGCAGCAGCAGGAGTTACGCTGGGCCTGAACACCATAGGTGCTCCTACAATCAAATCTGCACGTGGCGCTAATGAAAAAATTCGTGTGGGATTCATTGGTGTCGGCAACCGAGGAACCCAGCTTCTTGACGATTTCCTCAGACAAAATGACGTTGACATTGTGGCTCTTTGCGATGTGTACGAACCTTACCTGGCCAGAGATTATTCTAAAGTTGACAAAAACCTTATAGACTCTTTGGGCAGCAGAATCCCTAAAATGACAGAAAAGCTGGGAAGCAACGTCGCACGGTACAAAGATTTTCGTCAACTGCTTGACCGCAAAGACATAGATGCAGTAGTTATAGCGACGCCGGACCATTGGCACGCCATCCAGACCATTATGGCATGCCAGGCTGGAAAGGATGTATATGTGGAAAAACCGCTATCAGTGACAGTAGTTGAAGGCCGAAAGATGGTCGAGGCCGCCGAACGATATAAACGCGTCATACAGGTCGGGCTTCACCGCCGCTCTTCGCAAACATATAAGCAATTAGCTGGTGAGGTACAAAAGGGCAAAATTGGGAAAGTGACAGTAGCAAGAGCCTATCATGTAAGCAATATGTATCCAAATGGTATTGGTAAGTTCACCGATACTAAGCCGCCAGAAGGCCTGGATTGGGATATGTGGCTCGGCCCTCGGCCTATGCGTGCCTACAAAGACAATATCACACCCTACAAGTTCCGCTGGTGGCACTCTTATTCTTCCCAGATGGCAAACTGGGGTGTGCACTATTGCGATGCTATCCGCTGGGTCTTGGGTGAAGAAGCACCAGTATCAATATCCGCACATGGCGGACGATTTGCTATAGATGATGATAGAACCGTCCCTGACACAATGGAGGTGATTTTTGAGATGCCTTCTGGCGTTTTAATTATTTTCGGCCAATATGAAGCCAGTAGCGGCTCACCATTAGCCAGCGGAGAAATCGAGTTTCGCGGCACGCTCGGCAATCTTTATCCAGGCTCAGAGAGCAACGGCTACAAAATTATTCCCTCTACGCCCGGCCAATTCCAAGAAAAAAAGTCACCACTCCAACCAGAGGAAAAGAAAGCACCGGGTAGCGGTACGGGTCTTACCGCTCAGCATATTCGAAACTTTCTCGATTGTGTCAAGACGCGAAAGCCGACCAACTGCGACATGGAAACGGGACATCGCTCAACAACGTTCGCACTTTTGGCTAATATCGCTTTAGCTACAAAGTCTCGAATTGAATGGGACCCCAAGAACGAACAAATTATCAATAACAAACAGGCTAATGAGCTTCTGCACTATGAATACCGAAAGCCGTGGAAGTTAGTCTAAAAGGAGCTTACTTATGAAACGTATCACACGCAGAGATTTTGTAAAAAGTTCAGTGGCTGCTGGCTTTTCATTGGCACTGCCGTTCTCTCGCGTAAGAGCAGCAAACGATAACATTCGAGTAGCTGTAGTTGGCCTTCGCAACCAGGGCAGCAATCACATAAAATGGTTTGGCCGAATTCCGGGTGTGCGGGTAATAGCAATCTGCGACGCCGACAAAGAATTTCTTGACCGTGAAGAGAAAAAATTCAAAGACCGTAACGAAAAAGTAGATATTTATGTCGATTATCGCAAGCTGCTCGAAGATAAGAACATCGACGCAATCATCACCGCCACGCCCAATCACTGGCATGCGCTGGTCACCGTGTGGGCCTGCCAGGCAGGAAAGGACGTGTATGTCGAAAAGCCGGTCTCCTACAATATCTGGGAAGGCCGGAAAATGGTTGAAGCAGCCCGCAAGTATAACCGAATCGTGCAGGCCGGAACCCAGAACCGTTCCGACGAGGGGCTGCAAGAGGCGCTGCAATACATCAAGCAGGGCAATCTCGGAAAGATAATTCTTGCCCGCTGCTTCTATTACGGGGCACGCAGCAGTATCGGCAAGGTAGATGGGCCGCAGCCAATCCCTGCATCGGTGGACTATGACTTGTGGACAGGCCCGGCACCACTGGCGCCTTTGATGCGTAAAAATCTGCATTACGACTGGCACTGGGTCTGGTCAACCGGCAACGGCGAGTTAGGCAACAATGGAATTCACTTTATCGATGTCTGCCGATGGGCGCTGGGCCAAACCGGCTTGGCACCGCGGGTGACGAGCATTGGCGGACGCTTTGGGTGGAACGATGATGGCCAGACAGCCAACACGCACATCGTAATCCTGGATTATGAACCTGCCCCGATTATCTTTGAGGTACGTAACCTGCCGCGGAAAAAGGGTGATTCGGTGATGGACCATTACCGCGAAATTCGCCTCGGCTCGTTGATCCAATGCGAGCACGGCTACTTCGCCGGCGGATGGGCATACGACAATGACGGTAAAAAGATAAAACAATTTAAGACTACTGGCGGAGGTGGACACCATGCCAACTTCATCAAAGCTGTACGCAGCCGAAAAGTCAGCGACCTTGCCGCTGACATCCTCGAAGGGCACATCTCCACTGCTCTGTGTCACATGGGAAATATCTCTCACCGCCTTGGGCAGGCATCTTCGCGCCAGCAGATTCAGCAAGCACTAAAGGCAAATAAAGAGTTGGTAGACTCTTTCGAACGTTTCGGCGAGCATCTATTGGCTAATGAAATCGACCTTAAAAAGACACCTATAATTCTTGGCCCCTGGCTCACCATGGAGGAAGCTTCGGAGAAATTCATCGGCCAATTCAGCGAGCAGGCAAACAAACTTGTAGGCCGCACGTATCGCGAACCATTCGTGGTCCCGGAAAAGGTATAATCAAGCCCACCAAAGGCGGGCTGCTCATGGCCGTGCGAGTCTTGTTGCTATGGGTAACTGGTGATTGGTAATTGGTAACTGGTAATTACTTAACCAATTACCATTTAACCATTTACCATATAGTGAGGTTCAAATGGACAAACAAGCGAAGAAATCCAAAACTTGTCCTGAGCGCAGCCGAAGGATTGCAAATCGTAAATCGCAAACTTGTGGTAAGCGAAGCCGAACCATCGCCGTGTTCACATTGCTGTGCATCTGCTTTTTTAGCCCTGCCACCTGTGGGCAGGGCTTGGCCCCCGGCACAGAGCCTGCCCTGAGCTTGTCGAAGGGTCCGGGGGCTAATCGAGTTGCCTCTGCCCAACCAGAGGCGAATTGGCGCACAATCGGCCCCTCATCTGCCGATCAAATGCTCGCTGAATACTTCCGCGCAGAAACAGCAAAGCTCCGTAACAGATGCTTGGCGGACATCAAAACGCTCGACGACTGGAAAGCAAAACGCAAAGAATATCGAAGACAACTGTTTGAGATGCTCGGGCTTGACCCGCTTCCAGAAAAGACAGAGCTGACGCCTGTCATCACTGGTAAGGTCGAGCACAATGAGTTTATTGTGGAGAAGATTCACTTTCAGTCAAGGCCCGGTCTTTACGTAACTGCCAATCTATACATCCCGAATCCGCCACCGGCGGACGAAAAGCCCGCTCCAGCAATCCTTTATGTTTGCGGTCACAGCACCGCCAAGAAAAATGATGTTAGCTATGGCAACAAGGTGCGGTATCAGCACCACGCCGCCTGGTTTGCACGACACGGCTACATCTGTCTTGTCATTGATACGCTACAATTGGGCGAGATTGAAGGCATCCATCATGGCACGCACAGATACAACATGTGGTGGTGGAACAGCCGCGGCTACACCCCTGCCGGCGTCGAGGCATGGAACTGCATCAGGGCCCTGGATTACCTCGAAACCCGCCAGGAAGTTGACAAGGACCGTATCGGCGTCACGGGCCGGTCCGGCGGCGGCGCCTATAGCTGGTGGATAGCCGCCATCGACGACCGCATCAAAGCGGCTGTGCCGGTAGCGGGAATAACAGACCTTCAAAACCACGTTGTGGACGGCTGCGTCGAGGGCCACTGCGACTGTATGTTCATCTTAAATACCTACCGCTGGGACTATCCACTTGTGGCGGCACTGGTGGCGCCACGCCCTCTTCTTATCTCCAACACCGATAAAGACAGAATCTTCCCGCTGGATGGCATTATCCGTCTGCACGAAAAAGTGCGGAACATCTATCGTCTATATGATGCCGAACCAAACCTCGGCTTGAACATTACCGAAGGTCCCCACAAGGACACACAAGAGCTGCAAGTGCACGCTTTTGTATGGTTCAATCGTTTTCTCAAAGGAGAAAATCCACTGATTGATAAGCCAGCAGTGCCTTTCTTTGAGCAGGAGCAGCTTAGGGTTTTTGATGAGCTTCCTGCTGACCAGATAAACACAGAAATACACGAAACTTTCGTACCCAAGGCACCAGAGCCTTCAGTGCCACAATCAGCCGACGAATGGGCAAAGCTACGCGAAATGTGGATGAAGGCACTTCGGGAAAAGTCGTTCCGTGGCTGGCCCACGGAAGCGGAGGCAGGTCCACTCGATATCCAGCAAGTATTTTGTGTCGAGCGAGAGGGCATCAAATTCTGCGCGTTCGAGTTCACGAGTCAGCCACACGTTCGTTTGCGGTTATATCTGGTACATCGGGTTGGGCTCGATAAAGCCGGCAAAGTTACGCTCAATATCCTCGATGAGCAAACATGGACCGAATGGTTAGCTGCTATGCAAGTAGGTTTTGCGGATGCACTCAACGACCAGACACTTCCTGAACCGAATGAAAACGCTTTCAATCGCTACCAGGAAATGTTCTGTAATACGCAGCAGGTAACGGCTTATGTGGCACCGCGTGGTATTGGGCCAACTGCCTGGAATCCCGACCAGCGTAAGCAAACACAAATCCGTCGGCGGTTTATGCTGCTCGGCCAGACAGTCGATGGAATGCGGGTGTGGGATGTGCGGCGAGCAATTCAAACACTGCGGAACATTGATTCGACAAGTGGCATACCATTGACCCTTGAAAGCCAGAGCCAGCCCTTCGACAAGCTCAGGGTGGTGAGCAAAGTCGAACCAATGGCTGGCGTCGTGCTGTATGCCTCTTTATTCGAGCCAGACATTGAAAGGCTCGATTTATGGCATCTACCTCATTCGCACCGTGATGGGCCGACCTTCCTCAACGTGCTTCGCTATCTGGACATGCCCGGCGCCGTAGCGATGGCTGCCGAGCGCAGCCAGATACGGATATACCAGGAAGGAGACTCTGGATGGCAGTTCCCACAGGCAGTAGCCAAGAAACTTGGCTGGCCTGAAATTGTCACTCGTGCCCCGTGACCCGTAACCCGAGCGTCGAGTCACGAGCGACGAGGAAATCTATTTTAACTAAACGTTTGGCAGTGACAGCTCGGGCATCGGTTGTAAATATCTCAATCTTGGTCGGAACCAAAACGCCGTCCTTTACCCCGTTAGAGAACAATCTCTGAGTAAAATTTGGGCCGTCGGAATTTTCTCTAACGGGGTGAACTTCTTTATAGTCATAGCCGCGAACTGCTAAAAACTTCTTCTGCTCAATATCGGCAAACCAAACCATATCAACCAAAGAACCTTGCCCGCCTGAGGCGGGTGAATCCCTATTCTGAAAGAAAACCACCTGGGACCAAGACGCCTGAGCCACCGCTCGTCCTTCGTCTCTCGTCCCTCGTCCCTCATCTGAGGATGGAAGCTCGCCCGCCGGCGGCCAGGGATGGACGATGGATGATGGACGCGGAGCTGGGTAGGTTTGAACAATTGAATAGTACCATCGCCCTTCCATTCTTACCGGCCCTGGCTCTTTGACAAAAACAACCGAGTCATCCAGGAAACGTACTGGTGCCGTTACCAGATTCAGTACTGCCTCTGCATAGTCACGATAAGTTACCCCCGTTTCTGTCTTCGACAGAAGACACGGGGGCTCAACATCCAGTTGCTTGTCCCCTTCTAATAGGCTAAATTGCTCCCCCGACAACTGCCAAACGAACCGGCTTAGCGGCTCCTGGGCTGAAATCTTGATAGAATTTAACCACGGATAAATCTCGAAATGGTGCTCTGTCAGGTAGAGACTACCATCCGGCTGGTAAACAGTAACCACGCCGACAAGGGCAAGCATATCTATCTTCGTCCAGACATCCGTTCCTCCAGTTGCTTGAATTGCATCAGAGGCATAATCAGCCATAAAGACAATTGGCGCAACATTCGGCTCGATAGCCAGCACCTCTTCTTTGCGCCTTTGCTCACATCCGAGACACAAGAGCACAAGGCACAAGTGCACAAGTGGGTTCCCGCAAGGCGGGGTCCTTCTTATGCTCTTAAGCTCTTGTGCTCTTACGCTCTTATGCTCTACCCTCTGCGAATTTCTAAGGTCGTTCAACCAACTAATCATTTTATTTGCCTACAGGTTGTTTTTCATATTTTGGGGTTGCCCCTGCAGAAGGAGGGGCGGTTTCCTCGCGTTCTTGGCCGCACCTCAATTTCGCAAGTTGCTCCATCAAAGCATAGCGCTGCGCTGCATCGTCTTTAGCAAGCTTGAGCAATTCCGCTGCGACTTGCGGCTTTGATTGCTTTAGCGTTCGATAACGATTCTCGCCGTAAACATACTCTTCAAAGCTGAATGTAGGAGCTTTCGAATCCAGCTGCAGTGGATTTTTGCCCTGCTGTTTAAGTCGCGGGTCAAACCTATACAAAGGCCAATAGCCGCTGGCAACCGCTTGCTTCTGATGCTCGTAACCGTTGGCCAAGTCATAGCCGTGCGCTATACAGTGTGAATACGCGATGATAAGTGACGGCCCCGGATAGGCCTCAGCTTCGACAAAGGCCTTTACCGTTTGATTTTGATTTGCACCCATAGCTACCTTGGCGACATAGATATTGCCATAGGTCATAGCCAGAAGCCCAAGGTCTTTTTTAGGACTTGGTTTTCCACCTGCAGCGAACTTGACGACCGCTGCTCTGGGCGTAGCCTTGGACATCTGTCCGCCTGTATTGGAATAGACTTCCGTATCTAAAACAAGCAAATTGATATCGACGCCGCTGGCTAAGACATGGTCCAGGCCGCCATATCCGATATCGTAAGCCCAGCCATCACCGCCGAGACCCCAGACGGATTTGCGGACCAGATAATCCGCTACATCCAAAAGCTGCTTACACTCTGCGATTTGAGATTTGAGATTTGAGATTTGCAATTTGAGCTTATCCACCCGAGCCCGTTGCTGTTCAATTGCACTTTGCTCCGGGTCATCTGCCAGCGCAGCCGTTCGAATTTCCTCAGCCAGTTTCACATCGACGCAGCGCTGCTCTGTAACTTTGGCCAACAGTGCAAGAGCACGTTCTTTGAATTTGTCAACCGTCAGCCGCATACCCATTGCAAACTCAGCACAGTCCTCAAACAGGCTGTTACTCCATATAGGCCCCCTGCCGTCAGCCCTGGTGGTGTAAGGCGTCGTAGGCAAATTGCCACCGTATATCGAGGAACACCCTGTTGCATTTCCAATCATAGCTCGGTCGCCGAATAACTGTGTCAGCAGTTTTACATAAGGCGTTTCTCCACAGCCGGCACAAGCACCGGAATATTCAAATAAAGGCTGAATTAACTGACTGCCCTTGACGGTATCGGCGCTGAATCGCTGCGGGTCTGTGTTCGGAATCGACAGGAAATATTTGTAATTCTCGCGCTGCTGCATCCGAATCGGCTCCTGCAGAACCATATTAATCGCTTTTCTTCCTGTTGGTTTTTTGTTTTGGTCTTTTTCTTCTCCAGGACAATTAAGGACACAAGCGCCACAGCCGGTACAATCTTCCGGAGCAACCTGGACAGTAAACTTCATGCCGGCAAAATCTTTGCCTTTTGCGTCCACGCTTTTGAATGTCGATGGCGCATTCCCTCGACCTTGCTCGGGACAGGCTTTGAGGTACTTTTCGTCATAGGCCTTTATTCTTATTGTTGCATGTGGACAAAACAGTGAGCATCTGCCGCACTGAATACAAAGCTGCGGCTCCCACTGCGGGATATTAACGGCTATATTGCGTTTTTCGTACTGAGTCGTGCCGCAGGGGAATTTGCCGTCAACTGGCATTTTGCTTACTGGTAGCTTATCTCCACGAAATGCTATAAGCTCGCCTGTAACTTCTCTGACAAAATCAGGGGCATCTTCCGGGACCGGCAGCCGCATCTTTAACTTGCTGGTTACTTTGCCAGGGACTTTAACCTCATATATTCTTTCAAGAGCTTTATCGACAGCCGCATTATTCATCTGGATGATTTTTTCTCCCTTTTTGCCGTAGGTATCTCTGATTGCTTCTTTGATAGCAGCCACTGCCGTATCGAGCGGAATAACGTTGCTTATCTTAAAAAAGGCGGTTTGCATAATTACATTGATTCTCGGCCCCAATCCAATTTCTTCAGCGAGCGAAATCGCATCAATAACGTAGAACTTCAATTTCTTCTCGATAATTTGCTTTTGCATTTCCTGCGGCAGAGTGTCCCATATCTCGTCAGAGCCGTGGCTGCTGGTCAGTAAAAACGTCGCGCCTTGGCGTGCCGACGAGAGCATATCGTACTTTTCCGGGAAACTCGGGTTATGGCAGGCCACAAAGTCAGCCGTTGTGATAAGGTAAGGCCTGCGAATAACCTGCTTTCCAAATCGCAGGTGCGATGTAGTCATAGTGCCGGCTTTTCTCGAATCATAAACAAAGTAGCCCTGGGCGTAGTTATCCGTTAGCTCACCGATAATTTTTATGGAGTTTCTGTTGGCACCGACTGTGCCATCTGCGCCCAGACCGTAGAACATCGCACGGAAAAGACCCTTGCTTGGAATCTCGAAGGACTCATCGACATCCAGGCTGGTATTTGTTACATCATCAATAATGCCTACCGTAAAACCATTTTTGGGTCTGGCGGCACCCGCCTTCGCGAAGCCCGCTTCGGCGGGCGAAGGAAGGTCAAGATTATCAAAAACAGCTTTCACCATAGCCGGCGTAAATTCCTTTGAGCCTAATCCATATCGGCCACCGACAATTACTGGATACCTCTCAAAGGGAGCTTCTTTGCGTTCCATCGCCTCGCCAATGGCAGTTCTAACGTCAAGGTATAACGGCTCACCGATTGAACCAGGCTCTTTAGTTCTATCCAATACCGCGATTTTCTTTACGCTTTTTGGAAGAGCGGCGACGAAGTTCCTGCCGCTAAATGGCCTGTAAAGCCGCACCTTCACCAGACCTACCTTCTCGCCCTTGGATGCCAAATATTCTACCGTCTCGTGCACAGTATCTGCGCCTGAACCCATAATAACGATGATTTTCTCCGCGTCTTTGGCGCCGACATAATCAAACAAATGATAGCTGCGCCCAATTAGTTTTGCGAATTTATCCATCGTCTCTTGAACAATCTGCGGGCAAGCCAAGTAAAATTTATTCACCGTCTCGCGACCTTGAAAATAGACATCAGGATTCTGCGCCGTGCCGCTAATCATAGGCCTATCCGGCGATAGCGCTCTGGCCTTATGCTGGGCGACAAGCTCATCATCGATCATTGCACGCATATCATCAAACGTAAGCTCCTCAACCTTCTGAACCTCATGGCTGGTTCTAAAGCCGTCAAAGAAATGTAGAAAAGGCACTCGACAAGCCAGTATTGCCTGCTGAGCGATCAGTGCAAAATCCATAACCTCCTGGACATTACATGAAGCAAGCATAGCAAAGCCGGTCTCGCGACAGGTCATCACATCCGAGTGGTCGCCGAATATAGAAAGTGCCTGACAGGCTAACGAACGAGCCGAGATGTGAAAGACCGTGGGCAGCAGCTCCCCTGCGATTTTATACATGTTGGGAATCATCAGCAAAAGCCCCTGTGAAGCTGTAAAAGTTGTAGTCAATGCCCCTGTCGCCAACGCACCATGCACAGCTGCCGCTGCCCCAGCTTCCGACTGCATCTCTGTGACTGAAGGAATTGTCCCCCAGATATTACGCTGCCCTTTGGCAGTCTTGTCATCGGCAATTTCGCCCATAGGTGAGCTCGGCGTAATTGGATATATGGCAATAACTTCATTCGTGGCGTGAGCCACGTATGCCGCTGCTTCGTTGCCGTCAATTGTAACCATTTTGCGATTCATAGCTTCTCCAATTATCTATATTAACAATTCAAATGATTTAGTTCGAAGGCCTACACCCTATCAAGCCTCCGGAACACAATACGTACAACTCTATAGAAAGGTGCTCACAGTCAAAAAATCAATCATATCAGCCTCTACGCACCGCTCAGCACACCAAAAAACATCTTTATACTGTTTTTTACTGAGTTCGGCAACGCAAAATTTTCACCAGAAATCCAATTTCTGAACAACTAAATGTCCATTTTTACTGTTATAGAACCGTTCTTGTGTGAAAATAAATAAGATTGTCCTCTGGATTGAAGTTAATTAAAAGAAAAAAAGACTGGTGACCCTCTTTGCTCACCAGTCTCTACTTTTGCATTGCCCCGTGGCTTTATAACAGCAGCCTCTCCGTAACCGCTGCTAACAAAAACA
>Ga0315314_1002433_pt1 | contig 15380 bp, 17 predicted proteins | sample TDP9_MG_FD_203631 | JGI IMG/M metagenome (GOLD analysis project Ga0315314, IMG submission 203631) | Freshwater sediment microbial communities from Lake Towuti, South Sulawesi, Indonesia - TDP9 | ecosystem: Environmental > Aquatic > Freshwater > Lake > Sediment | place: Indonesia: South Sulawesi...
TGACAACTTTTACTATTCTGACTCTACCCTTCCTCAAAACGTTCGCATCTTACCTAATCTAAGCGAAAATCGCCAGCCGACTAAAACAGCACGAAAAAACAGTAAAAAGAACTATTGTGGAGGGCGCTCCCTCTTCTTCCTTCTTTTGCGGCGTGCACGCTCTTTGTGCGCTTGCTTCCTAGATTTTCCCTTGCGCGGCAATTTCCTTCACTAGACTCATCGTACGGTAAAGTTAAAAGTGTTATGCACGCGTTAGTTCGACGGTGTTGACACACACGCATATCCTATCTATCTTCTAATCTTTCACCACTGTCGGTTGGACCAACTGGTTGCAGTGGGGGCACGTACCCCATCCCCTCGCTCGACTCGCCTTCCACTGGTTCTTGCAAAAAGGACACTGCAACAAAACCCTCTCCCCTTCATAGAGAACCTGTCGGCTGAACCCTAGAACGAAAACTCCTAAAACCAGAGCAGCAGCCGCCATAACGGTCAAGTGCATCAGCCTCAACCTGACACCGAATCCAAAGTCAAACTCTTCCGCCCAGAGATAAGCCTCCAAAGCTGAGAACACATCATAGGAAGCGGACACATCGGGCCATGCCCTCCACAACACCGCAACCAGCACAGTTAATCCGACAAAGCAGAGCACGAAACCCAACGAGTAACCAGCCACATAATGTATAGTAATTCTCCTCATGAAACATCAAAACTCGGTTGAAAAGCCATTCTTATTTGATTTATGAAGTCAAGATAAACATGCGCGCGCGACAACCTGCTTGAAAGTCTTGCCAAGAGCAAGTTCTTCAAAATCCATACTCGCTATATCTTACATTCTCTCTGAAACAGTTAATCGCCTGCCTAATGTAAGGTATCGTATTATCCGGAAGACCATCCAGTTCAAACCAGCCCAAGTCATCGCACTTGCTAGGCTCCATAATCCTAGGCTCACCCCTCCACCTCCTCGCAACAAAAAACAGATTAACCCTCCTCTCATCCGTAGGCTCCCTCTGCCTCCTATGCATCACATGAACCAACTCCAAATCCGCCAAATCAATCTTTACCCCAACCTCCTCCCTCGCCTCCCTAACCAAAGCCTCACTCAACGTTTCCTCGTCCCCACTAAGATGACCAGCAGGAAAACTATACTTCCCGTCCTGAAATCCCGTATTATACCTTCGAGAGAGAAGAATCTTATCGTTCTTAACTAAAACCAGGTACACGGTGGGTATTACCTTAGGTCTCCCCTTCCTCAGCGTAGTTTCCCACCACACTTATAACAGAACTTGGCGTCAGCAACGTTCTCTTCTCGACATTCTGGACAGACAACCAGTTCCTCTTCCCTCTCACCCTCAAAGGCTCTCTCAATCTCCCTCCCAACCCTCTCAAAAGCCTTCTCCAACTCTTCTCCCATCCTCTCAAAACCCTCCTCAACTTTATCCCAAGGACCACCCGCCTCAACCTCAACCTCTCTCCTAATCCTCACCCCACAACTAGGACAATAACACGCATCCTTCGGAATCTCCTCGCCACACTTAGAGCAAAACACCATACAGCATCACCCCTCTCCTAATAATGGAACAAACAAATTTAACTGTATTCTCGGTTATTTTTCAGATGATGAATCCGTAAGTCGTTGAAGTTGCAGACAAGCACAGACTTTTCAGTCTACCAACTACTCAAACGCAAGAACACACGCACACGCGTGGAAACAGCGCCCGTTACCTAGTCACTTCTTTAAGTCGCTCAGACACTATGCTGTAGAGACGATTCCGCAGAGCTTGCCCCCGAAGTTTCCGATTCCTGAGTCTCCCTATCTCCTTAGCCAACCTCTCATCCCTAAGACCGTCCAACACCCACTTCTCAAAGTCTCCCCGCTCAACATGGAAACTCAAGGATTTCACATCGACCCTCTTGATGCTCGCCAAGAAGTCCTCGTACGAAGCCGCGCTCACACCCGTGTACTGACCAACATCGACACAGAAGTAGAACGGCGCAACCTGCTCAAGTTTCCTGACACTCATGGAACACACCTCTGTTGATTGATTCTCTCTGCTGAGTGAGCCGCACCAGAGAATATAAGTTATGAAAACAAAATCAATATTCACACTCAACATAACACACACAAAAAAACCCAAACCACGAAACCAATTCAAAGAGGGGTTCGGACGTGAAGTGGAACGAAATCCTAAAAAGAGGAGAGTACAGCCCAGAAGAACCCGACAAACTAGCCATGCAATTCACAAAACTCCTAAGAAACAAGCATGCACAACGTGTTCTCGACTTGGGTTGCGGAACAGGAAGACACACGGTCTATCTCGCAAAACAAGGCTTCGAAACCCACGGAATAGACATCTCAGAAACTGGTCTCAGAAAAACCAGAAACAAACTCCAAAAAGAGAAACTCGACGCTTCCTTAGTAAAGTGCGACATGAAGGCACTACCCTACATCCCCCATTGTTTTGACGCGGTCATGAGCCTCTACACAATATATCACAACACCAAACAAGGAATAAGAAAGGCAATAGAGGAAATCCACCGAACCCTGACAAAAACTGGGCTCACACTCCTAAACTTCCACACAAAACACAGCAGCAAACACGGAAAAGGAACACAAATAGAAGAAAACACCTTCATCCAAGAAAACGGACCAGAAAAAGGAGTAATCCACCACTTCGTCGACGAAAACGAAATCCACCAACTACTCAAAGGCTTCAAAATCCTGAAACTTCAGATCGAGGAGCACGAGACCGAGGGATACCTAAGAAGCCACCTAGCGGTCATGGCAACAAAGGATTAACCTCAAAGAGGCTTAACCACCAAGCACCCTAACACCCTCAACTCTCAGGGAAGGCACTACAGCGTACTGAGACTGCTTCGTCTCACACCCAACCCCAGAGACGTTCCTAAGCCAGTCAAAGGCGATGCCCGAAACCATCCCACCTCTGATCGGATGCTGCACCTCACCGTTTCGTATCAAGTGTGCACGAGACAACTGCGCACTAATCAATCCAGACCCAGCCTGAACGAACCCAGACATGGCTTCAACGAGAACCCCCTTCTCAACTTCGCTAATCAACTCAGATTTTGTCTTGTTGCCTGGTCGAATCACAAGGTTTGAAGGATAAATCCCAGGCTTAGACTTGTAGCCCCCGCCAATAATCGACCTAGTCATGTCTAATCCTCCAGCTGCAACATCCCTACTTGCATTACCAGTGTTCTCCATTGCCAAAGCGCTTGAAGAAGTGGCGTTGTGAAGAAAACACAGCAGCCTACCCTCTCTCGTTATCTCCGTTCTCCTAGACGGATGCCCTTCGTCATCAAAGCCCCGAGAACCAAAACCGCCCTTCAACAAGCCATCATCACTGATTTCCAGGTTCTCAGAAACCACAACCTCTCCCACTTTGCCCGCCCAAGCAGACCTCCTATTAGCAACGGCGTCTCCCCTCAAGGCGCCAACAACCGCATCAAACAACTGATACGCAACCGCCGCAGGTTCAAAGACGACAGTCCCTTCGAAACTCTCAATCTTGCGAGGCTTAAACTGGGCGACAACCATCTCAGCCACGTTCTCTCCGACAACCTCAGGATTGATGTCAACAGAACGCCTAAACTCATAGTCATCACAAGAGGGCGTCACTTCGCCTGCGTCTTCCCCAGCCCCACCAAAATAAATAAAACACTTAGAGAATTCCTCCTCTGCGTCAATCCCCAAAGAATTAACCACCCTCCGCTTGCCTATCTGATAAGAAACCACTCCAGTCTTGGCGACAACACGCGAGTCATAGCCCTCAGCCGCCTCAACAGCCCGTCTCGCAACATCCACAACGTCCTGAACACCGATAGCCTCAAACCTCTTATCATACAAGCCAAAGACCCTTGTAATCTTTGAAAGGGCTGCAAGGGAGAAATGCGGGACAGCAGCGCTCACCTTTGCGATGTCAAACGCTTTGTGGGCAGATTCTGCCACAGCCTTTTCGTCAACGAAGTTAGTGCAGGCAAAACCAACTTTTTCGCCATCCACCCCTATGCGAAAACCCACTCCAGCGTCGGAGGCTACGTTCTCTGCGAATATCTCTGAGTTCCTGATGAAAACCTCGGTTGTTAGAGTGTCTGTTAGGAATGCTTCGGCGTGAGTGGCTCCTCTCTTAATGACCTGTGAAATGGCTTTCTCTGTTGCATCGTTTAGCAAGACCCATCTCTCGTCCAAACTCGGCTTTGACTTTCTCATCCGTCCTAGCCTCCTGTTCCCCCAACCGTTATTTCACAGCGAATGGCTGGGACGATTCTCCCCTGCACCGCGAACTGATACTTTCCGCACGCTCCAGGTCTAAGCACGGCATTGTCGCTGACAGCGTCTATCGTCTTGAAGACTTGGATTGCGTTTCCAGCCAGGTTCGCTCCTCTCAGCAACTCAGCTGTTTCTCTCTTTCTTATCCATCTCGCGCTTTGAAAGCCAAATGTGAAGTCGGCGTTGGAATCTGCTTGACCTCCGAAGGTTCCCTCAATCAAAAGACCTTCACTAATGTCTTCAATCATTTCCTCAAGCTTATAGTCGCCTGATTCGATGCCTATGTTCGTCTGCCTAATCAAGGGCTCTACACTGTAATCCCAGGCGTGACTGTTGCCAGTTGGAGAAACCCTCATAGCCGCTGCACTGGTTAGGTCGTGCATGAACGAGCGCAACACACCGTTCTCAATCAGAACCGTGCGCTCACACTTCACTCCCTCGTCGTCGTAGGGGAAGTAGCCGAGACCAGAGGGCACAGACCCGTCGTCATAGATTGTAATCAAGGGTGATGACACCAAGGCGCCGATCTGCCTTCCAAATCCTCCTCCAGCCACGGCTAAGTCGGCTTCTAAAGGGTGACCGATAGCCTCGTGCAGTAGGGTTGCGCAGAGATTTGGTTGAATTACAGACCGAAACTTTTCAGAAGGAGGCGCTTTAGCATCGAGAAGGTCAATTGCCTTCAAACCTACATATCTGCCGATGTCGTACGGTTGCCTTTTGTCGAAGAGCTCCAAACCACCGGTGTGACCCGTAGTTTCAGAAGCTGGGCAAATAACATCAGATCTTCTTGCAACTGCGTTAACCATTAGCAAGACCCGTGTAGAGGCCTGACGAATGCGAGCTCCCTCGGAGCTGACGAAGAACTTTTCGTCCTGAATCCCAATGTAAGAGGCTGTTGCGTTCACTATGTCTGGTCCAGCTTCTTTGGCTCCCTTGTAAGCTTGGAAAGGTATCTGTGAGATTTCTTCTGATGACGCCTTAGAAGGAGTCTTTCTAACCTTCGTGGAAACGTCTGTTATGACTCCTTTGATTGGTTTAATCTCTATCCTTTGTGTCTTTGATTTGGCTGAAGCCTTCGCGAGTTTAACGGCGGTTTCAAGCGTTTTCAAAGCGTTTGCCTCGTCACAGGTGTTTGTTGAGCTGAAGCCCCAAGACTTTTTGTCGACGAGCGCCCTAACGCCGACACCGCTCAGAGATACGTTAGAGAATTCTTCAACAAAACCGTTCTGTACAGAGCAAACACTCATAAAGCGCCTTTGACCACGAATCTGCACCAAATCAGTGAGAGACGCAACCTTGGATTCTAAGCATTTTTCGAGCGCTTCAAACATCGACCACACCCTCCATCCATGTTTTTGAGTGATTACCCTGTTTCTATAAATGGGAGATAGATTATGTAAGACTTTTCATACGTAAAATCCTCTCATCATAAGTTTTAAGTGGAAAACCCCTTACTGTCAAAAGGCTAAAAGCAATGACTAAACACAGGGAGTGGCGAGACGATTAGGCGGAAACCAGAATTGACCACATCCACGCTCACAAGATTCCTCGACTCCCTCTCCTCCAAACCCCTCATTCGATACGTAATCTACTCATCCTCCACCATCTTCTTTTTCGCAGTAATTTTGATTCCGCCAATACTGGGAATACTGCTTAAATGGAATCTGATGGGGCAAGTCTTCGAAGACCCAGACCTGACTTCAAGAGCAACATCTGCCATTTCCGCTTCGTTCATCATAGCAGTTTTTGTCTCAGTAGTTGATGTGGTTGCTGGTTTGCCGATGGCATGGTTCATTGTGAGAGGCAGGACAAGATGGTTAAGCATCATCGACACACTTGCAGACATCCCCTTCATCGTGCCAACCGTCACTCTCGGCTACTCACTAAGATTGTTCTGGCATGGCTCAGAGGACGCATCTTCGCTTTTCGGAACCAGTATCATATCGCCTGGCTGGCTTCTCGTAATCCTACTTCATTTCACATTTTCCTACCCCGTCGTGGTAAGAGTGCTTGTGGGCGCGCTACAAGATTATAATTACGTGTATGAGGAGGCTTCAAAAACCCTCGGTGCTGCATCTCTCACTGCCGCTAGAACTGTAACTTTGCCAATTCTGAAGCCCAGTCTCATTGCTTCTTTCATCTTGGCGTTCGCGAGGTCACTTTCAGAAACAGGCGCAACTGTAATGGTTGCAGGGACGTTTGAAAATGGACCAGTATTCATTAGCAACGCCCTAGATGAAAAGCTGGAAGGCCCAAGGGTTTTAGTTAGCTTAATCTTGATAGTAGTTTCAGGCGCAATCTTTGCAGCAATCCATATTCTTGGTCCAAAATTGAGAATGCCAGTTAAGAGAATTTGGCCCAGAACGGAAAGAATACTGAGCAACATTGGCACAGTGACTTTACGAAATAGTGTTTCAATTGTAATCTTCTTTTTTCTTATTTTGATTCCTTCACTTTTTGTTGCTTTTCCTGCAATTTCTGCTATAACAAGCGGAACACTAAATGAAGCAACTGGAGGAATTGGAGTCTGGCAAGGATACTGGCAGAGTCTCGGGCTATCTTATCTTGTTGGCGCCATAGTCACTCTGCTCAATGTTGTAGTTGGCTTACCTATGGCCGTACTTATAGCCAGAAAAAGAATAGGAAGAACTTTGTCGGGAATTTTAGACATACTCGTTAATGTTCCACTGATCGTGCCGTCCATTGCTTTAGGTGCTTCACTTGGTGATTTCTGGAAAAACTTTCCCTTCATCCCTGAAATTGGACTGATAGTTTTTGCGCATCTATCAATAACATATCCTTATTTTGTCAGAGCAATGGCTGCAGCCATTGAAAGAATAGATATAGACCTAGAAAATGCTTCAAGAATTCTTGGAGCAAAACCCTTCTCGGTATTCAAGACAATAATTCTGCCACTGACAAAGTACTCTCTGTTCGCGGGTGCAATTATGATGTTTGCGCGAAGTGTCGACGAAACAGGAGCAACTAAGGCAGTCACATCTACTTTAAAGACGGCTCCAGTCTTGTTGGTTAATTGGGTAAAACCCCCAAAGGGGAGTGTGCCAGCATCACCATTAGAAATTGGGCTAGGATGCGGCTTCTTGATACTCTTCTCTTTTATAGTCTTGCTTGTTCTGAGGCTAATGGTCAGAGGAAAGAGGAGAGAGTAATAGGCTTAATGATTCTTAAAGATGAAGTTCGCCTAAAAACATCTTTGTTGACGCTTGGTTTTTTCTGCACAACACTAGCATAACGAGATCACTTCGTGCAGCCTGTGAGTATCTTTAAATTTAAACACCGATTATGTTGTAGAAGGTGTAAGTATGCGCCCGTCTGAACTTGAAGGAAAAAAGGTTATCGATACAAAAGCAAAAATAGTGGGAACTGTTTCGGGGATTGAAATTGACTTGAGAGAGTGGAAAGTGACACATTTACGAATAGAGTTAACGGATGAATTAATCCAGATTTTGGGTTACAAGAAACCTTTTTTGGGGCATGTGGAAATCCTGCTTTCAATAGACGCAGTAAAGGCTGTAGCTGACGTTGTCGCCCTCAACAAGGGAATTGAAGAGCTAAAAGACGTGATTGAACCCCCAAAACGAGTACCGACATAAACATATACTGTGATTATTGTCATCTCGCACAGACAGGTGTGCATATATTTAAAATCTGCAACACTAAATTTGCATATCCAGCAAGTTTCGGAGGCTTACCACCCCAATGCCCGAAGTCAAAGTAGTGAACGTGACAAAAACGTTCGCTAAAGGCAAAATAGTGGCAGTAGACAACGTGAGCCTCCACATCAGAGACAAAGAATATTTTTCCCTCCTCGGTCCAAGCGGCTGTGGCAAAACCACACTTCTCAGGTTGATTGCTGGTTTGGTTCAACCAGACGAAGGCGAGATTTACATTGAAGGAAAGCTCGTGAACGATGTCCCGCCCGAAGACAGAGGCATCGGATTCGTCTTCCAAACTTACGCTTTGTTTCCACACATGGACGTCTGGGACAACGTAACCTACGGACCCAGAGTAAAGGCTTGGGAGGAAGACAAAAGCACACGAATCGGACGAGAAATGCTGGAAATGGTGAGACTCTATGAACGGGCAGACGCGGTTCCCCACGAACTGAGTGGCGGGATGATGCAAAGAGTAGCCTTAGCAAGGGCATTGGCTGCCGGCGCAAAACTATTACTGCTAGACGAGCCCTTAGGCGCCTTAGACGCAAAGATTCGGTCAGCACTAAGATACGAACTAAGAAAACTCGTGAAAGACCTCGAACTAACCGCCATACACGTCACCCACGATCAAGCAGAAGCCACGGCAATCTCCGACAAAATAGCCGTCATGAGGAAAGGAAAGGTTCTACAGGTCGGAAACCCACAAGAACTGTATATGAACCCACAAGACATTTTCGTAGCTCACTTCATCGGAGAATCAAACTTCCTGGAAGGCTATGCTTCAGAGGTCAAGGAGAAGAAGGAATCCGTCATCGAATTGCGCCAAGGCTTCCTCCTCCGAGCACTAGACAAGGGATACAAAACTGGTGGAAAAGTCGCGATAGCCGTGAGACCAGAAGCCCTAGAGCTCAGAAAGGGTAGAGTAAAGGGGCTGAACTCGCTTTTCGGTGAGGTTGAAGGGGTCCAGTTCGAAGGAACAAACATACGATATGAGATTAGACTTGAAAACGGAGACCGCATAGTTGTTGTTCGTCCATCCCTATTAACAGGATGGTTTAGCGTCGGAGAAAAGGTTACTGTGGGCTTTCCAATCGATAAAATCTTTGTTTTCCCATATCCTGAAAAGGGTTTGAGGGAGGAGTTAGCCCTTGAATAGCACAAGAATCTTAAATACATATCATTCCAGTATTGATATTAACGCTGTTAAAGAGTGAACTAATTATGGAAAGATGGTTTGCCAAAAGGCGAAAGTCCAAGGTTCTGGAAATCGCCGACAGACAGATGGCGCTGGCAATAGATACGGTAGTGGAACTTGAGAAGTCCATCAACGCGGCTCTAAAAGGAGACAAGAAAGAGGCATTAAAGTCTATTGAAAAATTATCCACTACGGAACACGAGATTGATGAACTTCGAAGAACCGTTTTTGAGGAGTTGACAAGGGGAAGTCTGCCCTCAAAGGATCGAGAAGACATCATGCATTTGGTAAAGAGACTAGATGAAATGGCGGATCATGTGAAGGATGCGGCGAGAGCCGTCGCACTCCTATTAGAAGCGAAGGTTGTGAAAGAAATGTGGGAGCTGTTCGCCTCGGTCTCTAAGGATTTGGTGTCCTGCGCAACAACTCTTCGTAAGGCTATCGATAAGTTGGGCACAAATCCTTCCGAAGCCAAGGAATTAGCAAAAGCAATTGATGCTATAGAAAACACGGTTGACGAGAAATATCTGATGTCAAAGGCGTTGCTACTAAAGCATTCTGACAAAATGAACGCCGCAACAATTTTGTTGCTTAAGGACTTGATTGAGGAGATGGAACATGTGGCTGACAGTTGCGACGACACCGCTGACTACGTGAGAATCCTAACTGTTGGCAGAGAAACCGTGTGACGCCACATAGAGTCCTGCATGTCAGTGGATGCGAAACTCTTATTCTTAACGACTTCCTATTTTATTTTGGTTGGTGAGCTGGCGGACGGCTTTCGAACGCTCAGAAGCGTTTGAGGAAACTCCGCCCACCAAGCAGAACTGCAACGCTCACAAGGGCGTAGGACGAGAGTCTTGGCTCCGAAACAGAAACGAAACGTCCACTCGGCGATGGGACGATGATGCATTGCTAAGTTGTTGAGGATGCTGGGTGGAGGCGGTGAAACGGTCGACCTGCAGGGTGGAAGGGCGAATAGGCGCCTGTGAAGTTTCTGCCATGAGGCGTGGGTAGCCCGTTCAGCCGAATGCCGTCGTTGAACAGAAGGCGGGTTACGACCAGCACACCAACCTAGTAGACTACAAGTTTTTCCTTAATCCTAATACAACTTGATATGATATTCTTCATTCTTCTTTCCTATTTCGACAAACTTAAGAGTTGAACAAAACTTAGAATTGTAATGGTGCTGCGTTGGAAGAAGCCATACTCTATGTGAAGTCCACAAAGTTGGATCTGGTTTCTTGGACCATGCCACACCATGACCACTGGTGTAGCGCTGGATACAGGTCTAAAAGCACTCAGAAGGCATTCTCTGGAGAGGATCAAGAAGCTATTGAAATACTAGAAAAATCCAACATACCCCACTTGGTCATCGATCTGTCAGACTGCCCATTAACATTCAGAATGAACGCCAAACTTCAAGGAATCAACAACACCCCCACATTGGTGGTTGGTTCAGAAAAGGTTAAGGGACTACACGAAATTATGGACTATGTCTCGGGGAAGAGCCGACGATGAACGAAAAGTCTGATAAAGACAAGTTGCCTTGGATCTACCGGTTGATCCTTAAGCTACCCAAATTAAGCTTAGAATCCCTTTCAGGAGACCTTCAAGGAGTTTATTGGGCTGTTGTGGTACCGATATTCTTAGTTTGTGAGTTCCTTCTCAGCTTATTTCTGTTGTTAGCATTTCCCTTTCCAATCAATCTCGTTGTGACTGGCATTATTCCTGTCACCATTTTTGCAGTCTTTGTTAAGGTTCAGCTGGAGAGGTTTATGACCTGGTGGGATTTGACCTTTCGAAGCCAACCCATGAAGTGGGACGTTAAAAAAGCAACAGAAGAATACATTAAATTGTTAGAAAAACGAGAATCAGGGAGACGAAATCTCAGCGTATCTGCGAAGGAGAAAGATAAAAAAGAAGACTAACCGAGTGCCCTTGAAAAGGGCTTCTAAGATTTCTCATTACAAAACGCTTTATTCGTCGCATTAACCCTTGAGATCAAACCACTTTTCGAAAACGCCTGAGTATGAATTTCGAATCCGTGACCTTTATTAGTGTGAAGAACAGATTGTTGCGAATGCCATGAAACAACTCATCCACAACGGAATTCTGATCCCCAAGTACGAATGGAAAGGATTCCCCATACTTGTAAAAGGGGAAAGGATAGAGTTGACGCCCGAGCAAGAGGAGATGGCGGTCGCTTGGGTCAAAAAACTCGGAACCCCGTATGCTGAGGATCAAGTTTTTGTCAAGAACTTCTTCAGGGACTTTGGTAAGGCACTTAACATCAGCGATAAACTTCTTCCTGAAGACTGCGACTTCTCCGTGATAGAGGAATACGTCAGAAAAGAAAGGGAGTTTAAACAAGACCTCTCTAGAGAGGAAAAAAAGAAACTTGTCGAACAGCGAAAACTGACAAGAGAAGCCAACAAAGAACACTATGGGTACGTTTTTGTTGACGGCTCAAAAGTGGAAGTCACTAACTACGTTGCCGAGCCCTCATGCATCTTTATGGGAAGAGGAAAGCATCCCCTACGTGGACGCTGGAAAAGTGGACCGACAACAAGCGACATTACACTTAATCTCTCTCCAAACGCCCCTATCCCCCGAGGAGATTGGAAAGAGATAGTTTGGCATCCTGAGTTCATGTGGATAGCGAGTTGGAAGGACAAACTCTCTGGGAAGATGAAGCACGTTTGGCTTGCCGATACCTTTCATGTTAAGCAGATGAAGGAAATCGAAAAGTTTGATAAAGCTAGGGAACTGGCTGACAAAATTGAGGAAGTCCGTCACCACATTGCAAACAACTTGGAATCCACGGATGTCATGAGACGAAAAATCGCAACATTGTGCCACCTAATAGATGTGTTTAAACTACGTGTTGGAGATGAAAAGAACAAGGACGAGGCTGACACCGTTGGCGCAACAACATTAAGACCGGAACACATCACTTTTAGCCCAAACGGACTAATAACCTTCAATTTTATCGGTAAAGACGCGGTTAGATGGCGAAAAGAAGATACATTGCCAGAAGTAGTCGTAGGCAACCTACGAGAGTTTGTCAGAGAGTCCAAGTCAACCATATTCAAAGGAATACGGTCAAGGGATGTCTCCCTCTTTCTCGACGAGGTGATGTCTGGATTAACCGCCAAGGTTTTCAGAACTTATCATGCGTCAAATGTTGTTAAAGCCTCGTTGAACAACAGCAGTGTTTCGCAGTCAACTCCAGACTATCTAAAAAAGTATGTAGCTACAATGGCGAATTTGGCAGCCGCAGTCGTTTGTAATCACAAGAAGAAACTGCAGAAGAACTGGAGAGAATCATTGAGAAAGAAGATTGAGAGGCTGAAAATATTGAAGGAGAAGAAGACCAAGAAGGCTATGGAAAGCGCAAATATTCTAAGAGTTAACATAAAAGTCATGAAGGCGACTAGGAATTATAACCTTAGGACTTCGTTGAAGAGTTACATTGATCCACGCATATACTATGATTGGGGTAAACGAGTGGAGTTTGATTGGAAGTTGTATTATCCGAAGACTCTTCAAAGCAAGTTTTCATGGGTTGAAAGAAAACCAGCGATGACGTAAACTTCTTTAACTCTACAACAAGCTTTCATGTTGCAACTTCTTAGAAAAATACTATGCCTTCTATTTCAGTGATTATTGCGCCGACTTCAGCGTCTACAATGACTCCTATTGTGTAACCGCCTATTCCTGTGCCTATATACCAGGTTATCTTCCATATGCTATGCCCTTTTGGCACTTTTTCATATATTTCCCTATTATGCCCTAGCTTCAATTGTTCTACCATCGAAGAATTATAATGGGTCGCTTCAACTCCGGAGCCGAATGCGATTGCTAATCCTTCTTTAACACGGCTTGAGCCCTTGCTTATTTCGATCGCTTCTTCTCTAGTTATGGGGGCTTCTCCTATACTCAATATGATTACTGAAGTAAATACAAAAGAAACTATCACAAGCGTTACAAATATTCTTTCCAGATTCGCACTCAAGTTTAACCCGAAGTATAAATATGCAAATAACAAATATAAAAGATATTAATGGAGCAAATCAGATGTTAATAATCCAAATGCTAGTTGAACTGAATTACGTCTTCTTCAGTCTTCTCTTACTAATCTATTGCACATGGCGATATTTCAAGCAAAAAGACAAACACTCTTTCTACTTCACCTTAAGTTTTACATTTCTCACGTTGTCAGCGATATTCCAAACGCTCAGTTCTATATTGCCTTACGGAATCTACTTCAACGTAACAGTGCTGAGACTCCTTGAATTAAGCGGCCTAGCTCTCTTCGCATGTTTCACGATATCCGCCATAATAGCCTTGAAAAAGACATAAACCTCTGTTGAATTTCTCTGATCTCTGTACTCGTCTCTGCCTCTCACCTAGCAAACTCCTGAAAGCAAACCACACTTGCTATGACATGAACCTCTTCTGTAGTTCTACTACTTCGCCACTGTTCTTTGCCAGAGCGTAACTCTCTAACAACTCTTTGTTTAAACCGATGAAATGGGGTCCCCACTTAAAGACGGAAAGCAATCGTGTCGCGTTCTCCCTAAACCCAGCAATGTAGAGGGCTGCTGACAACGCTTCAACCGTGCTCAGTTTTGTTGGCACTCCGTAGTTTGTTGGGTTTGCGGCGATTAGGTATGGGAGGCAACGGGAAGCCCCACGCACGGAGAGTTCGAAGACTTCGTCGGCGTGCATCCAACTACAGTCTATAGCCACTAATCCCTTCCTCTCAAGTCTCTTCTTTTCTGCTGGAGAGAAAGCCTTCTTCGAAAAAGGGTTTAGTATGACTGCTCCATAAGGCAGTGCTCTAACTCTGTAAACAACGCTGACAAGATTGTGGCGTTTGAGTTTCAGGGTCGTGCATTTTTTGGGGTCGCACTGTTTGGCGTGATAGACAACGATTCTAACTTCTTTTCTGGACACTATTTCGCACCTTTAGATGAGACATTGGGTTATCGATAACGTGTGGAATCCAGTCGATAATGTCTGTGGGAACCATGTGATAACCCTTCTCGCTCTGAACGAAGTCTCCGGCGGCACCGTTGATGAAGGCTCCAGCCACCGCTGCCTCAAATGGATTCGAGCCTTGCGCTAAGAAGGCTCCAACTACACCCGAAAGGGTGTCACCAGTTCCTCCAACCGTCATTCCCGGATTACCAGTAAAGTTTAGTTTCACACACTCTCCATCTGAGATCACATCGACATTGCCCTTCAACAGTACTGTTGCGTTTAGGCTTCGGGCGGTTTTCTGCACCTCTTCTGCTCGTTTCTTTAGGTCTGTTGGCGGTTGCCTCTCTGTCAGTATTTGGTATTCGCCAGCGTGAGGTGTCAGAACCAGCGGAAATTTAACCTTCCTTTTATGTTTGGCAAAGGCTTTGAGCCCGTCAGCATCCAGCAACAACGGAATTCCTTTTTCTTCTGTTATTTCAACGATTTCGTTCACGGCATCCTCTGTATCCTTGTGAAGTCCTAATCCAGGTCCCATGACCACCGCAGTCGAAGTATTCAGATGTCGTTTGATAACTGGCGTGTTGTGGGGGTTGAGATGCTCTCCCTCCAACTTTAACGTAATTAGGTTTGGAGACATGGATGAAATGGCGATTGCAGTCTTTTGGGGCGCAGCAATATACGCCAAGTCCACACCTGTGCGGAGTGCCGCAAGGGCTACAAGAGTTGGAGCTCCAGAGAAAACTTCGCTCCCACCAATCACCAGAAGTCGACCAAAATCGCCTTTGTGGGCGTCGGGGGGACGAGGCTTAACAACCAAGGAGACGTCGCCTGGACCCGCCACCCTTTCAAACTCAGATGGTAAACCAATGTCCTTTACGATTAATTCTCCACCGTATTCTTTGGCTTTGGCAAGTCCGTGTTTCATTCTGTGAAATGTGACTGTTAAATCGGCTTTCACCGCTTCACCTAAAACCTTTCCAGTGTCAGAATCTATTCCCGTGGGTACGTCTACAGCAACGCGAAAGGCTTTCATCTGGTTGATTTTTCTTACCAACTGCAGAATTGGCGGACGCAATGAACCCTCTAACCCAATTCCAAGTAACGCATCTACAACAACTTCTGCGTCGATGTCTGGAACTAGAGAAGAGTCAGAAACCTCACGCAAAACAATGAAATCCTTCAAAGACTGCAACGCCTGCCAGTTCTTCAGCGCCGCCTCGTCTACGATATC
>Ga0315314_1002434_pt1 | contig 15373 bp, 13 predicted proteins | sample TDP9_MG_FD_203631 | JGI IMG/M metagenome (GOLD analysis project Ga0315314, IMG submission 203631) | Freshwater sediment microbial communities from Lake Towuti, South Sulawesi, Indonesia - TDP9 | ecosystem: Environmental > Aquatic > Freshwater > Lake > Sediment | place: Indonesia: South Sulawesi...
CGGCAGAGTCCGAAGTTTTTTGGCGTAAAGAAATTCCTCAGTGATGAACAAACTATTTTTTCAAGTCCAAACCGAGCGACTCCGAAAACTATCCTTTCATCTTGAGGGCGACCAAGGTCGCCCCTACGCGGTCGCTCTGGGGCTACATCGAATTACGGGTTCGGTTCATCGAACCCCTACATTTACCCAGCGAAGGGATTTGGTGTAGCGAGCATTAAAATTTTTAGCCAAAAATCGAAGATTAGAGTTTATCCGAAACTGACCGCAGGGAATTTCGGTAAACTCCTGAGATTTTTGGCGGTGGTCAAAGACCAAAAAATTCCCTAGCGATGAACAAACTATCTTTTAATCTTTTCATACTTCCAGCATATGGCCTAACTTCTTCTTCTTAACCCGAAGGTAATTTTTGTTTACCCTGGTGGGTCTAATTTCAAGGGGAATTCTTTTCGTCACCTTCAATCCATAGCCTTCTATCCCCACAATCTTACGGGGATTATTGGTTAACAGGGCTATGGTGGAGAGCCCCAGGTCTGCCAGAATCTGGGCACCAATGCCGTAATCCCTCAAATCTGGCTTAAAACCCAAAGCTTCGTTAGCCTCTACGGTATCTAAACCTCTATCCTGGAGTTCATATGCCTTCACCTTGTTCACCAATCCGATACCCCTGCCCTCCTGATGCATATACAATATAACCCCCTGACCTCTCCTTTCAATTATTTCCATCGCTCGATGTAACTGGGAACCGCAATCGCACCGCAAGGAATGTAGAATATCCCCTGTTAAACAGGAAGAGTGGACTCTCACCAGAACGTTCTTCTTGCCATTCACTTCTCCCTTCACCAGAGCGAGATGATGCTCATTGTCCAGAAGGGACTGGTAGACAATTATCCTAAATTCGCCAAACTCGGTAGGCAATTTAGCGGTGGCCACACGCTTTATGAATTTCTCTGTTCGCCTGCGATACTCAATCAAGTCGGCGATAGTGATGATGGCCAACCTGTGCTTTTTAGCGAAGCGTAGAAGTTCGGGCGTCCTCGCCATTCTACCGTCTTCGTGCATTATCTCACAAATCACACCAGCAGGGTATAAACCTGCCAACTTCGCCAGGTCTACAGCTGCTTCGGTATGGCCGGCACGGACCAGAACACCTCCCTCTCGATAGCGCAGTGGAAAGATATGCCCAGGGCTGCAAAGTTCAGAAGGCCTGGTCCTGGGATTAATCACTGCTCTTACTGTAGTTGCTCGGTCGTGAGCCGAAATTCCTGTAGTGGTGTCTTTTCTGGCATCAACAGAAACTGTGAATGCTGCCTCACGCAATTCCACTCCATTGGCTACCATTGGCTTTATTCCTAGCTTATCCAACCTTTCCCCCACAATTGGCAGACAGATCAATCCCCGACCATATTTAGCCATGAAATTTATTGCCTCAGGAGTCACTTTCGATGCTGCCATAACCAGGTCGCCTTCGTTCTCCCGTTCCTCATCATCAATCACAATGACCATTTTACCTTTCCTTATATAATCTATCGCTTCAGGAATTGTGTTGAACTTCATAGAAATCCTTTTGTTGAGAGAAATTCCTCAGTTATATTAGTTTTATTATCTCCCTTGTTAATTAGACTCTCAACATATTTTGCTAAAATGTCCACTTCAATGTTTACCGAATCGTTCGCTTTCAGAAAACCAAAAGTCGTAACCTTCTCGGTATAGGGAATAATAGAGACTGAGAATCCTCTACCATTCATTACTCGAACTACAGTCAAACTGACTCCATCTACACCAATTGAGCCTTTAGGAACAACATATTTCAAAATTTCTGGAGAAGTTGCGATTTCAAAAAGTCTTCCGGCCTTCTCTCTTACAATTGCTCTTACCTTTCCCAGACCATCCACATGCCCGCTGAGTAGATGCCCTCCCAAGCGTTCTCCTAATTTCAAGGCCCTTTCTAAATTTACTCTGTTTCCAATCTTCAAAGCGCCGAGTGTGGTACTGTTAAGGGTCTGGGGAGACAGGTCTGCAGTGAAACTTCCCGATGGTCTGACATTCTGGCTCTCCACAACTGTGAGGCAGACACCGTTGACAGAAATGGACTCGCCCACCTTTAAATCCTTCCATTCAGTCTCTATAGTAATTCTATTGCGATTCTTCTCTATTACTTTCCCCATATTCTCGATTATTCCAGTAAACATCTCTTTCCTTTCTCATTCTCTAACAATAATAACGAGATTGCTTCGTCGCGGAGTTTATCCCGCACACTTATTGTGCGGGGCTCCTCGCAATCACACTTGGGTGGGCTTTTACAGAACCCTCTAAATATATCCTTCGAATAGAATATCTTTGCCGAATCTTCTGACCTTGATATCTTTCAATTTTATAGCCTTTCCAATCCTATCCACTCCCTCACCTTCCACCGGAGTAACGGAATTCTTCCCACCAATAATTTTGGGAGCGATGAAGAAGAGAACCTTATCCACCAATCCCATTTCTAATGCCGAGGCGTTAACTTTACCTCCGCCCTCGATGAGGAGAGAAGCAACCCCACTCTTTGCCAATTTTTTCATCAGATATCTCAGGTCAAGACCTCTCTCAGGATATTTTTTCCATCTCGGTATTCGCAGGACTTCAATACCTCTGGCTTGCAAATTATATATTCTATTCCTATCTGCTTCTTTCCCGGCGACCACTATGGTAGGAGCCAGAGGATTTAGCACCCGGGCATGTAAAGGAATCCTCAGGTGGCTATCCAGGACTACCCTGATAGGTCTCTTTCCCGAAAGGCTACTCAAAAGGTCAGGGTCATCCTGTAGAACAGTATCTATTCCTACCAGGATAGCATCAACTTCGTTACGCAGCGTTCTAGCATATTTTCGGGAAGCTTCGTTAGTAATCCATTTTGAGTCTCCACTTGGTGTAGCTATTTTCCCGTCAAGAGACATTCCCGATTTCAGAATTACAAAGGGCAGTCCTCGGCTGATATATTTTATGTAGCACTCATTCAGTTTAGCGCACTCTTCTCCTAAGACTCCCAACTTTATCTTAACTCCTCTCGCTTTCAATTCCCTTAACCCCTTACCATTTACCAGAGGGTTGGGATCGACCATTCCTACAACGACCTCCTTAACTCCCGCCTCGATAATCAATTCCGTACAGGGGGGTGTCTTTCCATAATGGCAACACGGTTCTAAATTAGTATACATTGTAGAGCCTTTGGCTTTTGCCCCTGCTACTCTCAGAGCATTAATCTCTGCATGGGGACCGCCAAAATGTTGGTGATACCCCTCAGAGATAATCTTGCCCTTCTTAACCAGAACACAGCCGACTCGAGGATTGGGCCTCACCCTGAATGAGCCTTTTTTAGCAAGGGCTATCGCCTTCTTCATAAACCGTAATTCACTTTTTGGTTTTGTCCTCATCTGAGCAAAAAAAAACCGAAGAATAGTTCTTCGGGATATCTCACTTCCTTAAGAGAGCGATGTTTCTTCCTTATCTTTTGATTCAGATTCTTTACTGAAATCTTCTCCCATCCGGACTTTGACCGTCGGTACTGTAATTTCAACAGTTCGACCCCGCGGTTTTATCGGGGGGATCGTGGACTTTCACCACCGATTGGGAATTTCACCCTATCCCGAAGACTTCTAAAAATAAAATAACAAATCCAGCAAATTTTGTCAAGAAATTTCTATCTGTGAGTTATCTGCCGTACACAAGTCTCAGAGCAAGAGCTGTGGGAAGCCCTGCACTTAAGATCTCTTCCTGAGTCCTGGCAACGTCGTACTTCATCCTTTTTATTTTGACAGTATTTGTTTCCTCATCATAAGTCCCACAGCTTGCCCTCGGGTCGCCATCTCTGGGTTGACCAACGCTTCCACAGTTTATAAGATACTTATAGGACGGTTTTATTTCCAAAACCGCTCCATCGTCGAGCGGAATTCCCCCAATCTCCTGTGAGGGTGTTGCAAAAAAACATAGAGGAACATGGGTGTGTCCCACAAAACAGATATTCTTCTTCATTCTGGGGAGATTTGCCAAAAAAGTACTCTCTTCAAAGATGTATTCATTGATAGGGTCTCTCGGGCTTCCGTGAACGAGCATAAAATTATTTTCCTCTATCTCGGTAGCGAGATTTCCAAGGTAATTTCGATTATCTTCAGTCAAATGGTGTCCGGTCCATTCTATTGCTTCTAAGGCAACGCGATTGAAGAAACTGGTATCTTCTAAACCAATAGCGCCCCAGTCATGATTGCCAGCTACCGTGTAGCAATTCTTCAACTTGCGAATAATTTCTGTGCACTCATTGGGCCTCGCTCCGTATCCAATGATGTCACCCCCGCAGATGAATCTGTCTATCTTTTCCACCTGTTTCAAGTAGTTCAGGACTACATTAAACGCTTCGAGATTACCATGAATATCAGAGATAATACCATATTTCATATCAATAAACTACCTTCTCAATTTCTATCTGATTACTTTCCAGACAAAACATAATAACCCTGGCAGGCGAACAATCCACCTAACTCATAACTCATAATTCATAATTCATAAGGCGGGGCTCGGCTTTTGGAATTTTACTGAGATGAGTTTGGAGACGCCAAATTCTTCCATAGTAATCCCATAAAGAACATCGGACATCTCCATCGTCCTCTTGTTGTGGGTTACAACGATAAATTGTGTTTTATTTACAAATTCTTTTAATAGCCTGGTAAACCTCTGCAAGTTGGTATCATCCAGCGGAGCATCAACTTCGTCAAGCACGCAAAAAGGAGAAGGCTTAACCATGGATAGGGCAAATAGAAGTGCAATCGCACAGAGGGCTTTTTCTCCTCCCGATAAGAGAGATATGCTCTGAAGTTTCTTGCCTGGTGGTTGCGCAACAATATCAACTCCTGTTTCCAATAAATCGGCTTCGTTCGTGAGTACCAAGTCAGCTTCTCCTCCTTCGAATAGCTCAGTAAATATTTTCTGGAAATTCTTCTGAACGCTGACGAATGTTTTTTTGAAATTTGCGCGGGTGGTTCCATCAATTTTGCTTACGACATTGCGGAGGTCTTCCGACGACTTAATTAAGTCATTCTCCTGGCTCTTGAGAAATTTGTAACGCTCTTCGAGCTTCTCGTACTCTTCAGGAGCGGCTAGATTAACGGGTCCCATTGCTTCAATAGTGTGTTTCAACTTCTCGATGTCCCTCGCATAATCTTCTGAAGGAGGAGAAGCAGACTGGGAAACCTTCTGGAGAGCTTCTTCTAAGGAAATATTAAATTCTTCTGCCAGCTTTTCATTAATTTGATTGAGCTCCAGGGATAGGCGGTTACTATTTATCCTTTCTTGTGTCAGGTCGGTTTGAATCCTCGATAGTTCACTTTTCTTCTGTGCCAAAATAGTTTCTTCCTCGTGCAACTGCCGACTAATTTTTTCTTTCTCTTCCTGCAATCTTCTCAGTTCTATCTCCAGCTTATCTTTGCATTCGGCAAGAGACGATACCTCTTTTTCTCCGGAAAGCTTTACTTCTTCTATCCCCATTACCTTGCTCTCCAGATTAGCTAACGCCTCTTTCCTCTGATCAATCAGGTTTAACAAGTTTTCCCTCTCGTTTTCAAGATGTGACTTTTCAGATTGCAGATTATGCTCTTTTTCCTCAAGTTGGGTCTTGCGTATCTTCAACTCGATGAGTTTTTCTTTTTCCTCTTTCTCTTGTTCAGCCAGGGAGTGGTGATTCTTTTCCAATTCTTTTATTATTTCCTGAATCTCTTTCTCTGATGTCTCGCCCAATTTCAGGTCTTTCGATAATTGTTCAAAATCTGTGGCGCTGGCAGATATGTCCTTTTCTATTATACTTTGTTCATCCACGAGAAGGCTAATTTCAGAATTGTGCCTTTTGTTAAGCTCCTCTTTCTGCGAAATCACCTCTGCCAGCTGGGCAATACTAATCTGAGCCTTCTGCGAGAGAGCACTATTTCCCTCCAGCTGGCTAGCCAAATCAGATATCTGCCCTTCTAATTTCGGCCTCTCGGCAATCGTTCCATCCAATTCTTCCTTTAATTGAGAAGCTTCTTTTTCCAATTTCTTAGTTTTTCTATCTCGAACTAAAATATTCTCTTCTAAGAATTCCTGACTGCCACCCGAAAGAATCCCCGAAGAGGTTAACATATCTCCCTCTTTTGTGACATAAATTATTTCTTTGTGATTTTTCCCCTCTTGAAGGCTTCTGCTTTCCAATCGGTCAACCTGGTCAAGGCTGTCCACCAAAAAAACATTGCCCAGGAGGAATTTCATCACTTTTTGATACTTCTCTTGGTATTCTATCTTCTCCAATAGCAGTGCCCCTGAGACAGACTGAGGAGCTACTGGGCCGGGATTCGAGGTAGATAATTCCTCAATAGGAAGGAAAGTAAGGTAACCTTTTCTCTCTTTTTTTAGATATTCTATCACTTTTAATGCACTCTCGGTACCTTCACAGACAACGTACTGGAGACGTTCACCAAGAAGTCTTTCAAGGATTGCTTCGTATTCGGAAGGGAAACTGATGAGACTTCGCACAGTCCCGTATATCCCGCGGAATCCTCTGGATAATACCTCTTCCACTAAGGCTTCCTTCCGACTCAACTCGCTTGAGGATTCAAGAAGGGATAACTTAAGACTATACTTTTGTTGTAACTCATTAGCCCTGTCTTCCGTCTCCTTAAGGCTCCTCATAAGAGACTCTTTTTCCTTTACCAAAAGGTCCTTCCTCTCTTCTATCTCTCCCAATTTCTCCTTCTCCCTCGCCAGTTCCTCTTTTTTGCTGGAGATTTCCCCTTCCAACATTTCCCTTTCTTCACATTTGCGCTTCTCATCAGTCTTTAACTTCTCCTTTCTGGAAAGTAGACTCTTTCTGTCCAATTCTAAACTGATTAGCCGATTCCGGGTCTGAGCTGTTCTATTCATCAGCTCCACCAGAGCTTCTTTTCTCTCCTCAAAAGAACCGCTCAGATGAACGTCTCTCTCCATAAGTGCCCGAAGAATTTCTTCCTTAGAAGAGACGGCTGTTTCGATCTCTTCAAGCTGTTTGATTAATTTCGCCCTGTCATTTTCTGTTTCAGAAGTTTTTTCATCCAGTAGACTAATTTTATCATTACCATTTTCTATCTGTTCCCTCAGTCGGGCTTTTTCCCCTCCTATCTCTTCCATCCTCTCCTTTCCCAAAAGGAGCCTGTCCTCAAATCGGCTAATTTCGCTCGACACTGAAAATAGTTCTCTCTGAGTTTTGATAAGTTCTTCCTCTTTCTCTCTTAATTGGAGTCGAAGTCGCAAAGCTGAATCCTCTTTCTGTTTACACTCACTGCCTAACCTCTCCAACTGAGAGGAAAGGGAAACTAAATTTTCCTCTACTCGGGTGAACTCTTCTTTTAATTTTGTATAATTTCTCAACAGACGCTTTATTTCGAGAAGCTTGAGTTCCCCTTTATATCTTTGGTACTGCCGCGCTTTTCTCGCCTGATAATCGAGTGAATTGATTTGCCTGTTCACCTCGCCTATTATGTCTGACAATCTTATAAGATTTGCCTGTGTGCTCTCCAGTTTGCGAAGTGCCTCTTCTTTTCTCCATTTGTATTTCATTATCCCCGCTACCTCTTCAAAGAGTGTTCGGCGCTCCTCCGGCTTACTATTCAGGATGAAATCAATCTTCCTGTCTTCCATCAAAGAGTAAGTATCCGTGCCCATACCTGTATCTAAGAATAGCTCAGTTATATCTTTAAGGCGGCAGGGAGATTTGTTAATATAGTATTCGGATTCTCCGGAACGAAACAGCCGGCGAGTAATAGTGACTTCTCGGTATTCAATCGGTAGGATATTTTGCGAGTTGTCTAAAGTGAGAGAAACTTCAGTTATCCCTAAGGGCTTACGCGTCCGCGAGCCATTAAAGATAACTTCTTCCATCCTGCCAGCACGAAGCTGCTTGGCACTCTGTTCTCCCAGAACCCATCGTATCGCATCAACAATATTGGTTTTTCCACAGCCATTGGGACCAACGATACAGGTAATTCCTGGCTCGAAATCTATATTAATCCTATCAGCGAAGGATTTAAACCCAAATATTTCCAGTCTTTTGAAATACAATCCAATCTCCCCAACTTAAATTCCAAATTCCAAAATCCAAATTTCAAATTTATCCTACCCCAAGATTTGAAAAAATAGTTTGTGAAGAACTTTTGGAATTTCAGCCAAAAAACAAGGACGACTACTTCTCTTCCAAGCAAATCGTTGTCTGACGAGCGAAGCGAGAAGTTTTGATTTGCGCCCGGCAGAGTCCGAAGTTTCTTGGCGTCAAAAAATTCCTCAGGGATGAGCAAACTATTTTTCAAATCCCAAATCCAAACCAGGGGCAGGAAATCATATAATAAAAATATACCAAAATAGTCCTCAATTATCAAGAAAAAAATGACCTTTCAAAATGGCTGGATAGATAAAGGTAGGTTTGGAGAATGGCTATTTTATCCCAGAACTTCTTTCAACGTTTTAGTTAGGACTGGAACGACCTGGAAGAGGTCGCCTTCAATACCGTAGGTGGCAACTTTGAAGATGGGGGCATTAGGATCCTTATTAATTGCCACAATAATTTCTGAAGACTGCATGCCAACCAGATGCTGAATGGCTCCAGAAATTCCACAGGCAATATATATCTTGGGACAGACAGTGCGACCCGTCTGTCCTACTTGATGCGAATAGGGCATCCAGCCAGCATCAACTGCTGCTCGACTGGCACCAACAGCGCCTCCTAAAGTGCGGGCCAATGCTTCAATAATATGGAAGTTCTCAGGACCCCCTAATCCACGTCCTCCCGACACAATGATATCGGCATCGGCGAGCTTCACGGTCTGCGTTATGTCTTCAACCATATTTAGAAGTTTTGTCCTCAAGGAAAGGACTTTACCTTCAATACTCTCTTTTACGACATCCCCCTGGTGATTCCCCTGCCTTATTGCCTTTTTGAACACTTTGTGCCTGACAGTAGCCATTTGGGGACGACTGTGTGGAGTGGTAATAGTGGCCATGATGTTTCCTCCAAAGGCAGGCCTCGTCTGAAGAAGTTGTCTTTTCTCAAGGTCTATAGCCAGTTCAGTACAGTCAGCAGTAAGTCCTGTGCCGAGCCTTGCTGCTACACGCGAGGCAAAAGAACGGCCAATTGCGGTAGCGCCCATCAAAACGATTTCAGGCTTTTCCTTCTCTATCAGATCGGTTAGGACGTCAGTATAGGGGTCATCCTGAAAATTTCTCAGGATAGATCCTTCAATTTGATAGACTCTATCTGCACCATAGGCGATGAGCTCTTTAGATGCTTCATCCATTCCCTCTCCTAACAACACACAGGAAAGCTTATGTCCCAATTGGTCAACCAACTTTCTTCCTTCTCCAAGAAGTTCATAGACAACTCCCTGAATCTCACCTTTCTTCTGTTCGGCGAAGACCCATATGCCTTTATACTGGGATATGTCAGCTCGAGGTTTCGCTTCCTCCCTTTCAATCAATATGGCCTGAAAAGAACAGGGCTCAAGGCAAGCTCCACAAAGATTACATCCTTGTCCAATGACAGCAATTTTCTTATACTTGGGATGTGGCTTGCCCACTTCTTCCCTGGGAACCATCTTAATTAAGCCGAATGGGCAGGCTTTTACGCAGAGCGAGCAACCTGAACACTTATCCTCAAGAATCCTGATGCCCAAATTTCCCCCTCACCCTAAACCCTCTCCCCGAAGGGAGAGGGTATTTTCTTCAAACCCTTTCCCCTGAAGGAGAGGAGATTTTCTTCTACAAAATTAGATTACTTTTGCCTGGCGGAGCTTCTCCACCAATTTTTGAGCCTGTTCTTCAGGGTCTCCCAGTAGCATCTCCCCACCTTTGCGGGGAGGTGGAGTAAATATCCTGTTAACAATAGTGGGAGAACCTGGTTGTCCAATCCTGGTCTTTTCACAGGCAATATCGGAAGCATTCCAGATTTGAATCTTAGCCTTCTTCGCCCGCATCATTCCTTTTAAAGAGGGAAGCCTCGGCTCGTTAATCTCCTTGACCACTGTAATTAGAGCAGGAAGCCCCATCTCAATCACTTCATACCCTTCTTCCATCATTCTCTCTATTCTTATGAGAGCTTCGTTTATTTCTTCTATCTTCTTTACATAAGTAACTGCAGGAATTTCCAGTTTTTCTGCAATCCCTGGACCAACCTGGGCTGTGTCTCCATCAATAGCCTGTTTACCGCAGATGATTAGGTCAAATTCGCCTATTTTCCTGATCCCGCACGCCAAGGTATAGGAAGTAGCTAAGGTATCACTTCCTGCAAAGGCAGGGTCTGTAAGGAGGACAGCTTCATCGCATCCCATAGATAGAGCTTCTCGCATAGCCGATTCTGCCTGTGGAGGTCCCATAGAGATTACAGTTACCTTTCCCCCCATTCTCTCTTTGAGCCTCAGGCCTTCTTCAATCGCATAGGTATCGAATGGGTTTACAATGGATTCGACCCCCTCACGAATCAAAGTGTTAGTCCTGGGGTTAATTTTTACTTCTGTAGTCCCTGGTACCTGTTTAATGCAGACGATGAAGTTCATTTTTTTGTTTTAGCTGCCTCTTTTATCAGGGCAAGTGCTATCTCGTTTCTCATAATCTGGTTTGTCCCTTCGTAAATCTGGGTGATTTTGGCATCACGCATACGCTTTTCCATGGGATACTCGCGCATATATCCATAGCCTCCTAAGACCTGAACGGCATCAGTGGTAACCTTCATAGCCGCGTCGGAAGCAAACAGTTTGCACATCGCCGCCTCTTTGGTAACTCTCAATTTTGGCTCTTTATCAATCATCCTGGCAGTAACATAGATTAGGGCTCGAGCTGCCTCCACTTCCGTTGCCATATCAGCCAAAAGGTGCTGGATTGCCTGAAAAGAAGAGATGGGCTGTCCGAATTGTATCCTCTCCCTGGAATAATTAATGGCATCATCCAGCGCACCAGAAGCAATCCCGAGAGCTTGGGCAGCCACTCCAGGTCTTGAAGCATCAAAAGTTTTCAAAGCAATTACAAATCCCTGTCCTTCCTTACCTAAAAGGTTCTCTTTGGAAATTTTGCACTCATTGAAAATTAGCTCTCTTGTCGGAGAACTGCGAATGCCCATCTTTTTCTCCTTCTTTCCAAAGGAGAATCCAGGAGTGTCTTTTTCAACAATGAAAGCAGATGCTCCCCGGGAACCCTTTGTCTTGTCCGTCATAACAATTACTACATAAATTTGTGCTTCTCCTCCATTGGTAATGAAGCATTTCGTACCATTCAGGATATAATTTTCTCCTTCCCTCTTAGCGACTGTCTGGATAGCCGAGGCATCGGAACCAGCACCTGCCTCGGTGAGAGCAAAAGCCGCCACTTTCTTCCCCGCCGCAATATCCGGGAGATACTTCTTTTTCTGTTCATCATTGCCAAACAGGAGAATAGGAAAAGTAGCAAGGGCTGTGGCAGCTAATATCAAAGCGATTCCTCCGTCAACTTTGCAGAGCTCTTCCACAGCAAGACATAGTTCAAACACCCCTCCACCAGTTCCGCCATACTCCTCAGGAATATAGACCCCACAAAGGTCTGCCTTAGCCAGCTCCTCCAAAATTGGCCAGGGAAATTCTTCAGTCTCATCGTAGTGCTCGCGTACAGGTTTGATCTTCTCCTCGGCAATCCTTCTCGCTAAATCACGAAGCATCTTCTGTTCTTCGCTAAGAAAGTACTCCATATCCTCCTCCAAAAAACCTGGAACTGAAAGATTTTTTTTTGTTTTCCCTTTTCTTCGGTATTATTATTTCTTAGTTCTGACCTTAGTTAATGCCTTTTTCGCTGCTTCTTGTTCGGCTGCCTTTTTGCTCCATCCCGTGCCATGACCAAAAACTCTACCTTTCACTTTTACTTCGATTTCAAAAAATTTCTTGTGGGCTGGACCCGACTCTGTTTTGACTCCATATTCTGGCAAAATCTTATATCTCTTTTGAATCAACTCTTGAAGGCGGCTTTTATAATCTGCCTTCCTTATTCCCTTAAGCGTGGGAATCTGTCCGAGAAAGAACTTTCTTACCTTATCCCAACCCTGGTCTTCGTAAATTGCGCCAATTAGGGCCTCCAAAGCATTACTTAACAGAGAATCTCTCTGGCGACCACCTGCCATTTCCTCTTCTTCACTTATCAAAAGATAGTCGCCCAAGGACAATTTTTTGGCCCAAAGCAGAAGAGACTTTCGGTTTACCAGGCTCGATTTCAGCTTAGTCAACTTACCCTCATCATATGCTGGATACCGATGACAAAGGTGCTCAGATATCACTAAATTCAGCACACTGTCTCCCAGAAACTCGAGGCGCTCATTATCTTCTTTTATACCGTACATATGAGCATAAGATTTATGTGTAAGAGCCCGCTGAAGCAGTTTTTTGTTTTTGAAATTTATCTTTAACTTTTGTTCAAGCTCTTTTAGGTTCATCTTGCAATAATACCCGTTTCTTTGGGATAAATCTTAGACCGTTTCATTGTAGGCACAGATTTAATCTGTGCAAAATTAAAACCCTGCACGATTTGAAATCGTGCCTACAAAATTCGGGAGTCCTCCGATTTCATCGGAGGTTTGTTTATCATGACTCGTTCCTTCCGGAAGGAATCCAGCTAATTGAGGTATAGGGTTGGTGAAAAATAATATGTTTCTCGTCAATATTTTCTTACTACCAAGGTGGCATTATGGCCACCAAAACCTAAAGAGTTGGAGAGGGCTACATTGATTTTTTTAGGGCGGGCCTTATTGGGGACGTAGTCCAGGTCACATTCGGGGTCAGGAAATTCATAGTTTATTGTTGGAGGAACTATTTCATTCTCCACGCTAAGAATTGTGGCGATTAGTTCTACAACTCCTGCTGCTCCCAGGAGGTGACCGAACATAGACTTATTCGACGAAATGGGAACCTTGTAGGCGTAGTCCCCGAAAACTTTCTTTATGGCAAGAGTTTCTACCTTATCATTTAGAGGAGTGGAAGTACCGTGAGCATTTATGTAATCTACTTCTTCGGGCGTTACACCGCCATCGGCTAAAGCATTAGACATAGCACGAGCGGCACTCTCGCCGTTAGGAGAAGGGGCAGTAATATGGTAAGCATCGTCTGTAGCCCCGTAACCAATCAGTTCAGCGTGAATGGGAGCTCCACGAGAAAGGGCGTGATCTAATGATTCCAAAACTACAATTCCGGCTCCTTCTCCCATCACAAAGCCATCTCTCTCCTTGTCGAAAGGCCGACTGGCATGCTCAGGGTCATCATTTCGAGTAGACAAGGCTTTAGCTGAGCAGAAGCCAGCAAGGCCCAAGGGCGTAACTGCCGCTTCTGAACCACCTGCAATAATTACATCGGCATCCCCGTAACGAATAAGGCGTAAAGCGTCTCCTACCGTATGGTTACTGGTAGCACAGGCACTCGATAATGAATAGTTTGGCCCCTGGATATTGTAAGCAATGGCAATTTCTCCGGCAGCAATATTGGTGATTAGCATAGGAATCATGAATGGACTTACTCGACGAGGCCCTTTCTCTAATAATACCCTATGTTCCGCAGCAACAGTGGATAATCCTCCTATGCCAGAGCCAACGATAACTCCTACTCGGAAAGGGTCTTCCCTTTCCATATCAAGCTTTGCGTCCTCTATAGCCATCTTGGCAGCAGCAAACGCAAGTTGAGTAAAACGGTCCATCCGTCTAATCTTCTTCTTATCAATATATTTTTCTGGCTCGAAATTCTTTACTTCAGCACAAATCCTGGATGAGAACTGAGAAGCATCAAAGAATGAAACCTTAGTTACGCCCGATTTTCCACTCGCCAGTGAGTTCCAGAAATCATCTATTCCGATCCCGACTGGCGAAACGACCCCGTATCCCGTAATCACTACTCTCCGATTCATCCACCCTCCAAGAACTTAACCAAAAGAAAATACAAAACCGCTACCATGCCAAAAACTCCTGCTGTGTAGCGGTTCGCTTCTTGTTAGTTTAGGATTGAGGCTTATGTTTATTAATATAGTCGATCGCTTTACCAACTGTATCTAATTTCTCCGCTTCCTCATCTGGGATTTCAATATTGAATTCCTCTTCCAGTGCCATTACAAGTTCAACAGTATCCAAAGAATCTGCTCCCAAATCATTAACGAATGAAGCCTCCATAGTCACTTCTTCCGGATCCACCCCGAGCTGTTCAACAATGATTTCTCTTACCTTTTCGGCTACTGACATTTTGTTTTTTCACCTCCACAAGAGAATTGTTTAACCAGGCGACGCATCCCGATTTTCAATCGGGAAAATTGTGCCTACAAATGGTTGTAGGCACAGATTCAATCTGTGCAGATTATAGAATTTTACATCGCCATTCCACCATCTACTTTAATTACTTCTCCAGTAATATAACTGCATTCTTCAGATACCAAAAATAGAACCGCGCTAGCCACATCTTCGGGTTTCCCTATCTTGCCCAAAGGAATTTGAGAAGACAACTTCTCTTTCACTTCTGCAGGCAATCGTTCAGTCATGCTCGTTTGAATGAAGCCCGGCGCCACCGCATTAACATTTATCTGGCGGCTGGCAAGTTCTTTGGCACACGTCTTGGTTAAAGCAATCAGTCCTCCTTTAGATGCCGAGTAGTTAGCCTGACCAGCGTTTCCGTTTATCCCCACAATTGAAGCGATATTAACAATCTTTCCAGATTTCTGCTTCATCATAACGGGTGAAACTATCTTAATACAATTAAATGCACCCTTGAGGTTAATGTCCAAAACCAGATCCCAATCTTCTTCTTTCATACGCATTATAAGCGCATCTCGAGTTACTCCAGCATTGTTGACTAATATATCAATTCTGCCAAATTTGTCAAGAGTTTTTTTCACCATTTCTTCCACCGAAGAGAGACTCGATACATCCACACCAACATAGATAGCTTCATTTCCGCTTTGGGAAATCTCTTCTGCCGTAGATTTAGCCTTTTCTTCCATAACATCTGCTATGACCACATTTGCCCCGGCTAAAGCCAACTGAATGCCGATCGACTTTCCAATCCCCTGTGCTCCCCCAGTTACAATCGCTACCTTACCTTTTAAATCCAAAATCGACCACCCCCGATAATCAACCCTGCCATAAAGCCCTACACTACAAATCAAAAATCAAATATCAAATATCAAAAACCAAAAATTATCCAACACCCATTACCCAATACCCATTACCCATTTTATACCGAGCGACTCCGATAACTATCCCCACCCTTATTTCCCCAGGGATGAAGGGATAGTTTCAGGAGCTTCAAATCCGCCAGGTTTCGCCCCAGCGCTGGCGGATTTAGAGCGAGGTTTTTACTGACCG
>Ga0315314_1002436_pt1 | contig 15370 bp, 16 predicted proteins | sample TDP9_MG_FD_203631 | JGI IMG/M metagenome (GOLD analysis project Ga0315314, IMG submission 203631) | Freshwater sediment microbial communities from Lake Towuti, South Sulawesi, Indonesia - TDP9 | ecosystem: Environmental > Aquatic > Freshwater > Lake > Sediment | place: Indonesia: South Sulawesi...
GTCAATCATCTCCTTGATTTGCTTGCCCACCAGCATTGACGCCACGCTGATAATGCCGTAGCCGCCGAGGGCTAGAATCAGGAAAGTATCATTGTCATTGCCGCTCCAGACGAGAAAGCCCTTCCGCGCGCTGGCGATAATCTTGCCAATCTTCTCAAAGTTGCCGCTGGCTTCCTTAATACCGACGATATTTTCAATCTGGCTGAGTTTGACTACCGTTTCCGCGGCGATACTGGTTACCGTTCGCGATGGCACATCATAGACAATGCAGGGTAGTTTGGTCGCCTGAGCAATCGTCTTGAAGTGCTGATAGAGACCATCCTGGGTCGGCTTATTGTAGTACGGGACGACCATCAGGCAGGCATCCACGCCAATCTTCTCTGCTTCCCTGGTCAGTGCCACACTTTCCGCCGTGTTATAGTTGCCGGTGCCAGCAACAACCGCTCCCCTATCCCCCACCACCGACTTAATCTCCCGGAACAGGCGTAATTTTTCCTCGTGACTGAGCGTGGGCGATTCACCGGTCGTCCCCCCGACCAGAATCCCATCGCTCCCTGAGTTGAGCAAGGCTACCGCAAATTTTTTGGCTTGCTCGTAGTTGACTTCCCCCTTCTCATTGAAAGGTGTTGCCATTGCCGTTATCAGTCTACCCAGCTGCTTCATTTTTACTACCTCCTGGGACTCAGCCAGTCCCTTTTTATCATTTCTTCAACAATCTGGACGGCGTTCAGCGCCGACCCCTTGCGCACGTTATCAACGACAAGCCATAAGGCAAGCCCATTAGGATGAGAGATATCCCGCCGTATCCTCCCGACAAAGACATCATCAAAGCCCGCCACTGCCCACGGGTGGGGGTAAAGGCTGATTGACAGGTCATCCTGAATCTTCACCCCCGGCGCTTGGGCTAAAAGACGCTCGGCTTCGTCAGTCAGCATGGGATGGGTAAATTCAACATGAACGGTACTGCTGTGCCCGGTAAATACCGGCACTCTCACGCAGGTGGCTGAAATAGTGATGTCGTTGGCGTGCATTACCTTGCGGGTCTCTTTGACTATCTTCCACTCTTCTTTGGTATAGCCATCATCCAGAAAAACATCTATCTCCGGCAAAACGTTAAAAGCAATCTGGTGGGGATAAACGTGAGGGATTGCCGTCTGCCCTTCCAGAACCTGCTTGGACTGCATCGTCAGCTCTTCCATGGCGACCGCGCCTGTCCCGGACACTGATTGATAAGTAGAAAGCACAATTCGCTTAATTGGATTAACTTTATGCAGAGGGTAAAGCGCTACTGCCAGCTTAATGGTGGTGCTGTTGGGGGTGGTGATAAGTCCCTTGTGCCCCCTGATATCTTCTACATTTACTTCCGGGACGACCAGAGGAATATCAGGCTCAAGGCGGAAGGCAGCACTGTTATCAATAACCACCGCACCTGACTGCACCGCATAGGGGATAAAATGACGGCTTACCTCGGAGCCAGCACAAAAGAAGACAACATCCGCGCCAAAAAAGGAATCAGGGGCAGTCTCTTTGACCTCAATCTCCTCGTGCTTGAAGATGAGCCTCCGGCCAGCGGTAAGGTCGGAGGCAAATAGATGGATTGAGTTCATCGGGAAGTTGCGCTGTAGCAGTATCTTGATGAACTCCTGCCCAACAAGTCCCGTGGCACCAACAATGGCAATCTTGTAACCCTTCAACTTTGCCTCACAAGCCGAGCAAAGTATCCAAGCCGTAGGTTAACCCCTTGCGCTTGACCACTTCCCTTATTGCCAGCAAGACCCCTGGCATGTAGCACTCCCGATTGATGGTATCGTGACGAATGCTCAGCGTCTGCCCTGATGTCCCCAGAAGTACTTCCTGGTGCGCCATCAGACCGGGCAGACGCACACTGTGAATAGTTACTCCCTCCAGGGACTGTCCCCGACTGGCGAAAGCCTCCTTCTCCGGGGGTCGGGCGAAAGGTTTGCCTCTGGCTACCGCCATCTGCCGGGCAGTCAAGAGAGCCGTCCCCGAAGGGGCATCAGCTTTCAAATGATGGTGCAACTCAATGATTTCAGCATAATCAAAGTATTTTGCCGCTAGTTTGGCGAGGTGCATCATTAAGACGGCGCCCAGAGCAAAGTTAGGCGCCACGACTGCCCCCACCCCGTTTTCCGCCGCCAGCTTCCCAATCTCCTCAATGTTCTCTTTGGTGAGACCGGTCGTGCCAACCACCATACCAACCTTGCTCTTGAAGACGATACGGGCAGCCGTCATCGTGGCGGGAGCACTGGAGAAATCGACGAGCACATCCGGCTGGTACTTGGTGATAATCTCTTCTACTTTAGCCGAAGCGGGGACTGTCCCCGAGCCATCCGGTAAGGTCAGAAAAGCACCAGGCATTTTGATATCCACCGCCCCTACCAGTTGCATATCAGGCTCGCGAGAAACTGCCTTGACGACCTCCTGCCCCACCCTCCCCATGGCACCCTGTACGGCTACCTTTATTGGGCTCATAGCTCACCCCTCAGATTTCAGTATTTTAGCCGATTTCTGGCTTTTTAGAAAGTACGATCTTTCCGGGGGTATGGCTCAGATTCTCGTCTACCTCGTGGGGGGTAGGGACGACGTGGCTCTCTCCGGGCAGGTCGGGCGTGGGCATCTTTTTCTTGAGTCCCGTGAAGCTGGGATATCTTCTCAAAAACCGCCCGTCGTGATAGGTTAATTCTGCCCTGATTATCAATGCCGATGACCTTGACCATGACCTCATCGCCCACCTTAACCACATCCTCCACCCTGCCAACACGGTAGTCAGCCAATTCACTGATGTGGACCAAACCCTCTCTATTGGGCAGGAACTCAACCATTGCCCCGAAGTCAAAGATGCGGGTTACCTTGCCGGTATAAATGCCACCCACCTCAACCTCTTTGGTCAGGTTTTCAATCATCTCAATCGCCTTTCGGGCGGCGGCGGCATCTGGTGAGCCGATAATAACCGTGCCGTCATCCTTAATATCAATATCGGTCTTGGTTTCCTCAATGATGGAGCGGATGGTCTTGCCACCGGTGCCAATGACCGTACCAATTTTCTCCGGGTTAATCTGTATCTTGTACATTCTCGGTGCGTAACGGCTAAGCTCGGGTCGGCTGGCGTTAATGGTCTGGTTCATCTTATCCAGAATAAACATGCGGGCTTCACGGCTCTGATTGATTATCTTCTCAATGAGTCCCAGGCTGACACCCTTAATTTTAATGTCCATCTGCAGTGCGGTAATACCCGCGGTGGTGCCGGCAACTTTGAAGTCCATATCACCATAGGCATCTTCCAAGCCTTCAATATCAGTCAGAATGGTGTAGCTTCCGTCTTCGCCAGTAACCAGTCCCATGGCAATCCCACTTACCGTCCTAGTAACCGGTACACCGGCATCCATCAGCGAGAGACTCCCGGCGCAGACGCTTGCCATAGAAGTGCTCCCTGAGGAGCCCAGGACTTCGGAAACCAGGCGAATAGTGTATGGGAAAGCTTCCTCCGATGGTAATACTGCGGAAAGTGCCCGTTCCACCAAGGCTCCGTGCCCGATTTCACGCCGGCTGGTGCCACCCAGGCGCCTGACCTCCCCGCTGGAGAAAGGTGGGAAATTATAGTGGTGAATAAAGCGTTTGGTCTCTTCTATCCCCAGCCCGTCAAGCTGCTGTACTTCACGTGTGGAGCCGAGGGTGGTAATCGTTAATACCTGGGTCTGACCGCGGGTGAACAGTGCTGAGCCGTGAGTGCGTGGTAAAATGCCAACCTCGCAACTAATTGGACGGACTTCAGTTAGACCACGACCGCTAAGACGTTGCCCGGCAAGGAGGTGCTTTCTGACCTCGGCTTTGGACTTAGCTTCAAAGAGGACGAGGATGTCCTCTTCAGCGAACTTCTCCTTCAGTCCGGCTGTCAGTTCTGTTTTTAGAGCCGTAAGCGTCTGTTCACGCTGAGCTTTGTCGGGATGGCTGAGGGCTGAAGCCAGCCTACCACCAATGGTTGCGGTAACGGCTGAGTCAAGTTCAGCGTTAACTTCTTTCTTGGTAAGTTCCACTCTGGGTTTGGCGCAGCACTGCTGGAGTTGTTCCAGCATCCGGATAATTTCCTGGTTTGCCTCATGACCAAACTGAATTGCCCTGGGGATAAGATGCTCCGGAATTTCCTTTGCCTTAGCTTCCAGCATCACGATAGCCTGTTTGGTACTGGCAACCACCAGGTCAAGCTGGCTTACCTCAAGCTGTTGCAAAGTGGGGTTTAAGACAAACTCATTATTGATATAACCAACACGAACCGCGGCTATCGGGTCAGTAAAGGGAACATCTGAAATTAATAAAGCCGCCGAGCTGCCAATCACCGCCAGAATGTCAGGGTCATTCTCCTGGTCAACCGAAAGGACAGTGGCAATAATCTGGATTTCTCGTCGCCACTCTTTGGGAAGAAGTGGACGGATGGGACGGTCAGCCAGTCGGCAAGCTAAGATAGCTTCCTCGCTGGGACGTCCTTCCCGGCGAATAAAACCACCCGGGATTTTGCCCGCCGCATAGAGTCTCTCTTCGTAGTCAACGGTCAGGGGGACAAAGTCAACCCCCTCCTTTACCTTATCACCGACGGAAGCAGTAACCAGGACTACTGTGTCGCCGTAGCGGACCGTTACCGCCCCGCTCGCCTGTCCGGCAAGTTTCCCGGTATCAATAATGAGTTTCCTGCCACCAACGTTGTTTTCAAAGGATTGCATTAAACTGTATTCTCACTCAAAAATACTTGCGCAGACCAAGCCGGCTGATTAACTTATTGTAGCGCTCAATGTCCTCACGACTGAGGTAGCTCAACAACCTTCGGCGGTGCCCGACGAGCTTGAGCAAGCCACGCTGGGCGTTAAAATCATGGCGGTGCGCCGCCATATGATTGGTCAGCTGTTTTATCCTTTCGGTCAGCATGGCTACCTGGACTTCAGTAGAGCCAGAGTCCTTCTCATGAAGGCGATAGTCAGCAATAATATTCTGTTTGGTTTCCTTGTCCAAAACGACACCTCGCTAGTTAGGCAGTTGCCAATTTCAAGAAATTATAACATAACATTCCGAGGTCTGTAAATTAAAGCTACCGCCCTGACATTGTCATCGGGGAAACATTAAAACAGGGTGTTTGACCTATGAAAAACAGGGTGTTTGACAATTGTTTTCTCAGTAGTTTATACTAAAATTTAAAGTGAAACAGGCTCATCATTAAGGCAAAAAGAATTTCTTTTGCCTCTTTTTTTGTGCCTTGCGAAGACCAAGCGGCGTTGAAATCACAGAGGTGCTCCTTGAGGGCTTCACGGTGACATAAAGAGGAGGTACTATGGAGCTAAGCCGAAGAGATTTTTTGAAGGCTTCCGGAGTCGGTCTGAGTGGTATTTTTCTCCTTGGAGCATTGAAGCCAGATATTGCTCAAGCTGCCCCAGCTAAAGCCCTGCCCCTCAAAAAGAAGATTGGCGAAAAAACCACCATCTGTCCCTATGATGCCTCTGGTTGCGGGTTTATCGTCGCCGCGCAGGATGGGAAAGTAGTCAATATTGAAGGCGATCCTGACCACCCTATCAATCGTGGTGCTGGCTGTGCCAAAGGCGCCTCACTACGCCAGCTTTCCGCCGATAACCCCTGGCGACTAAGCAAAGTCCTGTATCGTGCCCCCGGCGGGACTGGCTGGGAGGAGAAGTCGTGGGACTGGGCAATTACCGAGATTGCCAAGCGCATCAAGAAGACCAGAGATGCCAATTTCACGGAAAAGGATAGCAAAGGCAATACGGTAAACCGCACTGAAGCCATTGCCAATATCGGCGGCGCGGCTCTGGACAATGAAGAATGCTACCTCCTGGTGAAGCTAGCCCGCTCGCTGGGCTTGGTGTATCTGGAGCATCAAGCCCGTCTCTGACACTCCCCGACTGTCGCCAGTCTGGCGCAAAGTTTCGGTCGCGGGGCAATGACCAATCACTGGAATGACATTGCCAATAGCGATTGCATTCTGGCAATTGGTGGCAACCCGGCGGAAAACCACCCCGCCGCCTTCGGTCACATTACCATTGCTAAGGAGAGGGGCGCCAAACTCATCAGTGTTGACCCCAGATTCACCCGCACCTCTGCCAAAGCTGACCTTTACGCGCCAATGAGGTCGGGGACTGATATTGCCTTCATCGGCGGGGTGATTAAGTACGTCCTGGACGATATTGAGAAAAACCCGGGCAATTACAATATGACCTACATTACGGAGTACACCAATGCCGCTTATCTCATCAATCCTGACTTTAAGGGACCAGCCGAGCTAGAAGGTCTCTTTTCCGGGTATGCTGGTGGTATAAATGAGGCTGACCCAGTCAAAAGGAGGTATGATAAAGCCACCTGGCAGTACCAGCTTGATGATAAAGGGATACCCAAGAAGGATAAGACTCTCAAAGACCTGAACTGCGTCTTTCAACTTTTGAAGAAGCACTTCGCCCGCTATACCCCAGAGAAAGTGAGCAGTATCTGCGGCACTCCTAAAGACATCTTCCTTGAGGTCTGCCAGACCTTTGCTGAAACGGGTAAGCCGGGTAAGGCCGGGACCATTCTCTACGCTATGGGCACCACCCAGCACACCAATGGCGCCGAGAATATCCGCGCCTACTCCATCCTCCAGCTTCTTCTGGCGAACATGGGGGTAGCGGGGGGCGGTATCAATGCGGCGAGAGGTGAGTCCAATGTTCAGGGCTCAACTGATTATGCCCTTCTCTTTGACACTCTCCCCGGATACCTGGGTATGTTCCAAGATGCTGACACCTCCCTGGCGAAATACCTGGAGCGGGTCACCCCTAAGAACAGCGACCCAAAGAGCGCCAACTGGCTGCAGAACTATCCCAAATATATCACCAGTTTGCTTAAAGCCTGGTACGGCAACGCTGCGACCAAGGAAAATGACTTTGGCTTCAACTATTTACCCAAGCTTGAAGCGGGCAAAAACTATTCCTGGGTTGCCCTCTTTGAGGCGATGGCAGCCGGCAAAATTAAGGGCTTGCTGGCTTGGGGACAGAACCCCGCTGTAGGTGGTCCCAATACAGTTCTGGAACGGCAGGCACTGGAGAAACTGGAGTGGCTGGTAGTTGCTGACCTGTGGCATACCGAGACCGGCAACTTCTGGAAACGCCCCGGCGCTGACCCCGCCAAGATTAATACCGAGGTCTTTGTTCTCCCCGCGCTCGGTTCCTTTGAAAAAGAAGGCAGCGTTACCAATAGCGGTCGCTGGATGCAGTGGCGCTACAAGGCGGCGAAAGGACCCGGCGAGGCTGAGGATGACCTGTGGATGATTAATAAGCTCATGCTTAAACTCAAGGAGCTTTACTCTAAAGAGGGCGGACCCAATGCTGACGCGATAGTCAAAATGGCTTGGAACTATGATGACCCAGCCGACCCACACAAAGCAGCCAAGGACATCAACGGCTATGACCTTACCACCGGCAAACTTCTGCCCAGCTTTGCCGCCCTGAAGGATGACGGCACCACCTCCTGTGGTAACTGGATTTACTGCGCCAGTTACACTGAAGATGGCAATATGGCAGCTCGCCGCGACCTGACCCCCGACCAGTTCAATGTCGGGCTTTACCCCAAGTGGGCGTGGAGCTGGCCCGTCAATCGTCGCATTATTTACAATCGTGCCTCAGTTGACCTTAATGGCGAGCCGTGGGACAAGGAGCATCCGGTCATTAAGTGGAACCCGACTAAGGGGGGCACGGGAGGATGGGATGGCGACGTGCCTGATGGTGCCTATCCACCGATGGCAGTCGACCCTGAGAAGACCAAGTACCCCTTCATTATGACCGCGGAAGGTGTTGCCCGCTTTTTCGCGCAAGGCATGACGGACGGACCGATGCCCGAGTTCTACGAACCATGGGAGAGCCCGGTGTCTAACCAGATGTCCCAACAGCAGAGCAATCCCGTCTTCCGAGTCTGGCGACCGAATGAACAGGGCACACCTGACCGTTTCCCGATAATTTGCACCACCTACCGCGTTTGCGAGCACTGGCAAGCCGGACAGATGACCCGCAACCTGCCGTGGCTGGTGGAAATGATGCCCGAACCCTTTATTGAGGTTAGCGAAGAGCTGGCGGCCGAAAAAGGCATCGCCAATGGCGCAAAAGTTATCGTGGAATCAGCGCGTGGCGCCGTGACGATGGTCGCCGTGGTGACCAAACGTTTCAAACCCTTCCAGTTGAACGGTCGCCAAGTCCATGAGGTCGGCATGCCCTGGCACTGGGGCTATAGTGGACTGTCTAGGGGAGACAGCGCCAATCAGCTTACACCCCACGTTGGTGATGCCAACACCATGATACCCGAATATAAAGCCTTTCTGGTCAATATTCGCAAGGCTTAGCGGAGGAAGAGATGGCAGAGAAAGCGATTTTATACGACCCCACCCGATGCACCGCCTGCCGCGGCTGCCAAGCCGCCTGTAAACAGTGGAATGAAAATAACGAATATATTCCGACCGTGGAAAACGGCGTACCGACCAAGATGCGCGGTAGTTATGAGAACCCCCCCGACCTCTCCCCACAGACCTGGCTCAAAATGGAATTCCGGGAACACGCCACCAATGGTAAGGTGAGGTGGCTCTTTACCCGCCGCGCCTGTATGCACTGCACTCAAGCTGGCTGCGTCATAGTCTGCCCCACCAAAGCCGTTTACCACCATGAATTAGGCTTTGTCGCTTACAACAAGGACATTTGTGTCGGCTGTGGGTATTGCGTTGAAGCTTGCCCCTTTAATGTACCCAGGTATACTCGCAACCTGATAACGGGAATTGCTAAAATGGATAAGTGTACCTTCTGCACCACTCCGAGCTTAGACCGCATTGCCCAGAGGTGGGAACCTGCCTGCGTCAAGACCTGCCCGCCTCTCGCCCTGTTATATGGCGACCGTGATGGGCTGGTGGCGGAGGGGCGGAAGAGAGTCACCGCCCTGCAAGCCAAAGGCTATAAGAATGCCTATCTTTATGGTGAGAAAGAACTGCAGGGCTTACATTTGATTTACGTCCTTGATGATACCCCCACCGCCTACGGACTGCCGGTAAACCCCAGAGTACCCCCGATTTCAATTGCCTGGAAGCAGGCAATCCAGCCGCTTGGTTGGGCACTGGGTGGTATGACCATCCTCGGGCTGGGCTTAAACTACCTCGTCGCCCGGGCGAACGTAATCAGAGAGAAGGAGAAGAAAGAAGATGCCGCCGGAAGTGGAAAGATATAGAAAGCCGACTCGCATACTGCACTGGGTACATGCTGGGGCTTTTATCGTCCTCTTTTTCACCGGTCTGATATTATTCCTGCCAGCACCTATCTCTCTGCTGGCAAGTGATAGCTGGACCAGGTTGATACACCGTATTGCAGCCATTGTCTTCGTCGTTCCACCGGTTTTGTACGCCATCACTAACTGGCAAGCAACGGTGAAGGGGATCAAGGAAGCTTTTACCTGGGGGGTGGAGGATTTGGGATGGCTCCAGGCAGCACCACGCTACTACTTTCTCGGGGAGGAGGAGGCAATGCCGCCCCAGGGTCACATGAACACAGGACAGAAGATGTGGTGGCTGATGGTCATTGTCTTCAGCGTGCTCTTCGTCATTACGGGAGTGGTCATGTGGTTTCTGAAGACCACCGCCCCACCCGTCCTTCTCCAGTGGATGGTCTTTATCCATGATGTCGCTTTCATCACCACCGGGACAATGTTCTTTGTCCATGTATATCTTTCAGTATTTCATCCAATGATGGCGGAAGCCTGGGACTCAATGGCTAAGGGCAGAGTTTCATCGGAGTATGTCCAAAAACACCACGGTAAGTGGTACGAGGAGCTCGCCCGAGAAAAAGAGGTGAAGAGCTAATTGCCCGTTGAGACTGGTGCCGTAATTGCTTACCTGGAGGCGAAAGAGAAGAAAGAGGAACTTCCCCAGCTTCTGCAATTTTATCAAAAGCTGCTGCGGATTCAACTAAAAGTTGAACAGAAATTAGCCTCACGGCTGATGCCAAGCCTGAGCCAAGAGGTAACTGACCAGCGCATCGCCAGCGGTATATCCTTAATCAGTTTTGATGAGCTGGCTCTGGACAGGGCGCTGCTTTCGGAGACATTTACTGAAGTAATCAACGCCTTTGCCGAGTACCCGGAGCTCGTTAGGGAAATTCCGGGGAGATTAAAAGAACCAGGAGTGGCGGGGGAACTCCTGACCAAAGGAATATTTAAAGCCTGGTTCCTTGGGGCGGAACTAGAGTCAGTACTCGGCGAAGGACGTAATCAAGAGCTTCTCGGAGCAATAATTCATGCGACACTTAAACCATTTCTCGTCAGCCACGCCAAGACCCTGCGCCATTCCATTGACCAGGAACGCTGGCGTCTTGGCTACTGTCCGGTCTGCGGGGGCAGTCCTGACCTAGCCTATCTGGACAAGGAGCGGGGAGCGAGGTGGCTAGTTTGCTCGCGATGCGATACCGAATGGGTCTTCCAGCGACTTGACTGTCCCTTCTGCCACAACCAGGACCAGAACACACTCGCCTATTTCACCGATGACGCCGGACTTTACCGGCTCTACGTCTGCGAGAAATGCAAGCGCTACCTAAAGGCAATAGACCTCCGCCAGGCTAAAGAAGAACTCCTGTTGCCAGTGGAGCGCCTTTATACCCTTGACCTTGACCGCCAAGCCCGGGAGCAGGGCTACCAGGGAAAATAAAAAACATCCCGGATTCTGAAAATTCTTGGCTTCCCTATTTTAGATAGAAGGGCTCAAAGAGGCGGTAACCTTATCTCAGCATAGACAATCAGACTAACCAGTTAGTATAATACGAGTAACGATACCTAGTGGTGATGGGGATGAGTCGTCGCACGGAAGAAAAAATTGCGGAAACAGCCCCCCGTGGGATTACGCCTGATGTGACCTGTCAGTTCTTCTCGGGAGAAGAATGGCGCCAGGAGACTGTAGCCGTTCCCAGCGAAATGCCCCTCACTATCTTCATTAACGGGCTGGAAACCGTGACTGTCCTCTGCACACCAACCAAATTGACCCAGCTCGTGCTTGGCTTTCTGTATTCTGAGGGGATTATCAACGCCACGAGTGATGTTGCCACCCTGCGTGTCTGCGAAGATGAACCAATCGCCGATGTTAAACTGACCAAGACTGACTTTGTTTTACCGCCGCGCCGCACGTTGACATCGGGGTGCGGGAGCGGGGTCAGCTTTAAGGCGCCGGGAAAGCGAAACGACTCGGATTTGAAAGTAACACCGGAAGAAATTTTAGCGTTAATGAAGCAGTTGTTCCGACAACAAGAGCTGTTCCAGCTGGGTGGCGGAATACACTGCTCCGCCCTGTGCGACCGCCAGCAGATTCTGGTGCTCGCTGAGGACATTGGACGGCACAATACGCTGGACAAAATTATGGGTGAGTGCTTGCTGCGGAAACTGCCCACTGAGGACGGCATCCTGCTGACCACGGGTCGGATTTCTTCCGAGATGCTGCTCAAAGCGGCAAGAATGCAGACACCCATTGTGGTCTCCCGCGGCTCACCCACCGAGAGGGCTATCGCGCTCGGCAAGGAACTGGGGATTACCGTCATCGGCTATGCGAGAGGCAATCGCCTCTCGGTCTTTTCAGTTGAAGAGAGATTACTAAATTTGCACAAGGCAAAATAAGGTAGGAGGGAGACATGCCATTATTCGGTCGGTTGGGATGGCCGGAAATTGTCATTATCCTGGTGATTATCCTGATTATCTTCGGCGTGGGCAAGCTGCCACAGGTTGGCGGCGCCATCGGTAAGAGCCTCCGAGCCTTCCGCAAAGCCCAGCGCGGCGAGGAAGAAGAGGAAACCAAAGCCGAAGCCAAAAAGCCAGAAGAGGGCAAAACCGAGAAGAGCTAGTCAAGTAGACTTACCATGGATTTCTTTGGTATTGGCGCCGGGGAACTAATTCTTATCCTTATTCTGGCACTAATTATCTGGGGACCGGGGAAATTACCACAGATTGCCCGGACACTCGGCAATATCGCCCGCAACTTAAGAAAAGCCACTTATGATTTCACCACCGCAATAACCAAGGAAGTGGAGCTGGAAGAAAAGGAAAAATCGCCCCCGGAACAAAAGACTACGGAAAAATCAGGTCCCGATGAGCAGTAACAAAAAGCTGACCGTCCTTGGACATCTCCGCGAACTGCGCAGTCGCCTCATCAAGTCCGTCATCGCCATCGTCATCACCTCAGTTATCTCCTTCGTCTTCGCCGACTGGATTTTTTATCTCCTGACTTTACCCACCGGCGGCATCAATCTGATTTATATTGAGATGACCGAGATGCTCGGCACTTACATGCGAGTATGTCTGGCAAGCGGCATCACGCTGGCAATGCCCTATCTGGTTTACCACGTGATTATGTTTGTTTCGCCGGCGCTGACGCCAAAGGAAAAGAAATACGTCTATTTTTTCCTGCCGTGGGTCGGGCTGATGTTCATCGGCGGGGTGGTCTTTGGCTATTTTGTGCTGATACCGCCGGCAATAAAGTTCCTGCTCACCTTTGGCGCGAATATCGCCACTCCCCAGATTAAGGTGGGTAATTATATCTCACTGGTGACGCGGCTGCTTTTAGCCATTGGCTTTGTCTTTGAGATGCCGGTAATAACTACCTTTCTGGCACGAATCGGGGTTCTGAAACCGAAGTGGCTGGCGGACCGACGGAAGGTGGCAATTATCTTTGCCTTCATCTTGGCGGCAGTAATTACGCCCACCTTTGACCCTATCAACCAGAGCCTGGTGGCTATCCCGCTAATTGTCCTTTACGAGCTGAGTATCTGGCTGGCGCGGCTGGTGCAGAAGAAGCCGCAGCCAGTTACCGCTTCTTAGTCTTTGAACCCATCCCCCGCCCCCTTCCCTTGAAAAGAAAGGGGGATAAATTTGAAGAGGGGCTGCGTCCCTTAGACGCCCGGTTTTTGATTATTGCGTCCGTTTCACCAAGTAGTATATACTGGGATTTGCAGGGAGCGGCTGAGTCCCGGTGGGCTTCGCGGACTTCAAATCCGTTGGGGGGCACTTGATGTGCTTTCGGTGGGTTCGACTCCCATACGCTCCCGCCAAATACCGATGAGATCCCATACTTACCCACTCTTTTTCTTTTTACATAAAACACGATAACGACGGAATAGGAGAAAAAATCTTTAAACAGCGTGTGCAAACGGGGAACTTAACCCTCAGCCGTCTAGACCGGCAAGCTTCAAACTGTTACTCAATATAGCCAGAGATATCACCGAGGAGCTAAGAAAGAGTGAGCAATAAGGAGAAGAGATTCCAGAACACTATTACGGTGTAAGCGATTACAAGACATAGACTCACGAGGAACGTGGTTTTGAAATGCCGTCGGTGCAAGTCCCAGAGCATAAGGGCAGCCAGTACTCCTCCCACCAGTTTGATAATCAGAAAGGAATCATTGGAAATCCAGATAGCAAGAAAAGGGTTAGCTTCAAACCCAAGCCCCCTAGTGACAAGGAACTCGGTAAGGATTCCGTCAGCAACGACAAGACATGCCAGCGTAACGACAAGGAGTTCTATTTTTCGGTCGCCACTGAAATAGCTTCTTAGCCCGTTAAGCTGACGCATAACTTAAAGTGTAACTCGTAGAAACATGTCGGCGCAATGTAACTAAAGTACCAGTAGCTCAGTACTTGTTAGTAGCCCGAAATCTATGTAGTTGCCAGGGACAGCCGATTAAGTATATTATGTAGCATCACGCCTTTTTGACGGGAGGAGAAAGAACACCATCCGCTCAAAAGCAGGAGGTCACATGAAACTGGGACAGGTAAGGTATCGCAATCAGATTACTGCCGCCATATTTGACCGCAAAGGGGTACGACCCATCCCCAATTACACTATGCTTAACTTAATTCAAAGCTCTGAAGCAAAGTCAGTGCCCCTGAGCGAACTGGCACAACAGCTTGCTTTCCACCCAGTACAAGCAGGGCAACCTCTCATCCCTCTCGCCCCCAGCGAGGTGTGGGGGTGCGGCTGCTCCTACCAGACGAGTGCCACTTTCCGTGATGCGGAGCATGGCACCAGGGAAGGCTTCTACGCCCACGTGTACAAGAGCGCACGCCCCGAACTTTTCTTCAAAGGGACGGCGCGGAACTGCGTTGGTCCGGGAGAAGCTATTGGCATCCGTGCTGATTCCCAGTTTACCGCGGTGGAGCCTGAGCTGGCGGTTGTTATGGACAGTAAGGGCAAGGTTTTAGGCTATACCATAGCGAACGATGTCTCCGCCTGGGATATTGAAAGAGAGAACCCGCTCTACCTTCCACAATCTAAGGTTTTCAATGGCTGTTGCGCCCTGGGTCCCCTGATTGTCACCCCTGATGAGATACCAGACCCGTACGACCTAGAGATAACTGCCACCATCACCCGTAGCGGTAAGACCATATTCAGTGGTGCCACCTCCACCAAAAAGCTGGCGAGGAAGATTGAGGAGATGATTGAATATCTCTTCCGTGCCAACCCCGTCCCACCGGGGTCGGTTCTGCTGACCGGCACTGGCATCATCGTTACTAAAGAGTCAGCACTGGCGCCGGGCGATGTGGTCTCCATAAAGATACCGGAAATTGGTGAACTCGCCAATACGGCTCAATTAGTAGGGAACTAACGATGAATTTGAAGTCCCTGCATAAATTGAGCTACGGGCTTTACGTCGTAACTTCAAGGAAAGACGACAAATTCAACGGACAAATCGCTAATACTGTCTTTCAGGTAACCTCAGAACCACCGACCATCGCCGTCAGCATCAATAAAAGCAATTTGACCTGGGAGTACATTAAGGATAGTGGGGTCTTCACCGTGTCTGTACTCTGTCAGGATACCCCGTTGCCCTTCATCGGGCGCTTCGGCTTCAGGTCCGGCAGGGATATAGATAAATTCCAAGGCGTAAATTACAAAATCGGTGAGACCAGAGCACCAATAGTGCTGGACAACGCCGTTTCCTACCTGGAAGCCAAGGTAACCAAGGAAATTTATGTTGGTACTCACACCATTTTCATCGGTGAGGTGGTGAGTGCTGAAGTCCTCAGTGAGGCAAAGTGCCTGACTTATGAGTATTACCATGAGGTGAAGCGAGGCATCACCCCCAAGACCGCTCCCAGCTACGTGACTGAGAAAAAGACGCCCAGCTAGCGCCGCGGGGGATTCATCTATCCGATACTTCTCTAAACAGCCAAAAGTCTTGTTTCTCTAATCCAGTTCGCTTACAATAAAGTAGGCTACTTCCAACTGCATTTTCAGACTACTGCAGACCACAGGAGGCTAAAATGTGGGAATGGTTTGTTGCCAATGGGATGTGGATACTATTAGCTCTAGCCGTTGGCTT
>Ga0315314_1002437_pt1 | contig 15366 bp, 22 predicted proteins | sample TDP9_MG_FD_203631 | JGI IMG/M metagenome (GOLD analysis project Ga0315314, IMG submission 203631) | Freshwater sediment microbial communities from Lake Towuti, South Sulawesi, Indonesia - TDP9 | ecosystem: Environmental > Aquatic > Freshwater > Lake > Sediment | place: Indonesia: South Sulawesi...
ATGTTCACCTCCCAGGACATGTTTGTCGGTTCCACGGCGTACAGTTTTAAACTGGATTGGAGGCATATCTATCCCTTGTCATGCCAAACATGTCCTGGGAGGTGAACATCATCGTTGAAAACTGTATGATAGTTGTGGGCACCAGACCCGAAAAGGGCATCTAGCCCTCGGGAAATCATCAAGATGGCCCCCGTGATCAGAGCCCTAGAAGAGACACGGGTTCCCCACGTTTTCGTCCACTGCGGGCAACACTACGACTACAACATGTCCCAACAGTTCATCGAAGAGCTGGAGCTGCCAAAGCCGGAATACGGCTTTAGGGTGAGAGCCTACTCTCCCGGATTTCAAACTGGCAGGATCCTGACCCTCGTCGAAAGAGTCATCAAGAGGGTGAAGCCGAGACTGGTGCTGGTGGAAGGAGATACTAACGGAGTGTTAGCCTCCGCCATCGCCGCCGTAAAGCTGAACGTTCCAGTTGGACACGTGGAAGCAGGCCTCCGAAGCTTCGACCTACGCATGCCCGAGGAGCATAACCGACGCTTGGTGGACCACGTTTCCACTTACATGTTTGCGCCCACGGAAAACGCAAGAAAAAACTTGGAAAGGGAGGGTGTTTGGGGAAAGATTTACTTGACGGGAAACACGGTCATCGACGCTGTGATACAGCACCTCCCGATGGCGGAAAGAAAGTCAAGAATCATAGACAAAATACGATTCAAGAAGTTTGCGCTGGTTACCGCCCACAGAGCTGAGAACGTCGACGACCCGTCGGTACTCAAAGGCTTCGTGGAGGCCTTCGTTGAAGCGCCCCTACCCATCGTGTATCCTCTCCACCCAAGAACCCGAAAACGACTCTACCAACAAAAGTTGTGGAAGAAGCTGTCCTCCTCAGAAAACGTGCAGATTCTCCCTCCCCTAGGCTACTTCGACTTCCTCGTGCTCATGAAACACTGCACCATGATACTTACGGACTCCGGCGGACTGCAGGAGGAAGCAACAGCGCCGCCTATACGAAAGCCCGTCTTAGTGATCCGCCTCTCCACCGAGAGGCCAGAGGCGGTGGAAGCCGGCTTCGCTAGGGTGGTGGGCGTAGAGAAAGAAAGAATCCTAGCAACGATGGAACAAACCTTAAATGAAAGAGGTGAACTTCCTCGGGTTTCGCCGTATGGAGACGGCGAGGCAGGAAAAAAGATAATTAAAATCTTGATGGAAGACTTTTTAACTTGATCCCTCCCTGCTCTTCTTAAACTCCTCAACTTCGGATCGATCTAAAAGTCCTTTAGCCCGTAATCTGAATAAGGTTCTATCGATGGCGGAGCGGGTTAGAGCAGCGCCCCCTATAGAGGCATAGTCTAAATCTTACTTCCTCCAGCTATATCTGCCGCCCTCTCTAATCCACGTAAATGGCTTAGTCTCCGCCTTGATGCACCTACCTAGCCTATTTTAAGATGAGGTTTCATAATTATTTTGAAGCCACAATATATCCTGCGAAGAGGATGAGAAAACCACCGATGAGCATGAGTAATGTCGGCTGCTGAGCTAGAAAGAGGAAGCCGAAGACCACAGCGCTGACCGGCTCTAAATATGTGAAGACTACAGCCTTCTGAGCCTTGATTAATCTAAGACCGATCAAGTAGAGTGTGACGGCGAAGCCGGTGTTGAAGATACCTAGCACCAATAAGAGCATCCATGAAGTCGAATCCATAGATAAATTCACGCCTATCAAGAATGGGGAGAGGAAGATCATGGTTGCTGAGTAAGCGTAGAGGGCTACAGCTTGGCTGGAGAAGTTGGCTACAGCCTTTTTGGATATAATGATGAAGCCTGCGTAGGCGAGGCCGGCGAGCAGTCCAAAGGTCACTCCCAAGAGGTTTAAGCTGCCAGCTTGAAGGCTCTGTTGAGAAGAAATCATTATCATTCCCACCATGGATGTGGCCAATGCGAATATAGTGATTCTTTCGATCCTCTCCTTCAAGAATATGGGTGCGAGTAGAGCAACGAAGATGGGTGCCATATAGTTGAGTAAGACCGCATTGGCAATCGCAATCAACTTCATTGATTGAAAAAGGAAGCCCCAACCCAAACTCAGCAGCACTCCTAAAGCCAGCATACTTCTCCAAGCTCTGGCAACCTCTACCATTTCACGCCTCTGCGTTAAGAGCACTAGAGGTAAGAGGGTGAGGCTAGCAAATAAGACTCTGAAGAAAGTGATAACATATGCGTCAAGGGGAACCCAGTTCACGATCACACCATTAGAGCCCCAGATGATTGCTGCTATCGCCACATACAAGTATCCTAACGCCTTAGAGTTTAATATCGTCAATCGATGAGTTCAACCCACTTTAACAAGCTTTAAGCTCATCTCTGTAAGCAAACATTTTAAAAAAGGTTCCGGCTAGATTCAGCGGTGATGAGGGAACTATACCAACCAGATGTGGCTCGCGCCTTCGCTTCAACTAATGTATGAAATTCTCGGCGTTGTGTGGGCTCCATATTCGTCAGGGTCCAAGGTGGTCCTAGTGACATTAAATTCGTAGTAACCGCCGCGGAATTTTCACTAATGGCTCCCCCTACTTTTCCAGTGAGCTAGCGGTTCCGGCACTTTGGTAAAAGGGTTCTTTTTCATAAAAAGATTTGTTACAATGGATATTAGCCTTGATTTTCTGTTTTTCGAATGAACTCAATTTGCCTCCTCTTAGAGGGCACTCATCCCTGAGCGCCAGTTACTACTTGACAAGGTCGACATCCTTCCAAACTTTGTGACCTAATCCATGAAGAGAGAACGAGCTATTTCTCTTTCTATAGGTAGTCAAAAATTCTTCTTCATCCCGGTATGGTGGTGAACAAAATTCTAGTCAGCGCACCACCAAGAAAGAAAATTCGTAAACCAAACACCAAGAGAGGCGTAGAGGAGGTCCGCAAGAGGGCTACAAGACCCCCTGGGGGTATAGGGGTCTACAAAAATTTATTCATAAGCAAAATAACATAACAAAATTTTGCACTTCCGAGTTCTTAAGCACCTCATAATATTCCGCCTATAAAAAAGCATATAAACTACGGTACTTTTGTTGATTTGCAAGCTGGTGGATTCGCGGTGCCGAAATGGGGATACTCTCTGACGGGCTTGGACCCTGAAAGAACCGTGAGGGCGAGTGGTCGCGAGCTTAGGGTATCCCATAAAGCAACGAGGGAAGTCTGCAAGACGATAAAGGGGATGAAGCTCGACGAAGCTAAGGATTTTCTCCAGCAGGTCATCTTAAAGAAGAAGCCAGTTCCATTCCGCCAATTTAAAAAGAAGGCGGCACATCGGCGCGGACTACAAAGAGCCTACGCGGGCAGGTACCCGGCAAAGGCTGCACGAAAGGTATTAGAGGTGCTGGAGGGAGCCGAAGCAAACGCAGAGTTCAAGGGACTGGACCTAGAAAAGCTTCGAATCATCCACGCGTCCGCCTACCCAGGCATGAAGATTAAAAGGTTTATCCCACGAGCCTTCGGTCGAACGACACCCCGATTTGAAACGCTCACCCACATGGAGCTAATTTTGGAACAAATAAAGGAAGCGGAGGGAGCCTAGTGTCCGTGGTCAAGCACTTCATAGACGAGTCGGTGAAAAGGGCGGAGATCGATGAGTTCTTGCGAAGAGAGTTGGAGAAGGCAGGGTACGGTGGCGTGGACATCACCAAGACCCCGCTGGGCACCCACATCGTGATCCATGCCATGCGCCCCGGCATCGTAATCGGGCGAGGCGGGGAGACCATCAAGGACCTTGCAAGAACGCTGGAGGAAAAGTTCCAGCTGCCCAACCCACAAATTTCTGTGGCTGAAATCGAGGTCCCAGAACTTAACGCACACGTGATCGCATCTCGGGTCACCTCGGCTTTAAAGCGGGGCGTGCACTTCAGAAGAGCCGGCTTTTGGGCGTTGAACCAAGTAATGGAAGTTGGAGCTTTAGGCGCGGAAATTATCATAAGCGGGAAGCTGAGAACGGAGCGGGCTCGGCACGAAAAGTTTCGTGCGGGATATCTACCCAAAAGTGGAGAACCCGCCAGGAAATACCTGAGGGAAGCGGTGTTGCATGTCCAGTTGAAGCCAGGCATCTACGGGGTAAAGGTCCAAATCATGCCCCCGGAAGCGAGGTTCCCCGATCAAGTGCAGATAGTGGAAGAAGTCCCGGAGGAAGCAAAGGAAGGAGCGGAGGCTGAAGTAGAAGCCACAAAGACCGCAGAAACCGGGGAGGCGGGGGAGTAGCATGCCGGTCTTAAGGGTCAAGGAGATTCGAGCGATGTCCTCCGAGGAACGTACATCAAAGCTGGTTGAGCTACGAACTGAGCTCGTGAGGTTAAGAACGATGGTGAAGGCAGGCGGTGCGATTGAGAACCCTGCTCGAATACGGGAACTTCGTAAAACGATCGCTCGCATTCTCACCATCAAAAACGAAGAAAGGCAGGGGAAGGAGAAGAAAGAATGAGGGTTACACCCGCCGTACTTCAACAAGAACTCATCGGGCTAAACGCTCGGGTTGTAAAAAGCTCGCAACCCAACTACGTGGGCATCTCGGGTAAGGTGGTTGACGAGACTCGCAACACCCTCGTGATACTTTCTGATACTAGGAAAAAAATCGTCGTCAAAGACGTGGCTGTATTTCATTTTACCCTGCCGGACGGAACCATAGTAGAGATCAACGGGAAGGCTATTGTGGGGCGATCTGAAAATCGAGTTAAGAAGCGGGTTAGGAGGCGTTGGTGAGTGGTAGCTCCTTCTTTGAAGAGGCCTAAAAAGACTTGTGAGGATCCGCGCTGTCCCTTTCATGGAACCCTATCGGTTAGAGGACGGGTACTGGACGGAGTCGTCATCAGCGCGAAGATGGATAAAACCGTCGTGGTGCGGCGCGACTACCTAAACTACGTGTCAAAGTTCAAACGCTATGAACGAAGGCACAGTCACATACCTGCCCACAACCCGCCGTGTGTAGGCGCTAAAGAGGGCGACCGAGTCAAGGTGGCGGAATGCCGTCCCCTCAGCAAAACTGTTTCCTTCGTAGTTGTTGAGAAACTGGAGGAAGAGAAAGGTGGCGGCGAGAGCTAAGGGTCGTGCCCTAGTCGCCAAGGGGATGATCGGTCAAAAACCCAAAGTTTCTAGGGGCTTGTTAGCTGGCTCCATTATTAAATGCACCGATAACACCGGGGCTAGGATGTTGAGGATCATTCAAGTGATGGGATACAAAGGGAGGCTGAGGCGTGTCCCATCAGCGTCTGTGGGAGACATGATCGTTGTTTCGGTGAGGAGGGGCCCGCCAGACATGAGAAAGAAAATTTTTCAAGCGGTCATCGTTCGACAGAAAAAGCCGTATCGAAGGAGCGACGGGACATGGATCCAGTTCGAGGACAACGCAGCCGTAGTCATGACCCCCGAAGGTGAGATGAGGGGAGCCGAGATTCGAGGACCCGTAGCTAAAGAAGCGGCGGAGCGATGGCCTAGAATAGCGAGCGCCGCAAGCATCATTATATAGGAGGTGAGCGTGTGAAGACCACGAAACCTAGGAAACAGCGAAAGAGGCTGTATCAAGCTCCCCTACACGAGCGATACAAACAATTCTCCGCACCCCTTTCCCCTGAGTTAAAATCATCCCATAATACTAACTCGGTTCCGGTGAGGGTGGGCGATACAGTTCGAATGATGAGAGGTGACCGTAAAGGGTTTGAGGGAAAAGTCACAAGGGTTGACCGAAAAAAGTACAGAATCTTCATCGAGGGAGTAACTCGGGAGAAGGTGGGTGGAACCACTATACTTGTTCCGATCCATCCGTCGAAAGTGATGATCACCCGCCTCAACCTCGACGACAAGTGGCGCAAGGAGGCACTGAAGAGAAAAGGCATCGGTAAGAAGGCTGAGTTGCCTGAAGAGAAAATCCCAGAAGAAATAGAGGGAGGGCCTCCAAAAGAGGAAGAAGAGAAAAGGGAAAGCATGGGAAACAGTCAAGAATTGGAGGAGGCATGAATGGGGAAAAAAGGTGGAAGGAGACACTTAAAGCGAAAACCAGCGCCGAAGTTCTGGCCCATTCCCCGAAAGGAGCTCGTCTGGACGGTTAAACCTAAGCCGGGGCCACACCCCATTTCTCGTTGTGTTCCATTAATGCTGATCATTCGCGACGTGCTAGGCCTCGCAAAAACTAGAAAAGAGGCTAAGGCGATCATTTCTCAAGAAAAAATAATGGTGGATGGGAAGGTTCAGCGGGAGGAGCTATTTCCGACGGGTTTGATGGATGTTGTCTCCATACCCGAAGTGGAAAAGGCCTATCGAGTCTTACCTTCTGAAAAGGGATTGATCCTTCATTCGGTCGGAAAAGATGAGGCAGGGTTCAAACTTTGTCGGATTGAAAACAAATCGATCGTTGCGGACGGTCATGTGCAGCTTAACCTCCACGACGGAAGAAACCTGCTGATTCGAGTGAAGGACCCTAAAAATCCTGAAGATGACGTTTATCAAACACTGGACACTTTGAAGATACGCGTTCCCGATCAAGAAGTCATTGGGCATATGAAGTTAGCCGAGGGCGTACCTGCCATAATCGTGGAAGGCAAGAATATAGGTAGGCATGGCAAGATCGTGACCATTGAGCGGGGACTAGGCCAAAAGCGCAGAAACTCGCTCATTACCATCGAAGATAAGGCGGGAAACCGCTTCCAAACGATCCTCGACTACGTCTTCGTCGTCGGCGACACTGAGCCTTGCATATCCCTACCGGAGGTTGAACGAATTGTCTGATGAGGAAATCCAAAAGAAGTGGCAGAAAAACCCGATGCTTAAACCAAGGATCGAAAAAGTAACCGTGAATATGGCTGTTGGAAAGTCCGGGGAGCCACTTGAAAAAGCGGCGAAAGTTCTGGAACAATTGACGAGACAAAGGCCTTGTAAGCGAAAAGCCAAGAAAACCATACGGGACTTCGGCATTCGAAAAGGAGAACCCATCGCTTGCCTCGTGACCCTTCGAGATGAAAAGGCGACGGAATTTCTGAAGAGGGCTTTCCAAGCAGTCGACAACAAACTTTCAGCACAGCGCTTCGATCACTACGGCAACGTTTCCTTTGGCATCAAGGAACACATCGAGATACCAGGAACCAAGTATGTTCCAGAACTAGGAATCTACGGCATGGACGTTTCAGTTACTCTGGGCAGGCCGGGATACCGCGTGAAGCGGAGGCGTCGTGCCAGGTCCAGCGTGGGATCGGGTCATTCATTGACGCGGGATGAGGCCATCCTATTTATTAAAGACGAGTTTGGAGTTGAAATTGCGTAGTTAGGGGGAGTTACGTGGGGAAGCAGAGGCCTAAAAAGGTGAGAAAGTATGGGAAGGGTAGTCGACCTTGTAAACGATGCGGGTCGTATGGCCCCGTTATTCGTCGATACGGGTTGTATCTATGCCGCCAGTGTTTTAGGGAGGTCGCTAAAAAGCTGGGCTTTAAAAAATATGAGTAGGGGGTGGATGTCTTGACCATGATGGACACGCTCGCCAACGGTTTGACCATCGTCATGAACAACGAGCTGAGACGCCAGCGCGAATGCGTGATCAGCCCTGCTTCTAAACTCTTGGGACGAGTTTTGAGGGTGATGCAGCTGAACGGTTACATCGGCGAGTTTGAGTTCGTGGATGACGGGCGCTCTGGAAAATTCAAGGTGCAACTTCTTGGTCGAGTAAACAAGTGTGGTGCTATTAAGCCCCGCTTCTCCATCAAGGCCGACGAGCTTGAACTCTGGGAGAAAGAGTTTCTCCCGGCTAGGGACGTCGGTCTCCTCGCGGTTTCCACCTCTCAAGGAGTGTTGTCTCATCGAGAAGCTAAGGAGAAGAAAATTGGCGGGCGTCTCCTCGCCTTTGTCTACTAGGGGAGTTGAACGTGCGCGCCGTTGAGGCGGTCAAATCTATCAAAATACCAGAGGGCGTGGAGGTTAAGGTAGAGGGGAGAGTCGTCACCGTTAAGGGTGAAAAGGGCGTCCTAACCCGAGACTTTTCCCACGCCCCGGTATCCATCCGGCTGGAAGAGGACATAGTCAAGGTTCAAGCGAACTGGCCTCGAAAAAGGGAGTCTGCTCTCGTGGGAACTGTTTGCTCCCATATTCAAAACATGATCACGGGAGTGACGAAGGGGTTCACCTATAAATTGAAGATTGTGTTCTCCCACTTCCCGATATCTGTCAAAGTGAAGGAAAAAACAGTGGAGCTAGAAAACTTCACTGGGGAGCGAAGCCCTCGCATAGCGGAGATCATGGGCGACGCTAGGGTTGTGGTAAAGGGTGAAGATGTCGTCGTTCAGGGAGTCAGCCTTGAAGATGTCAGCCAAACCGCTGCGAATATTGAAAGGTCAACGAAGGTGAAGAGGAAAGACCCTCGAGTGTTTCTTGACGGCATTTACATTTACGAACGACTTGAGGGGATGGAGGAGTGAGCGAGGAAAAGGAAAAGGCTGAAAAGCCCGTAAAGCTTAAAGAGCGAGCTTTAACATTACGAGAACGCATCAAAAGAAAGAAGGCTAAATTTAGAAGGCAAGAAAGCTGGCGGTATAAACGGGTAAAAGAGGTCTGGAGAAGGCCTGACGGCGTAGATAGCAAGATGCGGAAAAAAGTGAAAGGCTGGCCTAAGTCTGTAGAGGTGGGTTATCGTGGTCCTAAAGAGGCAAGGGGACTCCACCCATCTGGATACGCGGAGGTCTTAATTCATACCCTAGATGATATCGAGGAGGTTGATCCTAAAACCCAAGCCATCCGAATCGCCCACACTGTTGGAGCGAAAAAAAGAGTGGAGATCACTGCTCGAGCCAAGGAAAGGGAAATCTATATTCTCAACCCGAAGGAAGAAGAGAAAAAGGAAGAAGAAGCAGAAGAAAAGGAAAAGGCTGAATAACGTAGACAGGAGCGAAGAAAGTTGAGCCTCAGAAGCCAACGCCGCATAGCCTCTGAAATCCTTAAGGTTGGTGAAAATCGCGTCTGGATTGACCCAAATCGGATGGACGAAGCCGAGGCGGCGATTACTCGAGAGGAAATTCGGAGACTCATCCATGAAGGAGCTATTCAGCCCCTCCCGCGGAAGGGAGTGAGCCGGGCTCGTGCCCGCGTTTTGCAAGAAAAGAAGGGGAAGGGACTGAGGAGAGGTCCTGGTCGAAAAAGCGGGTCAACTCGAGCAAGAGTTTCTAAGAAGGAGGTGTGGATGAAAAAAATCCGAACGCTGCGGAAGGAACTGCGTGAGTTGAAAACGAAGCGCGTGATCACAGAAAGCGTTTATCGTCAGCTTTATGAGATGGCGGGAGGCGGAGTGTTCGAGTCAACAGCTGACTTGGAGCGCTACGTCAAGGCGCATGGATTATGGAGGAAACGATAAAAGAGGTCAGCATAGTAGCGAAAACAGAATAACCTAACATACCACACTGTGAAATGTTCTATAATATTTTTACAGTAAACTTATTATAATTTTTACAATATAATACATTTTGAAAATATAAAATGGAGGAAAAATCTTTGGAGGTTATTCTGAAGAGGAAATTGAAACCGCAAATGTCATGGCTTCTTCTAGTGACGCTGATTGTTACCATCTTGGTGGCACCTGTTGGCGTAACGGCGTCACCACAAGGCCATTGGTGGGAAACCGTCCCAGAGCCCGAGGTTCCCTCACCGTACTATGATTCAATTCTGTATTCGGAAATAGCCCCAACTCTACGCGAGATCGAACTAGCGAGCAATCGAGTTCGAGTCGAGGTTATAGGTCAGTCAGCCGGCGGAAGAAACCTGTTTCTAGTGACTGTTTCGGCTCCCGAGGCTTTTGGTCGATTAGGCCGCTATCAAGCCCTTCGCCAATTGATGGTGAAGGACCCTGAGAAAGCGCAAGGGATGATCGACCAGTTTGACGATTTCAAGGTTCCCTTCTATATCCACGCGAGTATTCACGGGACCGAATATCCAGGCGTTGATGCCGCCATTGAGTTGATTAAGACGTTGGCTTTCGAGGACACCGAGGAGGTCCGTGCGATTCTTAATAACGTGATTCTATTGGTTTATGTTGTTGCAAATCCTGATGGACGTGTTCTAGGTACGCGTGGTAATGTTCTTGGCTTTGACCTGAATCGTGACTTCGTAACGCAGTCTCAGCCTGAAACCCGTGCCGCTGTTCGCATATTCACCCAGTGGAACCCCATGGTTGTTCTGGATCTGCATGGATTTGCTACCCCGATGTTGATTGAACCATGCACGCCTCCACACAACCCAAACTATGAGTATGACCTCTACATTAAGTGGGCCCTTGCACAAGCAGAGGCGATGGAAGCCGAATTGTATGCGCATACGGGCTTACCCGTTGAAATACCTTTCAGAGACACGGAGGAAGGGTGGGATGATTGGCCTCCAATTTTTACTCCCATGTATGCAATGTATCATGGAGCATACGGTCATACCCTTGAGACCTCATCCAGATACTACACTGGTGTTGAAGCACACTATTGGGCAGTGTGGGGAGCGCTCAAATTTGTGTCAGAGAACAGGAAAGAGATGGTTCGAGATCAAATAGAGATCTTTAGACGAGGTTTCCTTGATTTGCCGCAGTTGCCCATTAGTGAGGAAATCTTGGAGCAGACTCCATATGAACAGTATAACTATCTGATAGATTTTCCTGCCGCGTACGTCATACCAGCAAAGGAACCACTACAGCAGAGCCCACATCAAGCTGCAAGGCTGGTTAACTTCTTGCTCTTCAACGATGTTCAAGTGGAACAAGCCAGCGAAGCATTTGAGCTCAACGGTGTTGTTTACCCGAAGGGCACCTACATCGTTTGGATGGATCAACCGAAGCGTGGACTAGCCAACACCATTCTTTGGGACGGCTGGGACATATCCTACGACCCAGGGCTAGACATGTACGACATCTCTGGCTGGAGCCACCCGCTCCTTTGGGGAGTTACCCGGGCGGTCATGGAAGAGAAATTGGACATACAAACGTGCACCATCAATATGGCTGATGGGCCAAAAGGATTCGTGGAAGAAGGACGAGCGCAAGCCTACGCATATCTACCCACATGCAACGAGGCCATAAAAGCTACAAATGAGCTTCTTGCACGAGGCATAACCCTATACCGTGCAAAAGAGCCCTTCGTAGATTCCGGTCGCACCTTCGGCACTGGAACGTTCATAATTCCAGCAGACCAAGCCAACGCAAAAGCTGTTGCTAACGAGTTGGCAACCAAATACGGTTTGAGTATCTTTGGGCTAAAGGCCATACCCAACGACATGTCCTTAATGCGAAGGCAGCGCATCGCCGTGCATGCAGACGAGGGCGTTCGATTCTTCTTGAAAGAGTTCGGATTCGACTTCACGATAGTCACAACAAGCGACTTGAATGCTGGTATTGACCTCTCTGGATATGACATCTTCATACACTCGGGCTGGTCCTATTTGTGGACAGCGCTTAATCCCACTGGAAAAGCCACTCTACTCAGCTTCTTTGGAGGGGGAGGCCACTACATCGGTATTGGTCGTTCCGGTGCGCACTTGAACGTCCAAGCTGGCCTACTGACAGTCACCTATAAATTCGGGAAGAGCAATGACAATGGAATCTTAAGGGTCACATATGAACCAGCTGACCCGGTGACAGCTCAGTATCCGGTTAACAGCCATGCTTTTGTCTACGGACCAGTTTGGTTCACTGACTACGCAGGCTTAACAGTTTCCGCATACGTTGAAGAGGGCGAGTTCTTCGTGTCCGGCTTCTGGGACGAGTGGAAGACCAGCGGTGCTGCTGAAAAACCGATCGTTCTGCATGGAGTTAAGGGGTCATCCATCGTCACTCTTATGGGGATCAATCCCACCTTCCGAGCGCATCCAGAGCATACGTTCAGAGTCTTGGCCAACGCTATCTACCAGACACTAGGATAGCCCACTGTACCACGTAAACCTCCCCTTTTTTATTTTTTCCCGATACAAATTCTGCTAGGTAGCTGAGAACCTTTATAAGGGCGGTCGTATCCAGACAAGTGAAAAAGGAGAAACGGTGACGAGATCAAGGGTTTCATGGAGGAAGCGATGATGGCAAAGGGCCCCAGTTATCGTGTTCCCTTCCGTAGAAGGAGAGAGGGAAAAACCGATTATCAGTCAAGAAGGGCTCTTGTCCTATCTAAGCTGCCGCGTTTGGTGGTTCGAGGCTCCTTGAAGCATGTGATCGTTCAGGTGGTGGAGGCTAAGGAAACGGGTGACGAGGTCCTAGTTTCCGCCCACTCTCGTGATTTAACGAAGTCCTATGGCTGGCTGGGAAACTGCGGAAACGTTTCAGCAGCCTATTTAACTGGACTTTTATGTGGCTTTAGGACGATGGCCCGTGGCGTGGGAAAAGCAGTTTTAGACACGGGCTTGCAGTCGCCCTCCAGAGGTTCACGAGTTTTTTCCGCATTGAAGGGGGTTCTCGACGCCGGCGTTGTGGTTCCACATGACAAGGAGATGCTGCCGGATGAAAAGAGGATTCGTGGGCAACACATTGTCGACTACGCGAGTCGGCTGTCTTCAACCCCGGATTCCTACCAGAAGAGGTTCTCCCAGCATCTATCGAGGGGCCTGCGCCCTGAGCAACTTTCTGAACACTTTACTTTAATAAAGGAGAAAATAGTCTCTTCATTCAAGGAGGAGAAAACATGACTTCTCGCGAGGAGAGGGCTAAGGAAAGGGTTGAAGGTTGGACGCCTCGTACAAGGCTAGGGAAGATGATTCTTGAGGGAAAAATCTCCTCCATCGAAGAAGTTTTTACGGAAGGGTTGACGATACGCGAGCCCGAAATCGTGGACGTTCTTCTCCCAGACTTGCAAGAGGAAGTGATCAACATAAATCTGGTGCAGAAGCAAACCGACGCAGGTGAGAAGTCGCGATTCAAGGCTATTGTGGCTGTCGGAAACCGCGACGGGTACGCGGGACTAGGCTCGGGAAAGGCTAAGCAGGTGCGCACCGCCATAGAAAAGGCAGCTATGAATGCCCGCCTCAACATCACCCTGGTTCGTCGAGGATGCGGAAGCTGGGAGTGTGGATGTGGGAAGCCGCATTCCCTACCCTTCGAGGTTCGAGGTAAGTGTGGCGGAGTGGAAATCGTGTTGGTTCCAGGTCCCCGCGGACTGGGTCTCGTCGCGAGTGGGGCGGCTAAAATCATCCTTGGACTCGCTGGAGTGAAAGACTGCTGGACGAGAAGCTTCGGCTCCACGAGAACCATTCCGTCCTTCGCCTACGCCGTTTTTGATGCTCTTCGAAAAACGTATAGTCTCGTTACTCCATCCGAGTGGGTGAGGTGAGATGGAGGAAAGACAGAAATGCTTAGCGGTGGTTCGAGTTCGCGGCGTCAGCGACGTTTTTCGGAAAATTAAAGAAAACCTCCAGATGCTCTATCTTCATCGCAACTGCCACGCAACCTTCATCGACGACCGACCCTCCTACCGCGGTATGCTCCGCAAGGCCCAAAACTACGTCACTTGGGGCGAAGTTTCTCAGGAGAACATCGCGCTCCTCCTAAAAAAGAGGGGGAGACTCGTGGGAAACAAAAAGTTGACGGACCAGTATGCTCAAGAAATCGGCTACAATTCACTGGACGCATTAGCAGAGGCTATATACAAACTCCAGGTGGAGTACGGCCGACTTCCCAACATAAAGCCTGTGTTCCGTCTCCACCCACCAAAAAGGGGCTATAAGGGGAAAGTGAAAAGAAGCTACGCTGCTGGCGGAGTCACGGGATACAGGGGAGAAAGCATCAACGACCTCATCAAACGAATGCTTTAGCGCTCTGAGCCGTAACTCTCCGTTCAAAGCAACGAAACTTAATTTTAAAGGGCATCGAAACCTTTGGCTAACCGCTGGATTTAACAGCGCCAAATAGCGATATATTTTATAGTCACGGTTTCATGCACAATGTTGTTAGGGAGGGGAAAACGTTGAGCGAAGACTGGTGGAAAAGACGAAGAAAGCGCTCGTACCCGTTCGACGACATCTTCGAGGAATTTGATAGGATTGGGGAAATGATGGAGGAAATGATGCGTCGAGCCTTTGAACCCCAAACTAGAGGAGCGAGGAACTACGGACCCTACGTGTATGGCTTTTCCATGTCGGTTGGACCCGATGGGAAGCCGGTGATTCGGGAGTTTGGAAACGTTCAAAAAGGTCGTTTCAGGCCTCAGGTTCGGGAGGAGAGGGAACCCCTCGTGGACATCATGGAGGAAGAAAAGGACGTGGTCATCGTGGCTGAACTCCCAGGCGTGGAAAAGGAAGACATCAACCTCCACACCACTGAAGACTGTCTCACAATCTTTGTGGACACACCTCAACGAAAATACCACAAGGAACTGACGCTGCCGGCGAGGGTGGACCCTAATTCCGCGAGGGCTTCCTACAAAAACGGAGTGTTGGAGGTGCGCCTAGGAAAGCTCGTGGAAAGGCTCTTCCTAGAGTAGTTTAAACATTCCCTCCCAACTGTCATAAGAAGAAAACATGAAAATCGCAGCCCAATGAGGTTGGTACATGCCACACAAACTTCGGAAAACTCGGAAGAAACGTGGGTCCAGAACCCAAGGTTACGGCCAGGTGGGGCAGCATCGAGAGAAAGGGCATCGGAAGTCGGGCTACGACAAGCATAGATGGACCTACGTAGTGAAGTATGAGCCGGATTACTTCGGAAAAAGGGGGTTTACGTCTCCACGAAGCCTAGGCCGAAAAATTAACGTTATCAACGTGGGAGAGCTTGACGAACTAGCGGACAGACTGACCATGGAAGAAAAGCTGGAGGAAAAAGAGGGCAAGGCTTTCTTAGACCTCAACCAGCTGGGATACGATAAGCTCTTGGCGAGGGGCAGCGTAACTAAGTCCGTCCTCGTGAAGGTCGCCTCCTACTCGGAGGCGGCAGCCAAAAAGGTGGAGGAGGCGGGTGGTCAGATCCTGAAAGAAACTGACTAGCTAATCGATCTAAAAATTAATTACTATGAACAGTGATTTGGCTTACAGAAAAGGTGAAGGGGAAGCGCATGGCCGGTAGATTCCTATTAATGTTCAAGCCTCTTACGAGGTTTATGCCTGAAGTGAAACCTCCTGAGCGCAGGGTAGGGTTCAACGAAAAGCTGTTCTGGACGGCCATGGCGCTGGCTCTGTACCTCATCATGTGTGAGGTGCCGCTCTACGGAATTGGGTTACAAGGAGAAGACCCCTTCCGATACCTTCGAGTGATCTTCGCCTCGAGTCGAGGCTCCTTGATGGAGTTGGGAATCGGCCCCATCGTGACTGCGGGCCTCATCCTACAGCTTCTCGCCGGGTCAGGTATTGTTTCCTGTGACTTTTCTGATCCCGATGATCGAGGCCTCTTCACCACGGCCA
>Ga0315314_1002438_pt1 | contig 15361 bp, 10 predicted proteins | sample TDP9_MG_FD_203631 | JGI IMG/M metagenome (GOLD analysis project Ga0315314, IMG submission 203631) | Freshwater sediment microbial communities from Lake Towuti, South Sulawesi, Indonesia - TDP9 | ecosystem: Environmental > Aquatic > Freshwater > Lake > Sediment | place: Indonesia: South Sulawesi...
CATCAATTCCTCTATGCTTTCCATGAGAGACCTCCTTTACCCAAAGATTAGCCTTATCAGCCATCTCAGGATTCTGTGAGGTCTCTCTCCTTTTTTCAACCTCACCGACAAACATGTTACAGTATCAATGAGAGTGCAGCTTTGATAGTCGTAGGGTCGCCTCTCCTGAGGTGATGAATAATACCAATCGCCGCCATGGCAGCATATAATGCTGGTTCTCTTTTCCTTAGCGGGAGGGGCAAGCCTGGGGAGATACACTACTCACAGCAGTAAGTGGACACTTCTGTTATGAGGATGTCCGAAAACTTTGTGTAGGAGTGTCTGTCCCCGACCCTCGTGGTCTCCCGAAATTGTGGGTAGGTTGCCCGACGTCGGGCAACCTACCCGATATGAAGTTTTCGGACTACGCAGTTGGATTGGTCACGCGGCCAACAAAGAGGACAGTCCCTGTCTCGAGATCACGAATGAGAAAGACAAAGGGACGGTCAACGGTGACCTCGATCGGCACCTCTGGGACTGATGTCAGCTCCATCTCGACTGCCGTGGCAGCGGCAGCTTCTGTCCCGGCCTCATCCACAGAGACGAACGCCTTATGCAACACCGCTCCGATGAGTAGCTCCCGGGTACCTGTCATGCCTGAGAAGTCTGCTGCCTCTGTAAAGGCAATGGGCATACCCAGGGCAGCCAGTGCCTTAACCAGGCTGAACTCTGATTCGAACTCGAATTTGGGCAGGGTAAGAGCGATACGCTTATTTTCTAGGTCCCTGATGATGCTGTCTACCCGGTCAGCGCTCAGCGAGGCTTCAAACTCCTCGAAATGCCCTGCCTCAGGAAGCAAGAGCACCATCGACAGCTCGCGGCCGTCGTACAGCAGTTCTACTGCCTGATACCCCTCGCCCTCTGTATAACCAAAGGACTCGCTCTGCCTCATCATGGGCACTATGACCTCGCCGCCACCGAGCAGATGGAAGGTGCCATCCTGTGTAGCGTCCTCGTCGAAAGGATTCAGCCAGGCTGCATTGAAGTAGATGGCGTTGGTGAGCACCAGCCTTGTCAATTCGTCAATGACACCCTGTGGAATGAGGTCTTCTATTTTGCCCTCGGTCTGATCGCTCACCCAGTCGTTGATGGTAATCCGTGCCTCCTCCGGTGCGTTGATGAAATCGATGAGCCTCAACCCGGCACCGTAATTCTCTGCCAGGACATCGAGAAATTCGTTGAGGAATTTGTAGTCCCTTTGTCCCCAGATGGCATTGACGATATTTAGCCGGAACCCCTTTCCATCTTTACCCTGGGCACCTTCACCGCGGCTAGCCAGTTCGAGGTCCAGCCCGTTGAAGGCATTATGAAGACGGCCCTGCGATAGAAAATGGAGCGTGTCAGCCATTTGTTGTTCCGTTTCACCGCGGGCCCCGGCATACGTCAGCGCCAGCGCCAGAGAGATGCTATAGGGTGAGTAAAAGAGGTTTCCTTCCTTTTCCCTCAGGGCCTGGTAGAGGTCGAAGGCAAAGGCACTGTTTCCGCTGACTAGGTCGCTCAGGTCCGAGGTGGTGACATCAGGTGATGTCACTCGTGGCTTGTCCGATAGCGCAATTTCAGTCCCCTTGGCCGTCTCACCGCAACCGACCACACTTAGCACCACTACCAAGGCCAATGCACTCAGTATGATTCGCCTCATGATAGTTGCCTCCTATTTCAGTCCTCAACAGGCTTGTAATCAGCCCTACTATATTATAGACGAATTGAGAGCAGGGAAAGTTCCAAAAGCAGATATCTGGGGTCGTTTAATAACCCAGCCTGTCATTGCGAGCGAAGCTCCGAGCATAGTGAGGAGGCAGCGAAGCAATCTCACTATTGCTTTCAGAGATTGCTTCCCCCGATAAATGGGGGTCGCAATGACGACTAAACACGCTGGCGCGATGCACTTTTCTAAAATTAATCCCGTAGGGACAGACCTTCAGGTCTGTCCCAGATTCGGACAGGTTTAAAAACCTGTCCCTACATCTGCCGCTCAGGATGACAGTTAAACAACCTCAGATATCTTTACTTTTCTAGAATTGGTGGCATATGCTATTATGAATGACTATGAATGTTTGCCTCCTAGGGGGTCGAAAGTAGAGAGGTCATTGTCGAGACCAGTGCTACCTGAACGTATTGCCAGGTTAGATGAGCTGCCGTACAGCCAAGGGAGAATTGCTGCTCTCTGCTCAACACGGGGGAATATCTCCATTGTGGCCAAGGAGGACCAAATGGAAAACAAGCTGAAGGAAAAGCTTTAGAAGGCATGGCCACAACCGTTTCAGGGACCTTTTGCTGAGATGCTCGATTGGTGCTCCTGCTGCCACTTAAGCTAGCTGCACATCTCGTTAAGACAGTTAGGAGCGAACTCATTGAGACTAATCGTCTTTCAGTTGAAGCCGCACTCGCAGGGGAAGAATTGTCTGTTGCCGCACCTGCCTGCGCTAAACACTCTGTTCTAACAGGAGGTATTCGCCAAGTCTCTTGATGCGATTGGGTTGATAGCCATATCCAGATATTGCATCAGAAACCGAAGCCCTTTCAGATCACTTCGCGGCTATCTTGCTTAGCACGTCGAGCTCTTTGACTGACTAAAAAGAAGGAGGAAGGCATAATTGCGGCGATTGCCTTCCTCCTGTCCGCTAGAAGGGGGGTGACCTTCCAGGGAGTCTATCTTTGCTAATATGTTCTACTGCATATCGCCCACTTAGCTGCAGTAGCTGCCCAGTATCCTATCCTCCTTTTGCCGTTAATCGTTGCTCCTGCCTATGCCGCTGGCAGAACAACCATAATGCATGACTGTTTTCCCTCACGGAGAGACGGTATGCATCTCTTGTACTGTGACAAGGCTCGCCAGTATCTGGTTCAAGGCCAACATCGCTCCTTGAATTATGTCTGCCAGGTGTTCCACCATGATATTGCCACAGTCCGTCATGCTACCCGTCACGTTCCCATGTGGCGCGCAGTTGTCGACATAGCCATACAGCGCTCCAGGACCCGTATTGTCCATTACTACCCAGGAGTGAATATCGAGCTCGACCCACTCATCTAGCAGTCTCTCAACCACCAGCAGTAACTTAGCTATAATCGAGCTTAGACTTGGCACATAAACCGTCATCTTTAACTATGATCTCCTTTCTGGCTATAATGTCTTTGCTAGGAATCCTTTTCTTTCAGACATTAGTTCTTAATGAGGATTTTTACGGCTGTCGGGTCGGATTGTAAAATTTGTGTCGCAACTTTCCTATGCTTGACATTGTCGCAAACTTGTGATATCGTTGGCGACAGATATTGGCGACACGGATAAAAATGTCGGAGAAGAGAATACCGCCCTATATCGGGTGGCAAACATGGAACAAAGTCTTGGAGGGATTCAAGACATTTATGCCTACGCAGCTAGATCGCAGCTATTTCGACTCATTGGGTCTGTCTGGTACACAGTATTCTCAGGCGATTGGGGCGCTCACCTTTCTCAGTCTGATAGATGAGGCCAAGAGACCTACCGCAAGGCTCAAGCGCCTCAGCATGACAACAGGAGAAGAGCGTAGGGTTCTGCTGAGAGAAATAGTTGAAGAAGCATACGGACCTTTATTCACTGATCCGGGTCCTCACGTAGCTACCATTTATGATCTTAGGAAGTTTCTACGTAGCCAGGGCGCAAAAGGCGGTGGCGTTGACAAATGCATGACATTCTTCATATCGGCGGCGAAGGAGGCAGGCGTTCCACTTTCGCCACAATTATCAGGGGAGTTTGGTCGCAGCTCCGGCCGGCGCATTGTGCGGCAGCGAAGAATGAAGCCAAAGGAGCGGCAGTACCCAACTGATATTCCCGATGCACAGGTGCAGGACACTAGAGAAGAGTTGATGAGCAGACCTGCTACCGAGTTGGCACACAGGTTGGTGGACAAATTCCCGAATTTTGACCCTGAATGGCCGGAACCTCTACGCGAGAGATGGTTTGAGGCATTTCAGGAATTAGTAAAAAGGTTTGGGTAGCTGAGCTGAAGATGAATCCCTAGGCGGTGCTCCGTATAGTTTAGGTAATGCCAAAGGTCAATAGCTACAAGCTGATTCGTAGGCAATTCCTGAGACACAACCCGAGCTTTCTTAGTCCCTGTACATGCTTCTTAGATGCAACGATAGCATCAAGTCTGATGAGGGGTTTAAGGAATTGTTGGAAGGTCCCTATAAAGCCTCCCACGCAAGCCCAGACACCGGCCCTATCTTGTGTCTCATGAAACGGTGCAACTTCTACCATATGACGCTGACGCTTCTTCCCCCAGCGGAAGGGGGCTAATATCTCACAAAATCTTCGATTTGGCAGGGTGGAAGCGGGAGGGGGAAATTTCACCGAAGCTGTCCGAAAATTCCAAATGCAAAATAATTTCTCCCATATGAGAGCTAAATATATGCCATTTTTGCATACTATCTCCCACTTTGTCATGTAAGACTACCATTTTCGGACAGCCTCGGAGTCTCCCCCCTTTCTGTGACACAAGTTATGACGTCTGTTACGAAATCATGAAGAGGATGGGAGCATTTTTGTGAAAACGGCTGGATTGCAGCACTTTTCTAAAATTGGTGGCATATGCTATTATGAGTGATTATGAATATTTGTCTCCTAGGGGGTCGAAAGTAGAGAGATCACTGTCGAGACCAGTGCTACCTGAACGTATTGCCAGATTAGATGAGCTGGCCAATAATCTGTGGTGGAGCTGGCACCCCCAGGCGCGTGACCTGTTTCGGGCTTTGGACTATCCGCTGTGGAGACTGGGTGGTCACAATCCGGTCAAGCAGCTACGGGAAATCAGCCCCGATAGGCTACAAGAGGCTGCTAGTGATCCAGCTTTCCTCACTTTATATGACTCCGTAATGTCAGCCTTTGACGCTGATGTGTCAGCACAAGGCGCGTGGTGCGCCACCAACTATCCCCACTTGCTACAGGATCCTGTTGCCTATTTCTCGATGGAATTTGCCATTCACAACTCTCTCCCCATCTATGCTGGCGGGCTGGGCGTCATGGCTGGCGATACCTGTAAGGAGGCGAGCGACTTGGGACTGCCACTGGTCGGGGTTGGCCTGATGTACCCTCAAGGGTATTTTCACCAGCATATCTCTTCTGACGGCTGGCAAGAGGAGGTCTACAGACAGCTTGATTTCGATGAGGCGCCCATCAACCCAGTACCCCCTCACCAAGGGCACAAATTCTTGATACAGGTTCAGTTAGACAATAGAGCTGTGTCCATTGGCGTGTGGCAGGTCAAGATGGGCTGCGCCATCGTCTATTTGTTAGATACGAATGTTGAAGAAAATGCTCCGCAGGATCGACAGCTATCAGCTCGCCTCTATATTGCTGACCGGGAACTGCGCATTGGGCAGGAGATCATCTTGGGGATTGGCGGCGTGCGCGTTCTGCGAGCGCTGGGTATCAAGCCTGCCATCTGGCATGCCAATGAAGGACATACAGCCTTTATGATGCTGGAACGCACCAGGGAGGAGGTAGAAAAGGGTGCATCTTTTGCTGAAGCTGCTCAGAGGGTGAGGGCGACCACGGTATTTACCACTCATACGCCGGTCCTAGCTGGTCAAGATAGTTTTCCTGTTCAACTCGTAGAGAGGTACTTTGACGGCTACTGGGACACCCTGGGTATCAAACGGGAGGCATTCCTGAAGCTAGGTCAACTGGATAGCACCAGTGACCAAGCTTTCAACATGACTGCATTCGCCTTGAGAATGGCTGACCAGCGCAACGGTGTGAGTCAGCTTCATGGCGCAGTAGCAAGAAGGATGTGGCATGGGCTCTGGCCAGAAGCCGGTGAACAGGAAGTACCTATTTCCTATGTGACCAACGGGATTCATGTGCCCACATGGATTGCTCCCGAACTAGGTCACCTCTATGAGAAGTATCTCGGCCAGGACTGGGTGAAAAGACACGACGAGGCAAGCCTGTGGGAGCGTGTGCTGGATATTCCGGACGATGAACTGTGGACAGTTCGCCGGTTGTTGAAGCGTAAGCTTCTGGCCGTCATGCTGGAGCGTGCCCAGAAACGCTGGGCTGAAGGCGAGGTGACACCGCAACAGGTGATAGCCACGGGCACCCTGCTCAACCCGGAGGTGCTGACCATAGGATTTGTCCGCCGTTTTACCGAATACAAACGGCCAACGCTGATTTTCCATGACATTGAGCGTCTAAAGCGAATAGTCAGGGATAGATGGCGGCCAGTCCAGATAATATTCGCTGGTAAGTCGCACCCCGCTGATTTTCCATCTAAGTATCTTCTTCGCCAGGTGTATGCTTTGACCATGGACCGTGAGTTTGGGGGGCGAATAGCTTTTGTCGAGGATTACGATATGCACATGGCACACTATCTGGTCCAAGGGGTTGACCTCTGGCTGAACAACCCACGTCGCCTGCAGGAGGCTTGTGGCACAAGTGGCATGAAGGCGTCGCTGAATGGTGTTCTTCACCTGAGCATTCTCGACGGTTGGTGGCATGAAGGGTACAATGGGGCCAACGGTTGGGCCATTGGTGATGGTCTCGCAAAAGCTAGCTCAGAGGAGGAGGATAAAGAGGACGCCGATGCCCTTTATTGTCTTCTGGAGGAGAAAATCGTGCCTCTTTACTATGAGCGGGACCGAAGGGGTGTGCCTCATGGCTGGATTCTCATGATTAAAGAGGCGATTCGCTCGGTTGTCCCTCTCTTCTGCACGCGGCGAATGCTGAAGAACTATGTGGAACGGGCGTACCATGTAGCTACCCGTAGTCCGGGCATGACAAGCTAGCCCTGTGTTGCAGCGAGACGCAATGGAAGTAAGGAGGAGATTCTGGTGCTGTGCCAGGACATGGTATCCACTCCAGGGGCCTAACTTGACGGATACTTCATCCAGGATAATGGGGATAACAAACCTTATTTTATCACTAATATCCGGTAGTTGCCTTTTCAGGTAAGAAAAGGGTGTCTGATAGCTAAGGGCTGAGTGTTCTCTGACATTGTCGTAGTAGTAGATATAACCCATAGCCTCATTCAGTAGGTCAGCTTCGCTTTTGATGTCCAGGACCCGGGGTATATAAAACTCTTCGTCATCTGTCCGATGAGAGCGCTCAAGATGAGCATTCTCCTCACAGTGTCCTTTGTGATTTTGGATCAGCCGGCACCCAAAGCCACGAATAAGCTTGCGCAACTCGGTAACCTTCATCCAGGACTGGCCACCAAACTCCTCACCATTGTCTACAGTGAAGACAATCGATGACTTTACGCCGTGGGAGCGGAGCCAGGAGATAACCCAAAGATACCAGCACAGCCCATTAGTCCAGGATTTCTCTCGTGAGTAGGCAATAAGCTTAAATCGGGAATTCACATCCAGAGCACTCCACTGGTAGTTAGGTATATTGTAGTGGTCAAGATGCATAATCTGTCCCTTGGTTAGGGCCTTGTGGTCCCTGATGTATTTCAAATCCACCTGTACGATTTCAAAGGGCTTAGCTGAATACCAGTCAACAAACTCTCGTTTCTCTTTCCTCACCCGATGGGGCAGGTGAGAATTAAGCCTCTCTTTGTTTCTCCTCAGTATATGGCGAATTGTCCCAGCTGGGACAGTTATATCTTCATATTGCTTAAGATAACGTGATAGCCTTTCCGGCCCAAGGCGGGTCTTATTCTTAGCTGAAACCACTATATCTTCCATCGGGGCAGGTGTCCTTTTCGGCTGGTGTTTGGGCACTCTTGAGCGGTCTCTCAGGTCACCCTCTTTGTCCTTGGTGATAATGTCGTAAATTACCGTGCGATTTATCCCAAAGACCACGGCTGTCTGAGAGACGTGGTGCCCATTGGTCTTTAGATACTCCATCACCGCCCTCCTGGCTGCTTCTGGATTAATCCTCCTTAACTCTTTGTAGTCAATCCGCCCAGCCGGTAGATATGTACGGAGTCCAAGTCTCATACTTCCTCCACTCCAAGTAACAGATATCTATACCAAGAAGCTCTAGCGTCTTCTTAATATATTCAGTATACCCGTAACCCATAAACTGTATAGTATGTCCTGGACACCGCACATTCTCTGGTTGACAAGGGCAGCCGTGCTGGTCTAAGCTTACCTTGGCAGCCTCCGTGTGGATGGGGATAATGAGAACCAAGGCCTATGTCCTTATAGAGACCAGAGTAGGCAAAACCAAAGAAGTGGCTCGGGCATTGGCGAAGCTACCTGGTGTAAAGAATGTTGATATAGTGACGGGGTTGTATGACATTATGGTAGTAGCCGAAGGCTCTGACCTTGATGCCATCGGCAACCTTGTAACTGGCCACATTCACCCGATTGCGGGGGTTACCAGAACCATCACCTGCCTGGTGCTTTCTGAGAGCATTTAGAGCCAAAAGGGTGGTCCTTCATCTTTCAGGTTTCTGCTGCTATAATATCATTGAGTCAGATTTCAGGCATGGAGGTCGATGCAAACTTTAAGTGGACATCGACTATTGACAGGCTACCTCAAGTTGACTGCGAAGGCATTGAAGCGTTGAGACGGAAGGGGATCTCCGCAGATACTCGGCATAGGGGACTGTTGAGGCGGCACAGCTCAAATTAGATTTGGACCGTGGCTCAACAAAGGCGACCGTAGTCAAGAAGGTCGTTTACCAGATGCACTACAAGGCCAATGATCATCCAGATCAGCCTAAGATACGCCTTCACAGAATCTTGATGTTGCTGGAGGTGGAGGAATGAGTGATTTGTCCGAAATTCGCCTCCTCCACCAGTTGGCTCGTCTCTATGGTGTGCAAACGGCCTATTATGATGTGTTTGGGCATCGGCGTGAGGCCTCTGTGGAAGCGCTTCTGGCAGTGCTCCGGTCGCTGGGGGCACCTATGGCAACGGTTCAGGATATCCCGTCAGCATGGCGGGAACGGCGACAGGCTATGTGGCAGCAAAGGCTGGAACCCGTCGTAGTGGCCTGGGATGGCAAACCACCGCCGCTGAAGCTACGTCTTCCCTCCCATATGAGCGAAGTTTCTTTGATAGGTCACTTGACACAAGAGGGTGGTGAGCGGCAAAGCTGGAAATGGCGTGAAGCCGACTTACCGAGTCTAGAAGGGGCGGAGGTAGGGGGGACAGGCTATATGCTGAAGCGCCTCCCTCTACCGGAAAGGCTCCCCTGGGGATATCATCGGTTCACTCTGGAGCTGGCTGGAGAGGCTGTGGAAAGCCTCATCATCGCCGCACCCTTCAAAGCCTATAGCCCTCTAGACCAGTTAGATAGCCAAGCCTGGGGTGTCTTCCTTCCCTTGTATGCCCTTCATACCCGCGGGAGTTGGGGTTGTGGTGACCTCTCAGATTTGGAGGCTCTTATAGCATGGGTCAGTGGGAAAGGGGGCAACGTTGTAGGTACCTTACCCCTTCTGTCCAGTTTCCCAGACGAGCCAAGTCCTTATACTCCAGCTAGCCGTCTTCTATGGAACGAGCTTTATCTGGATGTCACCAGGATCCCTGAGCTACCAAGATGCCCGTCAGCCCAGACGATGCTGGTCTCTTCACTATTTCAGAAAGAGCTTGAGACCCTACACAATCTGTCACTGGTGGACTACCCTCGTCAGATGGCGCTCAAACGGCGAATACTGGAGGAGCTATGTCGCTATTGCTTTGTTGAAGCCCCTGACCGGCTTAAGGCTCTGCATCGCTTTATTGAGACCCATCCCATGGTGGAGGACTACGCCCGGTTTCGGGCTGCCGGTGAAAGGCAACGCATCCCATGGCGCTTATGGCCGCAACCGCTTCGGGATGGTGTGTTGAAGGAAGGGGACTATGATGAGGAAACGAAACAGTATCACCTCTATGTGCAGTGGCTGATTCATGAACAGATACAGGCCATGTTTGAAAAAGCTCATAAGAAAGGTGTCTGGTTATACCTTGACCTTCCTCTAGGGGTCCATCCTGATAGCTACGACATATGGCGTTATCGTACCGTATTCGCCCTAGATGCCTCAGGAGGCGCACCACCAGATGCGGTCTTTGGCAAAGGGCAAAACTGGGGCTTTCCTCCCCTCCACCCCGAAGGGCTTCGAAGGCAAGGCTATGGCTATTACATCGCTTGCCTGCGGCATCATCTTGGGCACGGAGGCATCCTACGCATTGACCATGCCATGGGGTTTCATCGGCTTTTCTGGATTCCAAGGGGGTTCGGGCCACAAGAGGGATTGTACGTGCGCTACCCAGCAGAGGAGTTCTACGCCATCTTGAGCCTTGAATCCCATAAGCACAGATGCTGGCTCGTCGGTGAGAATCTGGGTACTGTGCCATCATACATCAACCAAGCCTTGAGACAGCATGATGTTCACCGGATGTACGTGGTACAGTATGAGATTGTTGCTGAACCAAACCAGGCACTCACTACAGTTCCAGCCGATTCTGTAGCTATCATCAACACACATGACATGCCCACCTTCTCTGGTTTTTGGCAAGGGCTCGACATCGAGGGACGGCTGAAACTGGGACTGTTGGACAGGAATAGCGCTGAGGCAGAACTAGAGAAACGCCGGGCGATTAAGGAAGCTCTGATCAGCTTTCTGCAGCAGAAGGGCTTTATCAACGCATCGCCTACGGACCTTCTAGCAGTTCTGAGAGCCATTCTTGCCTTTCTCAGTGCCAGCCCGTCTCGTGTAGTTCTGGTCAACCTGGAGGACCTGTGGCTGGAAACACAGCCTCAGAATGTGCCAGGTACTGGCGAAGATTTTGCCAACTGGCGCCACAAAGCACGCTATGCCTTTGAGGCTTTCTCCGGTTTACCGGAGGTGCAAGACCTGCTAGGGGGGATACAGCGAATTCGCAGGCAGCGGAGGAACCATAGTGACACAGGGGAAAGGCAGGAAAAAGGAGCAGACCTCCCTAAGTAAAGTGCGAACTCAGCCAGTGAACTATGAGGTAACCCGGCTGACCGATGATGACCTTTACCTCTTTAACGAGGGGTCTCACTATCGGCTTTACGATAAGCTGGGAGCCCACCCTATGAACATGGACGGAGTGGAGGGAACCTATTTCGCTGTGTGGGCACCCAATGCTAGGCAAGTATTTGTCATAGGCGAGTTTAACGGCTGGGATAGATCGAGCCACCCGCTGCGCTCCAGAGGGCAATCCGGTATCTGGGAAGGCTTCATTTCTAATGTAGGTAAAGGGACTATCTACAAGTACTACCTCCTCTCGCGGTACCGTGGCTATCAAGTAGAGAAAGCCGACCCATTAGCTTTATATAGCGAGATTCCTCCCCGGACAGCCTCGATAGTCTGGGAATTAGATTACGCTTGGGGAGACCAAGCATGGACGGAAAAACGGTGTGAGCGAAACGCTTTAGATGCTCCCATTTCTATTTATGAGGTACATTTGGGCTCCTGGCGACGGGTGCCTGAGGAAGGCAATCGCCCCCTCACCTACCGAGAGCTGGCTCCCAGACTGGCGGAGTATGTACAGCAGATGGGGTTCACCCATGTTGAATTCTTGCCTGTGATGGAGCACCCCTTTTACGGCTCCTGGGGCTACCAAACTGCTGGCTACTTTGCCCCCACCAGCCGTTATGGCACACCGCAGGATTTTATGTACCTCATTGACTATTTACACCAGCACAATATAGGTGTAATCCTTGACTGGGTGCCCTCTCATTTTCCCAACGACGAACATGGACTCGGTTACTTTGATGGAACTCACCTCTACGAGCACGATGATCCTAGACAGGGGCTCCACCCTGACTGGAACAGCTTTATCTTTAACTATGGCCGCAACGAGGTGAGGAGCTTTCTGTTTAGCAGCGCCCTGTTCTGGCTGAACAAATATCACGTCGACGGTCTGCGGGTGGACGCAGTTGCTTCCATGCTTTATCTGGACTACGGGCGGAAAGAGGGTGAATGGCTACCTAACAGGTATGGCGGGCGGGAAAACTTGGAGGCTATTGCTTTCTTGCGGCGCTTCAACCAAGCAGTATATGAGGAAAATCCTAATGCGCAGACTATCGCAGAGGAGTCCACTGCTTGGCCCATGGTTTCTCGACCGACCTATCTGGGGGGTCTGGGCTTTGGGTTGAAGTGGGATATGGGCTGGATGCACGATACTCTGGAATATATGGCCAAAGCCCCCGTTTACCGGAAGTATCATCACAATAATCTCACCTTCCGCCTGGTATACGCTTTCTTTGAGAACTTTATCCTGCCACTTTCCCATGATGAGATTGTATATGGCAAAGGCTCGCTCCTGGACAAGATGCCGGGGGATGACTGGCAGAAGTTTGCCAACTTAAGGCTTCTTTTGGGATATATGTACGCTCAGCCAGGGAAAAAGCTGCTGTTCATGGGTGGGGAGTTTGGTCAGTGGCGGGAGTGGGTCCACGATGAGAGTCTGGAATGGCACCTTGTTCAGTATCCACCGCATTCCGGCCTCCAGCGGTGGGTTAGCGACCTAAACCGCTTTTACCGAAGCCAGCCAGCCCTCTATCAATTGGACTTTGAACAGGCAGGCTTTGAATGGATTGACTGTAACGATGTGGAGCACAGCGTCATTAGTCTTGTCCGCAGAGCACGCTCCACGAACGACATTGTGTTAGCTGTGTGTAACTTTACCCCTGTGACCCACTTCAACTATCGAGTCGGTGTGCCACAGTCGGGATTCTGGAGCGAACTATTGAACAGCGACGCCAAGGAATATGGGGGCAGTGGTCAAGGTAACCTGGGTGGGGTGGAAGCCGCACCGATTCCTTTGCATGGTCGCCCCTATTCTCTAACCATCAATCTGCCACCACTAGCTGCCGTATTCTTCAAAAGAAAAGGGAGAGGAAAGTGAGGTTTTTGCCCCCTAATAGGGAGAGACGCCAAAGGGGTGGTTGTCATCACTGCTTAAAAATGTAGTTGCCCAATTTATTGGGCTACCTTGTCTGATAAATCAGGCAACTACAAGAATTTGGGGGTGAAGAGCTTCCACAATACCCAAAATTGAAGCTAAAACCAAAATTAAACAGGCTCGTTCTTGCAAGGAGGGATAGATGGCCAAGAAAAAAGTACTTCTGACCGGTGCATCAGGCTCTATGGGTGGCGAAGCCCTTAACGAGCTGCTTAGAAGAAAGGACAAATATAACATTGTGCTTTTGCTTAGACCTTCTAAGAAAAACAAGAAGGCCTTTGCCAAATATGAAGGTCAAGAAGGAATAAGGATCGTCTGGGGGGATTTGCGCAACCCCGGTGATGTGTTGGAGGCGGTTAACGGAGTAGACTACGTTCTCCATCCGGCTGCCCTAATCTCTCCAGCGGCAGACCACGACCCGCAAACTACCAGAAGGACAAATTTTGAGGGCACCAAAAATATAGTCGAAGCGATCAAGAAACAGCCAAACAATGGTAACGATGTCCGGTTAGTTTATATCTGTTCTGTAGCTATATATGGAGACCGGCTCCCGCCTAACCATTGGATACGGGTGGGCGATCCCCTCAGACCGAGCGTGGGCGATTATTATAGCGTAACAAAAATAGCCGCAGAGAGGACGGTTATAGAATCGGGGCTGAAATACTGGGCCTCACTGCGGCAGACCTTCATCGCTATTCCAAACTTATACTCCCTTATGAATCCCATCATGTTTCACCAGCCTCCCAATACCCGCATTGAAATTATAACCAGTAAGGACGCGGGGTACGGCTTGGTGCAAACCCTGGAGTGCCCGGATGACTTTTATTGTCGGGTGTATAACATGGGAGGAGGCCCATCCTGCAGGGTTGTCTACAGTGATTACCTAGAACGATTTTTCAAACTATTCGGTTTAGGAGACTACAGAAAGATAATGCCCCGCAACTGGTTCGGCATAAGGAACTTCCACTGCGGCTGGTATGAGGATAGCTGGGTTCTCAACAAATACCTGGGCCACTGGCGGCACTCGTATGAGGACCAGGTAAAGCAAGTAGAGGCTACCATCCCGGCGTATTTGAAACTAGGCGCAAGCATCGCCCCCACTTTTATCGTCAAAGCATTTATGAAGAGGATGGCAGACCCATGGAAATGGATAAAAAACAACGAAGAAGAAAAGATTAAGGCCTTTTTCGGCAGCCGCAAGGCGTGGGAAAATATCCCCGGCTGGGACGAGTATGCTGTTGAGGGAGAGGACAAAGAACGGCAGACCAAGGAAGACCCACTAACCAAAGAGTATACGCTAAGGGACATGCAGGAATTGGCCCGGACAAGGGGCGGTCAATGTCTCTCAAGAGAGTTTATCGACGTTAAATCGAAGCTCAAATGGAAGTGCAGCTTCGGACATGAGTTTGAGGCTACTCCTAGACTTATCATAGTCGGGCACTGGTGTCCCGAATGTGCCCCGCCGCCATGGAACTGGGACACTATTGCCAAGGTCGACCCGGCCATAGCCGAGACTTATTATGTTAATCACGACAAAAACGAATCTCAAAGGGTTGATTACTTATATTATCCCAATGAACGAATAATAGTAAGTTGAGAACCGAATATAGTTCCGAGTAATTATTGCCCTAGGAGTTGAGCTGAAGTGGGGGTGCGGCTGGGTGTGCCCACCGCCCAAGAGCAGATTCGTAGGGATGTTCTATCTAACTGCCAAGCCCAAATAGTATGGCCAGACCACTATACCGAGTATGATTTTCCACCAGACAAGATTAGCATAAGCAATAGTGAACAACCAACCAATGAACCAAATAGCACCTGCAAGAGACGATCCGCCTCCACTATGGCTGTGTTTGTTTTCGTCTGTCATACTATCCTCCTCACTTTGCAGCTGTTCTTTTCTGCCTGCTACTTAATGCCAAGGAGTATCTTCCGCTTACGGGTTAATTATACCATCCTGTGTTGGCAGATACAAATGCATGCTGTACTGGTTTTGGAAGGAATGGATTTTATGCCTAGCAATGTCGCCCTGTACGGGGGAGTCTTTGGCAAAATGCTAACTATCCAACGCCATTGGATACTTACTTGCACGTATAGATTGACGTATACGACCTTCTGTCTGCGAATTATGAGCCCCGCGTGGCAGTTAGTCTCACCAGGTGGCGTAATACCCTGTCTGGTCTGGTGGCAAAACCAGGACATGTCCGTCCATACCAGCTTGTATCACACATTTTGTCGGCAAAATGTTGGCAAGGCACCAACACCGGCGAGAGGCTAAGCCCATTATCACTTGTGAGCCTAATCCCCAGTGTAAGACCTGCCAAAGGTCAGGGCCCGGTTGTCTGTAGCTCTCAGTAAGTAATTGCATTTCCCAGTGGGAATCCCTTGCTCCGAGTGCCCTCTGGCTTGCTCCTGGCAAGACTGTAAGAAAAAGAGACAGAAAGAAACACAGTAAAAGAAAGTAGTAACTACTTCTCTA
>Ga0315314_1002439_pt1 | contig 15346 bp, 17 predicted proteins | sample TDP9_MG_FD_203631 | JGI IMG/M metagenome (GOLD analysis project Ga0315314, IMG submission 203631) | Freshwater sediment microbial communities from Lake Towuti, South Sulawesi, Indonesia - TDP9 | ecosystem: Environmental > Aquatic > Freshwater > Lake > Sediment | place: Indonesia: South Sulawesi...
TCACCGCTTTCAAGAATCCTCTTTAGGGCTTGGTCGCCTGTCTTAGACTTTTTGTCAAAGATCTCGATTAGGATGTCTGTGTCTAGTATTATCATAGTCTGCGCTCAGCCCTTAGAGCGTGGATTTCAGAAAGCATCTTCTCCTTATCCTTGAACTCAACACATCCCCTGAGCTTCGTTAAGGTCTCGAGGGGGCTCATGCCTTCCACAAGCCTTTCAAAGAGCTTGCTAAAGCTTTCGTTTTCTCTCTTAACCGTTAACAACTTCCTATAGACCTCATCTCTTATCGTTATTGTCTTGGTTAAGGTATGCCACAAAGCCGGATTATGTTTAAACATATATTTAAACGTTATATGTTTGAACACGCAAATTTGCGTGAGCTGAAGATTTATCTGTCTCGACAAGCCTGTTGGACATTGAATTTTTCGACTAAAGGGTTTTCGATTTGAGTCAGTATCCTTTCCGTGTTATGTGGTTCAGTAGCCTGTTGATGGATTTCTGTTGGAGGGTTGATTTGAGGGCTGCTGGTAGTGAGTTTCTTGAAACAGGGTCTTCTAAGAGTTTCTCTGATAATCCTCTTAGCCGCGTGTGGAAAGGGCTTCAGGGTCTTGAAGATCGTATAGGGTATGCCGGCTTCCTCGAGTAGGCTGCCGATGTTAGGTTGTATTGATGATGCCTCTGGGCTTCAGTCTGTGAAGCATTTTCATCGCTTTTTTTCTCCGTTGCCGTTCAAGGTGCATGGCAGCCTTCTTCATCTACTATAGCCATAGTATGCCTGTAAAGAAGGCTGATGCTCCTGTCAATGTTTTTTAAGACGTTTTGGGCTATGCTGTCAGGGTCTCCACTTAACCCTATGTAAACAACCCTGAGTTGTCTCATTAAGGGTTGCTTCAAGCGTATGAAGTCGGCATCCCGACTTATGATGACCATTATGAGTTGAATGGATAGTTTGGCGAACTCTTCATTCTTCATACCTGGATGGGCAGCTTCACTTACGGTGGTCACCTTATAACTGTCTTGCGCCTTTCGGTTTTGGTTTCCATAATAGGGGTTGTCGGAGCCCTTGATAGATGTCCGCCTTTGGAATCTTTAGAGCTTACACGGGGCACTAAGATGCATGAAATATCTTCTTCAATTATGTAGAAATCCGCTTACGCGCTATCACTATCACGACGGTTGGAGATCGCAATATACGTGGCTTATACTTAGTCACGACGTAACGTGTTGGATTGATACGTCCTGTGTGCTTTTTTAAAAGATTCAAGTGTAAATACCTCGTTAAGATGTGGCGTAGAGTAATTCTTGCTGGGGTTAGAAATTTGTTACCCCAGCTTTGTGCGTAGATCGTTTCTAAGCGAAATCCATTTTGCACAAGTTGAAGAAAGTCTCTCGTGGACCATTCCGTTTTGTGATAGGGATTAAAGGGTTTTTTAGAAAAGGGTGAGGTGAGTAGTTTGTTGGGAGTGCTAAGTATCACCCGCCCGGAATATTTAAGTATCCTGCGTAGCTCTGAGAGCGCTCTTGTCGGATCAGATACATGTTCGATCACCTCGAAGCCAACAACACAATCGAACGCTTCGTCTTTGAAGGGAAGCATCGAGGCGTCAGCTTGTATAAAGTCTGTTTTTTCATTGCTATAGAAAGTTACGCCATGCGCAAGGCTGTCATGATCTAAATCTAAGCCGATTGCTTGGTCGGACTTTGCTTCAGATAAAATGCGGGTGCCATATCCCGCGCCGCAGCCCAAGTCCAGTACTTTGCCAGTAGCAATTTCTCTTGCGAATAGGTATCGTGAAATATGTTCAGCTTCTACGTCTGTGTCGACGTGCCCCGGTACAATCCTCTCGGGGCAACGAGTCTTCTCCTCTTCTACGATACACTTCTTTGTAAGTTGAACCATGTTGTCCCTTCTGCGTATTTGACATGGGAAACTAGAGATCATAGTTCGTATCCTTTCTGAGGTCTGTTCGATGCTTAAGCGTGATGTGTCGATGATTTCTGCGGCGATAATCTTGGATAGTTTTGTGTAGGCTGTTCTCTGGAATTCTATGAACTCTTGAGGCTCGGCTGTCTTGCCACGTCTGGTCAAAATTGTCGCATAGTCTGAATCGAGATCGATGAATACGGCGCATTTTGGAATAAGGTGGAGTAAGAGTCTTGCAGTGCGTCCGGTTACAAAGTCCTTATCTCCTATGAAATAGGCAATAGTAACGACTGTGTCAACCAAACTTCTATCTGAGACTATCATGTATCCGCGCCACATGGGCAGGTAGATGCGGAGCAATACGAGGGGCATGACGCTCAAAAGCTCGAGGAGGGCCCAGATACTGCGAGTCGTAGAGTTCCCGTTTATAGCTGGAATCTTCACCATCATGCCAGCGGGATTGGTGGCTACACGGTAAAGCCCAAGTCGGACCATTATTTGTGAAAGGATGAAAGCTAAGGTATGGGGAGAACGAATCCATGTCCTCTTAATGCGGAGACCTTGAGCTCTCAGACTCTGCACGAGAAGCTGAACATGAGTTGACTTTCCTGAACCATCAGGCCCAAAAATAGATATCAACTGAGGGATCAATAATCATTCTCTCGAAAAGCTTACGTATTGCCCCAATGTCATATATACGACGCTGGGCCTATTTGCGATGTATGCTAATAGGTCTTCAAGCTTGTCCCATTCGTTCCTTTCCTCGATCTCCCACGCGTGACCCCACAGGTGGTAGACACCGCCTCTCGCCAAGGCAACCTCGAAATTGTACTTTCCGAGCTTAACCCAATCGCCAACCAATAACCTGCTTCCCAATTTTAATAATCTCAGAGCACGCATGGTCTGCACTGAAAAGAGGCGCTGCCTACCGGCCTGCAAGGTCGTCTTAATCCTAAAGGGATTCTGGTAATTTTCTAACGAATACTTGATCCTCGTCCTTGCGCAACGGTAACCCGCTCGTTTTACAAATTGAATTACCCTTGCGTTGTAGTGGCCACCGGGGTAGCAAAAGGATGCGACTGGCTTCCCTATGATCTCTTCAAGTATGAGTTTTGAATGTTTAATCTCCTCTGAGAGAAAGGTATCATTAAGCTGCGTTAGATCAACATGTGTGACTGTATGGGACCCTATTTCCTGTATTTCACTCAGCGACCTCAACTGCTCTTTGCTTATCCATCCTTTTCTCAATGCAACTAGTGGAATAAAGAATGTGCCCCGGATTTTGTAACGTTCAAGAAGTAAACATAACTTGAATGTATGTTTGTCTGCATCATCCCAGCTAGTTATAACTATTGCCGCACGATGCATAATACATATCTCAATATGAACCTAGGTTCCTTGATCACGGACCCTTGATCGCAATGACATATTTGATAATTCTTCTGTGAAATAGGCGCCAAGCAATCGTTAAGATAACCGAAGCCGCTTTTGAAAAAGTTGTTTTGTAAAAGGGGGTGATTCGACCAGTATCATCGTCCACCAAGAACAGACTTCGAAGAAAAACACCATACATCTTGTAACCATTATTTGTCAAATTGTCCATGCAACCAGCTTCGATGGGTAATGAGAGGAAAATCGTACTATCCTTATCTGCTATTACATCAAGCCGCTGAACAGCATGAGCCAGTCGTTTACAATCAAACACTTCTACAGCCATCACGAGGTCTAAGGAACTCTTACGCAGAGGCAGACAATATGCATCAGCCATAACCAACTCATCATACATTCTAAAACGCTTTACAATAGCCAACTTCACTTTATTGATATCGATTCCTATAAGATATGGCTCGCTAACTTTTCTCATGTTGGCCCATGATCGGACCATGAACCCCCAAAAGCCAAGTCCGACTCCGATATCCAAAACTAAACCTATAGGTACATGAGGTATTTGGTCAAGCATCCTCCAAAACCAGGCCTCTATACCCGGCATGTGAAATATGTAGGTATAAGATTTCTTATCATTCATATCTAGGCAATATAGCTCCCTTCGTCGATGAAGCAATTTCGCCAGATAAATTGAACTCGTTGAAAGAGCTGCTTAAAAATCGTTGGTTTACGGCATCCTTCACTAGTCTGTTTTCTCGAATCCTCGCTTCTTTATTTGGTCTGCTGTTATCTCCATCAATTTTACTACCTTTCTGCCTTCTTCTGGGCTCACAGGAAGATTTGAACCATTTTGAATACTGTTATAAAATGCTCTGATCAAAGCTTCATGTATAGGAGTGTAACCCATTAGAATCCTCTTACCTGCAGAAAGAGTGCTTTTTAGTAGCTGGATAGATGGCGAGATGTTTGTGTAGGCTCTTGCAAGACGTGTTCCTGGCACCTTCGCCTTAATCTTTAACAACGTCAAAGTTTCCAACAAAGATACAGCGATCATCTCCGTGCCATAAACTGCTAAAGTTGTCGGCCCATCTACTGAATGTGAAATTGTAAATGACCCATAAGAATTATGTGCGTCCAACATCACCTTGAGATCCCCGAGGGGTAACTCTGGCGCTATCACCTTTTTGAGTACACTCACTTTTTCAACGTCCTTTAAGAATGCCAGTTCCAAGTATAAGGCATGGGGGAGAGACTCTCCGAACACGCCGCCAGGCAAGTCATATAGCCACTCATGTCCGCTCTTTATTACATCAGATATGTATGATTTTGCAGAAAAGAAAAGCTCTACACCAACTAGTTTCCCTAGCAGACCTTCCTGGTAGAGTGCAATAGCCTCTTGAACACAGGGATAAAAAAGGAAGTTATGACAAACAGATAGCTTGACATTATTCTTATTAGCTGAAGCTATCATTTTGTCAGCTTCTTCGATGCTAACTGCCATCGGTTTCTCAACCAATACGTGGGATCCTTTATCCATTGCCTGTATGCTTAGCGCGGCGTGGAACTGTGGTGGTGTAAGAACATGAACGACATCGCATTGTTCTTGTGCCAGCATGTCAGAGAGTTCTCCGTAAATATGTGGTATTTTGTAGCGTTCCGCTATTTTTCTTGCCCTTTCAAGGTTTATATCGCAAATACTGACTGGCTCGCAACAAGATATCTTTCGGAGAGCCAATAAGTGGGAGTTAGCTATTTGTCCACAGCCAACTATTGCCACTCTCAAAGGTTCGTATGCTTTGCCCATATTAGGGTTCCACCTTGGGTTAAGGCTGGGATTTACAGATCAGAAAGCGATACGACGACCTCTGCCAAACAAGGAATCTCGTCAAAATGTTTTTTTCTTTACAGGCTTGCCTGGCATTGATCGTATATCTTGACTTTTCGCGTATCTTGGACATAAGAAAGTGGTACCAGAACAATGTTTTCTTGGTTAGAGAGGTTTCCCAAAAACCAGATCGAATTAAACTATCCAACCACTGATTTTTTGTCAGGATGTTAAAATGGTACGGATCTGACCATGCGTTTGATGCTTTCTCAGATGGAACAGATACATAGAATAAGCCTCTTTGTTTAGTTATCCGGTAGATCTCGTGTAGGCCATGGTTAAGGCTTGGCAAATGTTCTAAGACGTTTACTGCCGTCACGAAATCAAACGTCTCATCTTTGAAGGGTAATGTCTGCAGAGCAATGTCCGCCAGTCTCAATCTCTCTTTCACCGGAGAAAGCGATATGGCATATTCACTTACGTCTACTCCGTAGGCGTCAACGCCCATGTCAAGCAGCGCTTTAACAAGAGCCCCGTAGGAAGCTCCAATATCGCAGACTCGTCTTGCACCAAATCTTGAAATCGCTTCGGCTAATGGCTTGAAACGAAGATAGTCCCTATCGAAAGAGAACCCTCTTTCTTCGAAATATTTTTTATCGTACGCTTTCAAATGAACTGCATTCTTCCTATGATCCTTCTTGTCTGACATCCTTCGGAAAATTCATTTTAGTAAACGGGCAACGAGTTCGCCAAGAGAATGGTATTGAACATTATTATGGTTTGATACGTACGCTAGCACATCTTCCAACTTACTCCAGTCGTTGTTCCTATCTATCACCCAAGAATGACCCCAGAGATGGAATATTCCTCCTAGCTGATGTACAAGATCGAACAGACACTTAGCTAAGATTCCCCAATCTCTTTTGGTTAAGGAAAGATAGGTCTCAGGACCGTTGAAGTATGGGCGCACAGTAGGATAAAGTCGACGGATGAACTCGAACATAATCCTCAAAGGAGGTTTGTTTGCCTCCAGTGTCGTGCCTATTCTAAACATGTCAGAGTATCTGCTCGTAGTGAACAGACGCATTGTTCTAGCGCAAATATATCCAGATTTTTTCACTGCATCGATCACACGATCGTTAAATAGTCCGTTAGGATACGCAAATGAAAGGACATCCCTGCCAATGCATTTCTCCAAACACCTCTTTGAAAATAACGTCTCCTTAAGGAGGTCATCTTCGCTCAGCTTCGTTAGACTGGCGTGCATCATAGAGTGAGAGCCCATTTCATGCGTTTCAGAAAGCAAAATGAGATCGGTTTGACTAAGCTCTTTGCCTATATTTCCTGCAGGAACGAAGAATGTTCCCTTTATTTTATATTTTTCAAGAAGCCCAGCAAGCCTCATGTCGAGCTTGTGCCCATCGTCCCAACTGGTGACAACGACACGTGAGATCAGAATACTTCACTTTCTCTTGCAATCATCTAGGCTATGCTTTTACAAGACTTTCAGGCGAGTTTGGATAAGAATGGCTTTTGTCTTTTTCGAAAAGGAAGAACCAAGCGGGTGGCGAGCGCACTAAGCCAAAAATCTTAGATCTATGGTTTACTTTTGCTCTATCAATGTTCGTAAGCTTCCTCATTGTAAACCAATCAATCACATTCTTGCGTGTGACATCCGAATTGAGTCCGCTGTAGTTTGTATGCCTCTTTACGATATGCGAGACAAATGAGGGCATGATATGCATTAAAGGCCATTTCGTGTGTGGTTCCAAGAACCATTGAAGATTCGGAAGCTGAAGAATGCAAACACCCTTCATTTGTAAGATTCTGTCTACCTCTTCTACACATAAACTAGGTTTACTCAGGTGTTCAAGCGTCGATATAATAAGAACTAAGTCAAAGGAGGCGTCTCGAAATGGAAGAAAGTGAGCGTCGGCAACTATTCGTTCGAGAAAAGCCAGTGCTTTTTTCAAACATTTTTATTCACATCTAAACCAATTATATTTACTTTTAACATATTACTTATCAGATTGCTTATTTTGCCTTCTGCTATTCCAATGTCCAGAGTCAACTTGTCACTCAAGGGTTTCGTGAGCTCTTTTCTCTTACATATGAGAGAGTGAATGATGGAAACATAATTAGAGGCCCTGAAGGTGTAAAAGCCGAGCTTATTGAGTAAAGCCACGACAAAATTATAAAGTTGTGTAGGAGGAATTAGCTGGTTCTCCACTGTTGTGCCTACCTTGGAAGTTTTGTTTCGGTGAATAGTTGCCTTTTTTCAAAGCGTTTTGCTAATCACTGTATTCGGTACTTACTCAGAATTTCCGGAGCTAATTTTCCCTCAGGAAAGAAAGAAAATCTTGGACGACTCTTTGCTCCGAGAATTCGTTCACGATCGTTTCTCTTGCCCTTCGGCGGACATCTTTTAGATCATCAGAATGAGTAACAAGCCATTTAAAAGCTTTAAAAAGGGTTGGTTCATCCGTCGATCGCAGTATGAAGCCGTTAAGTCCATCCTTTATGATGTACGGGATGCCTTGAACAGGCGTCGCAAGGACGAGTTTTTCGTTGGCCATGGCCTCTAGCAATGTTAATGGGGGATCGACTGCGGCTAACTTTAGGAAGGGAAAAATTACAACATCTGAAGCTTGGTATACCAGTTTCTTCCTGTTTTCGGTCAAGTTGCGAACGATGAGTTTGACCTCTCCTTTTAGATCAGGAGCCTTGAGTAGTCTTAGGAAAGATCTTAGATAGGTTTGATCATGGGCGCACTTGGAAGTGCAGACCAAAAGCTTGACGGGTCTTCGAAGTTCGCGCCTCAACTTTTTAAGGGTAGGTAATACGATATTGGCCGGAAGCCTAGGATACTCAAGATAGCCCATATATAATATTACGAAGTCGTCTTCGGACAAATCAAGAACAGTCTTTGCGTCATTTTTTTCTCCAAATTGTGGTTCATCAGAGCTGATGATGGGATTGATCACCTTGGACACGTGGGAACTCTTGAAGGCACGACGAAAGTTGTTGGCTACCCATTGAGAGCTACAGGCTATCTTCGCCGAAGTTTTTGCAGCTAAACCTAACGCAGAAGCCTTTAATGTCTGTGTGAAGCCGTCATGAACCAACGAAACGTATAATGCTGATTGTAATTGAAAAAAATTAGAAAGAAACGCAGATGGCAAGAAGGTTAAGCTGCCCAAGATGTATGCGTCAAATTTGCGGTGAAGTTTGAAGAGCGTTGTTGCACCCAGTACGCCATCAGCAAGTGCTGTAGCCTTGACAATCGTGACATTTCCTTGAAGAGGACCGAGGTCCTCCCTTAAACCAAATCTATAGTACTTGTCAGCCGATGTGACGATTTTTATCTCCGTTCCATGTCTCAAAAGGGCTAGTGCCAAATTTCTAAGAATGACCCTCCCTCCTTCCACCCAAGGAGGGTGAAGCCCTCTACCCAAGATAAGAACTTTTAATCCATGGTTCATATATCTGCACATACCTTTGGAAACTCATATGCTCTAAAGATTAGAGAAAAGCAAAGATAAAGAACACAAGGTCTCATGGCGCTTTTGCTGGTCATTTTGATGTAGCTTAGCGAGAGGAGGGTCTATTATCTATGGGGTCACGCTTGGGAGGTCGAGGAAAGACACGAGTTGGACAAGCTTGAAGACCTATTAGCACAGGACATCTTTTGGAGAATCTATAAGTAAGATTCTGTCATCAGTCATATCCAACTATTCCCGCTATCAAAAGACCGCTCTCCTAATATATTAAAACGTCATCTGAATCTACTAAATAAGTGATAAGGCTTTTTGAATACTCTAATTCCTATAATAGGGTATTCTACCGCGCCCATATGTCTTTTAAAACTAGCACTACTCGATTCCCTTATGGATTCGCCATACTCAATAACTCTCACTCCCCGATTTAGCAAGGCATATTCTATTGTTTTCCACAGTAAGTAGTTTTTTGATCCCGATTGCTGTGTTTCTTTCTTTGTTGTGTACGCTAAAAACGTGAGGGTTTGGTTCTGAATAAGAGAAAAAGTCCCACCTATGACCCCCAATCGATCTTCTACGACAGTTAGCAGAACTTCATTTGGAACTTCATTCACTAACCCTCTGAAGAAATCTGGGTAAACATTTGCCTCAGCTTGATGTCTTTTCGATATATCATCTCTCCATATGGAGAAGAATGTTCCAACATCCGACTGATTACCTAGACGAAACTTAAGCTGACGTCTCTCTGCCTTTCTTACAACATTTCTGCTCTTCTTTCCAATAAGCTTCCATGCTTCAGGGACGTCTTTTGCTTCCATTATGTAGTCCGAGTTGAAGTATAAGGAAGAGTGTATGTTCCTCTCTCTTGTAGGACGAATTTTACTAAGCTCATTGTCTGAAAACCTATACGGATACGTGTTAACCTTTAGCTTAACATATTTGAGACCAAGTTCTCTAAGGCAAAAGCTAATTAGCACATTTAATCCATTCGACAATGTGGCTGGATCTCCGCGTCCACTGGTCCACTCTAGAAGTGAAATATGTCCTCCAAAACCAAATGGCGAAACATCTCCATATCTTAGGAGTCTTGAAAACATCATGCCGCTGGGCTTCATTATAAATATAGGACTAAATATGTGGCAACCGTCGATGCGAATGGTTAGGAATTCGATATTTAACCTAAAATACGAAGCGAGATACTGTAAGTATTTCGGATTTGATAAAGGCAAAAGGATGAAACCAGCTAGATGCTTTTCCAAATCCTCGAGGTCCCTCGCGACTGAGATACTCGTTTTTGATAGCATTAAGATGCATCTTTAATGATTTTATAAGATTCGATATAACGCTCAATCAATTTATTCCAGCTCAACCTAGACTGAGCTAACTGATAATTTCGGTTCGTGAGCTTTCTTGCCTCTTCTTCATTGTTTAAATAGAAAGAGATCTTTTCTGCGAGGACACCATAGTCACCTATGGCGACAGCGCAATCAGCAATTCCATAGTCTTCTGGTGCACAGGTTTCCGTCACTACCAGTGGCTTCTTACAAGCCATGGCTTGCGGAACTGTGAGAGGCGACCCCTCACTAAAGCTTGCTTGAACAAAAAGATCACATGCCTTGAAATACATTGGAATCGAAGCATATTTTATGGGGCCAAGGAAGTGGACTCTTTCTTGGACTCCAAGTCTACGCGCTAGAGAATTTAAGTAACGGGTGTAGCTTAAGAAAGGGTGACTTCCAGCGGCTACAAATTGGACATTTCTGACGGCCTTCAAAATAGCCGGGATAGCTCTTATTACAACATGAATGCCCTTGATTGGGGAAATATAGCCAGCTGAAAATACAATTCTGCTATCCTCAGGCAAGCCTATTTGCTTCATCACCCTCGCTCTGCATTCTTCAGCCCCCAACGAATTGAAAAATCTGATGTTAACGCCATTGGGTACGACGAATATTCGGTCGTCAGGTACCCCGAGTGCACGAAGTTCTGCATTGATTCTAGATGACACAGCAATGAAGAACACTTTTCTGCGGAGTTGTTTTACAACGGATAGATGGATGAGGCGTTCGGTTTTAATTCCAAAAATGTATTTCAGTCGATCTAGACCGTTTAAGGGATGTTCCTTAAAATATCTAATATCGTCAAGGTATGTGCTATGAACGGTGTGAACCCAAGGAGATTTAGAGTTAGTCATCAGCAATTTTGACATGATCAAGCCTTGATGAGAGTGAATAAGGTCGAAATCGTTCGGATCAAGCAGAGAAGGCGCTTTTACTGACATTTCGACATACTTAAGTAAGTAGCTTGGGAGGTAAAGGTTCAAGCCGTTAAGGTGGCCCGACGGAGGATAACGTCCATCTTCTGCAATTATGTTCACGTCTACTCCTCTTCCAATAAGCGCAGAGGTCAACTCTCTTGTAGCGATCGATGCGCCCAGCTCCTTATTTATCTGAAGGATCAGCATGCATATGCTAAGACCACTCAATAGTCTCACCTATGAAAAATGTATCAGTTAGTTAAAACTGGCTACGCTGGAGATGGAGTATAGTAAAGGAAGACACCATTGTCATAAATTAGCAACATGGATAGGCTGGCAACTTCACGGAATTCCTCGTATCTTTTCGTATTTCCCACCATGAACAAATTTACATTCCTGACATTATCGCTGAAGATGTAAACATAACGCGGTGCAATTCCAGCTTTGAACACTGGATACACTCCTTGTACAAAATGGTAGTAGTAGAGAATTGGAGGATATTGGTATACTTGCTTGTAGGTACTTTCTTCAGGCAAGCCTGGATTTGTAAACGTAAGCGTTGGGATAATAAGGTACTCAGCAAAAGCGAAACTGGAGTGTTCAGCTATGAAAGTATAGCCCCGCACATCTTGAGGCGCTACATGCCATTCGAGCTCTGCTAAATACCCCGCAGGGAATGAAACGAGTAATCCGGCTACAATAAGGACGGCCAGGATCTGCACTTTCTTGCCCCTATAGACAACAAAGGCGGGCAAAAGCACGAATGGTGCCAACATCATCAGTCGCTCGATAACTGTACCCTTGAGAATAACGAAATCCATCCCAGGAAAAATTAGTAGAAGAGAAGAGAAGAACACAAAAGCTATGGCCAAACTTCTTTCTCTCTTTTTTATGAAAAAATAAACAGGTATCAGGGCACCCAATAACATAAAGTGGGCGGTGCTTGCAATTTTGAACAAAGCATTGATCCGCCTTACCTGAGACATGGCGATCTGCGTCGGTCTAACTAGGTAAGATTCCTGGTTGAGGAAGGCCCAGATCTTAACAACGTAGACATGCAACACATCAAGGTTCCCGAAGACAGACCAAATGAAGAACGCCATGAAGCTGAGTAACATACTGATCTCCGCAAAGGCTATTTCATCGATCTTCGTCAAGACAGCGAGTTTGGAGCGAGCCTTTTTCAGAAAGATTATTACCCCCAACATACACATTACAAGAATGCTCATCAGATGGTGTGAAAAAGAAAGGGCGAACATTATCGGCAACAGAGCCATAGCAACACCCTTCCTGATCTGCTTGCTGTTCATCGCCTTCGCCACCAGCAATAGCGATGCGAAGTAAAGACCGGAGGCGATTACGTAGTAATCGTAGTAGTTCCCTATCCACCGACTTGATACTACGAAAAGTAATGCTAACTCGTAAATAGGGGATTTTAGGAAAAGGCGTGCAAAAGCTGCTGCAAGGAGAAGAACGAATAGAGACCATGGAAGATAGAAGTACCTAGCTATCGAGAAATAATCTATTTGAGTTACTTTACTGAAAACAACCGTGAAAATAAATGAACCGGGATACCAATATGCGGCCAGACCCGAAGGATTGGCCACACTACCTTCTCTATCGACAAGAATATTAAAACTCGAGTGCGAAAAAGAGTCACCTATTACGTTCAAATACACAGAGACTATCATAGGGAGCCCATTAAAGTACATATTAGTGCAGACAGTTTGAAGGACGGAAAGACGTGACAACATTTTATTTTGAGGCGCCTTGATGGCATAATACGCACTAGTTGAAGCCGCCCACAGCATGCCAATCCAGAATGTTATAGGCATCTCCTGAATTAAACCCAGAGACCCTGAGTACCGGTATATACGTAAAGAACTCGCAAGATAGAACGCGAGCAACCAAGGCACCGAAATGATCAGGATATGACCTAGTCTTCGAATCACAGGCGATTTGACATGAAAACGCTCAGAGCAAGAAATCATCGACAGTCCATGACTAGGCAATCTCGTCGTATATACTCTCCAATTTGTTCACGACATCTCCCCAATCGGAACATCTTATGCCTCTAACCGTTTTCCCGACAACCTTATCGATTAGATTTGCCAGATTCCAGATTTCTATTGGATAATCTATTCCAAAACAGTTTTCATCATCAACCCACTCCCTCAAAGCAGACGTATTCGCCACGATACATGGAGTTCCGGAGGCTAATGCTTCTGCTACACTAATCGCGAAGGCCTCGCGCTTTGATAGCAAAACGAACAAGTCCGCATCCACGTATTTTTGCAAAAGTTTGTTTCTAGGGAGGTCTTGATAAAGCCTGACTCTATTCTGCACTCCTAGTTTATTTACAAGCCTAACTAAACTCTTTTTGTAAGGGCCCTTTCCGACAATCTCTAAGCGAAAAACCCCATCCAGCTTTGGTAAACATCTTACTAGATAATCGACTCCCTTATATTTCTCCAACCTACCAATATATAGAATAACTTTGCAATTCTTTTTCCTCCTTCCCAAGCCATCAAATTCTTCCAAGTTTAACCCATTCGAAATAACAGAGATTTTTTCATCTTCAACCTCAAATTTGCTCATCACTAAACCTTTTTCGTAGTTAGAGACGCAAATAACCCTATCAGCTCTCCTGAACATCTTACTTGCTATGAACTTCCAAGGGACGTGAAGTAGATTTCGAAAGAAAGTGTGCCCACTCCCATGATAATGAGGGGTAAAAATAAGCCCGTTTCTGCCCTTAGCTTGCGCGGCATAAAGCGTTGGAAAGGCGTGGTAGCTGTGGGCATGCATAACGTCATAGTGTTCCGAGTGCTTTAACAGGTGTTTTCTCAGTTCCTCGGAGAAGTAGTACGCCTCGCTTGGGGCCCACGACCTGAACCGCTTAACTTTGACGTTGCCAATAAACTCCTCTTTCGGCAGATACCCCGTAGGGTCCGTCGTCAAAACCTCAACCTCAAAACCCCTATCAGCTAATCTTTCACTAATCTCTTTTACGTGAGTTTCAACTCCACCTATGTATGGATAATATCTAGGACAGACCTGGGCTATCTTCATTTACTTCCCCATCTCTATCTACCGTTAAAGTCTCTTTCTGTAGCATATTGTGTTAAGCACTGACGCAAACTGTCTCGCCGATCTTTCCCAAGTCTTGCTCAAGGCTCTACCATAGCCGACCTTTACCCCTTCGAATACGCGGCTCTCTCTTTCAGCGACAAACCCCAAAGCCTCAGCGTAATCGTACGGCGTCGAAACTATCAAGGTGCAGTCCCTATTACACAAAGCCTCCGGAATACCCGTCGACACCACAGGCCTCAACTGAGAAAGATACTCCCACAGCTTATTAGGAGCAGAATAGTAAGCAGTCGGATCATAAACATTAAACGGAATCGTACCCACATCCAGCGCAGCAATAAACTGCGGCACTTCTTCATGAGGAACAAAATCTAGCCACAGAGTGTCTCTTTCAAGGTCATTCTGCCTTATCCACCTCATCACCTTTTCCGAATAATCTGTGTGGAGTTTCTTACCTACTATTAGGAGCTTCGGGTGAACATTCCTCTTTCTCAATAAGGTGAGACCCTCCACAAGGCTCTTCATGTCAAGCCAAAACTCCACACTCCCCACATAACCTACGACCATATGCTCTTGACCAAAACCAAATTTATCACGCAGGGTTTTGCCACCATTTAACTTAAGGAAGCGTTCCGATATTCCGTTTGGAACGTGCAATGCCAAACGCGCTCCAACCCTCCTAGCATACTCTACTAAAGCATGTGAAGCTGCTGTTACCGCCATTGCTCGCTTCACCATACAACGCAGCATTAGATCGAATGCTTCTGTTAGCGACTTGCCTGCAATGCTTCTCACATCAAGTATGTAACCACTCGCACTAGTGGGGTAGTAGTCAGGCAAGTCGAATACCACGGGCACCCGCATACCCGATAGTGTCTCCATAAAATTATAGGCAAAGGCTGGGGCTAAGTTAGACAGCACAACCACATCGATGCCCTCCTGCCTGACTATTCTCCTAATCTCAGAGGCATGATCCACCATGTTTATCAAGTAGTAGGGCGCCACACGTCTCGCCCGAATGTCATTCAGATCATGAACCACCACCCTCGTGCCCAGCCTAGGCCCATCAAAAAGCCTGAACCTAACCACGTGCACCTCGAAATTCTTGCCGTCATGCAGCCTTTCAAATATTTGGTTGTGCCTTTGAAGGAATGGGTGACCTAAATAATCGCTACTGGGTACCAATAACACCCGAATCATAAAAACTCTTTAACTCTTACAAACTTGCTTACTTTTGCAGGTATCTTCTTACCTCATCTTGCAGCTTAGGTATCGTTTCCACTATTCTCTCTGCCTCTAACCATAGCCTCCCATAATCGACTTCCCTATACCTATGTACTAGGGCGTGTCTAGTTGGGATTAGCTCAA
>Ga0315314_1002440_pt1 | contig 15342 bp, 13 predicted proteins | sample TDP9_MG_FD_203631 | JGI IMG/M metagenome (GOLD analysis project Ga0315314, IMG submission 203631) | Freshwater sediment microbial communities from Lake Towuti, South Sulawesi, Indonesia - TDP9 | ecosystem: Environmental > Aquatic > Freshwater > Lake > Sediment | place: Indonesia: South Sulawesi...
CTGAAGAAACTGCAGGAGCTCCAGCCGCAGATGATGGCGCAGTCCCTGAAGACCTCGCAGACGCAGATGAAGCTCATGCCCGTGACTATGATCGTGGTCATACCCATCTTCGCGTGGCTCGCGAACTTCGTCTACATCCACGTCGTGTCCACAGCGTTCTCCGTGCCCTGGGAGCTCAACGCGGACCTGACGAATTCGAGCGTGCTCCCCAACTGGATCATTCTCTACTCGCTCCTGACTCTCCCGTTCGGCCAGGTCCTCACCCGCACCCTGAAGTTCCTCAGCTTCAGCAAGAAGCTCCACGAGCTGGAAACAGGAGTCACGCGGGCCTCCAAGGACGAGGACCTCGACGAGGAAGAAGAGGGCGCAGCGGGATGAGGATCGCGATCTCCGGACCACCTGGAAGCGGCAAGACGACCATATGCATGCTCGTCGCCAACAGGCTGGACTGCGACTTCGTGCTCGTGGGACAGATATTCAGGCAGATGGCGGCCGAGAGGGGCGTCGACCTCGAGACCTTCGGGAGGCTGGCCGAGGAGGACGAGACCATCGACCGCGAGCTCGACGACAGGATGGTGGCCCTCGCACGAGCGAACGAGAGCATCGTCATCGAGGGCAGGCTGGCCGGTCCGCTCCTGAAGATGCACAAGGTCCCGGCCTTCGCGGCGTATGTCACAGCTTCCGAGAATGTCCGCGCGGAGCGGATTGCGCGCCGGGAGGGCAGGGAGGTCGAGGCTGTTCTGAGGGAGATCCGGATGAGGGAGCGCTCGGAGAAGAAGAGGTACCGCGCGTACTATGGGATCGACCCTTCTGACAGATCGGCGTATCACCTCTGGGTGGACTCCTCGAGCATTCAGGCTGACAAGATAGCGGACATGATAATCGAGGCGGCGAAGAAGACAGAGGCGGAGAATGCTCGTCAAATCAAAGAGGTCAGCTAGCTCTGGCATGGGAAGGCCGCCGAGCGAGCGCACAATCGAGGAGCTCATGGAGGAAGGCGTCCTCGTCGTCGACAAGCCCTCTGGTCCTACATCACACCAGGTCACGAGCTGGGTGGCCGACATGTTCGGCGCGAAGAAGGCCGCCCATGGCGGTACGCTGGACCCGAGAGTGACGGGCGTGCTTCCAGTCGGCCTCGGCGGAGCAGTGAGGGCGATGGACGCGCTGCACTACGGGACGAAGGCGTACGTCGGCGTGATGCGCATGCACGGGAACCCGGACCGCAAGCGCATCGAGGAGGTGTTCTCGGAGTTCACGGGCCCCATCCTGCAAACCCCACCCATGCGCTCGGCCGTCAAGAGGGAGATGCGGACCAGGAGGGTAGACTCGCTCAGGCTGATGGAGATCTCCGGCCGTGACATCCTGTTCGACGTGGAGTGCGAGGCTGGCACGTACATCAGGAGCCTGTGCGTGGACATCGGTGACGCGCTTGCTGTCGGGGCGCACCTGCAGGACCTGAGGAGGACGAGGGCCGCCACCCTGACCGAGGACATGGCCGTCTCGCTCCACGACATCAAGGACGCTCTCGAGGAGCACAGATCGGGGAACAGCGCCCCGATCAAGAGGATGCTCCGTCCGAAGGAGGTGCTCCTCGCACACATGCCGAAGGTGGAGGTCAAGGACTCGGCAGTCGACGCGATCTGCCACGGTGCCGATCTGGCGGTCCCGGGAGTCGTCGCGCTCGACGAGGTCATCAGGAAAGGAAGCATCGCTGCGGTTATGACCCTCAGCGGCGAAGGCATAGGGCTCGGGAGGGCGCTGATGGATGCCGAAGAGGTCATCAGGAGGAGCGAAGGGTTCGCGTTCGATGTCTTCCGGGTGCTGATGCCTGCCGGGACATACAAGCGTGCCTGGAGCAGCTCCAAGCAGGATGCCTAGCAGAAATGGTCGAGCGTCCTCTGCCGTGCGATCAGAGGCTGGGCTGAGGTGCCAAGGGTCCTCCGGATGTGGGAGGCGAGCTCCTTCGCGAACCCGTGGGTCGTGAACACCTGGTCGGGACCGCACATTCTTACGAACTCGATGAGCTCGTTGAAACCGCAGTGGTCCGACACGGGAAAGGCCTCGTCCAACTTCGACCTCTTCGCGAACCCGTGGTTGAGCGCCCATCCGGAGAACGCTGCGGTCCTGGCACCCTTCTTCCTCATCGACTCGACGCGGGCGAGGTCCCTTCCGTAGCCCGAGGTCACGTACACGAAAGGAGCCTTCGTCCTCTCGGGATCGTATTCCTCGCACCGCAGCTTGTAGCCGTGCCTGAGGAGCACGCGGTTGTTCTCGGCAATGGTGGGATGGAAGACAAGGGGCAGCTCTCTGAGAGCGGACGCGAGCTCCTGTGACTTGCCCAGAGGATATGCGAACAGCACCGCCGACTCGCCTGCTGCCAAGGCATCCTCCAACCAGTCCTTGGCAATCGAGATGACCTCGTCGTGCGGGGGAAAGACGTACTCTGGCCTCCCGTAGGTGGCCTCGACGACGAGGACATCGCACTTGTGCGGCTTCGCCGCCTTCATCTGCTCCTTCTCCCGGGTGCAGAAGTCGCCCGTGTACAGCACCTTCGTCTCGCCGCTCACAAAGAACATGCGGGAGCCGGCGATATGCCCTGCCTCCAGCATCCTCACCCGATCATCGGCACTCGCCTCGATGCGCTTCTTGGTGCGCAGGGCGACGAAATCGGAGGTTATCGGGGAGCAAATCGCAGACAGCTGCTTGAACGAGGTCGGGAGGTGGTCCGAGTGAGCGTGGGAGATCATGCACACGTCCCCGGACAGCACACGCCTTGGATCGAACCTGTAGTTCCTCCCGTCCATCTGGAGGAGGATCCCGTTCCCCAGCTGTATCAAGATAGCTCCCATCCCGTTGGCTGAGACATCGGGCACACAAGGGGGCGGAGAGTATTAACTATCTTATCCTCTCGAGCGAAAATGCTCCGATCATCAGGGCCTTGTTGGTGTGCTTGTACTCTATCCAGTCCCTCGTCTGGACGTCGCCGATGCCCTGGACGCTCAGGAGCGTCTTCTGCTTGTCCGTCTTGAACTGGACCGCACCCGTCATGTGGTGCTGGACCGACTCGAGCTGCTGTTCCGTGTGCATGCCCCGCTCGACAGCGAACAGCGACACGCCATTCGCCTGCTTCACGCGGCCCGTGATCGACTGCACGAACTGGAACGAGCGCTTGTCCTCAGCCTGTGAGATGCTCATCGAGAGAGAGAAGTACGCGAGCCTGAAGTATGGGTGTCTCTGCCTTTCGATGGCCTTCGTGTGCTTGTCCAGCGCTGCGGTGATGCCCTCGAAGTCTCCAGGGCCGGAGACCCTCTCGATTGTCGCCTTCTCGGAGGGTAGAGCGCTGTCGTCGCTCTCGACGCCCGTGGCGTCTATCCAATGGACTAGCCCGAGCTGCTGGAACTCCATGAAGGTGGGAAGTATCGGTGCCATCTCCTTGGATATCTCGGTCGGGGGCCGCGATGTCGTGATTATGATTGCGGGCACACCCTTCTTCAGGCCCTCCGCGATGAACAGCAGCATCGCCACCTCCTTGCCAATGAAAGGCGGGCCGACGCACGCCAATGCGGATCCAAAGGGCATGCCCCCGAGCAGGAGGTCGTCCAGGCGCTCGATGCCCGACTTGACCTTCTTCTCGATGTACTCCTCCTCGACTTCTTCCTCCATCTCCTCAAGGTCCTTCGCGAGGCGCGCCTGGAGCGAGCGCTCCTTCTTCTCGAGGTCCTTCTCGCGCTGGTAGAGCCTGGACTTCATCTCCTGCTCCTTCTCCATCAGCTGCCGCTCCTTGAGCTCCAGGGCCTTCCAGCGCTCGTCGTCCTCGGCAGGCATCTCCGCCCTGGCCTCCTCGACCTCCTCGACGCTCTCGAGAATCTCCTGCTCCATGGCCTTCAGCTCGGCCCTCCTGAGCCCGAGCTCCTCCTCGGCGGCCCTGATGTCCTTCTCCTTCTCGACCAGCTGGCGGAACTTGGTGCTCATGAGGTCCTGCTCCGCCTTGAGCCTGACCTCGAGCTCCTTGATCTTCTCCTCGCGCTTCGCGAGGGCTGCCATGCGCCTCGCGACCTCGTCCTCCTTCGTGCCCAGCTCGCTCAGCTTCGTCTTCGTGGCGAGCGTCAGGTCCTGATACTGCTTCTCCCGGTCCTGGACCGCGGCGCGGGCGCTCTGCATCTCCTCAAGATTCGTGCTGAGCCCGGCGAGCTCTGCCTTCAGCTGCCCCTCCTTCTCGGACAGAGCCTTCTCCCGAGCTATGACTGCGCCCTCCTTCTCGACGAGCTCGTTCATCTGCTTGTCTGCCCGGGCTATGAGTCGCTCTGCCTTCTCGGCCCTCTTCTTGATGTCCTCTTCGAACACCTTGAGCTCCATCTCCTTGGCCGAGACGGTCTCCTGCCTGGCAATCAGCTGCTGCTCGTAGTTCTTCGCGGACGTCCTGTCGACCGTGGCCTTGCCCAGCTGCTCCTTGGCGAGGACGATCTCGAGGCTCTTCAGGTCGAGCGAGCTCTCCCTGAGCTTCAGCTGCTTCTCACGGTTCGTCAGGGAGTGTTGGAGGCTCTCGAACTCCTTCTCCGCGGCTGCGAGCTCGGCCTCCTGCGCCTCCACTTCGGCGAGCCTGTTCTTGATATCGCGGTCCCTCGCCTGCGCCTCAAGAAGCGTTCGTTCCGCCTCCCTCTCAACGGAGGCGACCTTCTCCTCCCGGGCGGTGAAGGACTTCGCGCGTCTTTCGACCTCCTTCCGCTGGCTCTCGATCTCGCCCCTTGCGATCTTGAGCGTCTCCCGCTCGCTCTCGATGGCGGCCTCGTGCTTGGCCAGCTCCTGCCGGGAGCGGTTGGTCGCCTCGGCCCGCTGGTTGAGCTCGGCCTCGAGCACCGAGAGCTGCTTCTGCCTGTCCTCGATGGAAGCCATCTCGTCCTCGAGCTTCTTCTCGTAGGTCTCGAGGTCCGCATCCCTCGACCTGAGCGCGTCCTCCCTGTACGCGAGGGCCTGCCGCTTGCGCTCGATCTCCAGCAGCTGCTCCTTCAGCTTGCCGTCGCTGGCCTTCAGGACCTCCCTCTGCTGAATCGAGGTGGAGCTCGCGATGATGTGGAGCATAGACCCGCTGAGCTGTATCGCGACTGCGCTCCCGAGGTACGCCATCGGGAGGATGCTCGCGAGCACCGCGGCGTCAGGGTGATACGCCATGGGGAACGTGAGCAGCACGGGCGGGAACACGGCGGCCGCCACGCTTATCATCTTCCGCCTGCCTGTGCCCTCCCAGGTCATGGCCAACGAGATCATCGCGAGGCTGATGCCCAGCAGCGAGATGGGGTACAGCCAATCGGTGCCTCCGAAAAGCATGCGGTCGGTCTCGTTCATGAGTATGATCGCGATGAATAGCGCCGGGATTACGAGGGCCGCCACGCTCACGACGAAGTGAGGCTCCTCCCTGTCCGCGACGTACGGCTCCCACTTGACCGCCAGGACGGCGAGCGCGACGAGGACGCCTGCGACGAGAGGTATCATCCACTTGAGCTCCTTCACGAACTCGGGCGCATCCTGCATGAAGTCCCAGTTCACGATGCCGTATGCGACGAGCGCCGTCAGCGCAAGGGCGAGCCCGGACGCGATGCCGACCACGTGCGCTAGCCGGCCCATCCTGAGCTGCAGTAGCGCGGCCCTGCGGGCCCGCTTGACCTCGGCGGACTCGACGCGGCCCGCGGAGGACCTGGGGGTAGATGGTGCCCTCTTGGACGACGTCCTTGGAGCCATTGGCCTCATTCCCTTCCGAACAATCACGGCCGTTCGAGGCCGTTTATCGAAAAGCACCCTAAGCCTACTTAAACATTGAGTCTTGGTTCGCAGCCACAGGTGTGTTCCAGACCTGCTTTTCGCCTCGGATCTGGCAGTCTGGATTTTATCGAATGCAGTAGTTTCACCAAGCTCCCCCCTCTATCGGTTTAACTCCGCGGGCGAGGATGATTATGTGCCGGTGACGAAGAGTGCATGCACACAGGACCGCCGCCCTCGAAGACCCCGTAGTTCACGTCCTCGACGAAGACGTCCCGCTCCTCACGGAAAGGGTCATCAAGACCTCCATAATCCCGCTGGACGACCTCACGGGCGGCTTCCGATCGTCGCAGGTGGCGCTGCTCGACAGCGACAACGGCTACGCCTCCAGCATACTCCACCTGCTGTGCGTGAGGGCCATCTCGCAGCTCGACGAGGAGGTCGTGTGGATCGACGGGGGCAACACGATCGACCCCTACGCGATGAGCTCTCTCTGCAAGCGGCTCAGGATAGACCGCAGGAGCGTGCTATCGCGCGTGAACGTCTCGAGGGCGTTCACCGCGTACCAGCTCGTCACGCTCATCGACGAGAAGCTCGAGGAGCAGGTGAGCAGGAGCGCGCCGTCCATGGTCATCGTGTCCTCGATAGCCGACCTGTTCCTCGACAAGGACATGAAGTGGATGGAGTCGCACCAGCTCCTGAGGAGGTGCCTCGAAGACGTGTCCAGGACGACGAAGGACCACGAGGCCATCACCATCGTGACGAACCAGTCTCACCATCATCTGCGCCCGAGCGCGAAGCTCTCGGCGCTTCTCTACGACCATGCGGACCTGGTGCTCCAGATGCGCACGAGGAGGGACGGGCTGCTCCTGCGTCTGCCCAGGGCGGAGCGCGAGACGGTCTTCTCGCCGGCGCCCTGGAACCAATCTACGTTGGACGAGTTCAGGGGGGATCACGACGGGAAGGACGGTGCCTACATACCGCTTGGCCCTTGAGGCGATGGCCCAGCAGTGGAACGACTTCAGGAGGGCCCTCAGGAGCGGGGACAAGGAGGCCTTCGACTCGCTGATGAACCGCGCGAGGATGCACTCCTCCGCCGCGACCTACGCGATAAGCCTCGACCCCACGGAGTCCGCCCTGCTGTCGATGCTGCTCGAGCACGAGAAGGAGCTCCTCGACCTGAGGAAGAAGCTGGGCGGACGAGAGGGAGATGAAGGAGGAGAGGATGGGCTGCTCGGGAGCGGTGAGCGGCGGGGATGAGAGGCTGGCTGCTGGACATCTACCCCGACCACGGGACGAACTCGATGGTCTACTGGATAAGGACCAGGAGAGGGTCTCACAGGCTCGCGGACCGATCGTTCTTGCCGAAGATCTACGTGCATGCCAGCCCTGACAGGCTGCGCGAGCTGGAGATGGCGCTCCCCATCCTCGGGGCGGTGGAGTCCGTCGGGCGCGAGATGAAGCGCACTTGGCTCGGTGAGCGTGAGCGCGAGGTGCTCGCCGTCACGGTCCGGGACTACGACAAGGTCGAGGACGTCGCCCACACGATAGACAACAGGGGGAGGTACAAGGACTACTCGCTCTTCAACGTGGACCTACGCTTCAGCCAGCGGTACTTCGTCGAGAAGGACCTCTTCCCCATGGGCCTGGTCGAGTTCAGGCCGAAGCCGCACATGCTGGACGACCCCTACGAGATAGACTACGAGCGCGCGCCCCTGTCCAGCACCGTGCTGAGCATCGCGCCGGAGGCGAGGCGGGGCATACCGACCTTCGGCGACAGGCTGCGGTCGGCCAAGGTGGGCGAGCACACGGTCGACGGCTCGGAGGAGGACGTCCTCACCGGCATCCAGGAGCTGCTCCGCGAGGAGGACCCGGACGTGCTGTACACGGACGGCGGGGACGAGTTCGCGCTGCCGTACCTGTACGAGCGCGCCAAGCGCCTGGGCCTCCCGCCGCTCCGGCTCGGGAGGGACGAGGACGACCAGCGCACGGACAGGAAGGGCAAGTCGTACTTCACCTACGGGCAGATCAAGTACAAGCCCCCGTCGTACAAGCTCCGAGGGAGGATACACATCGACCGCTCGAGCTCCTTCATGTTCATGGAGAGCGGGCTGAACGGCCTCACGGACCTGTCCCGCATATCTGGCGTGCCTGTGCAGGAGCTGGCCAGGCTGTCCCCAGGGAGCGCGATAAGCGCCATGGAGGTCAACCAGGCGCTCAGGGACGGGTGTGTGATCATGTGGAAGAAGAACCTGCCCGAGGGCTTCAAGACTGCCGAGGAGCTCGTGATTGCCGACAGGGGCGGGTTCATCTACGAGCCGCGCGTGGGCATCCACGACCGCGTGCTGGAGGTCGACTTCACCTCGCTCTACCCGAACATCATGGTGAGGTTCAACATCTCCCCCGAGACGGTCATGTGCCCGTGCTGTCCCGAACCTGCGAGGCGGGTGCCGGTGCTCGGGTACCGCATATGCGACAGACAGCTGGGGCTGATACCCCGCGTGCTCAAGCCCGTGGTCGAGCGCAGGACCAGGCTCAAGAGGATGATCAGGGCGGGGGCCCCCGATGCGAAGGTGTACAAGGAGCGCGTGGACATACTCAAGTGGCTCCTCGTGACATGCCTGGACGCGGGGACGGAGGTGCCCTTCCGGAGGGACGGAAGGTACGACGTGCGCCCTATCGCCGACATGGTCGAGGAATACACCCGAGGGGCGACCGGGGAGTTCGCGGTCCGCGACTCGCTCGAGCTCTTCGGCGTCGACCAGGGCCTGTGCCCCTCCCTCAAGAGGGTGTCGAGGGCGTTCGAGTTCCCCGCTCCCGCCGACATGATCGAGCTCGACTTCGGGGGCTCGAAGCTCAGGTTCACGCCCGACCACCCGTGCTATGTGCTTCGGAACGGCTCCCTCGCGCTGCGAATCGCGGAGCAGATACGAGCGGGGGATGTGATGCCCGCCCTGCCCCCGCTGTACAGCAGAGAGGCGCTGGCCGGAGCGCCGCTCACCAGCAGGCGCGTGAAGGCCGTCGCGAAGGTGAAGCCGACGGGCGACCACGTGTACTGCCTGGGCGTCGCAGGGCCGCTGCACGGGTTCGCGCTCGCGAACGGGGTGCTCACCCACAACTGCTTCGGGTACACGGGCTACAAGAACGCGCGCTTCGGGAGGATAGAGTGCCACGAGTCCATCACTGCGTACGGGAGGGAGATACTGCTCCAGGCGTCCGAGATGGCCGAGGCGCACGGGTTCGAGGTGCTGCACGGCATCGTCGATTCGCTCTGGCTCAAGGGCGACGGTAATCCCGACAAGTTCTGCGAGCACGTGTCCGGTCACATAGGCATACCCTTGGAGCCGGAGGGCGTGTACAAATGGCTCGTGTTCCTCCCGGACAGGTCTCACGGGCTGGGAGTGCTCAACAGGTACTACGGCCTGTTCGAAGACGGGAAGTTCAAGCTGCGCGGGATCGAGTTGCGAAGGCACGACACCACAGGGATTGTGAGGGACATGCAGACGGACATGCTCTCCCAGTTCGCGAAGGCTTCGGACTCGCAGCAGTTCATCGGGCTAATCCCTTCAGCGTTGGAAATCGTCGAAGGGTACGTCGAGGCGCTCAGGTCCGGGACGGTCCCCCTGGGCAAGCTGCTCGTGACCCGTAGGATCTCTCAGGGGCTGGGGGAGTACTCGCAGTTCAACGACAGCGTGGCCGCGCTCATGCAGCTGGACGGGGAGGGGTTCGACGTCAATCCAGGGGAGGCCGTGAGGTACCTCGTCTGCGACTGCAAGAGCAAGGACCCCAGGAAGCGGGTGATAGTCGACTCGTTCATCAGGGGGGACGAGGAGTACGATGTCGACATATACGTGGACCTGCTCCTGAGGGGCGTCGAGGGCATGCTCCTGCCCTTCGGGTACGGCATGGAGAACCTCTCGAAGCTGTTCGGAGCGAAGGCCCCGAGGACGGCCTGATTTCGAGCTTTGTGCCATTGGTCCCACCTGTTTGCCGACAAGACTAAATAGGATGCAGAACAACACAGTCAGTACGCAATTTCGGGGGGAAGAGAACGATGTTCGGTACGAAGTATGCTGTTCCCGCGTTCGTTGCGATCGTTCTAGCTCTAGGTGCGGCGCCCGTGGCCCTCGCAATCGAGAACGCCATGGACGACAATGACTACGACCTCGTCACGATCGAGGGAGAGGTCACCGCATTCCTGTACGACGACTACGATGAGGACGATCAGGATGACCTAGACGACGAAGACGGCACGGACGATGCGGACGACGAGCCAGAAGAGAACGATGACGAAGAGGAAGACGCTGACGAGGATGAGTCTGAGGACGAGCCCGAGGAGACTGAGGACGACGTCGAGGATGAGTCTGAGGACGACATGGGCGATGACCCTGAGGAGAACGAGGACGACCTGAACGACGCTGAGGACGACTCCGACGAGGACGACGAGAAGAACCGGCCAGCAGCGTTCGTCGTCGATGATGAGATCATTGTCGAGTTCGGGCCCTGGTGGTACTGGATGGCCCAGGAAGTCAGCGTGATCGACGTGATCGAGGTCGGGGACCAGGTGAATGTCACTGGCGAGATGTACGAGACCGATGACGGCATGTGGGTCATGTGCGCATGGGTCATCGTAGACGTGACGGACCCGGACAACCCGATCGAGATAACGATAAGGGAGGAAGGGAGACCGCCTTGGGCAGGTGGCCCATTGGCGCTTGGTATTGATCCTTGGCCACCGTCCGACGAGGACGAGTGATCGAGGGGCTTGCGCCATCAAACCTGGGTACTGCAAATCGGGGGGAGACGGGCGGATCCCCCTTCCTCTTCCAACAAACCCCTTCGATTTCCACACCAACAGTCTTTTTAGCGCTCCCAGTGGATATGGCGGCCGCATAAGGTGAGTGCCATGGACGACGAATTGGCTGTCGTGATCAGGCTCGTAGTCGCCCTGTGCGCGCTGGTGCCCTTCGCCGTGTTTCTGAAATCGTACCTGCGCACAAGGATGACCAGGCTGTTGCTCGCAGCCCTCGGGTTCGGGGTCTTCGTGGTCAAGGAGATCCTCCTCGCCGCGGGCGTGTTCACCCTGGTCCTTAGGGAGAAGAACCCCAACGCTCCGACGATGACCCATTCGGAGCTGATCCTGCTCGAGGGACTGATCGATCTGGTCATCATATTGCTGTTCGTGGCAGCACTCCTCTGGAAGCAAGGTGCGTCAGTTGACGGACAGGCCGGAGCTGGAGACAAGAAAGGCAGTGTATGACCTAGTCGTCCGGAACCCAGGCGTCCACCTGAGAGAGATCGAACGGCTGACGAACCTTCCTCTCGGGGTGGTCAGATATCACCTGGACCGCCTGCAACTAGAGGAACTCATATTCGCCAAGGAGGACCGATACTTCAAGCGCTTCTTCCCGAAGGGCAGGATACCCAACGTGCCGACGGAGACCTTCGAGGCCCTGAGGCAGGAGAGCCTCAGGAGGATAGTCCTTCACCTGCTCAACAGCCCCGGCTCGAGCCATTCCGCTCTCAGGGACGCTCTCCAGCTACCTCCGTCCACGCTCTCGTCGTACCTGGCCATCCTCCTGGCCAAGAGCGTCCTGAGGCGGGAGAGGAAGGGGAAGGAGAACCTGTACTTCATCGTGGACGAGGAGAGCGTCATGAAGGTCCTCCTGGTATACAGGCCAAGCTTCACGGACAGGCTGGTGGACCACGCCATCGCTCTGTACCTCGAAAGGGCATGAGTCACACGAGCCCAGAGAACAAGAGCGCGATGGGCACGAGAAGACATCCCATGAGCTGTATCCTGCGTACGCCGATGAGCGGAGGGACCAGTCCGAGGGCTGCGGCCGTTGCCAGGAGAATGATGCCGCGGGCGCCGGTGAGGACGCAAGAGAGCGTCACCACGAAGATCATGGAGACGACCGCGGTCTTCCGCGAGCACAGCAGCTCCTGCAGCCCACGCAGCCTGCCATCAGCGATGAGGACCAGCCGATGGGAGACCAGCGCGGAGACGAGACCCGAGAGCAGGAGAGATGTCACGGCCTCCATGTTCGAGAGGAGGCCGTCCTCGAGCGCATCCCTGCCGACGAAGAAAGACACCGCATCCATCGAGCCGCTCCTGGCGCGCAGGATGACGAAGAGCGCGGAGATCGCGAACACCGCCCCTGACGAGGATATCGCGGAGTAGAGCCAGATGAACCTCGCAGCGTCCCTCGCGTCGCCGACCTCCTTCGTCCCCGGAGAGCATACTGTGGCAGATGACCCCGAAGTCATCCCTGGCAACCAGCCCACGAGTGTGCCTCCTGCAAGCGCGAGCGCAAGGTCCTTGGCGCCGATGCGGTACCTCACGGCATGGTCCCCCGAGTGCCGCACCTCCTTGACTGTGCCAGAGCGCAAGCTGAGAAGCAGAGTGGGGATGCCGAAGAGGCCCGCGAAAAGCGGGAGGAGGAGGGCGGATCGCTGTACATATCCATCGCCCATCCATGGGAAGTCGGGCAGGTCGCAGGAAGCGTAGTTGGTCTGGAGGACCAGATGCCCGAGCAAGCCAGCAGATAGGAAGACCGCACACCCTTTAGAAAGACGGGTTATCCAGCCGAACGGGCATCGCCCGCGCATGTCGCTGGCTCGTCGCTCTGAGAACAGCAACACCGTCGACAGCCCGACAATCACGAACAGCATCGCCCCCCGAAGCAACGAGTACAAGTTCGCCGGCGCTCCCATCAGCAGGCAGCTGGGGAGGAACGCAACGGTTGCGGCCGCTGTACCCACGAGTGAACCGTCGATTGAGGCCCTGACCGCCAGCGAGCCCATGCCGGCCTTTGCCAGCCTGTGGGCTGGGAGCACCGATATGTTGTCCGCGGACGGAATGCCGACATAGGTCGACGGAATGGATTCCGAGAACAGGTGGGCCACCAGAGCAGATGTGATGAAGGACGACGCGAGTATGCCAGCATGCTCCGTTCCTACAAGGCCACCAAGGGCCGCGAACAGCGCGACAGCGGCGGCGGAGTATGCCACGAGCGCTGCAGCGATATTGTTCATGTGCAGCCCCGGGACGAGGCCCGCAGCGAACCCAACGGGAAGGCCGAGGGACGCCGACATCAGCATGCCAATCAGAAGGCCTAGCTCGCTCACGCGGGACCGGAGGCGCGCGCGAGTACGTACACCTCTGTGCTACACGTAGCAGGTGGCGACACGGCGTTACTAACTTAAGTCGTTCAAGACGGCAAAGACCCTCTCAGAAAGTACCCTTTTATCGTGAGTCCATTGATCACAGGACCTGGACCTTGCCGCCGACGACCTCGACCTTCACGAGGGTCTTGATGTGCTGTCCGATCTTCCTCTCGATCTCTGCTTTCTTGTCGGTCTTCTCTATCACGACGAGGATGTCGACTATCTTGACCTGCATCTTCTTGAGGGCCTCCACGAGCGCCCACAAGGTGCCGCCCGTGCTCACGACGTCGTCGACGATGACCACCCTATCGCCCGCATTCACGCCATTGATGAACAGCGCGGACTTGGAGTATCCTGTCTCCTTCGTGAGATTCACCTCGCCAGGGAGGCCGTACATCCTCTTTCTGACGACGTTGAACGGCTTGCCGGTCTTCAGCGAGAGGGCGGTTGCGAGGGGGATTCCCAGTGCCTCGATGGTGATCAGGTAGTCGCAGTCGAAGTCACCTATCTCGGACATCGTGTCCGCGATCTCATTGAGGACCTTCGGCTCGACCTTGGGTATGCCATCTGTGATCGGATGAACCATGTAGTCGTATTCCCCGCGCTTCACCACGGGCGACTCGATGAGCGAGGTCTTCAGAGCTTCGAGAGCCATGTCGGCGCCATACCCCGACGGGATATTAAACCTTGTTTTCGGAGATAGCCTGGCCCTCACAGAAGAACGTCCACGAATCTGAACTCGCCGACGTCGAACAGGCCCTTGTCCCCGAGCTTCAGGCTCGGAATGACCAGGAGGCTCAGGAAGGCCATCGTCATGAAGGGATCGTCGAGCGAGCACCCGAGGCTCCTGACCTTCAGCCGGAGGGAGTCCAGGGCCAGCTTGACGTCGTGCACGGGCTTTGTGCACATGAGCCCTGCGACGTGCAGGTTGAGCATGGAGCACTTGCCGTCCGAGCGCACGCAGAATCCGCCTCCCTCGGACACGAGCGTATTCACGGCCACCGCCATGTCCTCGGTGTTCGTGCCGATGACGATGATGTTGTGCGAGTCGTGCGCCACGCTGGATGCGATGGCTCCTGACCGCAGGCCGAACCCCTTGACGAAGGCGTTGCTGACGGGCGCGTCCTTGTACCTGTTGACGACCGAGATGTGAAGCACGTCCTGTTCGATGTCCGCCTTCACGCGCCCGTTCTCGGTCCTGAGCGTCGCCGTGAGGCTATCGGTCACGAGCTCGTCTTTGATGACGCCGATGACCCTCACCTCTGCCAGCGGCTTCGGACTGAGCATCTCGAAGTCCGAAGGTGTCTTGCGAGCTAGCACGAGCTCGGTGATCATCTCCTTCGGCTTCACCTCGAACCTCGGCTGTCCCTTGGACGCGACGAGCTCACCCCCGATGTAGACCTCGAGGGGGTCGAAGCCAGCCAGATCCTTGACTCTCACGATATCAGCCATCAGCCCAGCCTCGAGCGACCCCAACGGGAGCTTGTAGTGAGTCGCCGGATTGATGGTCGCGGCCCTGAGCGCGTGTATCGGATCGATTCCAAGCGCGACAGCCTCGGCGAGCGACCTGTCGACGTGCCCTCGGATGAGGTCTGAGACGTTCCGGTCGTCGGACACGAGCATGAACTCGTGGGCCTTCGCGAAAGGAGCCAGGGCCTCCAGGTTCTTCGAGGCGCTGCCCTGCCTGACCATCACCTTCATCCCAAGCGTGTCCTTCTCCCGGGCCTCGTCCGAGCTCGTGCACTCGTGGTCTGTCGAAATCCCCAGGCCGACGTACTCCTTCAGGCCCGCACCCCTCAGCATTGGGCTGTGTCCGTCTATGGGCTTGCCCAGACGCTTGGCCACCTCTATCTTGGCCATCACTCCTGGGTCGTGAGCGATCGCACCCGGATAGTTCATCAGCTCTCCTAGGGCGACGAACTCCGGCCTGTTCAAAAGCGTCTCGATCTCCCTCGGCCCGAACTCCGCGCCGGAAGTCTCGAAGGGCGTCGCAGGTACGCATGAGGGAGCGGTGAAGTAAATCCTTAGGGGGACCGTCTTCGAGTCCCTCACCATGTAGTCCACGCCCTGCATGCCGAGCACGTTCGCGATCTCGTGAGGATCGGTGACTATCGCCGTCGTGCCATGCGGGACCGTCGCCTCTGCGAACCTTGACGGCGAGAGCAGGGAGGACTCGATGTGGATGTGCGCATCGACCAATCCAGGGATCAGGAAGCCCTCGAATTCGCCTCGCACCTCCTCGACACCCGTGATGACGCCGTCCGCATGAGCTATCCGCCCGGGAAAGATCTTCTTTTCGCGGACGTCCACAATGTTGCCCTCGATCAAGACTGCCACTCGGCCTCCGTAAAGGGTTTTGCAGGATTAACGCTTTTGTCCGCAGGCCGACTGGCCTCGCTCGGCGCTAAATCTAATAGC
>Ga0315314_1002441_pt1 | contig 15340 bp, 15 predicted proteins | sample TDP9_MG_FD_203631 | JGI IMG/M metagenome (GOLD analysis project Ga0315314, IMG submission 203631) | Freshwater sediment microbial communities from Lake Towuti, South Sulawesi, Indonesia - TDP9 | ecosystem: Environmental > Aquatic > Freshwater > Lake > Sediment | place: Indonesia: South Sulawesi...
AAGGAATAGCGCTGAAATCGGTGTTTCCGGAAATCATGAAGGACATTGAGTGTAGGTCGGCTGGTTACTTCAGCAACTCTTGGCCACTGCTAAGGGCTACTGTTTGCTCTTCTGGTTGGCGTAGACTAATGTACTCACTAGGTCTATGCCGTACTTCTGGACACTTAGGATCTGAGTAATCTGTTCGCTGATTCTGGAGATCTCTTTCTGCTTCTGCTCCATGCTCTCTTGAATCTTCCTCTTGTTGTTGCCAAGCTTCGGAATCAGACCCGATATCTCTGAGATCTTGTCACTGTGCTCGCGGATCTCCTTTTCCAGCACTTCTATCTCCTGCCGTTTCCGCTGAACATCCTCTCGGAGGTTCTCCTTTCTGTTTTCGAGCTTAGGGAGCAGGTCAGCTATCTCTGAAATCCTCTGTTCATGCTCTTGGATCTCCTTCTCCAGAAGCTCTTTCCTCTCATTGAGTTGTGGAACCAGTTTCGAGGTCGATTCGACCTTTGTTTTTATTCCTTCCCTGATCTTCTCGAATGCTTTCAGCTCAGTCCTCAGCTGTTCCAAGATTCCAAGTATATCAGTGTCTTCAGATAGATCAGCTGCTTGGCTTTTTTGGGCCTGCAGTATCCTCTTTATAAGCTCTTCTTTGCTCCCTTTTCTGGAAACTCCCAAGCTGAGGGCCCTTTGCCACAGTTCGGGCATGGACATTTCCTGGAGACTCTTTGTGCTTTGGGTTTCTGGTTCCCTTTTTTCTTCCCAATCCTTCCGTTCGACAGGCTCGTCCTTTTCCTCTTCCAGTCTGTCTACGTACTGCGCAGCATCGCACTCGCCTTCCTCTCTTCGTTCCTCGCCAGCCTGTTCAGGCTCTTTGGGTTTCTCTTTCCTAAATAGTCCCAACGGTCTATCCCACACCTATCTCTGCTTGGTCAGTGTCAGAAACAGAAGAGAGGCTGAGTGAATTATTAGGATTATGAACGCTCCGTTAGTACCCGGAGTCCATTTAGCCAGGAAAAGGCGGCATGCATGCACTGGCGTGGGAGATAGCAAGGACTTGGAAAATCATAAAAGGGCTTGTACATAACTCTATATCTGGTTGCCGCCTTGGACAAGAGGAGATCTGGCCGGGCCATTGCATGCGTTGGGTTTTTGGGCATATGGCTAGTTTTCTCGGTTTTCCTTTATGTGATCATCTTTCTCAACCAGCAGAACATATTCGGCTCTCAAATGGATACCGATACATCGTTCCTTAGGGAACTAATAGGATGGGAGTTGAGGAGACAGACAACCTGGGCTGTCCTTACGATATTCTCCTTCATAGGAATCTTTTCCGCGATAAGACTTCTGAAAGACTACAATTTCACTTATGTACGTACTCTGCTTTCTCTAGCATATTTCGGGTTCGCCTTTTTCTTCCAGTTTTGCATCCTGAAGTTGTTCTGGTCGTGCCAGACTGTCAGAATGTATGAGTTGCTCTTGGGAAGAACGTCTGGCGTGAACGACCCAGTGCAACTTTTCCTGTTTGCTGCCAATGGGACTATGAAGACGGAGGGAGCTGTGCTCGTCACCGCATCTGCTGGACTCGTGGCAACCTTGCTCTTCCATGTGTTCAACTTCTTCTTTCTCGAGAAGGGAGGAGCGAAGCAGGAAAAAGAATTTGTGGTTGAGAGAGCTCGCGCGTTCTTGCAGGCAAAGCCTGCGGTCGCGTCTGCCAAGGTTAGGAGAGGTCTTACTGAGGTGAAGGGCATCGGCCAGAAGGCATCCGTAAAGCTGAAAGAGGCAGGCATAAAAGATTCTGAGGAGCTCGCAGCCTCCAATCCGGATGAGATAGCCAAGGCGCTCGGCGTTTCAGGTGAGAAAGCCTCCAAGTTCATCGAGAACGCGCGTTCTCTCTTGGAAGACCAGTCGAAGAAACGAAGACGCGCTTCGGGTAAAGCCTCAAAAGGGCTGGCAGTCAACTGAGAGTCTTGTGAGTCCCCTTCGACGGTTGAGTGCTAGGCTTCTACGCGGTGCAGATGTGCGCATGAATGATGGAAACAGAAGACCGCTCGCCTCCATCTGATATATGTTGATTGAAAGCCGAAGGATCATCCTGCTTCCGGTCTATATTCTTCATGTCCGTCTAAGTCTGCGTCTTCTTGCCAAAATTCTTTTATCTGCAAGCATTGAGAGTCTATTGGGCTATGATATCTGTTGAGGAGTCCATCGCAACGGCTCTGCTCTTCAGTTGGGTGATTTTTGTAGCTACGGTTTTGACGAGAGGTCTCTATCGATGGATGAAGAACCGGGGCGTCGAGCACAACGTCGCGGTATACTACAATAGAAAGGTCATACATATGCTAGCCGGAGGCCTCTGTGCGGCGATTGTCCCCTTCGTCTTCAAGACATCGTTCTTTCCCTTCGTCATGGCCATGCTGCTGGCTGTTTTCATCTACACCCCTCACAAGCTCGGGAAGATAATGTACTGGTTCCAGACGGAGGACAACATGTACGAGGTCTCCTTCTGCATCATGTGGGGGATAGTAATAAGCTTAGGATGGCTGCTCTCGGGAGGAAACTTCTTGTTCGGAATACTGCCAGTGCTGTTCATGTCCGTTGGGGACGCTGTTACCGGGATTGTGAGGAACCTACTGTACAGGAAGAGGACAAAGTCTTGGTGGGGAAACCTGGCCATGGCGCTGTTCTCCATATTCCTCGGGACGATACTGGGTTTTGCAGGCATTTTTGCAGGAGCTGCAGCGTCAGTAGTGGAGCATTTCGAGTTTCACCCGATTGATGATAATGTGACCGTCCCACTGATCTCCTTCGCAATCCTGATCCTTGCCAAGCTCTACGCGCCTTGGCTGCTAACACTCTAGCTATCTCAAGGCTATAGCTGGATGGAACCGCGGAGATAGAAGAGGACAAAGCATTAAGCCCAAGGCTTTTCTGGGCCGTTTGACAGCTATCAGGCGACAGAGGTGTCCGATGATGAATGACCGGGAGAGGTTTCTGGCATGTGTCAGGTTCCGAGAGGTCGACAGATACCCGTATTGGGAGGTTGGGATCTGGGGGCAAACCTACGAGAGGTGGTTCCACGAAGGCCTACTTGAGTGCGAACTAAGAGGCGACTGGTTCAGAGGCGAACCGAGATTCGCTGGGCTCGATAGAAGAGATTTCATCCCCTTGGACCTAGGACCAGTCCCCGGCCTCGAAAGGACGATTGAAGAGAACGAACGGTATGTCATCGAGAGGGATAGGTGGGGCCGCATCAGAAGAGCGTTGAAGGAGGGAACCGCCCGAGGAACAAGGCCCTCAATGGACACCTACCTTGACTTCTTCGTGAAGAACCGAGAAGATTTCCTCGAAATGAAGAAGCTCTTCGATCCTTTTGACTCAGCTCGATACCCCAGAGACTGGGAAGAGCTAAAGGAGAAATGGAAGCATCGGGACTATCCGCTTTACTTGACGGAGAACTGTGGTTTCGGTGGGCTTTATTGGAACCTGCGAGAGATGATGGGGACGACGAGGCTGTCCACGGCCTTCTACAGAACGCCTGATTTGATACATGAGATGCTGGACTTTATGGTGGATTTCTTTGTCAAGGTTACTGAAGAGGCATTCGAAAGTGTTGAGGTTGATGCTTTCATCTTCAATGAAGATTTTGCCTACAAAAGGGGTCCCCTATTATCCCCAAGAACCTTCAGAGAGTTCCTCTTGCCCAGATACTTAGAGATCATGAAACATCTTCGTAGACATGGCGTGCAGGTTGTAGAGCTTGACAGCGACGGTAACACTGAACCACTTTTGCCTTTGATCGTTGAAGCCGGGTTCGACGCTCACTGGCCCCTTGAAGCAGCTGCTGAGATGAACCCTGTGAAGATCCGCAGGGAGTGCGGCGAAGAGCTGGCACTCTACGGCGGCATAGACAAGCGAGCGCTCGCCAGCGGCAAGCGGGTTATCGAGAAGGAGTTGCACAACAAAATCCTGCCGATGCTGGAGCTTGGCGGAGGCTATATTCCTACAGTAGATCACACGATCCCGCCGGATGTGCCCCTGTGGAATTTCGTTTACTATACTGAACTGAAACGCAAGATCGGCATGAAGACTTGCCGTGCCTAAGTCAGCAAATGCTCCCTTTTTGAGCGGTCTCGGCCAAAGGGCAAACAGATGATCAGATGTTTGGCCACTTCTTCGCATAACTGTAAACTGCGGTGACCACTCAGTATATTGGCAGAAAGGAGGTGGACAGAGAGAGATGTTCGGCATGAGAGCGATCGGCCAGAAGACATGGGGACATGTTAGGTCCATAGTCAAACAGAGCTACAGTAGGATTAGGCTTCATTGTCTGCATGTACGTCATTGGCTACAATATCTATCTCTTCATCACCTGAAAGGGAAACCTGAATGGACTATACAACGGTCAAGCAGTAAGGCCATGCTAGGTCGATTAGGCGCCTAAGGCTAATAAGCATGATCTCCGAATCGATGTTCATGAATCTCGAAGATCTAGCAGACCAAGACTGGGAACTCGTTGAGGTGGCCAAAGAGCTGGTCCGGAAGAGAAGGTCGAAGATATCAAGTGTCGCAGCGGTTCTGAGAACTGGGAGCGGCAGAGTCTTCTCTGGTGTGAACATAGAGATAGAAGCGTCCGCTCCATGTTCAATCTGCGCCGAGTACGCGGCAATAGGAACAATGGTTACGGAAGGCGAGAAGGAGATCGACACCATCTTGGCAGTCAACTATGGCGAAAACCAATGCTCTATCCTGCCGCCATGCGGGAAATGCAGGCAATTTATAAGCGAGTTTGGGAACCCGTACGTGATTGTTCAAGTGGAAGGCGAACTGAGAAAGGTGAAGTTGAGCGAGCTGTATCCTTTGCCCGTAGCTTCCGAATAGTCGTCCCCTTCTCATTAATGCTCACCGCAAATTTGAAATCGGTATTCCGCAGTAGTGGTATTGGTGGAAGCCTTTGGGCACTGAGTTTGCAGCGTCGCTTAGGAATAGATCTGAGCTTGAGATAACGGTGAAGGGAAGGCGAAGCAAGAAAGAGCATTCAACACCTGTCTGGTTTGTGCACGAAGGAAGCAAGGTATACCTCCTGCCAGTAAAGGGTTCAGAAACAGACTGGTACAAGAACATCCTCAAAAACCGAGACATGACGTTAGCTGCGGGCAGAAGCTCCGTCAGAGTTCATGCAAAGCCTATCACTGAGCCTAACCTCGTGCAGAAGGTCATAAAGCTCTTCGCCGCCAAATATGGCGGAATGGATGAAATCAACCGATGGTACTCGAAACTGGACGTTGCGGTTGAGATCATCCTATCTTAATGTCACTATTGGCGATTTCGCTCAGCAGCCAAGGCGAAAGCAAACCTTTTAAGTTTTGAGCCAGTTCTAGGGATTTCTAGGGGTCGTCGGCTAGCTTGGTCTAGGCTAGGAGACTTGGGCTCTCTTGACCCCGGTTCAAATCCGGGCGACCCCACCATTCTGATCAGGAATAATCCGACGTCCAAGAATAAGGAGTAATAAGGTTTCAGGCGACTTCTGAGGTAAAAATCGCGCTGAGAAGGCTTTAAATCCAACACTATATAAGTAGAACTTGTGAAGCATGATGACGCTCACGAAGCAAGACATTCTCGGAAGGGTTGAAGAGAACGGGAGCCAAATCAAGGAATACGGAATAAGGCGGATAGGTCTGTTTGGCTCTTACGTCAAGGATAAGCAGAGAAGAAGAAGCGACGTAGACATACTTGTTGAATTTGAAAGCGGAATGAAGACCTTCGACAACTACATGGGACTAAAATTCTTTCTCGAGGACCTGCTTGAATGCAAAGTGGATCTGGTCATCTCCGAGGCTCTAAAGCCCCAGATTAGACCCTACATAATGAGAGAGGTGGAGTATGCAAAGGGACTATAGAGTCTACCTTAGGGATATACTGGACGCCATCGTCAAGATAGAGAGATATGTGGCGAGCTCAAGTCATGAGGAGTTTAGGAAAAACGAGCTAGTAGTTGACGCGGTCGTAAGAAACCTAGAAATCATCGGAGAGGCAGTGAAGCGATTACCGAAAAGTATTACGACAGAACACAAAGATGTGGGCTGGCGAAGAATAGCTGGGCTGAGAGACATTCTGATCCACGAGTATTTCGGCGTCGACTTGGAAATCCTCTGGGACATTATCAAGAACAAGCTTCCCCAGCTGAAAGAAAAGGTCTCCCAAATTTTGCAGGAGTAGGCTGTTTTTTGTTTTCAAGCAATATGCGCCAGTAGGTGAAAGAACCGCAGGCAAGACTTAAATTGTGGAAGGTTCGCCCAAAGCTCCAGAATGTGCAGACTTGGGTCTCTCGGTTCTGGTTCAAATCCGGACGACTCTGCCAACCTTAGCGTTATTCGGTTGGGGTCTTTCTGCTGGTAGATGTTCTAGCTTGCGGTTGCGATAGGGCTCTGTTTTGAGTAACATATGCATTTTTCTTTTCAAGATTGAAAGGCTCCCATCAAGCCGCTTTCATGGAATAAAGCTTAGGAATGGCTTAGCAGACGTCCGCAGAAGTTTGCAGAAGTCCGCTGTGGGCTGGGCAAGTTCCATCTTTGATTGAAGGCGGAAGTTTCTGACTTTACCCAAGACACGGCGGTTTTAGAGCAGATCTACTATGGGGCCGAGCAGATGTTTCTCAACGAATCCTCTGTCTACCGATGAGCCGTCACGGGTGTTCAAACCGTTACAGCACGGAATAAGCCTAAGTGAGCCTGTGCCCTGACCTGTCTTCTGGAACTCGAAGGGATAAAGCCTGCAGACAGAGGGACGCAGATCGTAGATGCTGCACTCGTAACGGCTGTTCCTACGGTCGAACCTGAGAAAGACGCACGAGCCATCCTCTCTATGGCGTAGAACCATTCCTTTGTCTGCTGCCTGCCAAGTCTTTTCTCCTTGTGTCTGATTGAGAAGACTTGTGGGTCCGTAGCCTGCTTTCCTGAGCCGTCCTATGTCCTTTTCAGTGACCCTCGGTCCACCCAGCTTGCAGCAGAAGACGGCGCATCGTCTGCACTTGAAATGGATATTCGTCTCAAGTAAGACTATGTCAAGTAGTTCTCGCGTCGATGGGTTCCAAACAATCTTAGCTATCTCTTCGGTCATCATCAACACCAGACCTGTCAGGAAAGTGGTCTGTCTTTCGTCTGATCAGCCGACTACTGTTCTCGAATGCTTTCCGTTATAAATTAAGTGTTGCGAGGTAGGTTTCTTCGTCTACGGGTTGGACTTCGAAGCCCTTCTTGTAGCATATGTGAGTCATCCTCATGTTCTCGGCTTGGATCTCGCCGAAGATCCTCTTAAGTCCCATATCCTTGGCTATCTTGATGATGCACTCGAACATCTCCGTGCCTAAACCTCTGTTCTGCCACGGGTCTCCCACGACAACCGCAACTTCGCCGCTCTCACCGTCAGGCTGAACCACTAGCCTAACCGTGCCAATCATCTGCCGCTTGCCGTTTTCGACCAGCTCCGCAACTATGGTTATCTCCCGGTCATAGTCAATATTGCAGTATCTGGCCAGGGTCTCATGCGAAATCTCCTTGATCACCTGAAAGAACCTGAAACGCATCGTCTCCTCTGAGAAAGTCTGAAAAAGCTCGACAAGCGATGGCTCGTCCTCAGGCCTTATGGGGCGAAGAAGAACCTCGGAAGAGTCTCTCAGTCTGCAGCCTGCTACATACTTTGCAGGGTAAGGCTTTATAACAAGATGCTCGTAGCGTTGAGTTTTTGCAGATGCCTTCTCTGGGTCTATCACTGTGCGAGCATCTAGGGCTACTACTTCCTTGTCATTAGCCAGAACCGGGTCAACGTCGAACTCTACGATCTGAGGAAAGTCGACTATAAGCTGAGAAAATTTTGCGAGCGTCTCTTCCAGAAGCCGCAAGTTTGCTGGAGGCTTGCCTCTATAGCCTTCTGAGAGAATCTTGTAGACCTTAGTCTGCTCGATCATTCTCCTTGCCAGAGTCTGGTTGAGCGGCGGAAACCCGATGGAGACATCGCTGAAGAGTTCACCACCGACCCCTCCCATCCCAAAGGCTATCACCGAACCGAACTGCGGATCGCTTTTACACCGCACGGTCAACTCATACCCCCCAGAAATCATGGGCTGAACAGTCACACCGTCCACTTTTGCCGGGGGAAGACACTTTTCAGCCCGCCTCATCAGCTCCTCAAAGCATTTTCTAACCCCCTGGTCTGAACTGATATTTAGGATAACACTGCCCATGTCGGTCTTGTGCCGGGCTTCGGGCGAGAGAATCTTCAAGACGACAGGATAGCCAATCTTGGAGGCTAGGCGAACAGCCTGCTTAAGCGTCTTGGCAACGTAAGTCTTTGCCGTCGGGATCCCATAGGCTTCGAGAAACTCCTTTGACTCTGGCTCTGTGAGCGTCTCTCTTCGCTCCCTGACCGCCTTTCTGAGCATCTTCACCAAGCGCCCCCTGTTCGTTGAGAGGTCTATCCGCAGCTCTTCCGGCGTCTCATAGAGTAGTTGAAGGTTCCTTGCGTACTGGTACATGTGCACGAAAGCTGCTACCGCATGTTCCGGCGTGAGGAACGTTGCGATCCTGCTGCTACGAAGAAGGGCTCTTGCCTCTTGGACATTCTCCTCTCCAAGCCATGAGGTTAAGAGGGGCTTGTCGGTTTGTTTTGACACTTCAATCAGGGTTCTCGCCGTCTCAGTTGGATCAGCAACACCGATCGGAGTATAGACCACAAGGTAGCCATCTATGTTCGGGTCTTTGAAGCATATCTCAAGAACTCTTCTGAACCTTTCGATGGTAGCGTCCTCACATATGTCTATAGGATTCGACCTGCTCCAGTAGTAGGGCAACATCCCATCCAAGGCCTGCATCGTCTCTTCGCTTAACCTTGCGAGTCTACCTCCCTTGGCTACAAGCGCGTCCGTAGCCATGACCCCCGGTCCGCCGGCATTAGTGATTATGGCCAGGTTCGGCCCTTTGGGAGAGGGCTGCATAGCCAGAATCTCGGAGCAACTGAAAAGGTCAGCAATTTCCTCCACACGGACTATGCCTGCCCTTCCGAAGAAAGCGTTGTAGATAGCGTCTTCGCCTGTGACCGCGCCTGTATGAGATGCTGCGGCCTTTGTGCCTTCATGGGTTTTCCCGGCCTTCACGACAATGATCGGTTTCGTACCAGCGAACCTTCTGGCAGCACTCATAAACTTCTTTGGGTCCTTCACGGTTTCTATGAAAAGGACTATGCTTCTTGTTTCGGGATCGATTCCGAAGTAGTCTATCAAATCCGCGAAGTCCACATCGATCATGCCCCCCACGGAGACAAAATGGCTGAACCCCACATTGGCCTGAGCCGCCCAGTCCAGAACTGAAGCGCAAAGGGCTCCGCTTTGAGAGACAAAGGCAATGTGGCCAGGCCTAGCTGTCTTCTTCGCGAATGAGGCGTTCAACCCTACGCTTGGACGTATGACGCCGATGCAGTTGGGGCCGATGATCCTTAGGCCGTAGGTCCGTTTCAACCTCAGAAGCTCTTCTTCCAGGGCTTTGCCTTCGGAACCAGTCTCCCCGAAGCCTGAGGAAACAATTATGATTCCGGTTACGCCTGACTCGCCGCATTCCTCAACAACTTGCGGGACGATGTGCGCCGGCGTTGCCACGATTGCCAGATCCACTTGCCATGGGATCTTTCTGACGCTTGGATAGGCTGTTATCCCTTGAACGCTTGGGCTGAAGGGGTTAACTGGGTAGACGAAGCCTCTGAAGCCCACTCCGATAAGGTTGTTCAGCAAAGTGAAGCCGACCGATCCCTTCCGATTGCTTGCGCCGATGACCGCGATCCTTTTCGGGCTGAAAATCTTGTCTAAACCCTCGATCCCCGTAGCCAGCTCTCCTCCGTCCGTTGGCCAGAGAACTCTCCCGTGATTCTGATGCTCTGGTCTCGCATCAATTCCTTGACACTAATCTTCTGTCGATTCTTGTTAAAATGGTTTCGGTGAATGGTACAAAGCGTATAGGGTCCATTAGCTTTTCTGCCACCCGGAAGCTCTTGATGGGAATTAGAGCCCAAAATCGCGCGTTTCGACTTATAGATTTATAAGGCGTGAAGACCAAATATTCTGGCGTCGAAGGGTTGTCAAACTTGCCACTCGGTTCCACCAGGCATGATCGTGAGTTGACACATACGAGTGGGGTAAAAAAGCCTCTTCTTCTGAGCGCATGTGGTGTCAATTGTACTTGGTGCCCGTTCTATGTTAGGGCAGAAGACGAGTTCAAATGTCCCGGTTGCTGGGAAAGGGAAAGGTGCATCATCAGGGACTGCGTTAAGGAAAAGAGCACAAAAGGGTGCTCCGATTGCACTTCTTTTCCATGCTATGCATTCTTGCAGGGTCCCCAGTGTGTAATCGAACGGTGCGTATTCTAGAAACCGAAGCCCTAAAAAAGAGGGCTCAGCCATAAGACAGAGGAAGCAGTGTTAGCTATCCTTGTCCACGCTAGCGTGTTAGCCTATCGATTAGTCTAACTTCCCAATCATAGAGCTGCACGTCTAGCGCCATGCTCCCCCAAGAGTGGGTTGCACAGCTTAAGCACGGGTCGAACGCACGGATCACCGCCTCAACCCTGTTAAGTAAGCCTTCGCCGAGTCGTTTCCCGTCAACATATTTCTTGGCGACCTGAGTGACTGCCCTGTTGTAGGCAATGTTGTTGTTCACAGTTGCTATGATCATGTTGACCCAGGTTATCATGCCTTCCCTGTCGATTTTATAATGATGGATCAGAGTCCCTCTAGGAGCTTCCGCTACTCCGACGCCTTCGCTTCTGTTAGGGGATGCCTTCGCTTGGACATGGTCTGAGTAAGCCTCAGGGTCTTGGAGGATCTCTTTGGTACGTTCGAGGCAGAAGAGTAACTCCACCAAACGTGCGTAATGGGAAAGGAAGGTGCTTTGGACGATCCCGTTCCTGCCGAGTTTCTTGAACCCTCTGAGCTCGTCATCCGCGAGAGGTGTGCCGCAATGCGAAACTATATTGAGTCTGGCCAGAGGGCCTACCCTATAGGCTCCCTTAGGATATCCGAGGGGCTTGTAGTATGGGAATTTCGCGTAGCTCCATGGTTCGACGGCTTCGCCTATGAATTCGTAGTACCTTCTGGGATCGAGATGGTCCGCAACGATCCTACCCTTTGGATCGACTATCCTTATCTCTCCGTCATAATGCTCTAGGCCGCCGTCCGGAGTGACCAAGCCCATGTAGTAAGTGGGGAAGTTTCCGAAGTTCTCTATCTCTTCCTCCAAGCCCGTCAGCCTGTCTTTGAAAATCGCAATAGTCTTAAGCGTGGTCTCCAAAGCTTCCGGCAAGTTGGAGAGCAGCTTCCCGGCCTTATCCTTTGATAGGGGCCACCTGACTCCGCCAGGTACGATCCAGTCGCTTGAATGGATTTTCCTGCCTGCCGAATATTCTATGATCTCTTGGCCGAATTTTCTCAGCCTGATGCCTTCTCTGGCAAGACCGGAGTGGGTTTCCATTAGACCGAAGATGTTCCTCTTGGCCGGGTCTGAATCCATCCCCAGAAGCAGATCAGGCGAAGAGAGGTGGAAAAAGTTCAAAGCGTGAGACTGAATGATTTGACCCATATTCATGAGGCGACGCAACAGAACGGCTGTCCTAGGTATGCTCACGGCCAGTATTTCATCACAAGCCTTCACTGATGCAAGTAGATGGCTAACTGGGCAGATGCCGCAGGACCTCGAAGTTATGCTCGGCATCTCGTAGAAGGGGCGTCCTTCACAGAACTTCTCGAACCCTCGGAAATCTATGACTTGGAATCGGGCTTCTTTGACAGATCCTCGCCTAGTTAAGTGAATAGTCACTTTCGCGTGCCCCTCTATGCGGGTGACGGGGTTTATCACTATCTTGTGGCTCTTGTCTGCAATGCCTTTCTTAACCATACTTGGATCTGCCCTCCATCTGGGGAGTTCTTCCGGATAGCAGTTCGGTTAGGACATAGTTTATGAGATCAGCCGAAGGTGGACACCCAGGGATGAAATAGTCCACTCTAACCATCTCGTGTAGTGCGTGCGCCTGATCCAATAGTCTTGGAACATCCGTCGGAATCTGGGGGTTGACATCCGCGGTTTCAACATATGCCTTTTGAACGACGGCTTTGGCGCTGTTGCTGAAGGCGTTTCTTAACGCTGTAACGTTTCCTGTGACTGCGCAGTCGCCGAGGGAGACCAAAATCTTCGTATGCGTCCTTGCCTTTTTGAGCAGATTCAACTGCTCCTCGTTTCCCACTGCCCCTTCGATGAGGGTTATGTCAACATTCTCGGGGAAGTCCTTGATGTCAACGAAGGGACTGTAGACAAGTTCAACCTTCTTGGCGAGGTCTATGAGACGTTCATCTTGGTCGAGGAAGGACATGTGACATCCTGAACAGCCGCTCAGCCAGATTGTTGCCAGCCTTGTCTTCTTTCCGGTTCCCATTATCGCCGCCTCCTTTCAACAACGAATTTTGGCAGATCCGGCTCCTTCGTCTCCGAGAGCGGTTTCGCCTCGATGTATATGGCGCCGACTGGGCAGACGGCAGCACATTTGGTGCACGAGGTGCAGGAATAGGAGAAACCCCAAGGCTCGTCGAGGTCGATGATGACCTGAGAGTCTTTCCCCCGCATCTTCAAGTCAAGCGTATGGACGCCTTCAACCTCGTCGCAGACCCTTATGCACCGCGTACAGAGTATACATCTGTTCCGGTCGAGCACCAAACGTTCGTGAGAAGAGTCGATCTCGAACCTAGTCCATTCACGCGCAATAAGGACATGATCCACACCGAACCTGTTCGCCAGATCCTGGAGCTCGCAGGCGCCGTTGGCTACACAGACTGAGCATATGTGGGTTCTCTCAGCAAGGAAGGTCTCCAAGAGCATCTTGCGGTACTCCGTCAGCTTCGAGGAGTCGGTTGTGACCTCCATACCGTTGGTCACGGGAGTCGTGCATGAAGGAAAGAGTCTCGGCGACCCTTTCACCTCCACTATGCAGAGGCGGCAGCCTCCAAGACTGGACAATCCCTCTAGATAGCAAAGCGCGGGAATGTTGACAGCGTTCCTTTTAGCAACTTCAAGGATTGTCTCTCCCTCTTGGGCGAGGACTTCCTTCCCGTCTATTTTGAGCTTGACAACCCCCCCGTTCATGTTTTGCTCGCCTCCTTCTTGTTTCTGAAGCATTTTCCCGCCGGACAGGTTTTGTCAACGATGTGCGCAGTGTACTCGTCCCTATAATAGCGTAAAGTTGTCAGCACAGGGTTGGGCGCTGTCTGGCCGAGACCGCAGAGGCTGGCATCTCTGATGAGATTGCTCATCCCTTCCAGAAAGTCCAGGTCTTCTATTCTGCCTTCTCCTCGGCTGATCCTTTCGAAGACTCCTCTGACCTTGAAGAGACCCGCCCTACAGGGGACGCATTTTCCACAGGACTCATCCACACAGAAATCTATGAAGAACTTCGCAGTGTCAACCATGCAGGACATATCGTCCATCACAACTATGCCTCCTGAGCCCATGATTGCTCCGGATTTTGTTAGGGATTCGTAGTCTATCGGAAGGTTCAACAGATCCTCTGGCAGACATCCTCCTGAAGGACCGCCCACTTGAACTGACTTCAACTTCCTTCCAGGCGGTACACCCCCGCCTATGTCGTAGACGACCTCCTTCAGTGTCGTGCCCATTGGAACCTCTATCAGCCCCGGGTTATTCACCTTACCCGTGAGTGAAAAACACTTGGTTCCGGCGCATCCGAGGGAGCCAGTCTTCGAGAACCACGCTCCTCCGTTCAATACTATGGGCGGGACATTTGCCAAGGTCTCAACGTTCTGTATGAGCGTCGGCTTCCCCCACAGGCCTGAGGTGGCAGGGTAGGGCGGACGTGGCCGCGGCATTGCCCTACGGCCTTCTATTGATGCGAGTATGGCTGTTTCTTCTCCTGCTACGAAGGCTCCCGCACCCAACCTCAACTCAACATCGAACCTAAGGGGCGATTCGAGGACGTTCTCTCCGAGGAGGCCGAACGCCCGCACCTGTTCTATAGCTTTTCTGAGGGTCTGGATGGCAAGCGGGTACTCAGCCCTTATGTATATGTAACCGGTTTCCGCCTTTAACGCATAAGCGGCTATGAGCATGCCTTCAATTATCGCGTGAGGATCGGCTTCGGCAAGTGCGCGGTTTGCAAAGACACCGGGGTCTCCTTCGTCAAGGTTAGCAACTATATACTTCGGGGCTCCGGGCGCTTTTGCGACGAAACTCCACTTGTGGCCCGTGGGGAACCCGGCGCCTCCACGGCCCCTCAGGCCGCTGGCAGACACCTCGTCTATCACCTCTTTAGGGCTCATCTTTGTCAGACATTTGACCAGCGCTGAGTAACCGCCGGCAGATATGTAATCCTCAATCCTGAAGGGGTCTATTCTTCCTGCGTTTCTGAGAACGAGTTTGAACTGTTTCTTAAAGAAACCCTCGCTGCTGTACATCAGATCCTTCACAGGGACGCCTTCAACCACATGGCCTTTCACTATCTCCCGGGCTTTCTCAGGCGTGACGTTCTCGTAGAGGTAGTCGCCAGGCTCAACGAACACAACTGGCCCTACATAACAGGTTCCTAAGCAACCTGTTCTGGAAACTTGACAATCCGCCTCGACACGGAACTCTCGGATAGAGTCTTGAAACGCCTTCAGGACCTTCAATGCGCCGAGAGGCAAGCAGCCCGTGGAACAGCAGACGTTTATTCTATGCTTACAGGATCTTCGTGCCTCTCTTTCCTTCTCAGCTATTTTGATTATGTCGCCGGGCTTCAACCCCAAATTCACCTGAGCAAGACTCTTACCATCTCTATTGCCGTCTCTTTGGCTGCTTTGGCGATGTGCTCGTCATCGACGATCACGTTTGGAGCCATGGCGCATGCGCCTATGCACCGTGTAACGTACAGTGAAAGCCTCCCGTCGGGGCTTGTTTCGCCGCGTTTGAGCTTGAACTCGTTCTCGATGGCGGATATGATCTCCTCGATACCTCTTACAAAGCATGCTGTGCCGAGACAGAAGGTGACCGTATGCGTTCCGGGCTTCTTGAGCCTGAAAAAATTGTAGAAGGTTGCCACTCCGTAGACGTGGCTGGCTGGAAGATTGAGAGACTTTGCTATGTACAAGAGAAGATTCTTGTCTAGGTATCCGTAGATTTCCTGAGCGTTGTGGAGTATTTCAAGAAGAGAGTCCCTCCGATGTTGGTGTTGCGTGATGGTTTTCTCGAGCAAAAGGAGACGGCTGTCGTCCTTCAAGAAAGCTTAGGTTCCTCCTACCCTCGAACGCATCATCAGCGGAAGTGGCTTAA
>Ga0315314_1002442_pt1 | contig 15335 bp, 18 predicted proteins | sample TDP9_MG_FD_203631 | JGI IMG/M metagenome (GOLD analysis project Ga0315314, IMG submission 203631) | Freshwater sediment microbial communities from Lake Towuti, South Sulawesi, Indonesia - TDP9 | ecosystem: Environmental > Aquatic > Freshwater > Lake > Sediment | place: Indonesia: South Sulawesi...
AATATAAAGTGGAGAGGTTCGCTGTGCCCACCATCCTATTAATTAACGATGACGGAATACAGTCAATCGGCCTTATCGCCTTAAAGAATCGGTTAAAAGAGCTTGGAGAAGTAATAATAGTCGCGCCTAAGAATGAGCAGAGTGGCATGGGAAAAGCCCTCACAGCCTCCTCAAGCATAAAAGTGACGAAGACAAGGCTTGACGACGGCTCTGAGGCTTATGCGGTAACTGGCACGCCTGCTGACGCCTATTTCATGGCTGTAAACAAAATATTGCGAAGGACGCCGGACCTGCTTGTGGCTGGAATAAACTTGGGCCCTAACCTGGGAATAGACGACTTGTTAAACTCTGGTACATTGGGCGCTGCGCTGGAAGCCGCTATTCATGGGGTGCCTTCTATAGCGGTTTCCTACTGCATACAGGAGATCAATGAACGAAAGGGAAAGGCGGAGGTTACTTTAGAGGAATTAGACCTAACTGCCACCCTTGCTCAGAAAGCCTCAAAATATGTGCTGGAGAAGGGAATGCCTCATGGCGTGGATATTATATCGATAAACGTGCCTGAAACGGCTGACCCGAAGAGGGTGAAGGTCACCAGCCTATCGTATAGGGGCTATGGCGACATTTACACAAAGCAAAGGGACGGATATAAAATCAGAAGTTGGAGCTTGACTATTTACCCCGACGACGAGCCCGGAACAGACGTTCACACTATTAAGGAAGAAAGGAGCATTTCCGTAACGCCCATTAAAATCAGTTTTCCTCATAACGAGGAAGAATTAGAAGACTTGGCAAAGGTTCTCATTGTTTAGCGGTGGAACTCGCATTCTTTTTGGTTTTATGAGTCGAATGGCTAATTTAATCGTTAAGTGTTAATGTGCTCGCATTCCGCGACTTTTCCTATTTCATATCCTTTCTTTGGGGATTCTGAAATGCGATTCTTTCCCAGCGCTTACGTATTCTCCGCCTGCTCCGCGGACAGTGGATGCAATTTTCGCGAAGTTTTCTGATCCAAGGTATCTGCGCGGCCTTATTACAATGTATTCCTCTTTTTCCTCGAATTCCAGCATCTCCTCTAAATCCTTTGGGAAAAGCACCCTAATATCCTCGATTGCCTCGGCTCTTCTAGGGGGTGCTACGGCAGCGGCGGCTGGAACGCCCTGTTCTCTCAATGCTTTCGATATGTCTGTGAGGTCTTTGGAGATCATGTTTAAAACGTTGAGAACCTGGTCAATCCGTTGTAAAAGCTCCTCCACACTCACCTTTTTTTCGCTCATGTGCTTCCTTCTCCACGCATAAATGTTTTATTAGTCCTTCATTTGTTTTATCCTTTACGAGGCATTTATAACTTCGAGGTTCAAATGTGTTGGAAGTTGACGGCAGTCAAAGGAGCGGCAGCGGCACCATTCTACGCCTATCTGTAGCCTTAGCAGGCGTTCTCAACGAGCCCTTACACATCTACAACATTCGTCAAAAGAGAGACCAGCCTGGCTTACGCCCCCAACACCTTGAGGCTGTGCTCACAGCCGCCAAGCTCTGCAACGCAGAAATCAATGGTGCCACCCTGGGTTCCCGCGAACTTTGGTTCAAACCCAAGGAGATTGCTGGAGGCGAAATAAGGGCTGAAATTGGCACTGCTGGCAGTGTTCCCATGTTGTTGATGACTATTTTGCCCCTTTGCACTTTTGCTAAACGCGCCGTTCGCATCCGAGTGGTTAAGGGAGGCACGGATGTTCGCAATTCGCCCACCACGAACTATCTAAAGTATGTGCTTCTTCCTATGCTTGAGCGCATGGGTTTGAAGGCATCCTTAACCGTTCACAAGTATGGTTATTATCCGAAAGGCATGGGCGAAGTCTCCCTAGAAGTTCAGCCATGTCAAAAACTGGGTCCATTACTCCTAAACGATTTTGGAACCGTGCAGGAAGTGGGCGGAGTCTCAGTGTGCACCTTCCTAGCTGATCGAAGAGTGGCAGAACGCCAAGCCCAAGCAGCCAAAGATTTTCTTAAGCCCAGCGGCTATGAGCCGAAGATTCAAGTGATTAATGACATGTCTAACCCCCTTCAGAAGGGAAGCTCCCTAGTTTTGTGGGCGAAAACCGACACAGGCGTCTTATTAGGAGGAGATGCCATAGGGGAACTTCGAAAGCCCAGCGAGGTTGTGGGCCGAGAGGCTGCCCAAAACTTGTTCGAGGAGCTTAAGGCTGAGGCTACGGCTGACGTTCACCTTGCCGACCTGCTGGTGCCCTATGTCGCCTTGGCTGAAGGCGGCTCGGTTTATCTGGCTCGTTCAATGACTGAGCATCTGGACACAAACATTTGGCTTGCCCAAGAAATTTTGGGCGTAAAGTTCCACGTTACGCGGGTTGGAAACCTCTATCGCATAGAGAAAAAATAGAGGTAACGGAGGGTCTATGTTGGCTAAAGCTAGGGTCCGTGGCGTCTATTCAACCGCTTTAACAAAGATTCTCCTCGATAATGGCTTTGACATCGTTCAACCCTCCATCACCATACAGGAAAGGTTTGGATTAAAAGAACTGGAAGAGCCGCCCGACTTCGACATTTATGACAAGCCTAACCGACAGGGCGTCCACGCATTGGGAAGAACTGAGCCCTTTGAGGCTTTCATCTCGATTTTAAGGTCTCTCCTATACGATGTCATCATCAGAAAGTGGAAGGTTGCCCCCGAAGGAATCTACAAAGGATTAGTCAAAAACGTTGACCCCGTAACCAACTCGGTTTTAGTTGATATTGGACCTGCATTAGGTAAGGTTGCTGGCAAAGAGCTCTTGGACTCTAGTCAAAAGGAAGTCATGGTGCAAGTTGAAGGCAGAAAAGCTGGAACCGAAGAGCCTCTCCTAACCACAAAAATAAGAATCCCTGGAAAATATGCCGTTTTAATTCCTGGCGGTCAAATCAAGATTAGCCGAAAAATTATGGACTGGCAAACTCGTTCAAGGCTCCAAAAGCTTGGAGAGGAACTCGCTCCACAAAACTGGGGCATACTTTGGCGTACGGCATCTGCAAATCAGCCGCCTGAAACGCTAAGAAACGAAGTGTTAAGCCTCGTGAAACAAGGGGAGGCTATCCTAGAAAAGGCTAGGCACGCGGAGGCTCCGGCTGGGCTTTGGGAAGAAATGAGATTTGCAGACGTGGAGTTTTCTGCCTTATCTAAGAAAAAGCTGGACGAAACTCGAAGAACAGTTGTTCCAACTTTGGATGGGCATCACCTCTATAAGGCGTGTAGAGGAAAAGTTTCGCTAGCGCTCGATATGGCTGAGAGGCTGCTTGAAAAAGGCTGTCCTTACGGGGATGTGGAGGAACTTTTTAAACAAACCGTGGAACCAGAGTATCCCACCGAAGGCTCCTTAATAGACATACAACACGTCAAGTTGGACGGAAAAATTTTTCACCTAGGCAAAGCTCAAATCGAAGCCTTCAACAGCGGCGAGTCACTAATTCGGTTTCGTCGCGTCTTCGAAGCAGAGGGAAAATACGACGGACTTGGAACGCATAAAGAGTCTGGTGACTACGCTATTACAGAGGCTAAATTGGGTGAATGGCACTTCAAGACCCAGTATTTCTCAAAGGATGGACAAGATAAAGGAACGTACATTAACCTAAACACGCCCATAGAATTGTATCCCCGCGGAATACGGTATATAGACCTTGAAGTGGACATCTGCATTTGGCCGGACGGCAAAGTCAAAGTTTTAGATGAGGAAAAACTTGAGGAGGCTTTGGCTCAGGGGCTAGTTACCAAAAAACTAACTGAAATTGTTAGAGAAAAAATGCAAAGAATAATGGAAGGTTTTCACGTTAAGCAGGGCAGTGAAAGCTAGACTTTTGAGGGACAACAACTAAAAATCACGCCGTTAGTAAATTTCTTGGTGCACGGATTGGGAAAGTGCCAAATCTGCGGTGCGCATTCGCCCACCATCTCTGGCAAACTTGGAGTTTGTCTAAAGTGCATTCGAGAGAAGCATGAAGAGGCGCTCGAAATAACCGACAGGGTTCACGCTGAAAGCCGAGAAAACTTTGGCTTACCCCCAAAACCACCTAGTGATCCCCAAGGCGTTTCTTGCGGCATGTGCGCCAACGAATGCAAAATCGGTCCTGGCGGAAAGGGTTTTTGCGGTTTAGTCCTCAATGTTGGCGGTCGGTTGACCCGAATGGGTGGAACCTCCGAGAAGGGGATTCTCCAATGGTATTATGACCCGTTGCCAACAAACTGCGTGGCGTGGTGGTTTTGCCCTGGATGCACAGGCGCAGGCTATCCAAAATACGCCTATAGCCGTGGAGCTGAAACTGGATACGCGAATCTAGCCGTTTTTTATGGAAGCTGTAGTTTCGATTGCCTTTTCTGTCAGAATTGGCACTACCGAAACCTAGCCGCTGAACTTCGTCCAGTTATGAGCGCGGAGAGCCTGGCAGCCAAGGCTGACGCCCACGTTTCCTGCATATGCTATTTTGGCGGAGACCCTTCTGTGCAGATGCCCCACGCCATAAAAACAAGTGAAATAGCATTAGAGACGGCTGAAAAAGAAGGGCGCATGCTCAGAATTTGTTGGGAAACTAATGGGCGATGGAAAAAGGAATTCGGATTAAGGGCGGCTCAACTTTCCTTTGCTAGCGGAGGCATAGTTAAATTCGACTTGAAAACCTGGGACGAAAACCTGAGTATGGCTCTATGCGGAGTTTCTAATAGGCCTACCCTTGAAAGCTTCAAGATGATTGGCGAAAAATTCTTTAAGGAACGCCCAGACCTACCGATTTTGACTGCTAGCACCCTCTTGGTTCCGGGTTACGTAGACGTAGAAGAGGTTCACAACCTAGCGAGGTTCATTGCAGAAATAGACTCTCGCATACCCTATACTCTGTTGGCTTTCTATCCATGCTATGTTATGGATGATTTGCCCACAACCAGCCGAGACCTAGCCTACGAATGCTATGATGATGCCAAAAAAGAACTTGAAAACGTAAGAATAGGGAATATACACTTACTTTCCTCCTATTTTTGAAAGATCAAGGAGTGCAAAGAACATCCATACACAGAGGATTTTTGATAAAAACCATAATGGATTATGCGGATCGTTTGTGGTTTGTCCACTGAGGTAAAGATGCATTTGCGCGAAGAAGCCTGTATGATTGAGCATGAGCATAACCGCAATAAAACTGGAGAAGCACAAAAGGAAGAGAAAAATTTTATTTTTGTCGTTAGTTAGGAAGTGGAATCGTAGGTTGAGGAAGCGTAGTAAGAGGATTCCACCGAGGACGAGAGGTAGAGCGAGTATGATTCCACCGAACGGCGGAGGGGCGGGACCCTCGAAACGTGGAGCGAGTACGAGGGCGTTGCAAAAGAAAATTGCATAGACAAACTCGTAGACTGCGTTAGACAGGAAAAGTAATGAGGAAGAAATTGAGAAGTTTTTGACTGGTTTTTGAGGTTTGATGATGAGAAATGTAATCAGGTAGAAGATGGTAATATTCAGGAGGGAAATTGTATGGATCTTCAAGGCGAATGGGAGTAGAAATGTGTAGCTGTAAAAACCATTTTTTAACAGATTGTTTATTCCATTGACAGACCATACTACAGCTGGAAAAAGCAATATCACATTGACTATTGTACTTAGTTTCATCGAATGCTACCTCCCGCAGGGCTACTATATCCAGTTATGTCTTCCATGTCGGTGATGTATTCGAAGCCGTCTTCTATAAGTTCTCTGATCTCTTCCAGTGTCTTAGCGGTTCTGCATGCGAAGTCGTCGTCATCCTCAAAGTTTATTTCACAATAAATTTCACCTTTATCGTGCGCGATCTTAAAGTTTTTAATTCTAGACGCCCCCCATTCTAGAGAGGGGCTATCTTGGCTAAGATCGTGATAATCGGTGCGGGAAGCCATGTCTTCTCTAGAAATCTGATCTCAGACTTCCTCTCATACCCCGAGTTGAGAGAGAGCACAATCACCCTGATGGATATCGATAAAGAACGTTTGAATCTCATCACGGCATTTGCAAGAAAACTGGTGAGCCAACACGGCTTCAAAACCAAGATAGAGTCGACCATGGACCGCCGCGCCGCCTTAAAGGGCGCCGACTACGTTATCGTGTCCATCAGAGTCGGCGGGTTCGAGGCGAATAGCCTAGACCTCGAGATCCCGGCGAAGTATGGAATCAGGCAGGGCGTCGGCGACACGATTGGGCCCGGCGGGGTCTTCTATGGTCTGCGCCACATACCTGTGCTGTTGGATATATGCCACGATATGGAGGACCTCTGCCCAGATGCCTGGCTTATAAACTATACGAACCCGATGGCAATGATATGCTGGGCTATGAACGATTACACACGGATAAAGAACGTGGGCCTCTGCCACAGCGTCCAAGGAACAGCCGCAGAACTTGCAAGGTACCTCGGCGCGCCCCTGGATGAAATCTCCTACTGGGTCGCGGGGATAAACCACATGGCCTGGTTTCTAGAGCTCAAATGGCGCGGGAGGGACGCCTACCCACTTCTTAAGGAGAAGTTCAAAGACCCGGAGGTCTACTCGAGGCCGAATGCGCACTGGGCCGGGGCGGACATCGTCCGGGTTGAGATTTTCAAGGCTTTCGGATACTTCAACACCGAGTCCAGCCAGCACATGTCGGAGTACGTTCCCTACTTTAGGAAGAGGCATGAACTCTTCGAGAAGTTCAAACTCGTTTACCGCCTCGAATGGACCGAAGATATGAAGAGGCAACGGATAGAAGGAGATGAGAGTATGAGGCAGATAATAAGCAGCGACCTAGAGATCCCTATCTTCCGCAGCCAGGAGTACTGCTCGTACATAATTCACTCCATAGAGACCGGCATACCCCGCCGGGTTAACGCCAACGTCAAGAATAACTGGCTCATAACCAACTTGCCATGGGGATGCTGCGTAGAGGTCCCGTGCCTAGTCGACAAGAACGGCATCCACCCGTGCCACATCGGAGACCTACCGCCTCAATGCGCATCCCTAAACCGGACGAACATAAACGTTCAGGAGCTCGGAGTCTTGGCGGCCGTTGAGAGGGATAAAACACTGGCCTTTCAGGCGGTCCTCCTAGACCCATTAACGAGCGCGATGCTGACCATAGACGAGACCCGTAGGGTGGTCGATGAGATGTTTGAGGCTGAGGCGGAGTACCTAGAGGGCTTCAAGTAATCCCAATCTCTTCCCACCAATTGTATAAGTTTATATAATAGCTTGCCTTACTCCTTTTATGGTGACGTGAAAATGAGCACGGTTCTTCATGAGCCTAAGTTGGATACGATTCTCATGGTTGAGAAGGCTATAAAGGATGCTGTGGAGTATCCGAGCCGAATGGAGTTGTGGAGATCCTTACCTAGGAAAATTCAGTACCAGACTTTCAAGAGGATTCTGGAGTATTTAGAGGCTTCAAACAAGATTGTTTTCAACGAGGGCAGAATAGTGTGGGTTGCAGCGGATAATCCGAAGCTGAAGAAGCTTCTAGAAGAGTCTGTGAAAATCCGCTAAAATATCAGCTTTTTCTGTAACCGAACCTTCTATCATAGGATTTATGGTCTGGAAAAACTTCTAGAACTATCACTTTGAATCCTTCTTGATCTGCAAGGATGGTGTAGCAACATCTTCTCTTCCTGTTAAGCTTCAACCTGTAAAGGTTGTTTACACCAAATTCCCTAACGTAGTATTTTGGAATTTGACTTTTCCTTACTATTTCTCCTGCAAACATGTTCTCTTTTAACGCCTCTAATCCCCTATCTATGGCCCTTTTAAAATCGTCTTTTTCACTGAGGCTGGAATATGTTTCACTAGCTTTTCTTTCGAGAAAAACAGCAACAGGAGCCTTACGTTTGTCCAATTAGCCCCACTCAAACTATGGTTTCTGTCTATGGATAAAAGCTTTGCAACCAAGGAAAGTGCTGTCAAGGCAGTGAGCACGGCGTCATCTTCTGCCTCTTCAGGAGAGGACATTACAAAGCTATAGATGCCCCTCTGCGATGGAAAAGTTTGCTTGAGCTTGCTGGGTGTTAGAAAGGGTATCCTGAGGATCCCGACGAATTCATAAAAGAACTTAGGAAGATTTGGTCTACATGGAAGCTATAAGAGCGGCGTGCTTCGACACGACATTCTAATAGACTCCTAAAGCCGAATGTATGCAATAGAGGCTTGGGAGCGCCATTATGCTTTCTTTTCTTTGAAGGGTTCGATTCTTATTTTAAATTCGGTAACTTCGTCGAATTCTTTTTTAATTGTTTGTTCGATTTTGGTTATTATTTTGTCTGCTTCGTAAATCGACGTGTCGCCGTCTAGTTCCACGTGCATGTCTCCAACTACGTATGGTCCAAGTTTTCTAAGTCTAATGCCGTAAACTCCCTTAACTTGGGGCGTGTTCATGGCGATTTTTTCAATTGCTGAAACAATTTCTGGGCATGTGCAGGCGTCCATTAACACAAGGGAGGCTTCCCTTATGACGATGTAGGAGACTGTGAAAATGAAGACTGCAATTATTACGCCAGCTATGGCGTCGGTTTGCAATATTCCAAAATAACGGGATAGAGCAATGCCTGCGAAGGCGATTATTGAGGTGAGTACGTCTTTAATGGAGCTGAATGCGTCTGTCTTCAAAGCTAGAGAGTCAAGTTTCCTAGCGGCTTCAATCTTATACAATGAAAGGTATAAGGCTACCATTGTGGCTAAGAACGCGGTGACCAAGGCCGAATCGGCGAAGATTAATTCCCTAGGTGAAACAAAAGTAAGATAAGATTCGTAGAGAATTAGGAATCCGAAGGCGGACATGATAAGGGCTGCAACGATTGAGGAGAACGTTTCCGCTCTGTAGTAGCCGAAGTGAAATTTGCCGTCTGGCGCCCTTCTAGTAAACCTTAATCCAAGCCACACTACAAAAGAAACTGTTGCGTCTGCAAAAGAATGGATGCCGTCAGCGACGAGAGCGACGCTTCCAGAAATAAGTCCCACCAAAACCTCGAGGACGCCCATGCTTACGAGCACACCGAAAGACCTAGCCGCAATCGTTCCGCCTTGTGAAAGCTCAACGCGTTTCAAGACACATCGCCGACCAGATTGACTAAATTCTGCGACCCAAAGTAAATAGCCGTAATTTAATCTTATTTTTGTGATAGAGGTTCAAATGGTAGTTTTCTGCTCATCACGTAAGCGCCTTCGCCGTCCGCATAGTAGCCCCCTATTGTTCGCAGAATTTTGAAGCCCATTTTTTTGTACAGGTTCACTGCTGGCGTGTTGCTCATTCGAACTTCTAGGAAGCACTCCTTCGCCTTAGAACGTAGCATGGCGCGCATGGCTTCTTGCACTAGGGCGTGTCCGATGCCTTGACGGCGATACTCTGGCAAGACCGCTATGGAAATAATGTGGCCCTTTTTTGCGATTCCTAACCGCTGAAAACTAGATAATCCCATTTCAATTCGGCACATTATGTAACCTATGACTTGCCCGTTTTCCTCTGCCACAATGAAGGTTTGTGGGAAGCGTTCGTATAGGTCTATGAAGAAGAAGTTGGTGTAATTTTCTGGGAGGCACCTACGGTTTATGTTGGTTACTTGCTCTAAATCCGCAAGCTTGAAGGGTCTTAACGTAAACGTTATTTGCAAGGTTAGCCTCCACCAGAAGGTTAGTCCACTTATGCAAGTTAAATACTTTAAGTTTACTATTTTCAGTTCTGTTAACTCTTTGTGGGATTCAAACCCTTGTTAACTTTCGTGGGATGACTTAGGTTTTTATGGGTGGTTATTGTTCAAAATGAGTGCTAGAAAGAGCTATGAATTTTATTAGAATTCACCCAATAATTCTTTTTTAGGTTTTTGTTTCTCATCGAAACTCAACCTATATACCTTGTTATCAGTTGAAACCATCAAAGTAATTGATGGTATTGACAACAAGATTAGTTGCGGATTAGTTGCTGCATTTATGATGATAATCCCGTCTGCTTTCTCTTCAAGTCTATTGGTACCTGATATGTGAAGAAAAAATACCCACATATAATCTGGTATTTCTCCTCGTTCCATAAGTCCGTAATTTATCAATTGCTCCAAAGGGTTTCCTTTGAAGAAGTGGGAAAAAACATTTTTCAATACCGTAAAAGGAAGTAACATTGGTCTCATTTGGTATGTGGCACGAGGTATATTCAATCGCATTAATTCAGCAATCGTTCCTAATGCAATGTTGTTTGCTGTCTCGAAACGAACTAGAACAGGTGGGGGAACGGTCATTACCGCTTCTCTTATTGTGTCTCCTTCCATTGCTGTTTTCCATGCATTAAGCAAATCCTGTCTTGTAATTGTTAAATATGGGAACATTGATTCGTCGTGTAAAACGAAGCCATCAATACTGCCTGAATCATCCATCGTATGTCCAATTAGAACTATTGCGTGATAGCTAGGAGGAGCATTATCCCACCATCTTAACTTGCTTACATCTACTCTCAAGATTACAGGCAAGCCAGATTCGACATACGCATAGATTGTGTCTGCCAGTTCTTTATCACTCAATGGCGTTATTTCCGAATTGAAATAGAATGCTCCACAACGATTTAGTTGAAGCAAACGTGAAATACTCTTTAAGGATAAACCATATCCGTCAGATGAAGGAACACCTGTCGCCATGTTTTGAAGGGATGGCATATCCTTTGAAACGACATTTCCTCCGCTTAAACTCTCGATTATTTTCAAGCAAATCCAAATTGAGGCTTGAGCGCAAACATTTAACATACCTTCAGGCATTATATACGGAACACATTCTACCTCTTTTCCATACTCTATATAACGATCAAGGCATTTAATGAAACACTTCCGGTCATTTAACAGGGCTTTTGGTGGTTTTATATAGCATTCAGACAATTCAGAACTTACTTGTGTCGTTGGCACAACTCTTACGTTTACGAATCCCATATCTTCGTTATTCTCATCTGTTAGTTCTACTCTAATCGCATAAGGTGTGCAGTATGGACTATTGCAGTAATGGTACTCATATTCTTTGAACCAATTTCGGTCGCACGCTCCAGGAACTTCTTCTGATATTTTTAGTGTACCAGAATACACCTTGTCGTTGATTGATTTTAGTCTGCGATATTCATACAAAAGTGACGCACTCCACAAAAAAGGAGAGATTAGATGTCTAGCTTAGGAGAAACTGCTGTTACCTCATTCTTTTTACGAGTTTCTAGGTCTTTTATTGCCCATTCAGTCATTTTAGCAATAACTAACTCAAATTTGGCGTCTCTGGGAATCTTTTTTAATTCCTCTGCCAAACTCTCATCCATTCCTCGGTATCTGCCTACTGTGGCTACGAGAGATACGCCCCTCTTACTCAAATCAACACAGCCCCACTCTAAACCTTCTTTTCATCTATTTAAGGCTTTATGAACTGTTTTGACGATCAATGGCTTCTTCCTTATTTTTTCTTACTTCATTTCTGATGGCTTTTTCTAGCAAAGACGCCAGTGTGGTGCCACGTTTTATCGCCTCAATTTTCGCTTCTTTCCATAGGTTAGGGTCGACTCGCAAAGATGTAACGACTCGATTTTTTCTCTTTGACATTTTTACCTCCGAATAATCAGATAAACCTTGTAGTATTTAAATATTATGTAACTTTGTATTAATAAAATTTAAATATTACAGTATTTTATAATACTACAATACTACGGGGTGGCAGAAAGATGGTTGAAAGAAACCCCCCGTGAAATGAGAAGCTCAGAGATTACCAAAAAACGAGATAACCAGATCAAGAGAGTTAAGGTTTATATGCACAACGCAAGATGATACTTGCAAATTTTATCCTCGTTGGGCAATCTATCCCACGAAAGTTAACAAGGGTTTGAATCCCACAAAGAGTTAACAGAACCCTATTTTCTACGATTCTTCTATGGCTTTGACGACGGGTAATGTGGCGTTTCCATGGGGCATAACCCAAACTTTCGCGTTCTTTTCCGCTATGTCGAAGGCGTCTCGCAATGCGTCGTTAACTGCCCTAGCCGTTCTTAGGTTAAGGGTGTTCACCGCGTAGTAGTCAGGCATAACCGAAATAAGGATTATGTTGGCCTTCTGTAGGGCTCTCTTCAAATAGTAGGCTTTGTGCCCGCCGAGAATGAAACGCTTCTTCAACTCCTTTTCCATGTCCTTCAACTCCTTAAATTTAGTCATCCACTCATGGAAAACCTCGTGGCCGTGTCCTTCAGGGCACTCTGCCACCAGAACGATGACCCCTCCCTTTTTCACCACGTTTAAGCCGCTGTCAATCGCCATATACGCATGGTAGAAATCAATGTCGCTCGGGTGTCCCCCGGAACTCGCAACTAAAATTTCAGCCCTCCGCTCAACAGGCACCTTATACATTTCGTCTACGAGCTTTACGCCCTCATAGAAAGCTTGCTCAAGGTCTCCTGCGAAGGCTTTGACCACCTCACGCTTAGCGTTTGTGACAACGTTAAGGATAAAATCGACCTTGGCTAGTTTTGCTGCTTCAATCATGTCTTCATGCACGGGGTTACCTTCAAGTACGCCAGTTCTGGATTTAGGATGCAAAAGCATAGCGTGGTTCTTTTGGATGGTTCTGACACTTGACACTCCAGGTAAAACGCTTTTTCTGCCTCCTCCATATCCAGCGTAATAGTGCAAATCTATGTCTCCAGTGAGAACTTTCACGTTGGCTTCGGCGAAAATTTTGTTCACGTAAACCTTGGTTCCAAAGGATGTCTTGCCGAGATAAACCTGATCTTCAGATTCGGGGTTATGGTTTATTGCTTTAACTCTTTTAAGGGCTTCCTCGCCTACGAGCGTTTTCATTTCTGTCTGTTCTACTGCGCGGTGGGTGCCGCGTCCAAAGATGACTGTTACATCTGCGTCTTTTACTCCCGCTGAGTTCAATTCATTTAAAATGGGCGGAAGCATTAGGTAAGTCGGGGTTGCGCGGGTTGCGTCGTCAACGACTATGGCAACTTTGTCGCCTGACTTTGCGATTTCGCTCAGCCGTCTAGTTCCAATGGGCTCCTTTAAGGCTCTTTCAATTTCAGCCTTAGGATCAGCTGATCCTGGCATTTCTTTTGGCTCTATTGTGCCCAAAAAGTTTCTGGTTGGAATTCTCGCGCAAACCTCGGTCTTTCCGTAAGGAAGCCAAATTTCAACCATGAAAGCCCCTCTTTAAATGTTTTAAGGTCTTGTTTGGTTAAAGGCGTTTCTGCATATGAACCTTGCTAATATAGGCGATACCTCGAAATAGGTCTAATTAAGAATTAGTTAAAAGTTGTTTAAGCTAGTTCGAGGAGGCTTAAAGCTGGCATGATTCTTCAAAGGGTTAGGAATGCGATTAAGAGGGGGCTGATTTTCTCTAGGCATGCAAAGTTTGAGATGGCAACTGAGGGAATTTTTATCAACGATGTTAAGGAAGCTCTAAAAAAGGTTGAGTTAGTTGAGGACTACCCGGAGGACCCAAGGGGTCACAGTTGCTTGCTGCTAGGACTCACGAAAACGAAGCGTCCGATTCATATGGTCTGCTCCCCCAGGGCCGAAGGCCTGATAATCATAACCGTTTATGAACCAAGTTTATATGAATGGGAAACTAACTATAAGACAAGGAGGAGAAGAAAATGAAATGTGCCTACTGCGGCGGAGAATGCAAGGAAGGGAAAGCAGACTACAACTCCCCTATTGGCATTATAGTGAAGGATATTCCTGCCCTTGTTTGCGAAAAGTGCGGGGAGGCATACTTCAGAGAAAAGGAAGCCAAGATATTGGAAGAGATCGAACAGATCGCCAAAACAAAGTTGGAAGCCCTAAAGGTCACGGTAAGAACGTAGGACATATCCTTTCAATGGCAACGATTCTATGTATTCTTAAGGGAAAGGCTTGAACTGGTAATGGCTATGACTAAAATTGGATTTGTCGGCGCGGGAAGGGTCGGCTCCACGGCTGCTTATGCTGCGTTGCACACTGTTGATTGTGATGAAATCGCCATTGTCGATGTAATTGAGGATCTAGCCATAGGAGAAGCCATGGACCTCGAAACCTCCGCCATAGTCTTAGGCAAGGATGTTCTAGTGCGTGGGGGAAGCGACTACTCACTCCTAAAGGACTCTGATGTGATAGTTGTTTCCGCAGGTCTAGCAAGGAAACCTGGAATGACAAGGCTTGACTTAACAAGAGCGAACGTGAGCATCATAACCGAGGTAATGAAGCGGATGATGCAGGTTGCTCGAAAGGCTATTGTGGTTATGGTTACGAATCCCGTGGACATAACAACATATGCCGCCTACAAGGCGTCTGGAAAACCTCGGAAGGAGGTTCTTGGAATGGGCTCCCTACATGACACAGTCCGCCTAGTGAGCGAAATTAAGAGAATGGGTGGAAGAAACGTAAGGGCGATGATGATGGGTGAGCATGGAGACACCATGTTCCCCTTGAAAAGTCAAGCAAAGTTTGAGGGAATCCGCGAAATAAACTGGACTAAAATCATTGGAAGCGTGAGGGAGAGGGGCATGGAAATAATAAGGCGGAAGGGCGCAACCACCTATACGCCAGCCGCCTGCGCCGCGAGAATGGTGAAGGCAATCGTCAACGATGAGCGGACGGAAATGCCTGTTAGCGCAGTTTTAGAGGGCGAATACGGTTTGAGAGACATAGCCCTAGGCGTGCCAGCCATAATCGGCAAGGAAGGATTAGTCAAGATTGTTGAATACGCCTTAACAGACGAGGAAAGAGCAAGGCTTAAGGAATCAGCTAGCATTCTGAAAAAATCAGTCTTAGAAATTGGCTATTATAGAAAGGGAAGGAAGATGGCTGTTTAGTGAACTGGTGTTTTGAGCAGTCTTCGTTTGTAGATGGCTATGATAACTGTAAGCGCAACGAATACAGGTATTATTGATGTCCATGTGGGAAACTCTGGCACTATCCATGTTCCCTTCACCACGATTTCTTGGATGCTGTGATTGTATGGAACGTAAATGAAGGTGTGGGTTGAGTTTTCCCATATATTGCATGAGGAGGTTACATCTGTTTCGTTCAGATAGACAGCCCAATACTCTAATCCTTCAGGGCAATCGAGCAAATCCTTGGGGATTGTAAATCGACAGAAGCCCCTTGTGCCCTCAGGACCAAATACATCAAGGACAATTACTCCCCCTGCTTCTTCAGGGATAATGATTGGATAAATCCCAAAGCTTCTAATCGTAGAATTAGAAATGGTAGTGACATGAAAGGTTTTTTCCAGCTTACCAATAAAATCAATGCTGGAAATGGGGAAATCATGGAACATTCCCATTAAAGGATAATTGTCAATTATGTGCGGAGTGTCTCCTATTCCGTCG
>Ga0315314_1002443_pt1 | contig 15327 bp, 14 predicted proteins | sample TDP9_MG_FD_203631 | JGI IMG/M metagenome (GOLD analysis project Ga0315314, IMG submission 203631) | Freshwater sediment microbial communities from Lake Towuti, South Sulawesi, Indonesia - TDP9 | ecosystem: Environmental > Aquatic > Freshwater > Lake > Sediment | place: Indonesia: South Sulawesi...
AAGACAGCGCAATCATGATAAGGGGAGAGAGGAGAAGGGAACATTAGAACGGGAGAAGATTGCGCCCAGCATCACCGGGGTTTGGTTTCTCATGGCTTTTGTGGATTTTTTCAAGCACTATTGTTTTAGCGATTTCGTAGGCAGTTTTGTAGTCGAATATTCCCTTTGGCGACTCTACTGCTCGCTTGAACACCTGCGCTTCAATCTTGTTCTTGAATGTGCCAATAGCTAAAGCGCCAATGCCCCACATCCCAGGAAGCGTTTCGACGTTCTCTTCGGTGGGTTTGAGTCCCTCCACACCCAGTGGCGGAACGGCGTTTATGTCGGCTACGACTTTGCATTTTGTACCGAACTCTTGAAGTGCTGATCGTGGAAGAAGCGCGATTCCGGCTGCGCCGGCTGAGAGTATCACATGCGCATCTTTAATGGCTTCGCCGACTTCGTGTGGTGATGCTGCTTTGACTCCGCAGGCTTTTTCAGCGCCTATTTCTTCGTTGATCTTGTCTGCGATGGCGGTTGACCTCGCTAAGTCTCGTGAGGTGACGACGACGCTTGCGCCTTCCGTTGCGTAGAGTCTGGATGCGACCTGACCGACTGGTCCTGTTCCAGCTAGGACAGTTACGGTTTTGCCGCTGAAATCGCCTAATTCTCTTTCTATGAGTGTGGATAGGGTCTTGGCTACGGCTGCAGAGGCGGTGGTATACGCTCCTCTGGGGTCAACTATGACGGCTAATTCGAATGGTGGAAACATGGTTTTCTTGGCGATTTCGAGTATTTGGATGGCTTTCTCGACGTCTTGTCCGCCTATGAATAATTTGGTTTGTTTGGCTCCGTCTGGTCCTCTAGGGAACATGGCGTCTTGAATGATGCGCTTTGAATCTTCAGGCATCACGTTGCTGTAGGTCAGAATTTGAGCGTCTGGAAACAGGTCGACGGCGGTCAGAAGGTCAAAAGGACTGGCATGTTTGTCCGTGTCTAGGAATATTATGACCGTTTTCTTGGGTGGTTTCGACATTTTTTCACCTTAGCTAGCAATGTGTATAACCTTACACTGCCCGTTTGCTTTAAAATCTGTCGCATGAACCAAAGGTGGTAAGATTAATAGGCTGCGACATGATTATTAGATTTTTCAACATCGCATGCTGAGGATTCTCAAAAGCCTCGGAGAAACCCAAGGTTGATGCCTAGCTTAAGCGTCACGTTGCTCACAGGTCGAACATTGCGTCAAGGACAGGGAAAAGAGTATGGCAAACTGTCAGAGAGATACTGGAAAAGCGTGGCGACATGCGAAATCGATCCCGACGACTTGAAGAAACTCGGAATTAAGGACGGCGCACCAGTGAAAGTAACGACCAGCCACGGTTCAGTTACTGTGCGGGCGGTAAAATCATTACGCGGACCACATCCTGGCAGTGTTTTCATCCCGTACGGTCCGTGGGCAAATGTTATACTTGATTCGAAAACCCACGGCACGGGCATGCCTTCATTCAAGGGCACTCAAGCAGTAATCGAGCCCGCAGGAGGCAATGAGAAGGTGCTGGCGCTCAAGGAACTCCTTCTAACCCACTACAGCAAGAAGTGACAGTTTCGATGACAATTATCCAAAACGTCACGTGCCCCGGGTGCGGCTCTCTATGCGACGACATTGAAATCGAAGTCAAGAACAACATCGTGATAAATGTCAAGAACGCTTGCGGCATCGGCGAATCCAGGTTTCTGGGGTACTCAAGCCATCGACCCGTGAAGCCTTTGATCCGCAAGAATGGCGAACTTGTGGAAGTAACGATGAAGGAAGCGATTGAAAGAAGCGCTCAGATTCTGGCGCGTGCATCGCATCCGATTCTCTATGGCTGGTCTAACACGAGTTGCGAAGCTACCAGCGTCGGAGTGGAATTAGCAGAAGAAGTTGGAGGCATAATTGACAACACTTCAACTGTGTGCCACGGTCCGTCTGTCTTGAGCATTCAAGATGTGGGTTTTTCAACTTCTACGCTCGGTCAAGTTCGCCACAGGGCTGACCTGATTCTTTACTGGGGTAGCAACCCGTGGAGCGCACATCCAAGGCATATCGAAAGATACACGGGTTTCACGGAAGGTCGATTTCGCCACAGCGAATGGCACAAGTATCTTTCGAGCCTCGGCGCGTATCGTTCCAAGAAACGAGTTGAAAGAGCTTGCAGGCTTGCTGAAGAGATTCATGAAGCAGCCGCTGAAACCAGCCTTAGCCTTGGAAAGCCGGAGTCGCAGCAATTGCCTCCGTCGCTGTACGAAAAGGAAAGGAAGATGATCGTTGTAGATGTGCGTAGAACGCGGTCGGCAGACATAGCTGACTGTTTTCTTCAGGTTGAGCCGAACAAGGATTATGAGATTTTTCAAGCGTTGCGCGCGTTGCTCAGGGAAGAGGAGTTGCAGGTTAATCAGGTTGGCGGCGTGCCGACTGCAGTTTTGGAAGACTTGGTCGACGTGCTTGTCGGCTGCGAATTTGGCGTTCTGTTCTTCGGCGTTGGCCTGACGATGAGTGAAGGCAAACTGCGCAATATTGACGCGGGCATATCGTTGGTTCGCGATTTGAACCACTACACTAAGTTCATCATTATGCCGATGCGTGGACACTACAATGTTGCTGGAGCCAACGTGGTTTCGACTTGGCAGACTGGTTATCCTTTCGCGGTGGATATGTCGCATGGTTATCCGCGTTACAATCCAGGTGAGACGTCGGTAGTCGATGTTCTGAGTCGTGGGGAGTCAGACGCTGCTTTGGTTGTGGCATCTGATCCAGTGGCTCATTTTCCCAAAGAAGCAGTGAAGAACCTAGTTGAGAACCCGCTGGTGGTAATCGACCCAGAAATGAACGCTTCATCTCTGCTTGCGGATGTAGTGTTCCCATGCGCTATTGCTGGCATAGAGGTTGAGGGCACAGCTTACCGAATGGACAGAGTGCCTTTACCGTTGAAAAAGGTCGTCAAGCCGCCCAAGACGTGCCTCTCAGACCGAGAGATACTGCGCCGTATTCTACGAGAAGTGAAGCGGGTGAAGAAGGGGAAAGGAGAGGTTGTGGCGAATGGTTGACTTGCTGATCAAGAATGGGTTTGTCTACGACCCTCTCAACGGCGTCAACGGGGAAAAGATGGACCTCGCGGTCAAAGATGGCAAAATTGTTGACAAACTGACTGGTAAGAGAAGCAAAGCAGTCGATGCTTCCGGCATGATAGTCATGCCTGGCGGCGTGGATATTCATTCTCACATAGCTGGACCCAAGGTCAATGCGGGACGCCTGCTCAGACCAGAAGATCACTACAGAGATGTAGAACCCAAAACGGAGAAGACGCGGGCAGGTGTTGGACGCTCAATTCCGTCAACGTTTACCACGGGTTACCGATATGCTCGAATGGGCTACACGACTGTTATGGAACCCGCCATGCCCCCACTAATGGCACGTCACGTGCATGAGGAACTAAATGACACGCCTATGATTGACAAGGCAGCCTTTCCACTCTTGAGCGACTGTTGGTTCGTGCTGGAGCCATTGCAGAAAGGCGTGATCGAGGAGGCAGCCGCATACATAGCTTGGACCATGGAAGCCACGAGAGGCTACGCCATAAAACTGGTCAACCCCGGCGGACTTGAAGCATGGGGCTTTGGAAGAAACGTTAGAAACATAGACGACACGGTGCCGAACTTTGGCATTACGCCCAAGGAAATCATACAGGGACTGTGCAAAGTCAATAAGCTGCTCCATTTGCCCCACTCAATTCATGTGCACACTAACAATTTGGGTAAACCCGGCAACTTCGAAACATGCTTGAAGACCATGAAATGCGTTGAAAACTTAGCCACTAATGACAAGCCGGTTATTCATGTGACCCACTGCCAGTTCAGCTCTTTCAAGGGAAGCGACTGGCGAACCTTCGAATCAGGAGCCGAAGAAATCGCAAGATACGTGAACAATCACAGCCACGTGACAACGGACATGGGTCAAGTCGTGTTCACAGACACCACGACAATGACGGCTGACGGCCCATTCCAATACATCCTGTACCAGCTCAGCCACAACAAGTGGATAAACAACGACGTAGAGGCAGAAACCAGCGCGGGAATTGTCCCGTTTGCCTACAAGCGCAGCAGCTTCGTTCATGCCACTCAATGGTCTATCGGTCTGGAGCTGGCGTTGTTAATCAGTGACCCTTGGAAGATCTACATGACCACGGATCACCCGAACGCTGCACCTTTCACCTTCTACCCCGGGATCATGACATGGCTCATGAGCAAAGTTGCTAGGGAGAAGTTGCTGAAGAAAGTTAGTAATAGAGCTAGGCACAAGAGTCTTCTGCCCACTTTAGACAGAGAGTACACGATTTACGAGTTAGCAATAGCCACAAGGGCTGGGCAAGCGGAATGCCTAGGGCTAAGAGATAAAGGACACTTGGGCGTTGGAGCAGATGCAGACATAGCGATCTACAACATAAACCCAGAGCAAGTTGATCCTTCAAAGCAGTACAAGCTCGTGCGCAAAGCGTTCAAAAAGGCTGCATACACGATTAAAGATGGGCGAATCGTGGTTAAAGACGGAGAAATCGTCAAACCTGTAGATGGCCGAACCTTCTGGATCAAGCCGGAGCTGTCCAATCCCAAGATGGAAATCTCGCCCAAGTTGAAAGAGGCTTTCGAAGACTACTACACAGTGCAGTACGAAAATTACATTGTCCCGGAACATCACCTCGCCAACTCGCACCCAATCCACGTTAAGACGGAGGTCTGAACCATCACCGCCGTAGTCAGTGTGCGCCCAAAATACTTGTTCAAAGTTCCTGTGGAAGCCCCGTGTGTGTCACCAGATCATTTTGCTGACAAGACCTTACAGGAAATATCCAAGTTGTCCGCTTGGGAAGGAAACAAACAACGCGCTTTAGGCGAGTTATTCGAAATCGAAGGCGAATCAACAGCAAAGCCTGAAGACTTAAGCGTCCACGTCCACGGCGACGTCAACAAAGTTAAACGAATCGGTCTCAAAATGTCAGCAGGAGAAATCATAATTTTCAGAGATGCTGGCATGCATCTGGGCGAAGAGATGAAGGGAGGCAAGATAACCGTGGGGGGCAATGCTGATTCTTGGTTGGGCGCCATGATGAAGGATGGAAGAATAGAGATTAAGGGAAACGCAGGCGATTACGTGGGCGCTGCCTATCGAGGTAGCGTCAAAGGCATGCGAGGCGGTGTCATAATCATTCAGGGTAGCGCTGGAAACGAGCTTGGCTACTTCATGAGAAAGGGATCGATCAGGGTTTACCGCAATGCGGCTCAGTTTGCTGGCTTGCACATGAAAAACGGTGTTATATTCATCATGGGCAACTCAAGCGGCAGAGTGGGCGCAGAGATGACTGGTGGAAAGATAGTTGTCAATGGCAGATTGAACGAAGTCTTGCCGACCTTTCTCATTGACAGCATCAAGCCCAAGGTGAAGATTGACGGAGATGAAGCGGTTGGTCCATTCTACATGTTTATAGGAGACACAGTTGATGAAGGCGAAGGCAAACTTTACGTGTCAAAGCCCGCAAACCCTCACCTCAAGTTTTATGAAGACTTCCTGTGAAACTTCTGTCCTGTGGTAGAGCCATTGTCAACGACGAAGCTCAGCGTAAATCAAAGAGCTCTGAAACTGGTGGAGAAACTACGCAACAACCCGGAAGATTTTGGAGTCATCGTCAAATCGTCCAAAAATAGCGCGACGCTGATTGATGCCGGCGTAAAGACAAGAACAGGGTTCGTCGCTGGAAAAATCATAACCGAAATCTGCTTAGGCGGACTAGGAAAGGTTGAAATCTGCCCAATGCAGTTTGAAGACCTTATTTTGCCCTCTGTCTTCGTGCACACAAATCATCCAGCCATTTCAACAATGGGTTCTCAGTTTGCTGACTGGCAGATTAAGCAGGGCGAGTTCACGGCTATAGGTTCTGGGCCTGCTCGGGCTTTAGCAAGGAAAAATCGACGATTATTTGAAGAAATCGACTACGAAGATAACTATGGCTCCTCAGTGATAGTGCTTGAAACGAACACTGAGCCTCCAAGAGATGTAATCAACGAAATCGCCGAAAGCTGCGGAATCCCAGCGAGAAACTTGTCGCTGATCACGGTGCCCACCACCTGTGTGGCAGGCTCCACTCAGGTTTCCGGACGCGTTGTTGAAACCGGGCTGCACAAACTCATGAGAGTAGGCATAGATCCCAAGAAGGTAACGAATGCTTTCGGTTCAGCGCCCATTGCACCTGTACATCCCAAGTTCATTGAGGCTATGGGACGATCCAACGACGCTATTCTCTACGCGGGATACGCGCATTACGACATTTCAGGCTATCGTGACGAAGAACTCGCACAAATTATCAAGATGGCACCGTCATCAGCTTCCAAAGGTTATGGGCAACCCTTCAAACAGATTTTCAAAAGCGCCAACTACGACTTCTATAAAATCGATCCAAACTTGTTTGCACCAGCCATGGTCTCAGTGTGCAGCTTAGATACTGGTAGTGTATTTCGAGCTGGCAAGACTAGCATTGAGGTTCTCAAACGTTCAATAGGCTTGAAAACATCTCGTCGTGCCTAGGAGTTTTGTTTTTCTTGAACAAGTCTAAAGCGTTGTTGGAAGAGCTGATCAACGCTGTTGTATCGGGAAATGTGCGCAGAACCCGAAAGCTTGCTGAGGAAGCTCTGAACGAAGGAGTGCCTGCCACCGTGGCGTTTGACAAGATGATGGAAGCCATGCGAGTCGTAGACGGGAAATACGAGAGGAAAGAGTATTTCACGGTCGATGTGGCTGCGGCGTCGACTGCTATGCGCGAAGCCTTCAAAGTGATCGAACCTCACATGAAGGTCAACCCTGCAGATGTAGCGGGCAAAATTGTAATCGGTTCACTTAAGGGCAACATTCAGGGTCTGGGCAAAGACATTGTGGCTGGCGCTTTAAGATCTGCGGGATTTCAAGTTGTTGACCTAGGCGTAAGCGTGGCTCCAGAGGATTTTGTTGAAGCCGCGGTTCGGGAGCGGGCTGATATTCTAGCAGTTTCGGTTTCCGTGGATGAAACTCTGCCCTATTTGAAAGACATCGTTGACATCTTGCAAAGGAGGAAGTTAAACGGCAAGATCAAAACCATAGTAGGCGGAAGAGCCGTTAACGAGGAGAAGCGTAGACAATATGGTATAGACGCGTATGCAGTGGACGCTTGGGAGTGCGTCAAAAAGGCTCGGAATCTTCTAGGTCAAGAATAATCACTTCGTTTGGTAGGATCATCTGACGAATATAGAGTAGGTTTTATCAGAGAGTTGCAGACAATAGTCGAACAGCGTTCGCTAGGTGAAAAACCATGGACTTTTTTGAAGTAGTAGAAAGAAGAAGAAGCGTACGAAGATTCAAGCAAGAAGCAGTGCCAGCTGACGATTTGAAGAAGATCTTGGAGGCTGGTCGCTTGGCTCCTTCAGGTGCAAATCGTCAACCGTGGTATTTCATTGTTGTGAGAGACACGGAGACTAAGAAGGCGCTCTCAGTGGCGGCTAAGAATCAGAAGTTTGTGGCGGATGCTAGTGCAGTAGTTGCTGCCGTGGGTGACCCTACAGTTTCGGCTGCTAAGTTGCCATACACGATCTCGTCGACGAGAATCCCTTTCAAGCAGGACCCGATGATTGCTGTACAACACATGGTTTTGGCTGCAACCGCTTTAGGCTACGGCACATGCTGGATCGGCGCATTCACCGAAGACGAAGTCAAGAAGATCCTAAAAATCCCAGACAGCTTGGCGGTTATTGCTTTGTTGCCCATTGGAGTCCCTGACGAAGACCCGGCCCCAAGACCTAGAAAACCTTTCGCCGAAGTATTTTTCAAGGAACTTTTCGGAACTCCGCTGGAGATGTGAAACAGCGCGGGCGCTCTTAGAAGATCTTGTATAGTGGATGACTGGAGACTAACGGTTTGGTTCCATGCATCTTGGCAGCATGATACGCGATTATAGCATCGATCATGGCGCAGGCTGGAATCACATTTCTCGCCTGCTTTAGTGGTCCGTAAATCAAGAAGTTGGCTCCACCTATCTGGGCGACAGCGTGAGCCGAGGCGTTATAAGCCGCAAATCCATCCTTCAAAGCCTTATCTTGCACATGCCTCCAATCATAAGTTGCGTTGGCTGGAGAGCAACCCGCAGGATAACCCAGTTCTTCTTTGACCAGTTTAACGGCTTCGACAGCGTAAGCGATGCTTGGGACATCAAACACAATGGTGTCCACAAGAATCTTGGTGATGCCAGCCTTTGCAGCAGTTTTCAACAGTCCCTCTTGACCTTCGGTTCCTCTCAAAACTGCAACTCGACCTTGTGATGAATAATCCAGCTCGTTCTGCGCCATCAACACTGCAGCAGTTACTCCGCAGTCACGAACCGAATCCAACTCCTCACCAGTTGTCTGAGGGGAGATGCCATTAAATACAGCCCGCTTCTGCAGACCGTGATCTCTAACAGTCTCCAGCCCAGCAATTCTGGCTTCAGGCGTTGCCCCGTCGACAAGAAATGCGCCTCGGCTGTTCTCAGCCACGAACAAAACATACTTCCGCATCGCAGTTGGATGCGAAGCCATAACATCCAAGAAATGGGGCACACCAGTCTTTTCAGAGAGCTCCTCAGAGATTCTCGTCCATCTTAAGACTGATTTGACGCCGAACTCGCCTTTCTCATGGTTGGTTACTTCGGGCATGCCTTTGTAGAAAATGTTCCCCATGAGAACCGTCGGCAACTCGCCAGGCTGACCGCCAACCCTAACATCCCCGATCTTATACACGCATTGTTCAGCTTCGAATCTGAGCAAGTGAAAGCACAAGCCTATGGTTCAACGTCATTCTGCCAACACGGGCATATCTTGCTTACTACTCTAATCCTTTCAAAACGACTGACACAAGCAGAGAACAAAGATCAAGCCCACACAGGACTGCCAAAGGTTGACTGGAGATTCAAGAAACCACAGAATAGGCTTCACTTCGATGCGACAGGAATTCTGCGCTGAATCAGAAAACCAACAACGTATGCGGCGTAGACGTCAATCACGCCTTGCACCGTGTTCCAAAAAGCCACCTCGCCAACGAAAGCACCTAAGCCAACCAAGCCTAGAGATTGCCCAAAGAAACTCATGAAGGCGCTGTAGAAGTTAATAATATGTCCAGGAGTCGGGAACCAAACAGGAAAGAAAAACGGAAGAGCAAAATAAAAGTTGAAAAACAGAGTCACAACGGCTCTAACCAAAAGAGCCGCAACACTCGCAGCCACATAAACACGCTTCCTCAAAACCAATGACTTAGCTCCACCCATCCTCCAAGCAAACAAAGCAGGAACAGCAAACATCCAAACACTAGCCACAGACTTCATAATCGCCCCAACCCAACCACCAGCAAAAGGACCCAAAACACCAACCAACGGAACACTAACCAACAAACTCAACAAAGCAGAGTCAAACCCGAACAGAAGCCAGCATAAAACCCAAGGAACAGCCACCAAATCAACACGCATAAACCAAGGCGTCACAAACAAAGGCGGCAAAACCTGCATAACAACAGACAAAGCGGCCAAAACAGCCGCACCCGCAACCCTAACCGTAACATTACTGCGCGAATAAACCAATCCAACCGCCAACCCTCCGACATACCATCAAGCTTCTTATTTAAGAGTAGCTACTCAAGAATGGCTATAACCACAGCGCCGAGCCCAACATAGAAAACCCCATCCAGAAGTGATACGTAGATCACATATGACCATGCTAACCCGCACCGCAAACTATGTTGAACCGCACAGCAAACCATGCAGAACGGCACCACAAACCAAAAGTAAACAGAACCAAAAAACTATTCAGAAACCAAAACAGAACCCACAATACAAACAGAAAAGCAGAACTTTCACCACAAAAAAATTTTTCCACACTCATACTACATCCCTTCAACCCACCCATCCATAATCTCTAGTATTCAGTAAGCGCCCGCTGCTCCCATTCATCCCCCCTCTTAACCTTCTTCAACTCCTCAGCTCTAACAAAGCCACCCGCCTGATACTTAATCTTCGTAGCCACCTTCGGCCCAATAAGCGGCAAACCCATTAACTGCTCAAGCGACGCCCTCCGCAGGTCATCCAAGGTCTTGAAACCAGCATTATGCAATACACGGGCTCTGACCCTGCCCACACTCTCAAGTCGCACCAACGGCAGCAACTCAGTTTTCACGCCCTTCTCAACACGCTCCATGACAACATCGAAGTCTGACAATACACTTCTGGGAACCTCAAATAAACGAGCTAACTCATGCGAAGCGTACAGTAGCCATCGCGCGGACTCAATAACACGGTAAAGGTCACCAGGCTGCACTCTAAACTGTTCAATCATGCTGTCCTCAGTCGCTTCTTCTATCCATGCACGCAACACCCACGCAGTTTTTACTTCGGTCAGGAACTCCTCGTAGGCAATGTGGTCTTCCCATTGCTCAGGAACAAGAAGCATCCATTCGCTTCGATGCTGATCTGCAAAAACAGCTAATTCATCCATCTCGCTGGAGAAGGGACGCAACTTCGGAAATATATCCGGTGTGTGCGCTATCATTTGGAAGTAGCTGAGATCGGTCAGAAGCGCAGGCTGATTCTGCAGTGCGTCTCTTATTATCACACCCGACACGGGATCGATGTACAATTCGCTGATTCGTCGCCCAAATCGCGTAGCTATTATGCTCTCGCCATCAACTTCAATCATCCTTTCGTCATAGAGAAACTTCAGGATCTTAACGATGACGCCTTTGATGGTTTTCGGGTCATACTGATAAGCGTAAAATGTTCTACCAAAAAATTCGTATAAGCCGTGCTCAGTATGCGCGAAGTCTGACGCTATTGTGGCCAGTACATGTCCCCTTAGAATTCGCTCAACAGCCAATTTCGACCATATACGTTCGGGTTCGGCCAGCACGTAACTGTCCATCAGGTATTGGCGTTCATCCTCAGTCTTCGCGACGAGTATAGCTTCGCCTGTCTTGTCGTATTTTGGTCTTCCTGCTCTTCCAGCCATCTGTTTGTACTCAAGTACAGCTATTGGGTACCACCCGTAGCCGGGCTCATATCTTCGGTAGTCATGAATTACAACCATGCGCGCGGGCAAGTTGACACCGAAGGCTAGCGTCGGCGTAGCCGCAAGAACCTTGACTTTTCCTTCTCTGAAGGCGTTTTCAATCAGTCTTCTGTGAGCTCCACCCAGTCCGGCGTGGTGGAACCCCGTGCTTCTCTCGATCAAGAAGGCTAGGAGTTCACTTATGCGTGTCCGTTCGCCTGCTGCGACAACTTCCTCCGAAAGACGCTGTAGGCTTCGTTTCAAAGGTTTTGATAAGAGTTTGTCTATTTCTGCTGAGGCTTTGCTTGCCAAACCCACTGCGCTTTTTCTTGTTGCCGCGAATATGAGTGCTTGTCCGCCGGTTCTGACTGCATGCAGGGCGAGGTTGATGGCTGGGTTTGTTGTGTGTTTTTCGATTTTCTGGGCGCCACCGTCTTTGAACTGGATTTCGTTTTGGCTTATGACGCCTTCGCGTAGGGTGACTGGGCGCCATTCTGTGGTTATGGAGTCTGCTTTGAGCCATTCTGCTGCTTCTTGTGCGTTTTTGACTGTGGCGCTGAGGGCGAGTAGTTGTGCATCTGGGTTGATTTGCATTAGTCGCGCTAGTACGACTTCTAGTGTGGGTCCGCGTTCGCTGTCGTTGAGGAGGTGGATTTCGTCGGCTATGACTAGGGTGGTTTCGTCTATCCATTTGGCTCTGTGGCGTAGGAGGCTGTCTGCTTTTTCGTTGGTTGTGATTATGATGTCGTAGCGTTCAAGCCAGGGGTCGTTGGTGTCGTAGTCTCCTGTGGTTATTCCGATTCGTATGGGTTTTCCGTTTGGTTTCTTGATTTTGGCGTATTTTTGGAATTCTTGGTATTTTTCGTTGGCTAGTGCTCGTAGTGGTGTGAGGTAGAGGGTTTTGCCTCTTTTTTCGAGTATGTGTTTGAGGGCGCAGAGTTCGGCGACTAGGGTTTTGCCTGAGGCTGTGGGGCTGGCTAGGACGAGGTTTTTGCCTTGGAGGGCTCCTGCTTGTATGGCTGCTTCTTGTGGTGGGTAGAGGTCGGTGATGCCTGTGGCTGTTATGACTTGTTTGGCTTCTTCTGGTATGGGTAGGTCCGTGATTTTCAATGGTTGTCGGCGCCTCTTTTGGGTGTTTATTGTTTGTTGTGTTGTGAAAGGTTTTTGGTTGTTTTCTCTTTGTTTGTCAATTTGGTTGTTTAGTGTGATTTAGCGTTACTTAGTGTAATGTAGGGTTGTTTTGGGTGATTTTACGTTATTCTGTGTGACTTGAATTCACGAGGGCTGGTTCTCGTTCTGGTTCAGTGGGTCTGGTAGTTTTAGTTGACACGGATTTTGTTCTCGGTTCGTGAAGTTTGAATCTTGACGGTGAAGTAGTAATTGATAAATCATGATGTTTGGATAGTTGCTTTCAAGTGGATTGGTTTGGCTGATCGGGCTAGGTTTGTTTTGTTTTCGATTGGTTTGGCCGTTGCGGTTGCCTCTTCATTTACGTCTTTCTATTTCCTGTATTCAAGTGTGCTAGGACAGCAGAGTTTGGTCTATGAGCCTAACCCGATGTTGGCCTTGGTTGAGATGGTTTTTCTTGTGCTTTCGATGGGCACTTGTGTCGCGGCGTCGGAGGTTTATTACAGGTATTTGAGGCTTCAGAAGTCTGTCCATGTTGATAGGGCTTGTTGAGGAATGCTGCTATCTGTGTGTTTAGTCTTGTCTTTTGAAGGTTAATAGGATTATTCCTTTGAGGTATTCGTTCCTGACTGTCTTGTATCCTGCTGAGTGTATTGCGCCTTCGAGGAATTTTGCCAGGGCTTCTGTGCTTTCCAGCGCGAAGTGTGGAACTACGCATTTGATGTTCATGTTTCCTTGTTGACGGTTTATTGAGAAGTCGCTTACGTTCCAAGCGCATTTTCTTATGAGCTTTTCGAAGGTTTGCATCCAATCGTCTGGTTGGTTTTTGATTGAAAGGTATTTTCCGCACCATTGACCTGCTTCGTACCATTTTTTAGAAGTTCTTCTTTGTCGGTCTTGTACATTTCTGTGAGCATGTAGTTTAGAAGGTCTATGGGTATGATGGTTGCGCCGCTGTCTTTTTCGAGTTTCATTAAAGCGTAGAATTCGACCAGTTCTGCCGGGTTTGTCTGCATTTCATAAGCTTTTAGTGCTTGCTCAAAAATTTCGTTTGTGAAAGCATAAACGGTCTTGCCTTCTTTAGATGTGATCTTAACAGCCTCGTCAAGTAGGTCGTTTCTGATTAGGATGAGTTTTTTACCTTTCTTTGAGGACATTGTTTCTCTTTCCTGCTGAGTTCTCCGTTAATGTAAGCATTATCAGTCCTCTGGCAACCTTTCTTTCATCCACGAGGTAGCCGAGGGAGTTCATAATCCCTTCAAGCATAATTGATACAAACTCAGTGTGTGAGTCTGTAAAGTTCGGTTCGATGCATCTCAAGATGACTCTGTCCCCAGCTCGGGAAACTTCAAGACTTGAGGCGTTCCAAAAGACTGTTCGAAGAGCATTTTGAACTGCTTCAGTTGAGGTCGGGTCGCTCATGATAGCTGAAAAGTATTTTCCATACCATAAACCTGATTCGTGAGAAGCTTTTTTGATTGACGCTTTGTCTGTATTAAAGGCTCTTTCAAGCACTAGATACCATATTCTCTCTGGAATCAGTACACATCTGTTTTGTTTTGCCATTTTGATGGTCGAAGATTCTCTGATGATTTGGGGCAGTTCCTCGCCGGTCTTATGCACTTCTATAGCTTGTTCAAGGATATCGTTTGTCAATCCATACAAAGTGATTTTCTTTTTCTCTGCGATGCTACACAATTCTCTTACGATCTCTTCTTTTGCGGCTAGAAATCTCCTGGTCATTATAAGTTGCCATCTTTTTTCGATGGGGAGTGCAGCTTTTTCTTAATTGCGGCTCTATTTAATTCTTTCGGCATCAGTGTACCATTGTTCTAAGATTTCACAAAAAGAAGGGAGATTGTGGAAATCGATGTGTTTACGGCTATTTTGTATACACTTTGCGCAACACCATTACTGCAGCAGCTATTGCGGCGATTGCGGCAATCAATGATAACGCAACGGTGGAAGGCTGCCAGGTTGTGTCGGATTTTATGGATCCGCTTGTTGTTTCTATGGATTTGGCACTAGTTTTTACCGTTCCTATATCAGTCTCGATTGTTGCTAGGTCGTCTTGGATTGAGGTAAGTCTCCCTTTGATTGTTTCTATGTCTGTTTGGATTGTGGCTTCGTTGTTGTTTATGACAGTTATCTTGGTGTTGAGGTCTGCTAGGTTGACTTTGATTGGTCCAATGTCGGTCTTGATTGTTGCTGTGGTTCCCTCGAGGCTTTCTAACCTTCCGTTTATGGCGTCTATGTCTTCTTGTATGGTTCCTACCGAGGTTTCTATTGTTGCGATTCTTCCTTTGATTGAAGTGATGTTGGCGTTGATATTGCTCACGTTTACCTTGATTGTTCCAATGTCTGATTTGATTGTGGCTATGTCTCCCTTGATCTCTTCTAGTGAAATAGCTCCGATAGTGTCTACCTTAGTCTGTATTACGCCTAATGTAGTGCTGATTGTAGCCAGATCATCATTGATGTCAACGAGTTTGGCTTGGATGTCGTCCAGTTTGACTGCAAGACTCCCTATAGCTAGGTACAATCCGTCGACCTTCGCTTCGATCTCGATCATTTCCGATTTGATGTAGTCTAGCTTGAGGTCCAAAGAGCCAAAAACTTCTGAGACTAAGCTCGCGAGCTCTTCGTGCTTCAACCCTAGCTGTGCTGAAACGCTGCCGATTAGCTCGATTATGTCACTGTGGTCCATATGCAAGGTATCTGCAACTTGGCTAATGATGCCAGCTAGGTTGTCGCCAGTTATCTGCAGCTGCGTTGCGAGACTACTTATGAGGCTACTTATTTCTTCGTGCTCCAACTGAAGCTCCTCTGCAAGTGAACTAATCAGGTTGGCGATTTCGCCATGCCCCATTTGAAGCTCTGCCGCTACGCTGGTAATCAATGCTGACAGTTCATCGAGTTCCATCTCAAGGTTATTTGCAACATCGCCAACGAGCGTGATTATAGCTCCATGGTCTAGTTGAAGTTCGTTTGAAACTGCGGCGATTAGTTCTGCCAGCTCTTCATAATCAAGCTGTAGCTTTTCACTGTAATAAGTTAATAGACCCACAATGTTATCTTGACCTTCAAGCAACT
>Ga0315314_1002444_pt1 | contig 15318 bp, 20 predicted proteins | sample TDP9_MG_FD_203631 | JGI IMG/M metagenome (GOLD analysis project Ga0315314, IMG submission 203631) | Freshwater sediment microbial communities from Lake Towuti, South Sulawesi, Indonesia - TDP9 | ecosystem: Environmental > Aquatic > Freshwater > Lake > Sediment | place: Indonesia: South Sulawesi...
AAGGAAGAGGATTTACTGCCATCCGCTGAAGCGAAGCCAAAAACACTTGCCGAGTTTTCTAAAGAATAGCGGGTTTCTAGCTTTCTAAGTCTGAGAACGTTAACAGGCGCACTTTCAGAGGCTGTTTGACAACTTCCGAAATGCGGGCTGCCACTAAGTATTTGATGTTTTTTTCGCTCGCTATGTCCACTAAGCGCTGTGTTATCACGCCGTCGAACACAACCGAGTCGATGCCTTCGGTTTGCTGAAGCTTTTCAGCCAGTTCGCTCACTGGTAAACGTGCTGTTTGCTCCATTTTCTCATTGAATAGTATGGCTTCCAGCGTGCCTTCCAGCTCTTTTCGGGATTCCACAATCTGTTTGGGCACGAGGATTTTTCGTCGTTCACGAACCTTCTTGGCTTTGAATTCTTCGATTGGAACCTTGTTGCGAAGGGCTTCGAAGATTTCTCGGGACGTTAACTCTTCAACCTCTTTACCCGGCGGTGCTCTAGAGAGGTATTTGACGTCTGTTACTTGCAGGAGTTCTTTTAATATGAGGTCGCCGCCTCGGTCGCCGTCTAGAAGCGCCGTGCAGGGTTTTTCCTTGCTCAGTTTTATGATGGTTTCGGGAACCTTGGCGCCTTCTAGGGCAACCACGTTTTCGATTCCGCATCGAAGTAGGTTGATGACGTCGGCTCTGCCTTCGACGATTATTATTTCTTTGGCGCTGTCTACGTTTGGTCCCGCTGACAACTCGTCTGGTCCGTATTTTTCAACCTTGGGCACTCTCAACGTTTCGGAGACTTCTCGGAAGACCTCTTCGGTGCTGGGCATTGATTCGATGTTCCATTGTTGCAGAATGTTCTTAGCTCTTTCAATTATTATTTTGCGTCTTGAGTCTCGAATGTCTTCCATTTTTTCCAGTGTCACCTTGGCTTCGCAGGGTCCAACTCGGTTTATGCTTTCGAGGCTTGCTGCGATTATGGCTGTTGATACTCTGTCTAGGCTGGTGGGGATAACAATTGTGCCTGTTGTCTTGTCCTGTTTAGACTGTAGTTCGATTTCGATTCTTCCGATTCGTCCTGATTTTTGAAGTTCTCTTAGGTCGAGTTCGCTGCCGAACAATCCTTCGGTTTGTCCGAAAACGGCGCCTATTACGTCGGGTTTTTCAACCACGCCCTCGACGTCGAATCTGGCGCGGATGACATACTTCACGGTAACCGTCTGTGATGATCCCATTAGCATCACCTCCAAGTGATATGGTTATACGGGATAAACCCAGTAACGGTGTGAACGTGTTACAGTTCAGAACCATCTACAGTGAACTGCCCACTATTATACTTTGCTAATCACTGCTTCAAACATTTCAAATGGCGGGTACAAAAAAAGGTTTTATAGAAGCATAGACGATGTCCCACTGACTCCCTTTTTTGACTAATGCGCGTTGATTTTTCTCAAGAATTTCTCTGCCTTGCTTTTCGTGGCCTTTCTTGGATTGTTTAGTTGTCGCTTTACGAATGCTATCACTCTATCTTTATCATCGACTTCATCGCAGTAAACGTTGAAAGCGTTTATCGCTTTACCGATGAGGATATTCCTACATTCACTTGTGGGAAGAGGGACTTTCTCCACTTTCAGAAGCTCTTCCGTAATCTTACCCTGAAGCTCGGGTTTGGACAGCGCTATCTTACCTGAGTTATCAACAACATGGCTAGCGGTGATCAGACTTCCCTCGTAGAGGTAGCCATAGAATTTCTTGAACAATCTATTGAACGCATTCTGCTTGTCGACTGCCGTCAGATTTGCAATAATATCTAATGCGTTCCACTTGAGAATACTATTTTTACTCTCGAGGAGATTGACGAAAAAATCCATCTTTGAATAGAGCATCTGAGGATTTTTCTCGCTTACCGTTCTCAAGCTTTTCGCGGAACCGAATTTTATCCTTGGATTTGCCGAAGAAACACCCTTGAAGAGTTCTTCGAGCATATTCGGATTTTCCATCAACTTCGCCTCGCCTTGATTTTCTTGCATCACATAGGCAAGTAATAACTATAACTATTATGCCGAAACCTATACGAAAGGTTTACAGAACAACCAATGGCAATATCTCCCGCAAACTCCCTTTTTTCAATCAGTTTTTGAAGCTTTTTCATTTTCCCATTTCTCTTGGTTTGACGGATCATGAACAGGGGTTCGAATCTCCCCCGGACTACCATTGCGCCGTGGACAGGTTGCGGTTTAAATTCTCGGAATTTTTGCAGGGAGCTGAGCACGACTTAACATTATATGAGAAAACTTTTTTTGCGTGTTCATGAGAATCTGTGCGGTAGCGCATGTGTTGGAGTTTGGAGAGGAAGCGCAATGGCAAAGATTCAAATCTCCGAGATGAACTGGGCTGATATCCAAAAAGCCTTGGATAGAGGTTTTTGCACTGTTGTATTCGCCGTGGGCTCAAATGAACAACATGGTCCTCACCTGCCTACTAGCACTGATTCTTTGATTGGTGAAGTGTTGGCCAAAAAAGTGGCTGAGAAACTTGGTAACGCTCTTCAAGCGCCTTCCATAAACATGGGATGCTCCCAACATCATATGGCGTTTCCTGGAACTATCAGCCTTGAACCTGAAACCCTGAAGAGCTTGATCCGCGACTATTGCGTCAGCTTGGCAAGGCATGGGTTCAAGAACATCATCATACTTCCATCTCACGGCGGAAATTTCGATGCTGTGCGAGAGGTAGTCGATGAACTCAGTCAAAGTCTCGAAGAAGTTGGTGTCATTGCCTATACGGATCTGAAAGGCCTCTTGAGATTACTTGCCGAGTTTTCATTAGAACATGGAATTTCGGCGAATGAGTCAGGGGCTCACGCAGGTGAATCCGAGACATCGATGGTTCTGGCTATACGCAAAGACCTAGTCGATATGGAGCATGCCGAAGAAGGTTTCATGGGAAGTGTCGAAGACAAGATAGATCTTGTGATGAGTCAAGGTATTAAGGCTCTGACAAAGAACGGTGTACTTGGCGATCCATGCAAAGCAGATGTTGGCAAAGGAGAAGAGTATCTGGAACTTTGGGCAGAGAAAATGGTAGACTTTGTTCGAAAACAAGTCGATATTTGATCGGGTCCATGTTGACTCTACCTTCTCAATTTTTTATCGAGATGCACACTAGCACCAAGAGCAGCTTCGAATTTGTAACAGAGATGGATGGAGCCAAAATCTTCCGGAAGCGAAAGTAGAAAACCTATACCTATTATGCCAAAACCTATACGAAAAGGTTTATAGTTGCGTCTTTACAACTGAAACAAGCAAAATGTGTTTAGATTAGTGAGTAAGAGGTGCAAATGAAACATGTCTGTGTTTGCGGCGCCAGGAGCATACGACCGCGCCATAACAGTGTTCTCACCCGACGGACGACTGTTCCAAGTTGAATACGCACTTGAAACGGTTAATCGAGGAGCAACAATATTAGGAATAGCAAGCTCCGAAGGAATAGTACTCGGAGCCGAAGAAAAAATCGAATCCAAACTCCAAGACGAAAGCTTCGTGTGGAAACTGTTCGAAGTTGACGAGCACTTGGGCGCGGCAGTCGTAGGCTTAGGCTCAGACGCACGCATACTGATAGATCAAGCCCGAGTTTATGCGCAAAGCAACAGACTCATGTACGACGAACCCATCGACATCGAAGTCGTAGCCAAACGAGTAGGCGACATCAAACAACTCTACACTCAACACGCAGGCGTCAGACCATTCGGCGTGTCCATAATATTCGGTGGCATAGACAAAACAGGCAACAGACTGTTCGCAACCGACCCAAGCGGCTCCATAAGAGGATGGAAAGCCCTAGCGGTTGGCGTTGGAAAAGAAACGGCGGAAGGCATACTGAAAACTGATTATAACGAGAAAATGGACATAGAAGCCGCAACCCAACTCGCCGTCAAAGCCTTAATTAAGGCGCAGGAAGCCAGAGGCGAACAGCCTAGAGTCAAAATCGTAGTGATCCCAGCAACCACGAAGAAAATGAAAGTGCTCACAGAGCAAGAAATTGAAAAGTACATGAAGAGCAGCTGAAACCCCAATGAGTCAGCAGCGCTACACGATTGCCCGCCTAACCCACGAGGGCGAACACTTCGAAATCCTGGTTAAACCCGACCAAGCCTTAGACTACAGGCTGGGCAAGGGCAAAACCCTGTCCGAAGCCCTGGTAAGCGACACCATATACACCGACGCCAACAAAGGCACAAAACCATCTGAAGAAAAACTGAAAAAAGCATTCGGCACAACCGACACGCTCAAAATAGCCGAAAACATCCTAAGACACGGCATGCTACAACTCACAACCGAACAGCGCAGACACATGATAGAGGAAAAAAGAAAACAGATCGTTGCCTTCATATCACGCTACAGCGTTGACCCAAGAACAAACATGCCACATCCGCCTCTACGCATCGAACAAGCGATGCAGCAGATCCACTATTCAATTGACCCCTTCAAAGAAACCGAAGACCAAGCCAAAGAAATCATAAAACTTCTCCGCCCCATACTGCCCCTCAAAACCGAGCAGGTGTCGGTAAACGTTCGCATACCACCAGAATACGCCAGCAAGGCTTATGGCGCTGTTAAAGGGTTCGGCACAATAAAACGCGAGGAATGGCGCGCTGACGGCTCATGGGCAGCCATAGTGGAAATGCCCGCAGGCTTATACGGACCTTTTCTCGAAAAACTCGGGGAACTCACTAAAGGCGCTGCAGAAGCAAAAATCGGCTAATAAACCAAAAAAATTGTTAGATTTAAAGGAGGCGAAAAACTGTGCCCATTTTTTGTGAAAGAAGACAAGTCGTTACGCCAGGCGATTTGCTGGCTGAAAACGACTACATAAACGGAGAAAACACCTACAGAGAAAACGGAAAAATCTACGCCACAAGGGTTGGACTCTGCGACCATGATGATAAACGAATCTACGTGGTGGCTTTAAAGGCGTTCTACGTTCCAATGGTCGGCGACACAATCCTTGGAAAGGTTCTCGAAGTAACCCTAGGCGGATGGCTAGTCGACATAAGAGCGCCCTACCTAGCCATGCTGCGAGCCTCAGACGCTCTTGAACGCCCCGTGAGACCACAGAAAGACGACTTGCCATCACTATTTGACGTGGGCGACATGATGATAGCCAAGATAGTTGCCTACGACCGAACACGCGACCCGTTGCTGACAGTTCTAGAACGAGGTCTGGGAAAGATCACTAGGGGGCAGATAATCGAAATCACACCAACGAAGATTCCACGGGTCATCGGGAAAAAAGGCTCGATGATAACCACGATCAAAGACCTAACTGGCTGCCAAATAATGATCGGACAAAACGGCAGAATCGTGATCAGCGGCAAATCACCTGAAGACGAACAGTTGGCCATAATGGCAATTCGCAAGATTGAGGAAGAAGCCCACAAAACTGGGCTGACCGATCGAATCACGGAATTGTTGAAAAAAGAAAAGGGTGAAAAACCCAAGAAGGAGGAAGTTGAAAATGTCTCAAAAGAAAACTGAAAAACTCATAGACGAAAACGATGTCCGCATAGACGGACGAAAGCTAGACGAGATGCGACCCGTAAAAATCGAGGTTGGCATCTTGAGCAACGCTGACGGCTCAGCCTACATTGAGCAGGGAAAGAACAGGATTCTGGCAGCGGTTTACGGACCCAGAGAGATTCATCCAAAACATCAGGCTCTGCCAGACAGAGCTGCGTTGAGGTGCCGCTATCATATGGCGCCGTTCTCAGTGCAGGAGAGAAAGTCTCCAGCGCCTTCAAGAAGGGAAATGGAACTCTCCAAAGTCATTCGAGAAGCACTGGAACCATCGATTTTCACCGAATATTATCCTCGAACAGCCATCGACCTCTTCATTGAAGTGCTGCAGGCAGACGGCGGCACAAGATGCGCAGGCATCACGGTGGCGGCTTTAGCCTTGGCTGACGCAGGCATACCAATGCGAGATTTGGTAAGTTCATGCGCTGCGGGCAAGGTTGAGGGTCGCCTTGTACTAGATTTGAATGATTTCGAAGACAAGGGCGGCGAGGCTGACATGCCTATCGCTTATATGCCCAACCTGAACGCCATCACGTTGCTTCAGATGGATGGCATGCTCACCGGTGAAGAGTTTGAACAAGTGTTGAACATGGGACTCGAGGGCTGCAAACAGATAAGCCAGCTTCAAAAGGAAACTCTGAAGTCAAAGTACGTGGTTGCCAAAGAAGCTGAGACAGAGGGCGAAGAAGAGACTGAAACGGAGGCTGAAAAATAATGTCTTCCATAATGGCTGCGAAAGTCAGACAAAAAAGAATCGCCCAGTTGATTGCCCGTGGAAAACGCCTAGACGGACGAGAGCCCAACGACTGCCGAGAGGTCCAGATTGAATCTGGTTTGATAGAACGCGCCGAGGGTTCAGCACGGGTTCGCCTTGGCAGAACCGAGGTGATGGTTGGAGTCAAGATAGAGGCGGGTGAACCATTCCCAGACACGCCGAATGAAGGGGTCCTAACCGTCAACGCAGAACTCGTGCCCTTAGCTTCACCCACCTTCGAGCCTGGACCGCCAGACGAGAACTCAATTGAATTAGCCAGAGTGGTAGACCGGGGCATCCGAGAGTCCAAGGCAATAGTTACCGAAGACCTCGTCGTGGAACCAGGAAAGAAGGTTTTCATCGTGTTCGTCGACGTTTACGTTCTCAACCACGACGGCAACCTAATCGACGCCTCAGCCTTGGCAGCACTAGCCGCTCTCATGAACACAAAAATGTTCAACTACGAAGTGAAAGAAGGCGAAATCAAGATTAAACCCGGCTACAAACCACTGCCAATGCGCAACTATCCCATCGCTATCACTTTCGCCAAAATCGGTGACAAACTGATCGTTGACCCATGGCTGGAAGAGGAACAGGTCATGGACGCGAGGCTAACTATGGCTGTTGAGAAAGACGGAAAAATCTGCGCCATGCAGAAGGGAGGCTACGGGTATTTCACAGCGCAACAAATCTTCGAAGCCAGCAAAATAGCGCAGCAGAAAGCAGAGGAACTACGAAAACTCGTCGTGAAGGAGTAACAGACGCTAAAATGGGCAAGAGACGAACCAAAAAGATTGGTCCCACAAGAGGGCTTGAAGCCCGATACGGCGCCACGGTGCGAAAACGCTACATCGCAGTAGTCTCAGGTCTCAAAAAGGCGCACACATGTCCAAGCTGCGGCTCAACAGCAGTTCGACGTCAGAGCGTTGGAGTGTGGAAATGCCGAAAGTGTGGCGTGGTCTTCACAGGCGGCGCCTACACACCAACGACTAAGCTCGGCGAGATAGCTAAACGAGCGGCAAAGGGGATTCCACCAGAAGCCGTAGTCGTTGAAGAAAGCAAGTAAAGAAGTCTCTCTTCTCTCCGTTTTTGTTTTTGGCTACTCATCTGACTTTTGTTTAGTAGCCTAAGACTTCGAATGAGAGGATGGAGATGTCTTTTCGATTTAGTTCACTGCGTATGAAGTTTTTCAGGTCTTCTTCCTTGAAGTAGGCATCTCCACTTTCATTTTTGTGCACAGCGAGACCTGTTCGCACGAAAAATCCTCCGTGAGCGAAATCCAGAAAAACGTATTGACGGCTTTCCGCGGAGAAGACAAGCCTGAGCCCAAGCGGAGGTCTTGAAAGGGGCGCATTTTGCACCGAGTATGCAATGAACTTTGGATGCAGGGCTATTGCTAGGGTCTTAAACTCTTCCCAAGTGCTCACATGAACCACTTTTGTGTGTTCTTTCAACTCTGGAAGCCTACCTGTGTAATGATGTCTTTTTCACGTTAGTCGCTGCTTTTGGTTTGAACGCGAAGGAGTTACGTTATAACAATATATTTAAATATTTAAATATTTAAATATGTTTATCTCAACATTTCAGGCTGGTTCGCCAAATGGTATCCATACCTAAAGCAAGTAGCAGAAAAACATTAGCTCGATTGATTGAGTCGGGAAGGTGCGAGGCTGTAGAGGCGCCCCAATACGCAAGCGAACTTAAGCGTTTAGCCCAAAAAGCTGCAGATGCTGAAGTGGCGGATAGGCAGAGTAGGCTTTTCAAGGCGTTGGCTGACGAGACCCGGCTGAGGATTCTAATGCTCCTTAAAGCTAGAGAGATGTGCGTCTGTGAGGTCGTGGTTGCGCTTGATTTGACTCAGCCAACGGCGTCTCATCACTTAGGCTTGTTGGAGAACGCTGGTCTGGTCAGGGCTAGGAAAGATGGAAAATGGGTCTTCTACCGAGTGTCCAACCAAGACCTAATCGAGAAGATGCACCGAGTGAAATTGTTGTGAGACAGTCTGAAACATGAAAAGGAGACAAAGCAGTCATGCATGAGACACATGAACAAGAGGAAGCGAAGCTTGGAGTTTTTGAAAAGTACTTAACATTATGGATAGGCGTGTGCATCGTAGTCGGGTTGCTGTTGGGAAGGTTTCTTCCTTCAATGGTGACTTTCCTCAACTCAGTAACCATTGCCGAACTGGGCTACTTGCCACTTCCCATAGGTATTTTCTTGTTTCTGATGATGTATCCGACGGTTGCTGCAATCGAGTTCGGTGAGATAAAAAAGGCGGCGAAGACCCCGAAGCCAGTCCTTGTTACTTTAATCGCCAACTGGGTTATCGCCCCACCGCTCGCGGTTTTATTGTCACGAATTTTTTTGGGCAATTATCCCGAGTTTGCGGCTGGTGTAATTCTCTTAGGAATAGCGCCTTGCACAGCCATGGTGCTCTTTTGGATAATGTTTGCCAAAGGAAACGTGGCTCAGGGGCTGGTGATAACTGCCATCAATGCGTTGTCGATTATTATTTTGTACTCACCCTCTGCAGCCTTCTATCTCGGCGTGAGTGGGATTCAGGTTCCCATATACTTGATAGCCATCGATGTGCTTCTCTTTGTCGGACTGCCAGTGGGTTTGGGTCTCTTCTTGCGGAGAGAATTAACGAAGCGTCGAGGCAGAGAATGGTATGACGACAAGTATCTCGGGCTCATGCACAAGCTCGCAATGGCTGCTTTACTTGGCACTTTGATAGTCTTGTTCTCTTACAAGGGAGAAACAATTCTCAAGCAGCCATTGATAGTTGGCTTAATAGCCATACCGTTGTTGGCGCACTATTCAATAATGGTGTCGGTGCTCTTCGGAACAACATGGCTCATGAACTGGAAATACGACATGTCTGTAACCAGCACTCTCATTGGTTCAAGCAGCCACTTTGAGATCGCGATTACCGTTGCGATAACTGTGTTTGGGCTGACCCACGGTGCTGCATTGGCAACGGTAATTGGGCCGCTTTTGGAAGTGCCCATCATGGTCACTTTTGCAAGGATAGCCTTAAGAACAAGACATCGCTTTCCAAGAAATAACTCAAAATCTTCAATGACAGGTAAGGAGATAACGACTTGAAGAAAATTCTGTTTGTCTGCGTCGAAAATGCTGGTAGAAGCCAGATGGCTGAGGCGTTTGCAAATTACTATGGAAAGGGAAAGCTGATAGCCTCAAGTGCAGGTGTAATGTTAGCAGAAAGGGTCAATCCTGTTGTAGTTGAAGTCATGAAGGAAAAGAGAATCGACATCTCCATGAATAAACCCAAGCTGCTAACAACAAAAATGGCGGAAGAAGCCAACCAAATCATAACGATGGGCTGCAGCGTCGAGAAGTTCTGTCCAGCGCCACTTCTCAAAAACGTAATCGACTGGGGATTAGAGGACCCGAAAGGAAAACCCATAGAAAAAGTTCGAGAGATAAGGAATGAAATAGAGAAAAGGGTCTTACAACTGATTGCTGAGATTTAAGAAGAGTTCAAGGTTAAGAACAAGTTAGAGTAATGTCTAGCTCATGGCTTCACTCAAGAGGATTCTGCTAACGACTTCTCGCAACCCGACGCCTCGAATACGAACCTTCTGCAACGACCTCGAGCGTGTGATGCTTGGCGTAGTGCACGTTAACCGTGGAAAAATGAGCAACGACGAAGTCGCAGAGAAAGCCTTAGAGCACAACTCTGACAGAATTGTTATAGTCGACCGACGACATGGAGGCCTAGGCGCTGTCAGGTTTTTTAAAGTAAGCGAGTCTGGTTTGGTTTCGGTTCCACCAGTCATTCAGGTTGGCAATATGCAGTTGCAGAGAGAGTTCAGCGTTTCGACCCGAATCAAGCCTGCGGGTTCTTTGATTCTCTTAAAAGCTGATGCCTCAGGTGAAGTGGAAAGGGTTGCAGGTGCGCTTTCAAATTTTTTTGGACTCCCAATTCTCTCTATGGATGAGGCTGTCAAGGCTGGTCTTACTATTATGAGTATGGGGCGTGATGGGGCTGGTAGGATTATGATAACTTTTATGGTTAAACCCCAGCATGTTGAGGTTGGTCCACGGGTCATAGCCTCAAAGGTAGAGTGGTGATTTAGGACTGAATGCAACCGCAACCATCCGCTTAAGATTCCCGAAGAAAGAGCAACTGTCCGCCATTTTCGAGGCGTTGGAGCCCGAAACCCGCACCGTCGTCACGGAGCGCTCCAAAGTTAGAGTGAGAAGAAAGGACCAAACATTAACATTGATTTTTGAAGCCAAGAACACCGTCGCCCTTAGGGCTGCTTTAAACTCCTATTTACATTGGATTCGCTTAACAAGGGATGTCTTAAGCGCGTTAGAAACATCCTGATTAGTTCCGCGCTGTTTCAAGAAACGCTTAATTAATGCGAGTTCATAATGGCTGAGAGTATTCGATTAGCAGATTTGAGGAATGTTGCAGAATGAGCGACGAACTGTCAAAGCTTCCGGCGCCAGTTCAGGAGCGCTTGCTACGTCTTCAACAGCTTCAGCAAACATTGCAGTCGGTTGTGACGCAGAAGCAGCAGCTGGAGTTGGAGCTTACTGAAACCGAGCAGGCGCTGACCGAGTTGGCAAAGCTGGATGAAAACGCCGTCATCTACAAGTCTATTGGCTCGCTTTTGGTAAAGGCTGACAAAACCAAGGTAACCGCTGAGTTGACTGAGCGCAAGGAGCTGTTAAACACAAGGGTCAGCGTGTTGGGAAAGCAGGAAGAGAGGCTTCGAACTCAAGCCAAAGACCTTCAAAGCAGACTGCAGAAGGACCTAAGCCCGGTTTCTCCGCCCTCCGAGTCTTAGGCTTAGGTGAAGCCTTTTTTGGAAGAAATCGATATTGCAGAGCTGACGGGTGAACAACTGGAAAAGCTTTGTGAGCTGGGTGAAAAAGCCGCTAGAGACTATGTACTCTCTAAGGTTCCAGAACGTCGAATCTCAACTCTTGACATAACCGTGGACACTGAAGGTAGCAAACCCGTCACTGTTAATGTTGAGGTGGAAGTCACTTTATCGCCTTTGATGAAAGATTTTGACGTGGACAAACTGACTGGAGAAGCGGTGGAAAAGGCGTTTGTTGCCATAAAAGAATACCTACGTGAACTCTCATGCAGATCCAAAAAATAACAGAACTCCTCGACAGCCGCAACGCCAAACTGGTTGTTTTACTCTGCCACATCAACGCCGACCCCGACGCTGTCTGTGCTGCTTTTGCATTCGCTCAGTTGATAAAACGCTTAAGGCCAAATCTCAACGTTGAAATCGCCGCAGCTCAGGGTCCAAGCCGACTCTCAAAGCATCTGCTGAACTCTTTGCCAGCCAAATTGACCCTGCAACCGAAGATTGAAGACGCAGACGTGATTGTTTTGCTTGACACTAACACTGTTCAGCAGCTGGGCGAGTGGAGCGAACGGGTAAAGGCGTCGAAGGCTGCTTTAATCGTGATTGACCACCATGCGAGTCATCCTGAAACTGAAAGGCTCGCCACCCTAAGCGTGGCTGACGAGAACGCTTCTTCCACAGGCGAGATAATTTATCGTCTCTTCAAAGAAGCCCAAGTGGATTTGACGGCGCTCGAAGCCAAGGCGTTGTTTCTGGGCATAGCCTTCGACACGCGCCACTTCGTCATAGCCAGCTCCGCTACGTTCAAAGTGGTCGCCGACCTGATCGACGCGGGAGTGAAAGCCGAGGAAACCCTTTCTCTACTTTCCCTACCTATGGACCTTTCAGAGCGCATAGCACGATTGAAGGCTTCAAAACGAACCAAACTCGTCAAAATCAACGAGTGGCTCATCGCGTTTTCTAACGTTAGTGCCTTCCAAGCTTCAGCGGCACGAGCCCTCGTCAGCCTTGGCGCTCATGTCGGCGTAGTGGCGGGTCAGAAGGACGAAAAAATACAGATGAGCATGAGGGCTAGTCAAGAGTTCTGTGAAAAAACTGGCGTGCACCTGGGCAGAGACGTCGCTAAACCTTTGGGAGAATACTTGAAGGGCATGGGCGGTGGGCATTCGGTTTCCGCTGGGGTCAACGGTGTGGGAGATGTTGAAGCCAGTTTAAAACGTTGTTTGAAGCTTTTGAAAGACAAATTGACTTAACTCCTTTTTGGGTAGCTACTCTTAAGTTAATCGCAAGGTTGCTTTTGCCAGATAAGGCGGCGACACAGACATTGGCAGTTGTCGAAACAAGAGCCTTAACTTACACGTATCCGGGTGCAAACAGAGCCGCTCTAAGAGATGTTAACCTAACCATCGAGAAAGGCGAGTTCGTCATCTTAACAGGTCCAAGCGGATGCGGCAAAACGACGCTGTGTCGCTGCTTCAACGGTTTGATTCCCCACTTCTACTCAGGCGAACTCAAGGGTAACCTCAACGTGGCTGGCTTTAACGTTAACGAACACACCATAGGCGAGATGGCTGCTCGAGTAGGGCTGGTGTTTCAAAACCCAGAGAATCAACTCTTCGCACTATCGGTCGAAAAGGATGTGGCTTTTGGACTGGAAAACCTCGGCATGCCAAGGGACGACATGAGAAAACGAGTCGACTGGGCGCTCGCAATGACAGGCATAGAAGAACTTCGCGAAAGAGCACCACACGAATTGTCGGGTGGACAGCAACAACGAGTCGCCATCGCCAGCGTCCTCGCGATGCAACCAGAAATAATAGTTTTCGACGAGCCCACGTCGTTTCTTGACCCGCTGGGCGCTCAAAGGATTTTTGAAGTAATCAATGACCTCAACAAGAAACTGGGATTAACCATCATACTGGTTGAACATCGCCTTGACCTGGCTTCAAAATACGCCAATCACGTCATCATTATGGATGAGGGCAAAATCGTTTTAGACGGCAAGCCAAGAGAAGTATTCACCTCGGAAAAGGCTTGGCTCCTAGGCGTAGGCATTCCTAAGGCGGTTCGTCTCTGGCGTGCGTTTAAAGACAGCGGCATGGTCTTGCCTGGAGTACCCATAAGTTCAGAAGAGGCAACTCAATTTTTGCGTGAGGTTCTGAAGCGGTGATAGAGGTCAAAGACGTCTACTTCACTTATCCAACGGGTGTAGAAGCCCTAAAAGGAGTGTCACTCAGCATCGGAGACGGCGAGTTCCTCGCAATAATGGGACAAAACGGCGCTGGAAAAACTACGCTGGTCAAAAACTTCAACGGATTGCTCAAACCAACCAAGGGCGAAGTCCGAGTCGACGGCGTCAGCACTCGAGAAGTCAGCATTGCCAAACTCGCCCGAACGGTTGGGTTCGTCTTCCAGAACCCTGACCATCAATTGTTCAGCGAAACGGTTGAGGAAGAAATTGCCTTTGGACTCCGCAACTTCGGCTTTGAAGAGGCAACTGTTGACAAACGCGTCACTTGGGCGCTAAACCTCTTAGACCTTACCGAGTACAGGACTACCTCGCCCTTCATGTTGAGCGGGGGCGAAAGAAAACGCGTCGCCCTAGCCTCTGTTCTGGCTTGGGACCCCAAAGTTGTTATACTCGACGAGCCAACCATCGGGCAGGACCATCGGCAGAAGGAGACTCTGCGACAGTTCATCGTGCAGCTGAACGAACAGGGCAAGACCGTTGTGGTCGTCACTCATGATGTAGAGTTTGTGGCAGAATGCAGCCCCAGGGTTGTTTTGATGAGTGAAGGAAAGATCGTTGCAGACGGCGAAGCCAAGAGAATACTAACCGACACCACCCTAACCTTAGCTGCTTCTATTGTTCCCCCTCAGATAACCCAAATCTTTCTACGATTAACGGATTTGGGGCTGCCCAAAGATGTGATTGATGTTTCTGAGGCGAAGAAAATTATTACAAAATATCTCGTGGAGGCTAAGGCAAGGCATTGAGCGTTTTTGAGGGTTTCCGTTTTAGACGCGTAACATCGCCCATTCACGATCGTGACCCGAGGATTAAGTTTGTCCTAGTCATAGCGATGTTCGTAATTGCTATCCTGTTCACTGAGTTTCTGCCGCTTCTCGTGTTGTTCTTCTTGCCAATACCGTTCGTGCTCGTAGCCGGCGTCAGAAAGGCATGGCTGCGCAGTCTGCGTGGAGCCCTGTTTCTGGCAACGTTCATTTTTGTCTTCAACTTTGTCTTCGGCTATTTCTACAGGCAATACACCAGCGTCACCGCTTTGCTTGAGTTTTCGCTGGCAATGTCCCTGCGTTTCCTAGTCTTGGTCGAGTCTTTCTCAGTCTTCTTCCTGACAACCTCACCTGACCATCTGAGCCTTGCGTTGGAGCAGAGCCATGTTCCTTACGAGTTCACGTTTGCCTTCACCACCGCCGTGCGGTTTGTTCCAGTCTTGGCTGAGGAAGCCCAGACCATAATGGACGCTCAGAAAGCCAGAGGACTGGAACTGGAGCGGGGCAACTTCCTGAAACGCGTTCGCAACTACATTCCTATTCTGATTCCCCTAATCGTCAGCGCAATCAGGCGAAGCCTAGAGTTGGCTGAGGCTATGGAATCACGAGCCTGGGGTGCCAGTTCAAAACGCACCAACCTCTACGTTTTGAAAATGAATCACGGCGACCTTGTATTACTCGTGTTGTCGATTGGGCTGCTCGCCCTAGGCGTTTACGTTCGCTACTTCGTTCCCATCCCGCATTTAAGCACGTTTCTGCCCTATCTTCCCTTGTGAGAACAGCACACGTGTTTCCGTTGTTTGTCAAGATTTTTGAGCATGTTAAGCTGTAAACCTGTATGGTTGTGTGCGTGCCTGTTATGATGTTTCAATCTCGCGTGATTGTTGACGACCGAGAAAAAGTCTCCGGCGTTCCCGCCCTTCTTAGGGCATTAGGTCTGCAGATTGACTATCGCCTGCTTGAAATAGGCGACTACGTGGTTTCATCCGACTGCGCCGTTGAAAGAAAAGCTGGACGAGACTTCCTCAAATCCTTGTACTCTGGCAGACTCTTCGACCAGGCACGCAGACTACGACAGTTTTACGCTCGTCCAGTTCTAGTGGCTGAAGGCGACCTGCAACTTCTCGTGG
>Ga0315314_1002445_pt1 | contig 15317 bp, 12 predicted proteins | sample TDP9_MG_FD_203631 | JGI IMG/M metagenome (GOLD analysis project Ga0315314, IMG submission 203631) | Freshwater sediment microbial communities from Lake Towuti, South Sulawesi, Indonesia - TDP9 | ecosystem: Environmental > Aquatic > Freshwater > Lake > Sediment | place: Indonesia: South Sulawesi...
GGTGCACGCCGCGAGCTTTTCGGCCCAGGTTCAGCCTCATCGGGGGGGGACCCTGGTGGAGTGGACCGATCTCAGGCGCGAGATCAATGTGCTGAACGTCCTCACCCGCCGGCAGGAGTGGTATCAGGCTAAGCTGCGGGATGCCGACTTCGTCACCGAGCGGCCGGGAGACAGCCACCCGGCCCCCGACCGTCACGAGGCGCTTGCCTACGACGTGTGGGACCGCGGCAGCTTCCGCGACCGGTTCCTGGACGGCCCTCCCTCGGCGCAGGCCTTCGCACATCGGGCGCTGCTGGAGCTCGGCGACTTCGCGGAGGCGCCCTATGAGGCCGACATCCGGCCGAACGGCGTGACGCTGTCACGGACCGGGACGGTCCGGACGCCTGCCGGCGTGCGCTCCGTCAAGATTCGGAAGAGCCTGCGATTCGATATCCGGGGCCGCTTGACCGCGACCTACCACATCACCCCCACGGACGGTGAACCCTTCGACGCGCACTTCGCGGTAGAGCTGAATTTCTTCCTGCCAGGCCTCGTGGCGGGCCAGGGGACGATCCGGATCGGCCGGCATTCCCTTGGCCCACGTGTTCCGGGGTCGGCCCAGGGAAGCCGCTGCTTCCTCGAGGAGCGGCGGGGGGGCGGCCGGACGGTGAAGCTCGCCTGGAGTCTGCCCGCCGAGATTGCGGTGAGCCCCATCCGAACAGTCGCGCAGACCGAGGCGGGATTCGAGATGACCTGCCAGGGGCATGGGTTGGTCATTGCATGGCCGCTGAACGTGCCTCCCGGCGGTTCCTGGGCAGTGGAGATCGCGGCGAGGATCAACGGAAAGGAGTGAGAAAGCATGACCATGGCAACGATTACCAACCGCGTCGTGCGGGGCGACGTCCGGACGGTGTGGATCGGCAACGTCCGGCCCGAACTGGATGGTGGCCGGTTTCCCGTCAAGCGCGAGGTAGGCGACCTCTTTGAGGTCAGCGCCGACATCCTGCGCGAGGGGCACGAGGCCCTCGCCGCCGTGCTGAAGTACCGGACCGTCAAGGATACCCGGTGGCGCGAGGTCCGCATGGAGCGGGTGCAGAACGACCGATGGGTGGCGCACTTTCCCCTGGAGGAGAACACGCGGTACCTCTACACCATCGAGGCCTACCCGGATCCCTACCGGACCTGGGCCGAGGATCTGAAGAAGCGGATCGCAGCGGGGATGGACGTGGCGAGCGAATTGCTGGAAGGCGCAGGGCTGCTCCGGCAGACACTCTCCCGCGCCGCGGGAGCCGACCGCCAGCGACTGGAGGCGCGCCTGGCCGACTTCGAACGGGCGGAGACCGCGACGGCGCGTGCCCGGATCCTGCTGGATCCGGAAACGGCAGACCTGATGGACACCTATCCCGACCGCAGCGCTGGCACCACCTATGATCACGAACTGGTGGTGATGGTGGACCGCCGGCTCGCACGCTTTGGGGCCTGGTACGAGATGTTCCCCCGATCCCAGGGGAAGATCCCCGGAGCGCACGGGACCTTCAAGGACTGCATCGACCGCCTCCCCGATATCGCTGCCATGGGCTTTGATGTGATCTACCTGCCGCCGGTCCACCCGATCGGCAGAAGCTTCCGCAAGGGTAAGAACAACAGCCTCACCACCGGGCCGGACGATCCTGGCTCCCCCTGGGCCATCGGCAACGAAGAGGGCGGCCACAAGGCGCTGGAGCCGGCCCTGGGGACGCTGGAGGACTTCCGCGCCTTCGTCCGGGCGGCGCGGAGTCTGGGCATCGAGATTGCCCTGGACTATGCGCTCCAGTGCTCACCGGACCATCCCTACGTCTGCGAGCACCCGGAATGGTTCCACGCAAGACCGGATGGAACCATCAAGTACGCCGAGAATCCTCCCAAGAAATACCAGGACATCTACCCGCTGAACTTTTACTGCCGGGATCGCGAGGCGCTCTGGGAAGAGATGAAGAGCATCCTCCTGTTCTGGATCGAGCAGGGGGTGCGGATCTTCCGGGTGGACAATCCCCACACCAAGCCGATCCCATTCTGGGCCTGGCTCATTGGGGAGATCCAGGCCGTCTATCCCGATGTGATCTTCCTCGGCGAGGCCTTCACACGCCCCAAGGTGATGCAGGCCCTGGCCAAGGTGGGATTCACCCAGTCCTACACCTACTTCACCTGGCGCAACTTCAAGACGGAGTTGGCGGAGTACTTCACCGAGCTCACCCAGACCGATGTGGCGGAGTACCTCCGGGGGAACCTCTTCACCAACACGCCGGACATCCTTCCCCCGATCCTGCAGCAGGGCGGGCGCCCGGTGTTCAAGATGCGCCTTGCCCTGGCCGCCACGCTGTCCTCGGTGTACGGGATTTACAGCGGGTACGAGCTATGTGAAAATGTAGCCATCCCGGGGACAGAGGAGTACCTGAACGCGGAGAAGTACGAGATCAAGGTGCGTGACTCGAATGCGTCGGGCAACATCAGGGATTACATCGCGCGGATCAATGCCATCCGCAAGGAGAACCCGGCCCTCCACGAGTACCGCAACCTGCGCTTCTACGAGAGCGACGACGACAATGTCCTCTTTTACGCGAAGCGCAGCTACGACGGGAGTAACGCCGTTCTCGTGGCGGTGAACCTGGACCCCTTCGAGACGCATCAGGCGCGCATCCGTGTGCCGCTGGACGTGCTCGGCATCGGGCCGGACGAGCGCTTCCAGGTCCACGAGTTGATCACCGGAGAGCGCCACTTGTGGAAGGGGGCGGAGCAGACGATCCGGCTGGACCCGCGCGAGGAGCCGGCGGCGATCTTTCGGGTGAGCCGGTTCCCCCACAAGGACTACGGAACACCATGCTACTGAGACAATGACCAATGTCCAATGACAAATGACCAATGCGTTTGCAGTGCTGAGTTCACAGATCACATTGGTCATTGGGATTTGGTCATTGGTCATTCTGGCGAGCGACGCGAGCCATGGATGATCTGTGGTACAAGGACGCCGTGCTTTACGAGCTGCACGTCAAGGCCTTCCAGGACAGCAACGATGACGGCGTCGGAGACTTCCGGGGCCTGGCCGAGCGGTTGGACTACCTCCAGGACCTCGGGGTGAACTGTCTCTGGCTCCTGCCCTTTTACCCCTCGCCGCTCAAGGACGACGGCTACGATATCGCTGACTACTACAGCGTGTCACCGCTGTACGGGAACATGGCCGACTTCCAGGCGTTTCTCAACGAGGCGCATCGGCGGGGGATGCGGGTGATCGCTGATCTAGTGGTCAACCATACCTCGGATCAGCACCCCTGGTTTCAGGAGGGGCGGCGTGATCCCGCCTCGCCCAAGCGGCGCTACTACGTCTGGAGCGACACCGACCAGAAGTACCGCGAGGCCCGCATCATCTTCGTGGACACCGAGAAATCCAACTGGACCTGGGATCCCGAGGTCAAGGCGTACTACTGGCACCGGTTTTTCGCTCACCAGCCAGACCTGAACTACGACAACCCCGAAGTCCAGCAGGCCATGTCAGGGGTCATGCGCTTCTGGCTGGACAAGGGACTGGACGGGTTTCGCTGCGACGCGGTCCCCTACCTCTTCGAGCGCGAAGGGACCAACTGCGAGAACCTGCCCGAGACCCACGCCTACCTGAAGCAACTGCGGACCGCGCTGGACGCCCGGTATCGGGGAAAGATCCTGCTGGCCGAGGCGAACCAGTGGCCCAAAGACGTGCGGCCCTACTTCGGGGACGGGGACGAGTTCCACATGGCCTTCCACTTCCCCGTGATGCCGCGGCTATTCATGGCCGTGCGCAGCGCCGACCGGCGACCCATCACCGACATGTTCCTGCACACGCCGCCCATCCCAGAGACGTGCCAGTGGTGCCTGTTTCTGCGGAACCACGACGAGCTCACGCTGGAGATGTGCACCGATCCCGAGCGCGACTACATGTACTACGCCTATGCCCAAGATCCGCTGATGAAACTGAACATCGGCATCCGCCGGCGGCTGGCGCCGCTGCTGGAGAACGACCGGCGGAAGACCGAACTGCTGAACAGCCTCCTCTTCTCCCTCCCCGGGACCCCCATCATCTACTACGGAGACGAGATTGGTATGGGGGACAACATCCACCTTGGGGACCGCAATGGGGTCCGGACACCGATGCAGTGGTCGGCGGATCGAAACGCGGGCTTCTCCCGGGTCGATGCGGCGCAACTGTACAGCCCGATCATCACCGACCCGATCTACGGCTATGAGGCGGTGAACGTGGAGAGGCAACTGCGCACCCCCTCCTCGCTCCTGCACTGGATGCGGCGGCTCATCGCCGTGCGCAAGCGGACCCGCGTCTTCGGCCGGGGCAGCCTGCGTTTCCTCTCCCCTGCCAACACGCGGGTGCTGGCCCACCTCCGCGAATATCGGGGAGAAACGATCCTGGCCGTGCACAACCTTGCCGCCTCCTCGGAACCGGTGGAGCTGGATCTCCGGGAATTCCGCGGGGCAATCCCGATCGAGATGCTGGGGGAGGCTCGCTTCCCGGCCATCGGAGAGCAGCCCTACTTCTTGAGTCTCGGCCCCTTTGGTTACTACTGGTTCCGCCTGGACCGGCCCGGAGCCCCGCGAGAGGTGTATGGAATCGAAGATGCCGCCGTATGATGGCAATCAGGCAGCTCGGCAACTGGCCGATTGGGCAATTGGGCAACCAGGAAGTTCCCAGTTGCCGAATTGCCAAGTTGCCGAATCGCCGCCAAGGAGGGTGAGGCGGTGAAGGTGCTGCTGCTGACGCGAGAGTATCCGCCCGACGTGTACGGCGGCGCCGGGGTTCATGTGGACTATCTCTCCCGGGAGTTGGCGCGCCTCGTCGCCGTCGAGGTCCGGACGTTCGGAGACCAGGAACTCCGCGCGGGAAACCTCGAGGTCCGCGGATTCGGGTTTGCGCAGGCGGGATCGCGGGATGCTCCGGAGCAATTCCTGCTGGCGCTGCAGGCGCTCCGGGTCTGCGTGGCCTTCGCCGCGCGACCGATCGACGCGCACCTGGTCCACTGCCACACCTGGTATGCCCACTTCGGCGGAGTCCTGGCGAAGATCCTCTACGGCATCCCACTGGTGGTCACCGCGCATTCCCTGGAACCGCTCAGGCCATGGAAGCGAGAGCAATTGGGCCGTGGGGCGGACCTGTCGGCGTGGATCGAACGCACGGCCCTGGAGGCGGCCGATGCCATCATCGCGGTCTCGCAAGAGATGAAGGCGGATATTCTGCGCCATTTCCATGTGGCCCCAGAGCGGGTGCACGTCATCTGGAACGGCATTGACGTCAGCGACTACCGCAGGGTCGAGGAGCGCGACCGGCTGGCGCGCTTCGGTCTCGAACTCGACCGCCCGACCGTGCTGTTCGTCGGCCGTATCTCACGCCAGAAGGGGATCCTGCACCTGATACACGCCATCCCGCACCTGGATCGGCAAGCCCAGGTGGTTCTGTGCGCCAGCACCCCCGACAGCCAGGACGTCGCCGACGCGATGGAGGAGGCCGTGCGCCGCGTCCGGTCCACCCGTGATGGAGTGATCTGGATCCGGGAGATGGTGGACCGGCCGACGGCCGTGCAACTGTACTCGCAGGCGGAGGTTTTCTGCTGCCCATCGATCTACGAGCCCTTCGGCATCATCAACCTGGAGGCAATGGCGTGCGAGACAGCCGTGGTGGCCAGCGCCGTGGGTGGCATCAAAGAAGTCGTCGCACACGGCGAGACGGGATTCCTGGTTCCCCTCGACCAACAGGCCGAGGCGCCCTTCGAACCCGTGCGCCCCGAGGAATTCTCCCGGGACCTGGCCGAGCACATCAACCGGCTGCTGAGGGATCCGGCGCTCCGCCGGACCATGGGCACGAACGGGCGGCGACGGGTCGAGGCGCTGTTCAGTTGGCGCGCCGTCGCCAAGGCAACCCACGCCTTGTACGAGACCCTGGTTCCGCGCTAAGGACGGGCAACTTGGCAACTCGGGATCCCCGAGTGGCGAAAAACGAACCATTATCTTTGTGGTGACATTCCATGGGAAAGAAGACAGGATCCCCTGAAGGCAAAGGGCGGCCGGGGCGGTGCCGCCGGCAAGCCATGGTCCCGCCTGAAGACCTGGCGGCTCGCGTGGCGGCTGCTCTGCCGGCCTTCTTGCCGGCGCAACGCTGGTTCGGCAGCAAGGCCCGCACCATCACGAGCGTCACACCCAGGGATCTGGCGGCCCTTCCCGATGCCCCGGGAACCCTTGTTCTCTTCGATGCGACCTACGCGGACGGCGGGCGAGAGATGTACCACATCCCGATCCTCCCGGCGGATCAGGAGCCGGGATTCCGAGATGCCATGGACGATCCGGTGTTCTGCCTCGCGCTGGTCGGAGGGATCCGGCAAGGCGCCTCGCTTCCGGGTGGACAGGGGACCTTCCGGTTTGCACCTACGGCGGTGTTGTCCGAGATCCTCCCGCAGGGGCCGGAGGCGGCATCGCGCCTGCGCGTGGAGCAGAGTAACACCTCCATCGTGTACGACTCCCGGGCCATCCTGAAGCTTTTTCGCAAGCTGGAATCTGGTCCGAATCCGGATTTCGAGATCACCGATTTCCTGACGCGGCAGACCACCTTTCGGGGAATCCCCAGGCTGGCGGGCTCCATCTCGTATGAGGCGGGATCCGGCGAATCGACTACCCTGGCGGTGCTCCAGGAGTTCATGCCCAACCAGGGAGATGCGTGGACGGTGACGCTGGCTCGCCTGGCCGATTACTATGCGGCGGCACAGGAGACCACGGAAGGTGAGGATCGAGGCGGCGGCGCCTTTGCCCGCACGCTCGCGGATGCGGACGCGGAGGAAGCCAGGCGCCTTGGGGCACTGGCAGGTGAGCTGCACATGGCGCTCGGCTCCGCCACCGAACCGGCGCTTTCACCTGAGCCCGTGACGCCAACAGACATCGCGATCTGGCGCGGGGCGATGCAGACCTATCTGGACCGGGCGATGCACACCCTGGCCTCGGCCCAGGAGAACCTGCCCTCTGCGGTGCGCGACCTCGCGCGCCAGAGCTTCGAGTCGGCGCCGGGTTTCCACGAGTTCCAGGCGGCCCTGGAACTGCTGGGAGAGGAGTCGGTCAGCAAGATCCGGATTCACGGGGACTACCACCTGGGACAGGTCCTCAAGGTCGGGGACACCTTTGCCATCCTGGACTTCGAAGGCGAGCCGGCCCGACCGCTGGAGGAACGGCGCGCCAAGCAGTGCGCCCTGAAGGATGTGGCGGGCATGCTCCGGTCCTTTGCTTACGCCGCCCAGTCGGGCCTGAACGCCGCGGTTGTAGGGGCACCGGAGGAGCGAGGGCTGATGGAGCGGCTCGTCCCATGGGCTGAACGATGGGAGGCCGGGGTCCGAACCGCGTTCCTGGAGGGGTACCTGGCCGAGACGTGGGAGCGGGGGGCCACCTTCCTCCCCCGCGATCGGGACCATCTCGAAGCCGTGCTCCGCCTCTTCGAGCTGGACAAGGCCATCTACGAGCTTTACTACGAGCTCAACCACCGGCCGACGTGGGTCCGTATCCCCTTGGAGGGCCTGCGACGGGCGGCGACTCAGGCGCCACGGCCTGTGCGGGGTCGCCTTCGGCCCGGCGAAGGGCCCTTTGCGTTCGTCGCCTGCCTGCAACTGCACGAGTTCCTGGGGGTGCGGGCCGAGAACGAGCGCCAGCTCGCCGACCTGATCGACGAGGTGCCGCTAGACTCAATCTACTTCCACACCCACGGATTCTTCCTCCGACACAAGTTCGTCGCCGGCACCTACCCGAACGATTTCGCCACGTGGGTCGCAACGCAGGTGCGCGATCGGGTGCTGGGGGAACGGCTGGCCATGGTGGATCCCTCCGGCTTCACGAACCTCCAGGCGCTACGCGAAGACCTGGTGTCGGTCATCGACGACCACCTCCGCGGCCTCCAGATCGTGCCGGGCATCATCCTGGGGGAGCCGTTCGAGTTCATCCAATCCCGCCTGGTCGAGATCCCCACTGGGATCCAGGTGCGGAGCTTGCAGGAATTCCGCGACGCCCTTCTCACAATCGATGTGAGCGCCATCTACTTCCATCTTGTGGAGGCGCGCCTGCGCCTTGGGCGGGGACAGAACGATTTCGCCGCGTGGCTAGAGCATGGGCTCGGCCTGCCTGAGCTGGCCAATAGGTTCCACGCCGTGGACCCCTATGCCGGCAGCCTGGAGCGGACGCGAAGCCGACTGATCCAGATCTGTGACGAAGCTCTGGCTGCGGGGGTGGGGCGATGATTGCAACCCGAGTGGAAGATTACCGCGAGGTTGCCCCCCAGGGCACCATCGACCTCCTCCTGCGTCTGGCGGAGCGGCTGCGCGGCCGGCGATTCCTGCACGTCAGCGCCAGCCGGTACGGTGGGGGATCCGCCGAGATCCTCAGCCGGCTCGTGCCCATGCTGCAGGGCCTGGGGATCGAGGCCGCCTGGGAGGTGATCGTAGGCGACCCGGAATTCTACGCCTCCGTCCGGGCCCTGGAGCAGGCCGTAGTGGGCCAGGAAAGCCTCATCACGGAGAGCATGCTCCGCGCTTATGGTGAGACGGCGGCTCTGAACGCCCCGAAGTTCTCCCTTGATGTGGACCTCGTCATGGTCCATGACCTGGCGCCCCTGCCCCTTATCCGGCATCGTCTGGGAACGGCCCACTGGATCTGGCGATGTCACTTCGATCTGTCCCGGGCCCAGCGGCGGGCGTGGCACCTGTTTCGCCGGGAGGTGACGCGATACAACGCCGCCGTTTTTTCGCTGCCCAAGTTCGCCCAGCGCCTGCCGATTCCCATGCTCATCATCCATCCCTCCATCGATCCGTTGAGCGAGAAGAATCGCGACCTGATGCGTGGCGAGGTGCAACATATCCTGGACCGGCTGGGCGTTGCGCGCGACAAGCCAATCCTCCTCCAGGTTGCGCCTTTTGCGCGCTCCAAAGACCCCCTGGGCGTCATCCGGGCCTACCAGTTGGTCAAGAAACATGCGGACTGCCGCCTGGTCCTGGCGGGGGGCGGGGCGGCCGACAACCCCGAGGGAAGCGCCGTTCTGGCCGAGGTGAAGGAGGTGGCGGCTAGGGATACCGACATCCATGCCCTCGTCCTTCCACCCGATGCCGCGCGGGAGATCAACGCCCTCCAGCGCGCAGCGACCATCGTCATTCATAAGCCCGCCCAGGAGGACTTCGGCCTGGGCGTGGCCGAGGCGATGTGGAAGGGCAAGCCGGTGATCGGCAGTTTTGCCGGGGGGATCCCGGTCCAGGTGATCTTCGAGGTGACGGGCTACACGGTGAATTCCGCCGAGGGGGCCGCGTTCCACATCCGGCGACTCCTCGATAGTCCAGACCTCGCTGCACGGCTCGGCGGCGCCGGCCGAGAATATGTCCGGCGCAACTTCCTGATCACGCGACACCTGGGAGATTACCTGGCGCTGCTGGCCAATCTTACCCCGTAAGAGGTGGACCGGCCGATGGCGGAAGCCGCAGCGTGGAAGGAACTCTTGCATCCCCAAGACCGCCGGAGCACGGAGGCGGTCGGCCCCGTCCGCGTGCTGGCCGGGGTGCATGCACTCAACCAGGCGCGAAGCCTCACCCGTGTCATGGAGGCCGTGGCATCCGGCATGGCCAAACTCGAGACACACGTCCCGGCGATGGTTTTGGTAGTGGACGCCGGTTCACGGGACGGCACGCTGGAGGCCGCGCGATCCGTGGCGCAGACGTTCCCGGCGACCCAGCCCGTTCGGTGCGTCCGGGTGGCAGGACCTGCCAGCCGTAACCGGGCGGTCCAGGCGATCCTCGGGGTTGCGAATCACGTTCGGGCGTCGGCCTGTCTCCTGGTGGATGCGGGGCTCGTCGGCCTTTCCCCCGAGGGCATCCAGCAACTGGTAGGGCCGCTCTTCACCGGGGAGGCCCGGTACGTCATGCCGGCCTATACCCACACCCCCTCCGAGGGCACGCTCACGACTAACCTTCTCGCCCCGATGGCCCGGGCGCTTTTCGGCTGGCGGATCCAGCAGCTCCTGGGCGGGTGCGTCGGCCTGTCCCGGTCATTCATCGAGCGTCTCCTGGATGCCGAGGTCTGGGAGAGCGATGCCACAGAGCACGGGGCAGAAATCTCGCTGGTCGTGGAATCGCTCGCCTTGGGGGGAGGGATCGTGGAGGCTCACCTCGGTCGTAAGCGGATGGACCCGGGCCTGGTTCCGCCGGACCTCTCTACTACACTGGCCGGGACGGTCGGCCCCCTCTTCCACATGATGGATCGCCACTACGACACCTGGGCTTCCATCCGGCGCAGTAAACCGACCCCCCGAGTCGGTGACAGCCCATCCATCCTGGCCGAGACGGGAGAGGCGCAGGTCGAACGCATGGTTCATGCCTTCAAGCTCGGCCTGAAGGACCTCCTGCCCGTGTGGGAGCAGGTCATGCCCGAGGACACGCTCGGTCTGCTCTATCCCCTGGGGCCGCTGCCGATGGAGGAGTTCCGGTTCCCGCCAGGTCCCTGGGCCCGCGTCGTCTGCGACTTCGCGCTGGCATTCCACCAGCGGCGCCTCCCCCGGGATCAACTGCTGCGGGCCCTGACTCCTCTCTATCTCGGTCGGGTGGCGGCCTTCCTGCTCGAGGCGCAGGGGCGACCACCCACCGAGCTCGCCATCCTACTCGAGAGGATCGGGCAGGCGTTCGAAGACGAGAAGGGATATCTTTCTGCTCGATGGAGGTAACACCGATGCGTGAAGCATGGACGGATATCATCGTGACTTCGTTCCGCGAGGTGGTTCATCGCTTGGGCCTCGTGGCCCCCCGAGTCCTGGCCATGCTAGCCCTGGTCATCCTCGGCTGGATTGTCGCCTCCATCGCTCGGCGGTTCGTGGTTCGAGTGCTGCGGGCGGCCGACCTCGACGGGCGATGCACCCGCTGGGGGGTGACGGCGAGCTTGGCCCGCGGGGGCATCCGGCAGTCGTCGTCGATGCTGCTGGGGCGACTGATCTTCTGGGCGATCTTCCTGGTGGCTCTCCTCATGGGGATCGAGGCGCTGGAGATGCCCGCGACAACGGGCCTGGTGGCGGTGGCGGTGGGGTTCTTCCCCCATGTCGTTGTGGCGAGCCTCGTCCTGCTGGCGGGCTGGCTCCTGGCGAACTTCATGGCCCAGGCCGTCCTGATCGGCGCTGTCAACGCCCAACTGCCCATGGCGCCGCTCATCGCTGGCTCCATCCGGTGGCTCGTCCTGATCTTCGCCGCCGCCGCGGCCCTGACCCAGCTCGGCATCGCCCGGGAGATGGTCCTGCTGACGTTCGGGATCGCCTTCGGGGGAACCGTGCTGGCCCTGGCGCTCGCCTTCGGGCTGGGCGGCAAGGATCTTGCTCGCGAGTTCCTGGAAAACCGCTTGCGGAAACAGGACGAGGACACCCTGACCCATGTGTGATCCGGTCCCACCGACCGGGGAGGCGTCGGCTCATGCGCTCGCAGGGCAAGGAGCCGTTCCAGTTCTTCTCTACTGCGCATATCGTGGAGCTGACCAGGCGGGTGGCCCGCACGCTCCAGGAGCTGCGGGACGGCATTCGCGACGTCACGGGCAGCAGCATCTTCCACCACACCTTCGGTGCGCTGCGGGATCGGCCGTTCGCTGCCCACCGCTACGCCAGCGATTTTGCCCGGTGGGCGGCGGAGGTGCTGCAGGATTGGCCGGTGGCCGAGCGACTTGCGTTCATGGATCCGACAGAGTTTCCCTCCATCCGCGAGCTGCGGGAACGGATGGTTCAGGTCATCGACGATCGCCTGGCGGAGGAGGGAGAGATCGTGCCCGCCCCACCCGGTCGAGAATTCCACTTCGCCCAGTGCATCAGCTTGATATTTCCCATCGGCCAGATGGCCCAGACGCTGCCTGAGCTCTGCGAGGGGATCCGGCGGGCCAGCGCGCGCACGCTCTTCTTCCACCTGGTGGAGGCGCGGCTCCGCATCGGTCGCTGTACCAATGACCTCTCCTGCTGGCTTACAGACAGCCTGGAGGCGCCCGAGCTGGCGAGGCGTCTGGACAGGCTCGATCTGCTGGCGCCATCGACGGAGGACCTCCGCCAGCAGGTCCTGGCGGCGCTGGAGGTTCGGATATGATCGCGCCCGGTCCCCGTCTGGCCGAGTACATGCCTGTGGTAGGGCCGGCGGCCATCGACGACATCCGAGCCCTGGCCCGCGTCGTGGAGAAGCGAAGCGTCCTCATGGTCAACTCCACTGCGGTTGGCGGCGGGGTGGCAGAGCTGCTCACCCGGCTGGTCCCCCTGCTGCAGGACCTGGGCATCCAGACCCGTTGGGAGGTCATTCGGGGTGACCAAAGCCATCCACAACGCCCTCCATGGAACCCCCATCCAGCTCACACCGGCCATGTGCGATCATTTCCTCCAGGTGAGCGCCGAGAACTCGGCCGTCCTTAACCTTTGCGCCGACCTGGTGGTGATCCACGACCCGCAGCCGCTTCTCCTGATCCTCTCCCGCCGGCCCGGGGATGGGCACTGGGTCTGGCGCTGCCACGTGGATATCTCGCGGCCGCAGCCCGACGTCTGGTCCTTCCTCCGGCAGTACGTGGTCCAGTACGACGCCTCGGTCTTTTCCGCCCCGGAGTTCGCCCAGGTCCTCCCCATCACGCAGTACATGATTCACCCGGCGATTGATCCCCTGGCAGAGAAGAACCGGGACATGACGCAAGAAGAGATCCAGGACATCCTGACCCGCCTGGGCATCCGGGACGACCGGCCCATCGTGACCCAGATCTCCCGTTTCGACCGGCTGAAGGATCCTGTGGGAGTGGTCCAGGCATACCGCCTGGCTCGCCGGACCGTGGACTGCCAGCTCATCCTGGCCGGCGGCGGAGCGAGGGACGATCCGGAGGGAGCCATCGTCCTGGAAGAGGTGCGGAGGGCGGCCGACGGTGATCCCCTGATCCACATCCTGGAGCTTCCTCCCTTCAGCGACCGGGAGATCAACGCCCTGCAGCGGGCCTCCTCTGTGGTGGTGCAGAAGTCGCTGCGCGAGGGCTTCGGCCTCACCGTCACCGAGGCTCTCTGGAAGAAGCGCCCGGTGATTGCCTCGGCCGTGGGAGGGATCCCCCTCCAGGTAATCCACAACCTGACCGGCCTCCTGGTCCATTCAATCGAGGGCACGGCCCATCGGATCCGTACGCTCCTTCGCGATCCTGCCTTCGCGCGGCGCCTGGGCGAGACCGGCCACGAGCACGTGAAGACATGGTTCCTCACCACCAGCAACCTGCGTCGCTGGCTGGCCCTGGCCATCTCACTAATGCGCCCAGGGGAGCGGATCATCCGGCTGGGGTGAGCCGAGGCATCAGGCATGCACGAGGAAAGGGGATGCTATGAAACAGCTCTACTTTGTGGTAGGGATGCTCCTGGGGCTGGCCGTCGCCGTCTTCGCGCTCCAAAATCCGGCGAATGTCCAGGTGCGGTTCCTGTTCTGGCAGGCGGAGGGTTCTCTGGCCCTGGTGGTGATCGTCTCTGCGGTGACCGGCGCGCTGGTGGCCCTCCTCCTGGGGGCACCGGAACTCATGCGGGCCCGCTGGCAACTCCGCAATCTCCAGCGCCAACTGGACGAAATGCGGCCCGGCCTCGCCCGTCCGGCCCCGTCCCGGAGCGAACAAGGCGAGCGGCGCGAGAGCTAGTGGGGACCCCTACGAATCTCCCGAGACCATTCGTTTGGAGCGTCCACGGGGGAAATCCGTGCCGAGACCTGCCCACATGGCAGTAGCGAACGATGAGCTATGCGCCCATCGAGGACTTCGGGCTCATCGGGGATCTGCGCACGGCGGCGCCATTTTCCGCAGCCCGAGCCTCGCCCTTGGCCTGGCCAGCAGCAAACAATCACACGAAGGAGGTAAGGTTCCATGGAAGTCATCACCCTGCTCATTGCCGTCGTCGCCCTCGTGATTGCCGTCATGGCCTTCGTTCGCACCGGTGGTATCGGGGATCTTCGCCGCCAACTGGACGCGGTCAGCGCCAGGACGGAGTCGGCGCGCGACCGCACCGCCGACGTCCTGGACCGGCTGGAACGTCTGATCCGCGGCAAGGAGAAGCCCCCCTCGGAGCCGGAGGGCGGATCGGGAGGCTCCCCGACGCCTTCCTGATCCTTCTCACCTCGGACGCGTGTGGACAAGGACATTCCTGGATGGGGGACGTCGTTGACGAAGTGGACTTACCGACTATGTTCTATCGACAGATCCGGGGCGGCTTTCCCGGGCGCGCCGGTCTCTTCGAGTCATGCCCGTCATCTGTGGCGCCGCTCATAAACACAAAAGAGGAGGGACCCACGGTGAAAAAGATCAAAGTCTCGACGGGCATCTTCTGGGTGGAGATTCCGCCGGCCGATCTGCGCATCCTGTGCGGCTGCCCGGCGGACAGCGTCAAGCATCTGAGAAAAAACGGGCTCATAGCGGACGAGGAGACGAACGGGGTCCTCTGCGAGACCGGCCCGAACGCCATCTTGCTCTCAGATGTGGCGCTGCAGAACGAACGCTTCGCCAACCTGGCAGAGTTCCCGGTTCTCCAGATGCTCTACCGTCAGGGCATGATCCTACCGAACCATCCCAACAACACCGGCGTCCGCCCTTTGCTCATCGGCAGCGCAGAGCAGGTGAAAGCACAGATGGAGTACATCTATCGGGGGAACTACGGACTGACCACCCTGGAGGAATTCCTCGAGGCTGGGGTCCCAGGTGAGCTTGCCCGCGATCTGATGCGGATGAAGTTGCGCTTCGCGTTTGATCGTATCTGCCAGACGGGCGAGCTGGTCGAGACGCGCATCGTGGGCCACCATCCGGTCGAGCTGCGAAACGGGGTCTGTGTCCGGCGGCTGAGGCTCAATGTGTACGAATTCACCCATGACGGCCTCGGGATCTCCGTGGACCTGAATCTCCGGGATGGAGCAGAGTACGAAGCCCCCTACCATCTCGGCTTTCATGAGATCCGGCGGGAGTACTTCTCCGTCATCCATTCGGGTGAGGGGGATGGCTGGGACATTCACCGCCCCTGTATGGCGAGCATCCTGACCTTCCAGGGGCGGATCTACCTGATCGATGCCGGACCAAACCTGCTGCACAGCCTGCAAGCCCTGGGGATCGGCGTCAGCGAGATCGAAGGCATCTTTCAGACCCACGCCCACGACGACCACTTCAACGCGCTCCCGGTCTTGATGCGCTCCGACCATCGGATCAAGTACCTCGCCACCCCGCTGGTCCGGCGGTCGGTGATGCGCAAGTTCGCCGCGTTGACCTCATTGGGCGATGAACAGTTCCGCAGGTACTTCGACGTCCGTGAC
>Ga0315314_1002446_pt1 | contig 15304 bp, 18 predicted proteins | sample TDP9_MG_FD_203631 | JGI IMG/M metagenome (GOLD analysis project Ga0315314, IMG submission 203631) | Freshwater sediment microbial communities from Lake Towuti, South Sulawesi, Indonesia - TDP9 | ecosystem: Environmental > Aquatic > Freshwater > Lake > Sediment | place: Indonesia: South Sulawesi...
TCATGGGGGATAGAGTGGGAATTCATAGCTAAAGCAACAGCAGGCTGGTCTCTAAAAGGGAAGAACTATGAATGCGTCGACATAGACGAACCAAGGATCAACTTCGCTGAACTAGCAAAAGCCTACCACGTGAACAGCGAGAGGGTTGAAGAGAACGACCAAGTCGGCGCGGCATTAAGGAACGCTCTCGCCACGCTTCGGAAGGGTCACCCAGCGCTGATCGACTTCGTTCTTGAAAAATATACTGAAGGGCCGTCCCTCGTACCCTAGATCCGAAAGAAACGATCGAGAAAGCTATCAAGAAGATATACTAGAAAGACTGGTGCTCTGTCCGGGAAATGATTTCATCCTGCAAGGCTTTGCTGAGATCGCAGAAGTAATCACTGTAACCCGCGACGCGGACGATAAGATCCTTGTACTTCTCTGGGTCGGCTTGAGCAGCGCGGAGTGTTTCTGCGGTAACAACGTTGAACTGAACGTGGTGGCCATCCAGCCTAAAGTAGGACCGTACCAAATGGGCTAGATTATCAATGCCCTCGTCGCCCTCTAGGAGCATGGGGGTAAATTTCATGTTGAGGAGGGTTCCGCCAGTACGGACGTGGTCCATTTTGGCTGCCGACTTGATTACCGATGTGGGCCCGTGCTGATCCGAACCCTGCACTGGCGAAATCCCCTCAGAAAGAGGCTCACTGGCTCTTCTTCCGTCGGGGGTCGCTTGGACCATCGACCCGAAATAGATGTGGCAGGTGGTTGAAAGATAATTGACCCGATAGAACCCGCCTTTGGTATTCTTCCTGCCGTTGATTTCGTCATAGAAAGCATTGAAGGAGGCTTTCAGCAGCCCGTCGGGGTAGTCGTCATCATTACCATACTTCGGCGTCTTGTTCCATAGCATCAGGCGAGTTTTTTCGTGTCCTTCGAAGTCATCCTTGAGCGCTTGGAGCAGCTCTTCCATGGTCAGGTTCTTCTTGTCGAAGACATTGTACTTGACCGTGGCTAGGCTATCGGTCAAGGTACCTAATCCTACACCCATAATGTAATTTGAGTTGTAGCGGGGACCGCCGTCGTTGTAATCCTTACCACGCTTTATGCAGTCATCGATGAGTATCGAAAGGAATGGAGCCGGCATGTAGGTAGCGTAAAGCCTCTCTATGATATTGTTGCCCTTGATCTTGATATCAACAAAGTGTTTAAGTTGCTTCTTGAAAGCATCAAATAGCTCTTCGAATGATTTGAATCGAGTAGGATCTCCAGTCTCCAAACCGATCTTCTTGCCAGTTCGAGGATCCACACCGTTATTAAGTGTGATTTCCAATACCTTTGGCAGATTGAAGTATCCGGTGAGGATATAGGCTTCTTTGCCGAAGGAACCTGTTTCCACGCAACCGCTGATGCCGCCAGTTCGGGCATCCTCAACCGATTTTCCCTGACGGAGAAGCTCCTCCACGACCAAATCCGCGTTGAAGATGGAGGGTTGCCCCCATCCTTTTCGGATGATCTCGCCCGCTCTCTTCAGGAATCGATCGCTGTTTTTCTTGCTGAGCTGAATGTTGGAGGAAGGCTGGGGAAGCCTCATTTCGTCAATGACATCTAGGATCAGGTAAGTGACCTCATTCACCCCGTCAGATCCGTCGGGCCTTAAGCCTCCGAGGTTAATATTGGCAAAATCGTTGTAGGTTCCGCTTTCCGCCGCGGTCACACCGACTTTCGGCGGAGCGGGGTGGTTGCTGAACTTCACCCAGAAGCACTGTAAAAGCTCTTTCGCCTCTTCAGAGGTGAGCGTTCCATCTTCCAACCCCTTCCTGTAAAAGGGATAAAGATGCTGGTCGAGATGGCCAGGACAGAACGAATCCCAAGTATTGAATTCGGTAATCACTCCAAGATGGACAAACCAGTAAGCCTGCAAGGCTTCCCAGAAATCCCGAGGCGCATACTTCAGAACATGGGAGCAAACATCCGCGATCTTCTCCAACTCTTTCTTCCGCTGAGGGTCAGTCTCATTATGGGCCATCTCCCGTGCCTTCTCAGCGTGCCTTTCAGCAAATCTGATGATGGCGTCGACGCAAATAGACATCGCCTTCAGTTCTTCGTGTTTGCTATGGGCCTCGGGATCGTTAAAATAATCCAAGCTCTGCAAGCTTTTCTCGATATCAACTTTAAAATCGAGAAAACCCTTGCGATAAATCTTGTCATCTAGCACTGTATGACCGGGGGCCCGCTGTTCCATGAATTCGGTGAAAATGCCCGCGTCGTAAGCAGCCTTCCACTCCTCAGACATCTCTTGGAAGATCATGTCGCGCATCGATTGTCCCTGCCAGAAGAGGATGATCTTCTCCTTGTAAAGCTCCCGGACCTGATCGCTAACAGCAAAGGATACGTTCTTCCGACCATTGAGGATGTCTAGATCTTGAATACTATGGCAGCAAAGTTCCGGGTAAGTGGGAGTGGCTTTCGGAGCAGGGCCCCTCTCCCCGACGATCAACTCTCCTTCATTAATGCAAATGGTCTTGTTTTCCATCAAATACTTAAAAGCCAAGGCCCTCCGAACAGGAGAGGAAAGGCCACGTGAGTGCTTGTAGAATTCAGTGACCAGTTCCGCTCTTTCCGTAGAAATCCAAGGTTTCGTATCCAAACTCTTTTGTCGAAGTCTCGCTACCCTTTCATTCATCTGCTAGACGCCAATTTTCACTTTAAACCGAAAACGGATAAGTCTTTCTGCTATCTCAGACGCTTCCTCAGCAAAGTTTCGGATTCGGTCAAGCCGCAAATCTCTAATGCAGTATTTGAGAAGTCTATGGTAGGTGCCAGTTGTGAACAGAAGGCATGTCAAACTTTTAGGGGCCGCTGCTATCCTGTTGGAGGTTGTTCTCATGGTAGCCTTGGTGACTTCAGTCTTCACCCTCTCAAGTGCCCTCACGGATAGCCTCAGGCCTTCTGAAGGTCAGGAGGGACCTCTCGGGAGGAAGGAGAGAAGCGAGCCCTCAGGTGGAAAGATCATCACCTACACGCTGTTCAGTCGGAATAAAGGGGTTCTGGATGCTGAAGTGAAACTGAAGCTCAAGCTCCTTTCCCAAGAAGGGGACTTGATAGCTGAAGGCGCAGACTCAAAGTCGATTCCAGCGGGGTCGGCGGCTTGGTTGACAGTTAGATTCACTATTCCACTTGAAGATGTCTAGAGATACTCGCTTCAGACCAAGGAGCCGAAGACATTGATGACGTTCGAGTGCAGAACCCTCTTTGGGCTTGCGGGGATGGGCGTGACGGCGGAGGTCGACTAGAGGATGAGGAGGAGGACTAGAGCGGTCTTGTGGGCTGTAGTAATCATACTGGTATTCGTAGCCGCTCCGAGCATAATCCTCTGGTACATGCCGAGCCTAGCAGCTTCCATGGCTACCTTTAGGTGTGGATGTCAAGAGCTTCATATCCACATTCGCCCTGATCGGAATAGCTCTCGCGATCTTAACATTCTCAAAAATGTGATTGATGATTAGTCGCCCCTCAACCTAACAGCATCGATAGCTGCTGAGCTTGTCGGACTCTACTTATTTCTCTTCCTGATCGGGTTAGGTGACGCCTCTGGAGTGGGCCTAACCCAAAAGATGCTCAACGTAGGTCCCGCGGCCTCAATTTTCATAGACCTACGCTTCTTCGTCTTCCTCTACATAGTCGTCATGGCGGTCAGCGCAGCAAAGACCTCGGTGAACTTCTACCTCTGCAGAAAGGAACTATCGGTCAGCATCAAGACATAGTCGCGAAATCCAATTCACCATCCGAGATCTGTTAACTCTCCATCATTCAACTCTGAAGTGCAGTGCTGATCGCCTTCAACATACGCTGAGATCATTTCTTCTGCCAATAAACTGGAACATATTTCGGGCTATCATTCATCCCATGCTTTTTTTGTAAGTATGCAGTTTTGTTGGGCGTGAATTGGTGCGCCTCTGTGTAGCGCATAGTGCGGGAGGTTAGGTTGCAACCTCCTGATCTCCATATCCTACTGTCACCCTTTACCCGCTTAGTATGGATTCAGCTTTTGGGAATTTCATTTGCCCGGAGGCAGAGGTCGCGTCTATCGTTAGGTTTGGTTCATTGCACTCCGCGATCTTGGTCTGCAAGCCATGGCTTGGTCATGCGTTAGATTTGAGCTATCAGTGGGCACCTCTCTACCTTCCACCCAGCCTTTTCTCTCGCATGTCTAACTATTTCCTCAAACTCTCTCTTTGCAGACTTAGAGTATCTTTCTGAAACCATTGTGATGAAGCCCACCATTCTCACCGGAGCTGATCCACAGTCAGGCTCGAGAACTTCAAGTTCCTCCAGACGGAAACAAGAGTCTCTTAGAACGTCCTGTAGACATTCTTTGACTACTTGATCTTTCTCTCTAACGACCTCCACATCCATTGAGCATGAAAGTCCAGCATTCGCTCGGACCTTGACCACTTCCATCCCCACTCACTCTCAGCCGATAATATTAGAGAAATATTGCTCTATATTTTCGCGCATTAGAGTAGCAGAAATCATCTATAAAAGGATGTTGCTCGACACTATTAGAGTAACAAAGATATTATCTTTGACACATCTCCAATCAACCTCTACCTCGAATTGGGCAGGCCTTCCGCAAAAGAAGCTCTGAGAGAGCTACTGAAGAAATTGTCTTTATATCCTGAAGTAGGCTTCAGACAAGTTGTCTTAACTGTGGGCAGAGGCACACGCACCAAGGGAACACAGTCTTAGAACTTGCCCGTATCGTCGACAGCGGCTTGAGCATTGCAGTAAAGCATATCCCCATTACTCGGCTATGAGAGGTCTCGTCTCTCTTTCTATGAGTTTAACCTCTTTTGCATCTAACGCTTTTTCCAATAGGGGTGCTATGAAGATGGAATTATGCTCTTCAAATCGGCTTCTATTCAACTGTAAGAACCTGATGAAATGTTCGAACCCATGATTGGTTATCAGATATTCAAGGCCGTCGAGCAGCACGACCCCTTGCTTAGTCTTCTCTAGAAAGTTGGCGATCAAGATGGATAGGTCTTGGATTGAGTGAACGGTCGTCTCACCTTCCGCTCTTTCACTGGTCAACCAGACGATAGGCGTCTTCTCCAACCCATACTTTTCCCTAACCTTCGACGGAAACTGTCGGGTAATGCAGAGCCCCTCCAAGCCACTTAACACGTTGTCCGCGAAGACCTCGAAAGCCTTCTCCACGTTATCCTTAACCAGGTACGAGTAGCTGAATTCCAGCTCAAACCGTCTCTTGACGCCTTCGACCACTTCTTTCATGGGCGTTATTGTTAGGCTCTGCGCCACAAGTAGAGTAGAAGCAAGCTCAGCGTACAAGCCTAAAACGGCTAGGTCGCTTTCATCTAGGGTCATCTCTTTCTGGCTACCAAAGATTAGGATGCCATACAACTCACTTCCAAAAAGTATTGGAGCAGAATGTATGCTACGAGTCTTCAGAATACTTGGCTCGCCTTTTCCAACAATCTTGGACACTTTCTGGTTCTCTTTTGCCGCCTCAAGTCCAACAAACCTTCCATCTAGCGGACAGCTCTCGTCTACATCAACTCCCGCTATCTTGCTCTTGAAGCCTCGCAACTTAACGGCATTCTCCTTACGGTCGATGAGCAAAACGGCGCCTACATCCATTCCGAGATCATTCAAAGCCGTATCAAGAATCAAAACAAGCCCGGTAGACATGTCAGGGGATTTCCTCAACCTGTCTCTGAGTGTGGATATGTTGTCTATCTGACTTATCTTCTGGACCAGCCTCTGGGTTATGCTCTCATTCAGCGTCCCAATCTCTTTGGTTCGATCCTCCACCAGCTCCTCCAAATGCTCAGCGTAATGTTTGAGCTTCTCCTCAGCCCGCTTCCGATCAGTAACGTCTCTTCCATAGAGGTTGACATAGCCTGCATCCTTGATTGGCCTAATGTAAAATGCGTAGACTCGCTCACCAGCCTCGACATCCACACTTCTATCCAACTGGCTTGCAAGCACTTCAGCAACTAGGTCGCGCCAGAACTTCGGAGCTTCGCCGCTAACCCTACATCCCCAATATTGAAATAGTGGCTCACACGCCTTATTCGCATCAAGAATGACGCCGTCTCGACTTAATCGTAACACAGGGTTTGGATTCTCAGAGGGAAACTTGGCTAAACGCTCGATTTCTTCCTCCACCCGCTTCCGCTCGGTGACATCGCGTGCTATTGCTAGATCAGCGGGCCTTCCTTGGTACTTGATAACCCCGGCAGATATTTCCATATCCTTTATCGCTCCATTCTTGCACTGAATCTTGGCTTCATAGATGGGGGGAACTTTTTCACCTGCCATGCGCAACTTGTATCTTTGGGCAACTAGATCCCTAGATTCAGGCGCAATCCAATTCATGAAGGGCTTGCCCACTAACTCTTCGACTTCAAAACCAGAAACCTCTATCGCAGTCCTATTAACGAACTTGCAAACGCCGTCTTGCACAATAGCCACAACATCCTTCGCTTGCTCTACCAAGGCCGAATACTTCGCTTCCGATTCCCGCAGCGCCTCCTCCATCCCTTTGCGTTCGGTGATGTCTTTGGTGATTGCCACAAAATTTATCGGCTTGCCTGAAGAATCTCGTACAACGCTTGCAGAAAGTTCCGCTGGGAATTCACGTCCATCCTTGGCGACAAAAGTGTACTCAATGTTTTTCACCGAACCCTGCGCTAAAGTTTTCTTCAGATTCTCTAAGGCCCTCGAATAGTCTTTCTTTGCAATCAAGTCCAGAGCGTTCTTGCCAATCACTTCAGTCTTTGATGAATAACCATGCAGATCCAATGTTGCTTGGTTGCATTCAACTATATTCCCATTCAAGTCGGAGACTGTAATAGCATCTGGAGACGAAGCAAGTATGCTCCTAAGAATTTCATCTTCTAATTTGAGCGTTCCTGAGTCCTTTCTCAACTGGCCCACCCTAGATGAAACTTCATTGGCTTGGAATACGGTTGAGAGTGCCTGATCGCAGTTGAAGATTCAGATGAATCACGACTTGACGCCAGTGTGCCCTCTCTCCCCTATTTCCCCCGGTCTCATTTCTTCTACAATAGACTCTGCCGATAGCTGAGAGGTTATGATCTCCTGGATTTCCTGATTCTTCTTCAAGTTGAATGAATACAATCTTGTTTCTTCAAGGAGGCCTAATTCAACGAATTCAGCAACATCTTTTCTAATATCTTCCACTTCTCTTCCAATTCTTTTTGCTAGGCCTTCCATCGTATCCTTTACAGTCGGATCTCGGTGGAGAAGATTCAATATCTCCGCCTTCGATTCTGAATCGACTAATCTATCGATGAGTTGCCTTTTCAAGGATGATCCACGCAATCATCATTTTTGGCGGCGGCATCAATCTATACGCTAGTTTCATATATGGGGAAAGCTTCTGTCTAGGGTCTCCTCGCGAGGATACCCTTACAAATTCCATTTCCAGAATCTATGCTTTCCAACGTGTAAGAGTGGATTTCTCCGGTCAGCTGACTTAGCAAAGCCTTAGAACATCCAATTCTAGGGCATGGCAGATTACGCAATTCTTTTCGGGACTCAGCTATCTCTCTACATCTATCGATGCGAGAACATCGACGAATTGCTATGCATAGTCCATTGGGCCTCTCCTTCAACTCGATTTTCTCTCGCCATTCGAAAAGACCGGTTCTTTCGCTTATTTCAACGAAGAGAAGGAGAGCCTCACGAATGGTGGAGGCGCTCTCAAGCTTCAATCTATGATCCTTATCAAGCATCTGCAACCATAATTTCACGACAGTCTCGAAAGCCTTGTCGCATAGAACCTTTGCAACCGCCTCGCCGAGAATGTTGAAAAATGTGTCGCCATATCCGTCTATCCAAATGTGAGCAGCTGCTTGCGGGCCAACTTTTTTGTCAGATTTCGCAATCTCCGGTTGCATCAAATCTTCCCAGCCTTGTTTAAGTTGAACATGAAATTCGGCGTCTCTAAAGGGCGAACACTCAAACAAACAGAAGCCAAACAGTTATTCCTCCTTCTTTTCTATCTCAAAGATTGCCACGCTCACGTTGGAGGTGACCATACGCAATTTCACACCAAGCAATGTCTCCAAACAGCCGTGGATGAAGGCGAAATTGAGACCCCCATTGCTCACGTGAACTTTCTCTTCCATCACGGTGAAGTTCCCCCAGCCGAGATTTCTCAAAAAATCAAAGGCAACCCCCCAATTACTTCTATCCGTAATATCCGTCCCAAGCTCAACCAAGAAATGGTTCCTGAATTTGTGTCCAAGCTCCCGACCAGCTTCCTTCAGTCTTTGTTCCGGAAGTAACGCCATCAGTTTTCTGAAGCCTTGTTCATCGATCAGTACTACTCTCTGGCCGCCGACGCTATAGTGCGGCGCGCTCCATCGATGAATTTCCAGCTTCTGATAGGACTCCAAAGCGCCAAGAATGACTTGTTTTCTATGGCGGACAGTCCCCTTTCTAATCAATTCGTCTATGTATTCTATCATCTTCTCGGGGATGTCCACTGTAGTGACCGGCAACGATGGGGAGCTCCTTTTATATTTGCCAATAATGATAAATATTTCCACTCTTCTTAAACCTTTCCAAAGAGGAACTCGTGCAAAACTCAGAAGCTCGTCCTTACTGTTCAGGGTTCTGACAACTCCTTGTCATTTCCGTGTGTTCCCTTCAAAAAACGAGATCACATGACAAAGGGAGGTTGATAGGTTGACGAACGCATGGAAAGATTCTGTCGCTCTTCTCAAGAGTGAAGAACAAGAGAAGTGATTCGCCTATACCTTTCGCGTATAGATTTTTCTTCGGATCTTTAAGACCGAATATTAATGCAGTTGCAAAAAGAGCCTCGGGCGATTGGTTAAAAATTGCTTTGGGGTATTCCCAATTCAAAGTCTCCAATGGGGCATGGCACCCAAGCGGCACGTTTTTCCTCTTAGCTCAATGGCAATTTCGGTAGCATGACGGCATCCAAAGACCTCTGACGAGTTCAAACTAGAGGCAAAAGTCAAGCTGGCTCAATATCTCAAGAAGATGACCGCCTTTAGCAAGGAGAATCATGGAACAGAGATTGGCTGGAAAGCGGTCAGCCTCATGGAGGAGGCTGAATCCTACTTCAGAGAGAACTGAACCGATCCAAAATCTTCGAGGAGAAAGGGAGAGTCCTACTTCCGTGAGGAGTAGGTCGGTCTAGTGTTAGCTGGCGCGCGATCTAGTTCTCACAGTTTAAGCATTTCTCGTTTTGAGCAAAACTGCTCGCTTTGAGCATTAAGACCTTTTGGAAGAAATGTTTTTTGTTGAGTTGAAAATAAGCATATCAAGGGAAAGAGATACGGGGATGAAAAGAAGCGCAATCGCAGGTGGATTAAGTCCTTTAGGGAATGAAATAGTTCTTAGTCTGGAAGGGGGGCCTAAGAGTTTGAGCGACCTGAGAGCCAGCATCAGTGCGAAAGACACCAGTATCCTCCATGCGATAAAGAGACTTGAATCTGAAAATCTGATACGTAGGGATATCATTACACACTCATACGCCTTGACAAATATCGGCCACGTATACGCAGTCATGCTTAATCGGTTATCCAAGGCGTCAAACGTTCTAAGAGAGTTGAAGGATTTCTGGCTTCAACATGACTTATCAGGTATACCTGAATATCTGCTGTTGGAAATTGGGGCATTGAATGACTCTACCATTGTGAGATCTTCCACCTTCGACTTGGATGTAATTTATACACGATTTCTGGAATCGTTGAAGAGCTCAAAGAGGATTGATGGTCTAAGCCCCGTCTTTCATACAGACTTCGTGGGTGCTGTAGCGGAGGTATTGGGTAAAGGTGCTAGGGTGAGGCTCGTAGTCACCAAAGAGGTATTGGACCGAACTAAGGAGGAAGTCAAATTGAGGGATCTAGTCAAGTATGTGAAAAGAGTCTTCATTGACCGTAACTTGGAAATATATATTCTGGAGGACTTGAAGGTGGCTTTGATGGTCACCGAGAACTTTCTATCCCTCGGCCTCTTCACGCTCGACGGACATTATGACACCGGCGTCGATTTGATGAGTAGTCATCCCCAAGCTTTAGAGTGGGGAGAGAGGTTATTTGATTACTACCGAGGAATTAGTAGAAAAATCAAGTTTACACCTATATCTTAGGAACATACTATTCCTGGTTGTTTCAAGCGCAATACCCGCATCGCTGATCGGCTCTCTAATACTTCTACTATCATTCATTCTACAAGGAATAAAGTTAGATATGATGTTGCTGGCAGCCGCCTTTACCCTAACATTCTCAGTATACAATTTTGATAGACTGATCAAGCAGAGAGAAGATCTGATAAATGACCTTGATAGGTCGAACTTCATCAAAGAAAAAAGAGAGATATGGGCGACAGTCACGACCGCCTCCCTCATCACATCCATAGCTCTAGGGGCTGTAAAAGGCTTAAGCGTACTGCTCACCATGCTTTTACCATTAGCGGTTTTCGTGGGCTACGGAATCGGTATTCCTTCGATGCCTAGGTTGAAGGATATCCCGGGGGTGAAGAATTTGGTGCTTGCAGGAACGTGGGCCTTCGTGCCCACACTCTTGCCAAATCTAATCAGAGCTGAACCCCTACGGGAAAAAGATACACTACTATCGCTTCTATTCTTTTATTTCATCTTCACTAAAGTATTTATCAACACAATCTTGTTTGACGTAAGGGATATTGAGGGCGATCGAGCGGTTGGCGTCAAAACCCTCCCAGTAGTTTTAGGTGTGAAGAGAACCCGCATGATTCTCCTACTTTTTAACGCGATCCTTCTCCTGTGGATTATTTTATGCTGGCATCTAAATCTCTTTTTATCATACCTCCCAATCCTTGCTGCTAATATAAGCTACGGATTCTGGTATATTCACTATTTCACCAGAAACCTTAACCGGAAACGTATATTCGCAGACCTATTTGTTGACGGTGAATGGATACCTTTGACCCTCTTGATCACACTAGTATACTTACTTTAGTGGTTTGGTTGATCGGAGAGGTATTCAAATGTATTCAAAACTTCTATAAGAATTACATGCATCAACGATGCAACTAAAATCTCTCTCAATATCCTCACGTCTATGAGCCAAGTTTCCACTTCTCCCTTCTCTAAGAGCGAATGAATTCTTCTAACGATATCCTCCACTTCTTGAGTTGAGATCTTTAAGAGGAGATAACCGACGTAGTCTGTGTTGTCAGCATGATCCTTATCATAGTACAGGTAAAGGTCTGTATCGACACTAATTCTTATGCTTGGGACTTTAACCCACAACCAAGCCTGCTTGCTAGCATGATCCCACTTCTCAATCTCCACATAACATTGAGTGGTTCCATCGCTTTTTGTAACTGCAATCTTCTTTCTGTTGGCGTCACTTTGCTCACGCTTGACCAAGACGAAACCTACCCTAAAGCTCCAAATTGCTCAAATCGAGCAATTTTGCTTTAGATCATAAAGCTCTAATATGAGGGATATCGCTATATTGCTGCATAACCAACAATAATATGAGACATAAGGGGAACGCTTCGATGACGCTCACATCAGTTGACATTCCGGAAGATTTGATGGATTTTATGGACTCCCTTATCCAAAAGGGAGTTAGGAAGAATAGAAAAGACATCTTTGTAGAAGCTTTGAGGTATTACTCTAGATTTTCAATGTACGAATGGAATCCGCCTCAGTACTATATTCAAGCTCACACTCGAGTAGCTTGGATAACAGACCAAGCTATCCGTGAATTGCTCAGTATCATAGAACCTCAAAAACATGTCGAATTCGGGAAAGCAATAGGTCGGAACATTAGGGATGTCTTGATGGTTGCTGAAGGAATTGGCACGGCGAAGAAAGAGGATTGGAAAAGGCCTATTGAGTTCTTGGAGTTCTTGGGATACGGCCGCTTCAAGAAATTAGAGGATAAGATAAACGCTACAGACTCGCTTCTCTCAGCTCAGATCCTCCAAGGATGCCTTGAATCGTTGCTCAATGTAAAACTCAAGTTGGTCACCAGTTCACCAGGGATGGCGTTGTTTCAGGTCAGCTAAGGCTGATCTTGTAGGTCTGTGCCACACAACGCCTCTCAATTTCTCTGGGATCCCCAACTCCTGTCCCCCTCGAAACTAACGCCGAATCTCACGCGACTGAATTTATGACTGCCAGTATGTAAGGATCGAAACCCTATCATTATTCGCCGATAACGGGGTGCATCTCGAGGATAATGAAGGATAGATGTGAAAAGATGACGGTCCAAGACGCATTCATACTTCATATTCCAATCAAGATTCGATCAATTTCGAGAAGAAAAGAAGGGGTCTTGATTCCTGATCGGCTTATCCGCAGCCAGGCATATGGTGCATCCACACGCTCGAAAGATTGAGAGGCTCGCTTGACCCCTCTCAGATCTTGCAGGTTCCGAAGAAAGATGACACGTTCCTAGTGTCAGGCTGAGGAAACCGCCATAAAAGACAAGGTTTTCAGCGACCTCTTATTATGAGTCCAGAAGAGGGGATCTCTCTATCTTCCATACTCGCCTATTGCTGACGAGATCTAGAATTTCGTGAAATTCTCTATCCGCCTTCTCCACATCCTCATCTCTTTCGCATTCGCAGGTTAGAACCAGTATAGCCACCCGCCTCATCCGAACTCACCACTGGTTAGATTACCACATTGGGCATATAAAAGACTCAGGTTCTAATCGAAACTCAATCGAAATCCGATACTCTAATAAACCCTCACGACCAAAAGTTGAGCGGTCTCGGGCTGGTTGAGTTTGTGAAAGGACCATATGATGACATGGTGAAAAAATACGTGGATGCCCATGGCAGGGTTGCAGCAATCAAAATCGCAGTGGAGTTGGGAGTCCCGATAGCTGATGTCGCCAAGTCTCTGAAAGCTCTGGCGGAGAAGGGGCATTTAAGAATTGAAAGCACAGCTAAGATACCTGGATTGAAAGTTCCACCTCCCCCAACCTTTGGGAAGCAATACTCAGTGTTTTCAGGTAGACATCGTCATCCTCTCCAAACTTGCTCCGAAGAATTCTCGGTTAGAAAAATGGAGCGGACGCCAGAACAACAAGCCTATGTGAAGAATGTCAGAGAGCTCCGCAAGATAAAGGAAGAATTCCTTAGGGCGATGAATGAAGAGGAGGCTATTGAACGCGGAGATAGTCTGATGGTCGTTGAGGGTGAGGAAGATCTTCTGACTAGGATGAGCTCTGATCCACTGGAATTCAATCTGCTATATCCGACTGAAATGACGAAGGCTTGAGTGAGGAATCACTGGAGAAACCTAAGGGTCCTGTTAAGGTGAAGAAGAGCAACACATTTGAATGGCCTCGCATCACTCAGCGTTGCCCGAACGACGCCGACGCGTCATCAAGGCCTGCAGAACTCTTCTCTAAAAGGCTCTATGAGTAGGGTTTTTGCTGTCCGAACTGCAGCATTACGGATAGACCTCTTTTTCATTGGTCTGGCATATGTAACGTTTGATAGAGGGCGAGGCTTCGTTACACATTTAGAGTGATGCCAAAAGCTGGATGTCCAACGATGTGAAACGGCCTTGCATATTGCCCCAAGCGCCGACAGTATTTTTAGACGAGTTCATATGCATTCACTCATAGAAGCTTTTCCGATTTAGGATGCTTGATCTGTCGAAAGCGAACGAGGCCTAACCCCTGAGACTGTGAGCTGGACTTTCTTTCCCAAGCTAAAACTGACTGATAAGATTGACTGGATCTTAGCGTATTCGGCGGACATTCTGACTAATGTCTCTCTGCCACTACTAGTTATCTTATAGATCTTCTTCTTGCTTTCACTCTCGCTTTCTATCAGTCCTTTCCTCTGAAGAGAATCCAAAAGAGGATAGATCGTTCCCGGACTGAGCAAGACGCGTGTTCTCTCGTAGATGGATTCTATAATCTCATACCCACACATCGGCCTATCCACGAGCAAATCTAATGTCATAATATCGATGAAACCCCGTATACATTTCTGGCGTATCCTTGACGTAATTTCCTCCCTATAGCGCTCCATGTCGGTGACCTCTTTTCTTCCGATTTCGAAACGAAAATGAATCGGTTTCCTGAAGAAAGCATATATAATATCCAATATTTAAGAATATTTGCCAGCTCAAGGCAACAAAGACTCAAGGGAGGTGAAACGTACAATGGCTGCAGGAAGCCCGCCCGGGCCAATAAGTTTACTCGAAGTTCTAGATAGGATTTTGGACAAGGGAGTGGTCATAGACGCATTCGTTCGAGTTTCACTGGTCGGCATCGAATTGCTAACCATCGAGGCGAGAGTTGTCGTCGCATCCGTAGAGACGTACCTCAAGTATGCCGAGAGAGTCCATGAGATAGGTCTAGTAGCAGCTCCAGCAAAGTAGGCGCCTACCCTAGCAATCCTCTCCCCTTTTTTTGTTAGAAAATTTCAGCATCCTTGATGATAGAAAAAACCGGATAGTGAAGTAAGTTATGTTCCAGCAAGTACCAACTCAAACAGCGGACAAAATCTTGGCCTTTTTGGCCGACCACAAAGTAGGGGAACCTTTCCTAATTGCGAAAGCCTTGAACTTGGAAAAAACCGCGGTGGTAGCAACCCTAAAGAGCCTTGCAAACGAAGGGAAAATTCGCTTATCGATCCCTAGGTATAGACCAAGGTATCGCCCTACGTATCGACAGAATTATCGCTCTAACTACCGTCCAAGGTATTGCCCACAATTCAAAGCAAGGTTCCGACAACTCTTCGCGTCCAGATGGGATGCACTCATCGAGAGAAGGAGACAACAACGTAGGACCTACACTCAAGATGAATTGAGAATACTGAAATCGCGCGTTTCGAAGAGGAGTAGTGGATGTGGCAGGAGGTGAGTTAGGATATGGAGAAAGAAGAGAAGGGAAGGAAGGATAAAGTCGAGCCGGTTGAGAGAGCAGGCAAGTCCGTGATCGAGCATTTCATGTCCGAGATCAGAGGGATGCAAGCAACAGTAGCGGATATGCAGAAGCAATTCAACACGTTCAAAGCTCAATCTATGAGCGACATCAAAGGAATGCAGGCGACAACGGCGGAGATGCAGAAAGCATTCATGAAAGACGTTAGCACAATGAAAGAGATTGCGAAGAATATGTCGGCTCATGTATGGGGTCCCTATAAGCCACTTACGAAAGTCACTGAGATACTCTGAGCTCCCCTTTTAACGCGAAGTAACTGAGCATACAATCGAATACAATGAAGCCTCTACACAGAGTCTTGAATGAACTCCTACAGTCTTCCCTCTTCG
>Ga0315314_1002447_pt1 | contig 15303 bp, 15 predicted proteins | sample TDP9_MG_FD_203631 | JGI IMG/M metagenome (GOLD analysis project Ga0315314, IMG submission 203631) | Freshwater sediment microbial communities from Lake Towuti, South Sulawesi, Indonesia - TDP9 | ecosystem: Environmental > Aquatic > Freshwater > Lake > Sediment | place: Indonesia: South Sulawesi...
GGCTTCGTGCTCGTGACAGCTGACGATCCTTCATGTCACTCAAGCCAGAACGAGCAGGACAACAGATACTATGCCCTGCTAGCTGGCATCCCACTTCTTGAGCCGTCATCTCCCCAGGAATGCTATGAGATGACAAAGGAGGCTTTCGAGATCTCGGAGAGGCTCGAACTGCCCGTGATAGTCAGGACGACGACGAGAGTCTCGCACGTTCGAGGACCTGTGACTGTTGGCAAGATCGTTCAAGGGCCAGAGAAGAGGGAGTTCGTCAAGGACCCCGACCGGTTTGTGACAGTCCCCGCAGTGGCGAGAGCCAGACACCTCGTGCTCTTGGAAAGGCTCGTCCAGGCCGAGAAGCTGTCCGAGGAGTCACACCTGAACTCTGTCCACAAGGCTGGAGGCGGGGGAAAGCTCGGCATCGTCACATCATCTGCCGCGTTCAACTATGTCATGGATGCGGCGAACGACCTTCGCTTCTCGGCAGACGTCCTGAAGCTGGGATTCTCGCACCCGTTGCCAACGAGCAAGATCGTAGAATTCTTGAAGCGCCATGAGAAGGTCGCAATCGTTGAGGAGCTCGAGCCCATTCTCGAGACTTCGGTCAGGGCCATCGCACAGCAGAATGCTGTGAGAGCGAAAATCATTGGCAAAAGTAATGGCATATTTCCGCGCGCATACGAGTTCGATCAGGCGATCGTCGCCTCGGGATTGGTGAAGGCGTTTGGTCCTTCTGGAAATATCGCGGAGAGCGCAGCTACTGAGCTCGAAGACCTTCCTGTCAGGCCACCGGTCCTATGCGCGGGCTGCCCGCACAGCGCGGCATACTTCGCCGTCAACAAGGCGACTGGCAGAAAGGCGATATTCGCATCGGACATCGGCTGCTACACCCTGGGCGTATCTCCGCCCTACAGCACGGCGGACCTCCTTCTGTGCATGGGCTCGAGCGTTGGCACAGCAGGCGGCCTTGCCAAGATGAACGACAAACCCGTGATCGCATTCATCGGTGACTCGACCTTCTTCCACGCAGGCATACCAGGCCTGATCAACGCGGTCCACAACGGCCACAGGTTCCTCCTCATGGTCCTCGACAACAAGACCACGGCCATGACGGGGCATCAGCCTCACCCGGCGAGCGATAGAGGCCCTAGTTGTTGCGAGATCACGGCTGTACCAATCGAGGATGTCGTGAGGGGATGCGGGGTCAAGTGGTTGAGAGTGGTGGATCCGTATGACATCAAGACGACAACAGAGACGATTAAGGAAGCTCTGAAGCAGGACGGTGTGACCGTAATCATAGCGCGAAGGGAGTGCGCGCTGATTGCGGAGCGCGATGAAAAGGGCGCGATTCTGAAGAAGCACTATATCGACCAGGATGCATGCAAGAAGTGCAGAACCTGCGTCGACAAGTTTCAGTGTCCGGCGATATCAAGCGTCGACAAGGTGCAGACAATCGATGAGGCCCTGTGCGCAGGCTGCGGCGTGTGCGCGCAGGTGTGCCCGCACAATGCCATCAAGGAGGCCAAGTGATGGCAGATATCTTCCTCGTGGGCGTTGGTGGGCAGGGCATAATCACCGCCTCGAAGATAATCGGGGACGCGGCGATACTCGAAGGCAGGAACGTTCTGTTGAGCGAGACCCACGGAATGGCCCAGAGAGGGGGTTCCGTCGTCTGCACGGCGAGAATAGGAGATGTGTACAGCCCGCTCATACCGGATGGTCGTGCTGACCTGATCCTCTCATTCGAACTCCTCGAGACCCTTCGCGCTGTCTGCAAGGCATCTCCTCGAACGCTCGTCGTCGCATCCTCAGAACGCATAGTGCCATTGAGCGTCTCAGCGCAGAGACTCAGATATCCCACTGTCGACGAGGTCCGAGCACATGTCAAGAGAGCAGCGAAGGATTTTGTCGTTGTTGATGCTCCGAAGCTTGCCCTTGAGTCAGGCGTGTCCATGTCATCCAATATCGTGATGGTTGGAGCACTTGCTGGAACAGGGGTCGCCGGCATCAAACGAAGTAACTTCGAGAAGGCGGTGGAGATGAACGTCCCACGGAAGCTTTCGGAGAACATTCGGGCGTTCTCGAAAGGATTCGATGCTGTTGCGCATTCCGGACTTGGCTGAGAACCTATAATAAAGCGAAGAGCATTGGCTGAACCCGGGCCCATGGTCTAGCGGTTATGACAACGCCCTTACACGGCGTAGGTCACCGGTTCGAATCCGGTTGGGCCCACTCCAACGTTCGTTACCTAACTGACAGAATCTGAAGAGACTTCTGCTCCCTCAGACCGTTGGCTGATCAATTCGTTGGTCACTTGTCACATCAGACTTGACCAAATCGCCAACAGCCTTGTTTCGATATTCAAGTGGCCATTCGATCGATCGCAACCTCCTGTCGCGATAGAGTCGAGCATCTGCTTGGAGCAAGTCAACCGCGTAAGGCTCCGGCAACACCGCATGTACTGAGTCTAGACCACAAAGTACCTGGGGCAGATTTCCGTCTTCTTGACCCAGAAGGATGCCTGCAGATCTTTGACACCAGGTATCTTTATGATGCTGTCTCTGAGGCTGATCAGATGCTCGAAGTCTCTGGCCACGACAAGAGCCAGTATATCGTGATCTCCGATAGTCTTGGTAGCCATGATCACATTGGGCATCCGAATCAGCTCCTCCAAGATCAGTGACAAACCGGCGGATTCCTTTCCAGCGATATGCGCGGGCGAAGCGTCAATCATGAAAGCAGCCACAGCCTGATACCCGATTCTCTTCGGGTCAATCACAACCGTGGAGCCTCGAATCGCGCCCTGTTCTCGAAGGGCAGCATATCTCTTTATCACCGTGTCAGGCGAGATGCCGAGTTCCTTCGCGATTCGCCTGAAGGACACGCGGGCGTCTTGAGTCAGTCTATCAACTATAGAGAAATCTGTCTCATCCATCTTCGTCACTTCTTTCCGAGATGTTTGAATTCAAAATTCTCCGGGCACAGCCGTATCTCATCAACCCATATACTCGTCATCACCTCTTCGACCCTGGGATGCCTTTTGATGTGCTCTTTCACCTGCTCGAGCCTGCCCACATCTTTCGAGACGGCGATGGCGAATATGTTGTGCCTGCCCATGGAAGGAGTGCAAAAAGCCACCTCTGGTAACCCTCCGACGAAATCAACGACTTCTCCCACATGAAGATGATCAACCCCGATTCCGAAGCTTGACACACAGTCATACCCAAAGCTCCTGGGATTCAGCAAAACAGTAGTCCCTCTTGCAACGCCGTTCTTCTTCATTTTCCCGAATCGTTTGCTGATTGTGTCTGTTGAAACCCCGCAATCCTGCGCGATACTCGAGAAACTAGTCCGAGCATCCTTTTGCAGAGCCCTGATGATTCTGACATCGATTTCGTCGATTTTCGCTTCTTGAGGCATGGTCGGGACCTCTCATTCGAAAAATATGTGTTCGAGGTTCTTAAATTATAGCTTTTTTCTCCCAGAATCTTACGATGTCGAGCACGACCAATTAGGTGCGATTGTTCCGGACGAAATGTCAGTTCTCTGCTTCATTTCGCTTACAGTGTCCGACATTCCCGCTAGTAGTCGGACAATAATCATAAACAATGTTGGATATCCCCGCAATGTAACAGGTGACGAATGGGGCCAAGAAAGACGGTGCGAAAAGCCGATGGCAGAGACCTGACGGATGAGCTGACAAGAAGGAGGTATGTCTGTGCTCGTTGCTGGACCACTTGGACTGAACCCGGAGGTTCCGTCGTCGTGAACGAGAAAGGTGGAGGGAAAGGCCTCCCACCTCGGGTCGACGTGGAGTCAGAAATCTGTCAAGTATGCCAGCTGACGACAAGAGATTGCCAGATGTGCTGGTTGCAGGCGAGAGTGTGTCAGAAATGCGGATCGAAGGACGTATACGAAGTAGGATCCGCAGAGGGGGTTGCCCAGGCAATCTGCAGATCAAGTCCGGAAGAGGTGTGAGATGGGCAGAGATGGTTCATACATGTGTCCCCGAAAGCGATATAACAACATGATCGAGGGTACGAACCTCACGATTCAAGAACTTGTCAGGCTTGACGCGAGCGTTCCAATTCTCCTGAAACTACGAGAACTGAAGAAGAGCTATCAGAGAGAACTCGAGCACGAATTGAGGGTATCTAATTTGACAATCAAACGAGGGATAGACTTCCTCAAGGAATATGACCTAATTGAGGCAGTTCCTGCTGATGGCGAAATCCCGAATGTCAAGGAATACATCTGTCTGTCCAAAGGTGGTCGGAACATTGCCGAGTGCATGTTCAAATGCTCTCTGAGCGTCTCAAAGATAATCAAGAAGGCGAAGAGCTCAGAATCGAGATGAGACGCCCTCGGCCGGGCCTCGTCATTCTGTCATTCGAAACTGAGAAGATTGCGGCGCAGGTAGTACAAGGCCAACTTGAAGTCTGAGAGATTCTGTGTATCTTGACGATCACAAGACGTCTTGGTCGTCTGAGGATTTGGAGCCTTTCTCGGACAAGAAGGCTCCTTCCTCAGGAATCTATCGAGTCAATGTCGATTGAGAACACTGGGCAATGAAGAGCACCGGCATGAAGAACGTTAAGAGTGACCTGCCCTGGTATTACCTTGCCTCTTCTTCCCCTTGCTTCCTTCACAAGACCAAAAGCCTCATCTGCGACGCCGTCAAGTCACACGTCATTCCAATGTTCTCGTCCAATCTTCGACACGAAAGCCTGTAGCGACTCGGAAATAGTCGACACCGCTACGCAGACAGTGTTCAAATGACTACAGACCCTCAAGAAAATGGAACAAATGCTCATCAGCGAACCATCTTCATCTCAAATTGAAACATTGTAGGCTTTCTTGTGCGAATTGTGTAACTTTGTCAATCGACCAAGATGGAGCATTTCAATAATCAACAAAGACATTATACTTTGTTGATATATTTGGAAGGTATACATAAAAGGATTCCACAAAATCCATTATCATTCCGAGAGGATACGGACCGCATCAAGGTGGGGGACTGATCGTGAGAGCATTCGTGGAAGTGAGCGTCGCGGCGGGAAAGGTGAAAGATGTCTTGGCCGAACTCAGAAGGATGCGAGGAGTTGTCGAACACGTCTGCGCAGTGACTGGGCATTGCGATATACTGGCAATTGTCGAGCTGCCCAATCCCGATACATTCTCAAAGTTTCTGAAAGAGAAGGTTCAGCGCTTGGACGGAGTGGCTCGCACAGAAAGTCTGGTTTGCATAGCGGATGACACACGCAAGTGAAGATGACTTGGTTGGACGTGTGGGAACGAGATATGTATGCTATCTGAAATCAGCGGACGACGGAGGCCCTCAATCGGATACTTCGTACGTGAGAATCGGCGAATCCGATTCACGATAAAGCGGTGAAATCATGGGCACAGTTGGTCTTGAGAAGGTCGACACTATCATCAGCAGCTATGACTCTGATAGATCGTCACTGATAGCAATACTGCAAGATGCACAAGCTGAGTATGGTTATCTCCCGCAGGACGTGCTGAAGCGTGTCGCTGTGAAGCTCGACATTCCTCTGATCCAGGTATTTGGCGTTGCCACCTTCTTTCGGGCCTTCCGTCTGAAACCAAAGGGGCGATATCTGATTCGTGTTTGTCTCGGAACCGCCTGCCATGTCAGGGGAGCACCAAGAGTGTTGGAGGAGACCGAAAGAAGACTGAGCGTGAAGGCAGGAGAGACAACGGACGATGGCCTGTTTACTCTCGAGACTGTCAATTGCCTTGGCTGCTGCGCTTTGGGGCCTGTGACTGTCGTCAATGATGAGTACGTCGGACAGATGACTGGTTCGAAGGTCGCATCTCTCCTCAAGAGATATGCCAAGAAGGACAAAGGATAGTAAGATGGTAAGAATCAGGAACTGCAGCGATCTGGAAGGACTCAGAAGAACCATAGTCGAAGGGAGAGACCAGAAGAAACCCTGCATAGCAGTCTGCTCAGGAACCGGCTGCCAGGCCTATGAGTGCGAGAAGGTCACTGAGGCATTCCTTTCCGAACTCGAAAGAAACAAATTGAAAAAGAGAGTCGATGTAAGGAGAACTGGCTGTCGCGGATTCTGCCAGAGAGGACCCATCACAGTTGTCTATCCCGAAGGAATCTTCTATCAGAGAGTGAGAAGCGAGGACGCGAAAGAGATCGTTTTTGAGACGATTCTGAACAAGAGAATCGTTGACAGACTGTTATACACTGACCCCAGCAGCGGACAGAAATTTGTCTATGAAAAAGACGTCCCCTTCTACAACAAACAGATACGGATCCTCCTGGGAAATAACGCATTTGTCGATGCTACCAAGATCGAGGATTACATAGCAATTGGAGGATACTCGGCCCTTGCGAAGGTCCTCTCTGAGATGAAGCCTGAGCAGGTGATCGATGTCATCAAGCGATCCGGTCTCCGAGGAAGAGGTGGTGCAGGGTTCCCAACAGCCGACAAGTGGGAAAGCTGCAAGAGGGCCAGGGGTGATGTGAAATATGTCATCTGCAACGCTGACGAAGGAGACCCAGGCGCCTACATGAACAGGAGCTTGCTCGAAGGGAATCCTCACAGCATCATCGAGGGCATGATCATAGGGGCCTACGCAATAGGGTCGAACGAGGGCTATGTTTATGTTCGCCACGAGTACCCTCTCGCGGTGAAGAACCTGACCATTGCGCTGGGCCAGGCAAAAGAATACGGTTTCCTTGGCAAGGACATCCTGGGGACCAGCTTCGGTTTCGATGTCAAGATTAGAAGAGGCGGGGGAGCTTTTGTCTGCGGGGAGTCGACCGCTCTGATGGCATCGATAGAAGGTAAGGTCGGTGAGCCGCGAGCGAAATATGTTCACACAACGGAAAAGGGATTGTGGAACAGACCGAGCAATCTCAACAACGTCGAGACTTGGGCGAACGTTCCCCTCATCATTTTGAAAGGTAGGGATTGGTTCTCGGGCATCGGAACGAAGAAGAGCAAGGGGACCAAGATATTCTCGCTTGTCGGCAAGATCAACAATACTGGCCTGGTCGAGGTTCCAATGGGCATTACCTTGAGGGAGATCATCTACGATATCGGCGGAGGCATACCTGACGGCAAGGAATTCAAGGCCGTGCAGACCGGAGGACCTTCCGGAGGCTGTATTCCAGAGAAGCTGCTCAGCCTTCCCGTGGACTTCGAGAAGTTGACGGAAGTAGGCTCGATGATGGGATCCGGCGGGATGATTGTGATGGATGAAAGCACCTGCATGGTTGATGTTGCCAAGTATTTTCTCAACTTCCTGCTGGAGGAATCTTGCGGAAAATGCGCACCCTGTCGAGAAGGAATCAAGAGAATGCTGGAGATAACGACCGACATATCCTCGGGTCGGGGAGATGCCGAGGGCCTGAAGCTGCTGGAAGAGTTGGCCACCGTAGTCAAGGACTTCTCTCTTTGCGGACTGGGGCAGACAGCGTCGAATCCAGTCCTGTCAACTGTCCATTACTTCAGAGACGAATACGAGGCCCATCTGAACGGGAAGTGCCCAGCTGGAGTATGCAAGGCATTGATCGAGTATTTCATCCACGAGGACAAATGCAACGGATGTGGGCTGTGCCGCAAGAACTGCCCACAGAATGCGATCACTGGTGAGCCAAAGAAGCCGCATGCCATCGTTAGCGAGAAATGCATCAAGTGTGGCATCTGCCACGAGAGCTGCAAGTTCGAGGCTATAGCAATCACGTAGGAGGAGATGCTTTGGTCAATCTGATCATCGACGGAGTGAAGGTCCAAGCAGAAGAGGATACGACGATCCTTGAGGTGGCGAGGTTCTACGGAATTGACATCCCGGCTCTGTGCTACCACGAAGACCTGAGCCCGTATGGTGCCTGCCGTCTCTGCACCGTTGAGATCGAAGAAAAAGGAAGGAAAAGACTGGTCGCCTCCTGCCTTTATCCAGTCAAAGAGGGACTGAGAGTGAGGACACATACTGCCAGAGTAGTCAATGGCCGTAGGATGATACTGGAGTTGTTGCTCGCGAGATGTCCGAACTCGAAGACACTGCAGGACATGGCTTCCAAGACGGGGTTGCAGAGAATCAGGTTCAAGCCCGAGGACAATGACTGCATTCTCTGTGGTCTGTGCGTGAGGATGTGCGCAGAGCAGATGAGAAGCGGGGCGCTGGGCTTCATCGGCAGGGGAGACACTAGGGAGGTCGTCACGCCTTTCCGTGAGAAGAGCGAAGTTTGTCGCAGTTGCGGCGCCTGCATGTACATCTGCCCTGCAATGGAACTGCAATGCCGTGGAATTGCATCGTCCAGGGATCTGTGCAATTCATGCCTCGTTATCTCCCCTCAGTGTTTGGAGAAATATGATCAGGTCATGTGCTACGTGGAATCATGTGGCGGATGTACAGGAATAGACAAGATAGGAAAAGGAGGAAAGTAATGTGACACACTCTAAGGTGAATGCCAGCGCAGCAACCCTCACCAGAAACAGAACAGAATACTGTCCGATCAGCGGATTGTGCGTGACTTGCGTGGATGGATGTCCGGGACCTTGCGAGGTGGGCAAGTCCGCAATAAGAGGGTCCGAGGTAATATACCCACAGCCGTTTGGAATCATAACGACCGGCTCTCAGAAGGATTACCCAGTTGATCTCTCTCATTTCAACATAATGGGAACCGCTGCGGGTGCAGTTGGGATCGAGGCGGACAGCGACAAGGCCATTTTCCCGCGAGTTGACGTTGAGACGAAGATCGGCCAGGGGAAGGGCATCAAGCTGAGGGTGCCCTGGTTCACCTGCGGCCTCGGATCGACGAACATCGCCAAGACCAACTGGAATGAGCTCGCAATAGGCGCAGCGATATCCGGGAGCATGCAGGTCATCGGAGAGAACGTCTGCGGCATGGATGTCGACTCGGAGATCAAGAACGGAAAGGTGGTCCGCTCTCCCGACCTTGAATGGAGAGTGAAGACATTTCAGAACTGGCAGGAAGATGGCTACGGCGCCATCGTCGTTCAGTCGAACGTGGAGGATACGAGGCTCGGAGTTCTCGAATACGCTATCTCAGAGCTTGCAGTGGACACGGTCGAGCTCAAGTGGGGACAGGGCGCCAAGGACATTGGAGGAGAGGTCAAGATCGGCGATCTGAACAAGGCCCAGTTGCTGAAGAAGCGCGGATACATCGTCCTGCCAGACCCGGAGGATCCTGACGTCATCAAGGCCTTCAAGAAAGGCAGTTTCAAGGAGTTCGAGAGGCATTCGCGCGTGGGCATGGTCACTGAGGAGAGCTTCCTCAGCAGGGTGAAGGAGCTGAGAAGCTTCGGTGCCAAACACGTTTTCCTCAAAACGGGAGCGTACCGTCCATCAGATTTGGCCAGAGCTGTCAAATTCAGCTCCATGGCGGGGATTGACCTGCTCACTGTCGACGGCGCAGGTGGCGGGACCGGCATGAGCCCCTGGCGGATGATGAACGAATGGGGTCTGCCCTGCATAGAAATATGGTCGTTGACTCAGCGATATGCCGACATGCTGGCGAAGAGGGGGAAATACGTTCCCGACCTTGCCTTTGCCGGCGGAATAACTATGGAGGATCAGATTTTCAAGGCATTGGCGCTCGGGTCTCCGTACGCAAAGGCGATCGGCATGGCCAGATCCCCAATCACAGCTGCGATGGTGGCAAAGAATGTGGGTCAGAGGGTTCGTGAGCGCGATCTCCCTGTCTACTACGGAAGATTCGGAAGCTCTCTGGATGAGATATTCATCGAAGCTCCGACGTTGAAGAACAGGCTCGGGAAGAGATTCGACGACCTGCCGACAGGTGCGATGGGCATATACACCTACTATCGGAGACTGACTCAGGGACTGAAGCAACTGATGTGCGGTGCGAGAAAGTTCGCGCTCCGGCACCTCAATCGAGACGACATAGTTGCCTTGACCCCAGAGGCTGCGAGAATCTCGGGAATCACGTATGTGATGGACGCGGACAAGGACGAAGTGGAGAAGATACTGCGGTGAATGTCGCCGGGCGATGCAAGGTTGAAACAACGTCCCTGCGTCTGCATGGCGTAGAACTAGCCTTGTGCCGTTCCGCAAGAATTGCACCTTGGGCCTCGTCCCTTGATCCGTGTACCATTCGAAGCTGGTTGGACTCGCGTTCATTTCTGCCAGGACGGCCTCCTCGAAGCCACTTCCCGTTCTGAGAGCCAAGTTCTATGGGCTTGTCACGCATTTTGGATCGAAGGATGTTCCGCAACGAGTTGTTAGCTTGAGTCAGGAAATGGCTATTGAAAATGATCTCGCTCACTGGCTGTTAGAGGGAGATCCGTGGGTCGTCTATCGCACGTTGACATGGCTCTTGGACAGTGACGAGAACAGCACTGCCTCGAGGAAGGCGAGAGCGGCAATTCAAGAGCATCCTCTGATCAAGAAGACATTCGCTGGTCTGAACAAGGACGGCTATTGGGGTGTGCCGAAGGACATCCACACCTGGTGGCCTGCGAAAGGCACCACATTCTGGTTGCTTCCCGTGCTGGCAGATTTCGGGTTTACTGTGGAAGACCGAAGGATCAGAAAGGCTTGCGAATATGTCCTCAGCACAGGACTGAATTCTGGAGGCTTTGGCTGGAGTCCTCCGACAAAACCGGGCGACTGCCACAGCGCCATCATCATCGAGGCACTGGCGAAGCTCGGGCTTCTCGAGGACCCGAGAGTCCGGAGGCACTGTGATTGGCTCGTCCAAAGACAGCGAAGAGATGGCGGCTTTTGGTGCAAGGATACAGGACAGATTGGCGGGCCGAGGGAGAAGGAGCCGAGCTGTGCATTTGCGACGATGTTCGTCCTCGGCGCGTTAGCTCAGTTTCCGAGGCTCCGAGAGAGCGAAGCATCTGAGAGGGGAGTGGACTTCCTTCTTGGATGTTGGGAAAACAAAGGCAAGATGAAATATGCCGGCCATGACAGCCAGGTTGGGACCGACTGGCACAGGCTGAAGTACCCATTCACTGACTACAAGATTCTGAAGTACTTGGACGTCCTCTCCCAGTTCAAGCATGCCAAAGAATGGCTTCAGGAAGGGGAGATAGTGGAACTGCTTCGGTCGAAACAGGACGACAAGGGCAGATTCACGCCCGAATCCGTTCACGAGTTCTGGCACGACTTCGATTTCGGACAGAAGGGGAAGCCGTCCAGATGGCTCACTCTCCTCGCTCTCAGAATCATGAAGAGGCTCTCAGAGTGAGGCCTGAATCGCGTGGACATCGCGCAGCCGTGCAGGCATTCCACCGTTTCGGAGAACGAAAGAACTTGCCATCTATGTCGACCGCGAATTTACGCCCGAAACCAATTCAGGGCAGTCTGGGCCCAATTTGTTGCCCTGATTGATTGCCCAAGACACGGAAGGTGACCGAAGGTGTTAATTGTAGGGAACTCGCAATGTCAGCCAAGACGCGAGCATTCCTCGAGAACCTTGTCAGTCTCCTTCTTCTGCTCGTCGTCGAGCGGCTTGACTCCATGCTCCCCAAGAATCCGGTCGACCTTCTCCTTGGCCTTTGTTCTCATATCTTTCCCGCCGAGCTTGAGCCAGTTCTCGTAGATGTTCCTGTCGGCCAGCTCAGGCATCCATATGTCCCTTCTCAGATGCTCCATCGTGTGTCTCATGCCAAGGAAGCTGCCGCCGGCACCTACTTTCTGTATCTCTTCCAAGGCCAAGGATTCGGCATTGACTTCCATTCCCCTCTTCACCCTGAGCAACGCCCCCGCAGCTTCGTCATCAATCACCAGCTGCTCGACGCTGTAGGTGGTTGCCGAGCAGAGAAGTGCGGCCCCGAACACGACGTCACTTCCCGCGAGCAGAGGGGGAAGACCCGTCATCACCTTCTCCATCATCACCTGGTCGCCAGGAAGTTTCCCGTCAGTGCTGATCCCGCCCACCAAGGAAGGCAGACCATAGTGATGGGCGAGCTCCACGACAGCTGTGTTGATGACTGGCCTCTCGGGAGCCCCGAGGGCCATTACCCCCGTGCGCATGTCCATTATCGAGGCCACAGAGCCGTAGATGATAGGGCAGCCTGGATTGAGTAGTTCGCATATGGTCGCGCCCGCAAGGACCTCCGCATTGATGATTGCGAGGGTTCCTGCGAGGGACATCGGGGCTGAGGCTCCGGCCATTGCCATGCTGAGGACATCGTAGGGCATTCCCGCCTTGGCGCATTCGACCATAGCCTCCGTGTTGGGCCTGTCGAACTGCAGAGGGCTCACTGGGCATCCGAAGCTCGATACAACAGGCTCCCTCCTGAGCTCCTCCTCCCCTCCCGACACTATCTGGGCGATCTTGACGAATCCTTTTGCCATCTCAGTACCGTGGCAGCCGTGCTCGATGTGTTTGGATGTGTTCTCTGCCGCAACTGCAAGTTCCTTCACGTAATGGAACTCCCCAGGAACATCGTGTGCCACAACGGTCACACCGAAGAAATCCATGTTCTTCAAGGAGTCAACGATCTTTGCGAAGACAGCTATGTCAGAGAGCAGAGACGGCCTTATGGCGCCGGTTTGGTGATCGATGACGTTTATTCCCTGGAGCGAGTTCGTGAAGTAGGAATTGCCAGAACCAAGTGTAATTGATTTCGACTTGTCTCTTCCAGCTAACTTGAATCTCTTGGGGGCGTTCTCCAGGGCTTCCCTCACGGTCCTCTCCGGGATCCTGACTCTTGAAGAACTCCTGTCCACAACAGCTCCGTTCTTTCCCAAGATGTCCAAGCTCTGCTTTTCGTAGACCGCAACTCCGGTCTGCCCCAATATCTTGATAGTAGCCTTGTCAATCATGTCGAGGTCGTCTTCACTCAACATGGAAAGATGCAATTGCTCCCCTCCAGCTCCTTTCGTGATATGCGAGGAGGGGATATCTACGTTGCTGATTGCATTCAGAATCGAAAGCCGGATCGCATTGTACCTAACGATCACTGTCGTCCAGCCTGCAGAATAGCATAACTTCCCTGCTCGGATTTGGCGAAGAAGGCTAGCACGAGAGGAGAGTGGCTATTTGGTGCGGGTTCATTGTCGTTTATCCGCGCTTCCTCAGCAAAGAGCCTTCGTAACTCGGCAATCGCCAACCTCTGGCCAGTCGGTCTGACCACTCCTAATCCGGTTGGGCCCATTCAAACCCCTGGTATCTTCGACGAAGGTACGATTTCCACGCTTTTCGCCCGTTGGGTACGTGCGTTTCTGACGGTCTGTAGCGCCTTGGCCTGGCCGAGGATGTTGTCCTTGATTCAGCCGTGTCACATCGGCGTCGCAAGAGCGGTGGATTCCTCTTGGGCTCGATTAGCGCGCGATGACATCAACGTAAAGTATTTGAGAAAGCCAAGCATTCATCGATAAACGAGATGGAGAGACCAAGACGCATCTGGAGGAGACTCCACGACGTTCATATCGGTCCATCGTTTAGACGGTTCTTCATCAACACGCTTTTCGACTCCACATTCATGCTCATCGGAGTGATAATGGGGTCCGCGTTCTCGGACAACCCTGACATCGAAGTCATCGTCGGAACAATGCTAACAACGAGCCTCGCATTGGGGATCTCGACGGGCGTCAGCGTGTATGAGGCGGAGAGTCTTGAGAGAGGAATTCGAATCGCTCAGCTCGAGAAGGCAATGATCAGAAGACTTGACGAGACAATGATAGCCCAGTCTGTGACAGGGCCGCGCTGGTCATCTCTTTCGCCAATTTTCTGACACCGCTGGTTTCCTGTGCAATCACAATCGTGCCCTTCCTGCTCGTCATCCGAGGGTCGTTGGACCTGCGGATCGCTGCATGGTGTGCGATGGGGTTGGCTCTGGCCATACTTTTCGCAGCTGGTACGGTGCTAGGGAGAATGAGGAACAAGAGCCCGTGGCTGAAGGGCCTCAGGATGCTTGGCTTCGGAATTCTAGCCTTTGCCATCGGATACTTGATCGAGAGCCTCATCTAGACCACATCGCAACCATTCCGCTAGCCAAAGCAGATGATTCTTCTACACCCATGCCAATGGTCGCGCCTGGCGTCAAGTTCTGACCAACTGCAATCGAGAATCGTCGCAGTGCAAGAGAGAAAATGGTTCTGTGAAGGGTTACAAGCCCCTCCTTTCTCGCTCCCTTCCTGAGATGCCATGGACTGAGCGTACAACACCTTGGGAAACCGAGACGATTATCCCCGTTGGCCCAGATCCGATTTGGCCAGCTCGAAGCATCCAATAAGCCCTTAATCAAGCCAGATAGACGGCCAATGCAGTTCCCGCTGAGAGCAGCACGCCACCAAGAAGATGAAGCTGTATTGTCATCGCCTGAGCTGGCAGCAGCGAGCGAACGTCTTCGGGGCTTGCGAGCACCACCTTCGACGCCTTGACAGCAATGGGCAGAGTCAACAGGAAAAGGAGGGCGGGGACTGGCAGCACGCCAAAAAGAACCAAAAGAGCTGCGAATCCATATGCGGAACCGACGATGACGGGGTACCCGAGGGACGCCTTCTTCCTGCCGAGTCTGACTACCCAGTGGTTCTTGCCGACGCTCGCATCGGCCTCCATGTCAGGGAACTGGTTGATGTAGAGCACGAGGCCAATCAGAAGGCCTATCGGGATGCCCGCCACGAGTGAGACCCCATTGACTTCCCCCGTGAGCACTATGTACGTGCCAAGGACAATGAGTGGGCCAAACCCCAATCCCACGGCGATCTCACCGATACCGTGAGCGGCCAGATTCACCTTAGGCGCCGCGTACGAGAAGCCCAGCAGCCCACCAGCAAGGCCAACGGGGAGGATCCACCAACTGATCGCCCACGCGAGATAGAGGCCTATCGCCCCTCCAATCCCGAAACTGATCATGGCAGCCAAGTACACGTCCCTCGGATTGAGGACACCCTCGACCAAGAAGGGGGACCCTCCGCTGAACGGCGTCCGCGCCTTGTTGATGACATCTCCGCCGCTCTTGAAGTCGAAGTAGTCGTTGATCATGTTGGTGCCCGCATGGAGAGACACCGTCCCGGCCATGGTGATGAGCAACAAGCCGAGATCGAAGGCCCCATCTGTCCACCAGGCGAAGGCGCCGCCGAAGAGCACAGGCACTACCGCTGCGGAGAAGAAGGGCGCCCTGAGTTCCAGAAGCCATATCCTGACCTTTCGTCCTGAGGAGCCTGCTTGCCCACGTCCGCCCATCTAGAGCCCGCCCATAACAGAAGTCGAACTAGCCTAGGAAATCCTATCAGCATCTGGAAGTCACTGAGTTGGCTTAAGCATGTCGATGAGACATGCACTGAGGCACAACTGATACCTCGTTCCAGAACTGTTCTCAG
>Ga0315314_1002448_pt1 | contig 15301 bp, 14 predicted proteins | sample TDP9_MG_FD_203631 | JGI IMG/M metagenome (GOLD analysis project Ga0315314, IMG submission 203631) | Freshwater sediment microbial communities from Lake Towuti, South Sulawesi, Indonesia - TDP9 | ecosystem: Environmental > Aquatic > Freshwater > Lake > Sediment | place: Indonesia: South Sulawesi...
ACCTTTTCAGCCACTTCTTCATCAAAGGTTATCAACACTCGCTTCTTCTCCTTAGCCGCCTGGACCACTACTGCATCCATTCCTCTTAAGCCAAGTCTCATAGCCAGTTCTGCCGCCTCTTCTCTTCGCGGTTAATTCGCTGTAGATAATGAGGTTCATCTCTTCCCATTTGATAAGCTGACCTCTGACGGCAATCGCATTATCTAAGCTTGTTCTTCTGGAAATTGACCCGCAGACCTCAACGAATACTGTGGCGCTTGTGATTGCCCGATATTCTCCTGAGAACATTCTCTTCATCAATTGTCGCGCTTTAGGTCTAAACTTGTCGCTTTTCACGAATGCAGAAACTAGAACAGAAGAGTCGATAGTCATTTCTTCGACCATTGCTTTTCTCTGTCCTCTCTAACAGCCTCAACGGCTGAGATGCCCCTAGGCCAAGCCTCTCCTATCTTCTCAGCCACAGCGTCGAGTTCCCTCAGCAGGTCATCAGCAGAAACTGGTACTATGAGGACCCCCTTATCGGTCGGTATCTGTTCGACCAAATTGCCTTCTTTTAGTCCAAGCTTCTCTCGGATTTCCTTCAGTATGACCACTTGCCCTTTGGATCCAATCTTACTCCTATATCTGGTCATACATTCACGGGGGTATAACTTTCAAATCAGGATAGATAAATCTTGCGTTATACGATTCCAAATTCATTACTTGTCTAAGATTCAAGTTTCTCAGTCGTTCCTGATAGTTTCATCTCTGAATTCTACTTCTACACGAGGTTCTGAATAAGTGCGGTTGGTTAGGCTTAAAACTCCGTTTAAGTTCCCGGAATTCTGTTCGTCGTATAATCCTTAGAAAGTGAAAGCGACTATGTCTGAAGAAGGAACCGTTTGACAATATAGGCATTTTTCCATTTATGCAAGTGTGGTTTGGATTGGAGTTTTGTCGGAAGGTAATCGTTCAACTGAAAATACTTAAATCATTATCCTTTCAGCGGTTTGCAGAGGAGACAGATTATTTTGTCTGGATTTGAACCCGATCTAGTCAGGATCTGTGGGATTTATTGTGGTTTCTGCCCAGTTTTCAAGGTTGAGTGCCTTGGCTGTTTGAAGGATCCATTCAAAGTGGGTGTGTTCTCCATCTATGCGCTTCCAATAAGAAGGTCAGATGCTGTTTTCAGTGTAGGGAATTTCCTTCTGAAACCAACTACGAAAAAGGAATCTATCAGAAGCATGCACTGGACAACTGGAGACGAATTATGAAAAGTAGAAGATTACGATGAGTATGTTTTAGTGCGGGGGGTTAGGTTCAGACTTACGTTTATAGTTTTCGCAAAAAGCAAGCTTCAGCCAACCTATTGCTAAAAAAGGTAAAAAACAGCCCATTGAAATATGAGAATTTGCTTCCCAATTCATTTGAAAGCACTCGTGGAAATTAATCTGGAATAAGCGAAAAGACATACTCGACTTCACGAGAGTTGTGTTCAACCCTTCGAAAGGGTAAAACCTGATAATCTATGAATAAAGACCTATGACCCGAGTTTTTCAATGATTTCTTCGGGTGTCAGGACCATTGATCTGGGTATCCTTTTATAGCGCTTGATATTTCTGGTGATCAGGGGTATCTCCCTCACCTTAGAGATGCTGGCTACAAATAAGTCCCTGATTTCGATGATCTGTCCCTGTTTTCTCAACTCCACTATTGTGCGACTGGCTTCGACTGAGGCGTCATAGTCAAAATCTAAGATCTGGAGCCGATTGAGAAACTCCTCAGTCTCTTCAATGATTTCCTCGGGTTTAGGGGCTAAGAGTGTACCTAGCCATATTTCAAATGAATTCACTGTTGTGGTATGAGCCGAAATTTTCGCTTCATAAATCTTCCTCATAAGAGACATGACTGTCTCGGAAGGTTTTCTGAGGTAGTCTATAATAACGTCTGTATCAAGGCATAAGCGGATTAGACCTTCCATGTAGACCACAACTTTCTGAGTTCCTCGATGAGTTCTTCTGGATTTTCAGGATACCCTCTCCAACATCCGGCAAGATCCAGCAGATTTCTTCTCTTATCTATCTTCTTAAGAACTATGAGTTCTCCTTTATCCACAACCTTCAGGTTATCTCCCATCCTTATACCGATCTTCTCCCTCACACTCTTCGGAATAGTGACTTGGAACTTCCGCGTCACCTTGACTACTTCCTCCACCAAAGATCACCGTACTACTAATTGGTACTACAAATATTTAACCTTTATTTGGGCATGGTGCGGGGGGTTAGGTTTAAAGCTTGGTTTAAATTCTTGAATTTTTAGGGCGTCAAATGGAAGTGGAGAAATTTAGAGTCTCCTTCATTTTTGGCTTTCTTTAGTCTTCTCTCATGATAAAGTCTTGTATACGTTTTTCCTTGGCTTTGATTCGGGATTTGCCTTGCTCCAAGTGAAACTAAACGTTTTGTATGAAGAGGCATCAGTTCCCTCGTTGAAGCGGACTTATATTTCAGGCCAGTCGCCTGGTGGCTCGCTGAATAAAGGTTTATGTGATAAATCAAAATCGAAGTGTCTCATCCTCTCTCGCAGGAATTTTTCTACCACCTCTGGCTTAAAGTCTCTCCTTCGTACTAAAAAGCCATATGTACCAAGTGCAAGAATAGAATGAAATTTGATCTGCTTGTCGATCTCTTCAAGGAATCTTCGTGTAGGATAGACAGTGTTCTTAAGCATATTAGATAACTCTAAGAATCTTGCTCGCCCTTCTTCAGTACGCATCTCATCTAAATTCAAACCCATTTCTTGAGCTTTGAAGTTTAACATGCAGTTAAGAATCGCAGTCAGTATTATCCAATCTTTATAGCCTTTATTATAGTATTCTCTGCACTTGTCCCTAAAAGCCGTATCTTTCTTGAGAACTTCTATCTGTTTTTCGATTTTGTTGCGGCAGTGAAGATATCGGTTGCGGATAAAATCTAACGCCTTGTTCTCATCAAATCTACGATGTAATGGAGGCTTCATTCCAGTTTCTGATCTCATAATTCCCCTCTCCTAAAAGATCAAACAATGCTATGCAAGTAGGAGACATCCCTATAGCGCGGGAGAAGGTCTCTTCTTGGTGCCATCTGTCAAATTCTTCGCGCAAGTCTTCCAAAGGGTCAATCGTTATATCTAGAAGAATCTTAAATAGCAATTGCATGAAATAGCGGCCAACTTCTTCATGATCTGTTTTCTTAAACCATTCTATCATGTCTGGCTTCCAAATCAGATAATATCCATCTGGATCAGGAGGCTTATCAAATTCGAGCAATGGGGGATTATTGCCCGTAGCATCAATATCGATAACAAAATTTACTTCATCAACAATGAATGCCAGATTCTCCCATTTTGCCAGAGCTAATGCAGCCTCAATTACACCTAACAGATTCTCCGCAAAAGCCATCGGACCAAATTGGTTCCTCGTTGTCACACGGTATTTAACATTCATTATGGTTGTTTCAAACTTCCGGTATGGGGCGGTCTCCTCAGCCAAAACTTTCGGCATTTGCTCAGCTGCGGGTTGATTCTTCCATTTTTGAAAATAGTCATCAATTTTTTCTTTGTTCTCGAAGATCTCTTTCGGTAATTCCTTAACAACTGCGTCCATGTCACCAAGACAGTATAGAAGAGCCAGTCGGGACATAAAGAGATGAGCTCGTTCGAGACCATTTTGGAGACCATCAAACTTTTTCACAACCTCTGGAACCAAGTTAAGGAAGAAGCACCCTAAAACGCCATCTTGAATCAGCAATTCTTCTTCGAAGTTCTGAACATCATATCCTTGTGATTTTGCATAATTTAACAAAAACCAAGAAAGATTATACCAGGCAATAAAAGGTGCTATTCTACCAAGGCTTAACTCCAACCATCCCATGAGCTTCGAAGTTAGAAAGAATTCCAAGGGCAACTCGAAAGAATCGCCACTTCTTATCGTAGAAAAACGAGCTGCACTCAAAGCTTCCATTCGTGCAGCCCAATAAAGATCCATACTCATGTATGCTATAGAACAGCCGAAGCAAGCATGAACAAGCTTTGTTAGCGTTTCCCTCTCAGCTAGTTTTACACGAGATTGTCCAAGATATTTAAGACTCTCTCTTAGCCTGTCACTATTCAATAGTTGCATGCCTCGCGTGAACAAAAGTTCGCCTTCAGAAACTTCGCTTAATCTTTCCTTTGCGATAAGCCTCATTTCGGCGAAAAAAGAATCATATCCAGGTAAATCTCCGAGTATGTCTCCTAGTTTGCTGAAACGATTTACTAACTTCATCAAAGGATATGTGGTTAGACCTTTAGATTTGGACAAACATTCCCTAAGACGAGCAAATGCTTGTTCAACCTTAGATTCTTCTTTTACTGCTTCGACTAAGTCCATGAAAGCTAATTGCGTTTCAGCAAACAACGCGTTGTTTGGGCGATTCTTCTCTCTTGCCAACCGTTCGAGTTCATTTCTGATGGCTGATAAACGTGCATCTAGTCTCGCTTTATCCTGAGAAATCTCACTCCTACCTACTGCTCCATAGAGTAACATCCAGAGATTGAAGAATAACTCACAATCCTCTGCATCGACGGTTCCTAAAAGGCAACCTTCAATTTCAGAATATATTCTCTCGAAAGATTCTAGGTCTTCAAACCACCAAAAAGTTGTCCAAGCATGATGATAACCGCATCTAATCATTTGACCTTTATCGCCCACTTTTTGTGCTAAAGTGCGAGCTCTCAAAAACAGACCATCTATTTCATGACTTGGTTTACTAAGACCCCTCGCAAGTTCTGCTGCTTTCAGATAGTCTTGCGCTAATACAAAGTCGTTTCCAAAGTAAAGCTCAGGATGACTTAACCTCTTCAGTAGAGCGTCAAATTCCCTTTGACGAGATGCATCAAGAGGACCAATTTGAGGTCTTTCATCATAACTAACTTGTATCCCAAGTATCTCGATGGCAAGGTCATAGTGTTTATGCTCGATGATTCTGTTAACAATCCAAGTGCGATCTAGAATGTATACCCTAAAACTAAATTTCTTGCTAAGCTCTGATTCCACTTTAGCCCTAACTTTATCAGGAATAAATTGGTTACTTATGAAATATACATTTGTGAACTTCTTATCTAGACCAGATATCTTCTCAATATCGGACCTGATCTTTTCTTTCCACTTCTTTTTGCAGCTAAATGCGAAAGCCCATACCTCGTCTGTCGGTGGATTGGGATTTCCCCAGTAAATTCGTTCTCCTAGGACATGAGCTATAGGATATGTGGTAGCGTCAATCTTACTATCACCTCCACCGATTGGACCTGTTTGTGGTATGATATTTGGACAAATTTCAAGTTCTACTAACCGACGACAAAATTCTTCAAAAATAAGTTCCTGTTTTCGACTAGTAATCGTATCTAAATAATACTCGAGAAGACTTCTTTTCAACACAGGTGTTGTAATCGTGATACTATCTGAAAATAATTCCGGATGTCGGGCACGCATGAACTCTCTTAGGCTATATGTTTTCTTCCTTGCTAATCCCTCAGTATTCCGCATACTTCCCTCACTATTCCCCCTTTACACCAGAATAGAATATTATTAGTTATATTCAAATAATAAGTTATGTTCAAATAATACGTCGGAGAACACCTTTTAGGCTCATTATCATTCAAAAAAAGCCAAAACCAGACGCCTAGAAGGCTTATAACTCCCGCTCGCCATTAGACTCTACCTCGAAAGAAGTTAGAAATCCAAGAATATAAACGTTGGGACGAAATGAAAAAGATGGAAAAAACAAGGAAGATTAAATGAATCCCTCTACCAAAAACAAACCGTTTTAGCCCGTTTTATATGGTGCGGGGGGTGGGGTTTGAACCCACGCAGCCCTACGGCAGCAGGTCCTAAGCCTGCCTCCTTTGACCAGACTCGGACACCCCCGCCCTAGACTTAGGCACAGATGATCGCTATACAGGACACTCAGTCTTCTGACTAAACAGGAAAATAAAGGTTTATCGAAGAGGAGCCTAGGAGTGGGCTTGTACCTCATAGATCTCGCCCAAAACCATAAACAGTGACGACAAGAAAGTTACATTTCGAGCATCTGCGGAAGGTTCTCTCCCACTGCAAGGTCTCCTCAACCGCTGTCTCCGTTCTAAGGGTTCTTTCTCTGGCGAACACTTGGTTCTGCGATGAAGATAGACAACCAGCCGTATGCGAAGAAAAGGATCCCAAAGAAAGCAGCCACTACCACGTATCCGATCAGAGCTATCTGCCAATTTGCGACGGGTCCCTCGGGAGAAAGAGAGAGATACGGTGATAGGAGAACGGCGATGGTCATCAAGGCGATTCCAAGCGATAGACCTGTCATCTCGATTCGTCTCTTCCGTTTTCGCAAGCAACGGGGACACAAATATAGTGTCTTCTCATAACCTGACAACTTCCGCACCCTCGAGAACGGGTCAAAAGTCAAGACGTACAAACAATCGTCACAATAACCCAGATAGCAGTCGCTACATAGACCCAAGGCTTGCCTCCCAGGATGGTTAGGACACTCATGAACCGAACCGCCAAGCTCAGGTGTGACAAAAAAGGCTGCTCCGCAGTGACACGTCAGATACACGGTGCCCTTAGGGATGACCTTTCTATACGTGATCCCACAAAAAGGACAGGCATAGGGTTTTTTATCTTCAAGCGGCTTAAACATCTCCTTACCGATATATACGGTTCAACGGACAAATTTCTGTCTTTTGGTCTGATGGTGAAACGAATTCATCCAGACCCATGCGTTTTAGGGCGGGTAGGGGCAGTCTGCTGCCCAAGCGACATGAGAGTATCACTTTTCATCCTCTAAACCTACTCTGAACCTATAGGCATGGGCTAGAACGTTGCCGCTGCCTACAACGATTTGAGGATACTGAAGATGGACAGCAAGTTCCAGCGTCTACGTCGCTAAGCCTCTTGAGACTTCTTCCCGGACACGAATCCCAAGCGACAGAGGAATGAAGGAAGTGTCAAAGACAACTCTCAGCACGGCTTGCTTGCTCTTCAGGAGCTTCTCTCCCAAACAGAGATATTTAGTACAGATCATGCAAAGCTATAGGAAGAAACTGCTTAAAACTTGCTTTTTCGAGGAATCTAAACGAGAATTTGAACCTATCCCGGCTGCCAAATTCTCTCTTTGAGGCTGATGATTTTGATGCCTTCTCTTTGTGCATAATTCGCAACATCTCTGTTAAGCAGATGCCTATCTTCGCTGATGAGATTTACGTGGTTGATGATCGCCGTGGCTAGGTAGACTGCGTCTGAGGCGAAAAGGGAAAGGAGAATTTCGACTTCTTTGGCTTTGTCTAAGATTCTTCCTACGGGTACGGCTTCGACAAATCCTAAGGAAGTGATTTCCCTTAATGTAGCGTAGGTTTCTTCAGTCTTTTCCTTTGGATAATTAACCTTAACCAGAGCGCGAACTACTTCCAATAAGAGCCATTCGGAAGTGACGGCTGATACTTTGGACCCTAGAATCTTGTCTCTGAGGCTTAACGCTTCCCGTTCAGACTCCTCGCCCTTCTTGAACCACTTCACAACTACAGATGCGTCGAGAGCGAAGACTTCACCCAAGACGCTCATCTTCCTCTTCATGAGATGAGACCACAGCTTCAGTAGGGCTGGGATAGCTCTCTGTTCCCTCTCTTATGCGGTCTATTTTCTTCGCTAACATCTCGCCTCGGTGAGTTTTTACCAACAGTCTGATGGCCTCTGAGAAAGCCTCAGTTTTGCTTGAAAAACGCCCACTCCGAACTAGGTCATCTATTTCAACGACAAGTTCCTTTCTGAGCCTTACGTTAACTTGAGCTTTACTCATATTATACACCTCTTAGCTACACAATTAATACAGATTGCGTAGCTATATATTACTGTAGCGCCCATTTCGATATAGGCCATATGGGCAGGCATAAAAACCGCTAAGCTGACAGCATAGTTGTGGCCCAACGAAAATTCTCCGCCTAACTTCACACTTCCAGCTCTTTAGGCTGCATTTTCCCCTCCAGTACAGAATCCGAAAAAAGTCTCCGGCTAAATGCGGAGGCGCCCAAAGGTAAGTAGGCCATTCTTCTTTTTGAAAGTACCTCGTTGACCCAAGCTATAGCCACTTCAAACTCTGATGGAAAAGAGTTTGAAGTCGCTGCCCGGTCTTCGATGAATAAACGAAAAGAATCTCGTCCTTAGGTCCTGTTGCCGGTATTCCTTGCCAGTCTTCCCTTATACTCTCTGGCGACAATCATGGTCGAGGTCAAAACGATGCTGGGTATCGTTCGGATTCCCTCCGTGAGAAACTGCTCCAGTTGTTCCAGATTCTCGGCTGTTACCTTCGCGATCAGGTCGAACTCTCCGTAGATTATGTCAGCCTCCAGAACTCCGTCTAATTCGACAATCTTCTTACAGATTTCTCTCTCACTTCCCGAACTTACCTTGAACAAGATGTAAGCCTTGACAGCCATGCAGCTCACTCCGAACTGGGTAGATGGTCTTGGTAGTATAATTACCTTTCTAATTTTTGGGTTTTGCTCGTTGAGTACTACACCATCATTCATTCGCACTTAAGCGGCAATATGTACGAGAAACATCTGACAAACGAAACCGTTAACTCACAGCACAGTCAACATTTATCTGCAAAGAAGACAGAATTACAGACGGTGAAGGATGAAGTATAAATCACTAGACGAGTTCTTCGGCACGCCTGAAGGCGCCCCCCCAGAAGAGGATGAGCCAACACCTATCCGCCCAGCAGAGACCAGCCCTTCTGAATCCTCTCAAACCGCTCGAGAGATTACTCCTCAAGATCTACCGCCATCGTTCCTCGTATCGGCTACTTACGATGGGGAACGCCGAAGTGCTTTAATAAAGTTGTATGAGCCTTCGTCAAAACGGATCTACTTCTGGCATGATACTAGCGGGCATAGACCCTACTGCTTTACAAACGCGCCTCCGGATGAACTGAAGAAGATAGACCGTTTGATCAACCATCCCGGATTCGACCATTTCGAGACTACTGAGAAGTATGACGCGCTTCTGGACAGGAACCTAACAGTGACCAAGATTGTGGCCAAAGATCCGTTGGCGATCGGAGGTCGACCGAAGGGCTGCATCAGAGACATCATACCGGAAGACTATCCTGCGATCTTCGGGACAGATAGAGAGGTCAAAGTCTGGGAGGCAGCCATAAAATATTACGAATGTTACATCTACGACCGCCAACTCGAACCTGGAATGCTTTACAGAATCAAGGATAGGGAGCTAATCCCCGTAGAAAACAAAAATTTTGAAAAGAAAGTTGAAGACCTCTTGGACTCCCACTTCAAAGATGAAGCAGATGACTTCGCTGCTTACCTGAAAATGTGGGCTAGGCTCACTGAGTGTCCAGCGGCGGAGATGAGAAGGACATCCCTCGATATTGAGGTTTTCTCGCCCGTCGCTACGCGAGTCCCCGACCCGACGGAAGCTGCCCACGAAGTTATCTGCGCCTCATTTGTCAGTTCAGACGGTAAGAAAAGGGTTCTAGTTTTGAGACGTCAAGAAATCGATGTGGATGATGTTGGGCTTCCACCCGATGTCATTCTTGAGTTCTACGACTCCGAGAAAGACATGCTTAGGGCAATCTTCAGGGCCCTATCTGATTATCCCTTTGTCGTGACCTTCAATGGAGACGACTTTGATTTGAGATATCTATATCATCGGGCTTTGAACCTAGGCTTCAAGGAAGAAGAGATTCCAATAGAAGCTGGGCGAGAGGTCTGTCTACTCAGGAACGGTGTCCACATCGACCTATACAAGTTCTTCTTCAACCGTTCGATTCAGGTGTACGCCTTCGGACAAAAGTATCGGAACATAAGCCTCGACGAAGTGGGTGAAGCCCTCGTAGGGAAGACTAAGATCGAGATAGCGAAGCCTTTATCCGAACTCTCGTACGGCGAGCTCGCCGAGTATTGCCTAAATGACGCCGAGATCACATTCGACTTAACCGCCTTTGACGAAGACCTTGTGATGAAGCTATTATTGATTCTTACAAGGATTAGCCGTATGCCGATGGAGGATGTGAGCCGTCTTGGTGTCTCCAGGTGGATCAGAAGCTTCATGCAATATGAGCATCGGCGCAGAGGTATGCTGATCCCGAATAAAGAGGATATAATCGCTGTAAAAGGCGAGACAGTTACTAAGGCGATCATAAAAGGGAAGAAGTATAAAGGGGCGATCGTGGTGGAGCCGATCTCGGGTATTCACTTCAATGTCGCGGTTACGGATTTCCAGAGTCTGTACCCCTCAATCATAAAGGTCTTCAATCTGGGCTATCAGGCGATCCTCTGTCGACATGAGGAATGCAGAGACAATAAAGTTCCTGATACACCTCACTGGATCTGTAAGAGGCAGAGGGCCCTAGAAAGCGCATTGATTGGTTCCCTCAGGGACCTCAGAGTTAGATGGTACAAGCCGAAGGCCAAAGACAAAGAACTTCCAAGTGAACTCCGCAGCTGGTACAGTATCATTCAAAACGCTTTGAAGGTCATTCTCAACGCTTCCTATGGGGTCTTTGGGGCGGAAACCTTTGACCTTTACTGCCCACCCGTGGCTGAAGCAACCGCAGCCATCGCCAGAAACGTCATGACCCAAACCATCAACAAGGCGCGCGAATTGGGCATTGAGGTGATATACGGTGACACCGATAGCCTCTTCTTGAGAAACCCTTCTCAGCAGCAGATTGAAAAGCTTGCAGAATGGTCCAAAAAAGCATTGAGCATGGAGCTTGAGGCAGATAAGGCCTATCGCTACGCGGTATTGAGCTCTAGAAAGAAAAACTATCTAGGAGTCTTCGAGGATGGCAAAGTAGACGTCAAAGGATTGACGGGTAAGAAGAGACACATCCCGCTTCTCATAAAGATGTCTTTCGACAAGATGGAGAAGCGTCTGAGCCAGGTGAAGTCTCCAGCCGAGTTTGAAAAAGCCAAGAAAGACATCCGAAACATCATCCGGGAATGCTACTCAAAATTGAAGCATCGAGAATGGGAAGATCTCAACGTTCTCGCCTTCGAAGTTGTGTTGGGAAAGATACCTATGGCTTACGACAAGACCACACCACAGCATGTCAAGGCGGCATCGCTTCTCGAGAAAGGTGGAAAGGAGATCAAGGCAGGTGATACTATCCGGTTCGTGAAAGTCATTAAGGAGCCACATGTTAAGCCTGTCGAACTCGCAACAAAGAATGAGGTTGATGTTGACAAGTACGTAGACTATCTTCGATCAACATTCGACCAGATTCTAGATGCTCTAGGCCTGGAATTTGACGAGATCATAGGCTTGACCAGGCTCGAGCAATTCATGTCATTCGAATAGCTTCCTTCTTCAGCTCTCTAGATAGACCTTCAGTCCACGTGACCTCAAAGGCTGCACAATCTTTGGTCTGCTTAACAAGGAGAGGATGCCGTAGCCAGCAACCCCGATGGCGATTAGGCTGCTGATCGTAATACTTACGATCATGGCTGCCCACGCGGGCAGAAACCCGAGCACGTCTGGCGCGGGAATTAAGAGCCATAAGTAGCTCCCAACGACGACGCCGATGGGGAAAGCTCCTATCAGGCATGAGATCAGACGACGCCTTCTCAGCGAAAAAATGATGGTTGTACCGATCAGATTGGCGATCGGCCCCAAAACTACATCTATAGGAGCAAGCCAGTAGTACATGTTAGCCAAGAAGGCTCCTAAGGTCGATCCGAAAACCACAGGCCATCCCAGCAGAGCCGCCAATGCAAGCAAGCAGTCCGCGACGCGGAACTGAATCGGTCCGTAGGTTATGGTGCCACCTAGCATCGTCTGAACGGTATTTACGACAAAGTAGAGGGTGGCGAAGACAGCTGTTAGACTCAGATCCCGTGTGTCCACTATCCTTCACCTCCAATGCAGGAGTTTACAGGATGGGTCAATCGAATAACGCTTATAAGCTAGAGAAACAGTTCCTTGAAGATCCAGGCCTCCGACGTTGATCAGCTTCTTTCTCGAGATTGGTGTCCCTATTTGCTCCATTTGATCCACCACCCGGGGTTTATATTCATCAGCGGAGCGGGGGTGGGCCTTCACCCGCCTCAGGGAATCTTGTTAAGTAAGAAGATATTAAAGCTTTGTTCTGGATCTTCTTGTAGCTGAGCCTTTGGTCGAGCGAAGTCTTCCTCCATTGGCAGTTCTTGAGGATCTGGCTGGGATCTGGGTTCTAACCGCGGTTGAACTATCTTCGTTATCAAGGCATATTGCTGATGTTTCTGAGCGGTCTTCATAATCCGACCTGGAAACTGCTTTCTTCTAAAACATAGACCATGCGGAAACACATTTGGATGTTGGTATCGATAGAAGAGGTTTCAGCATGTATTCTGCTATTGCCTCCCATAGTGCGACCCCGATGGGGCTAGCCATTCGCGGCGGATTGCTCCCATTTTGCCCAAAGTCATGGAGAGAATATCGTAGGCTGCTTTAATACGGCCCATTGTTGAGTTTTTCATGATCGGAAGATTAGGAAATCCTTCGGCCAGTGGTCAACTCGCTAACTATCCCGTAGTCTAATCCTAAATAGATCCGACGCAAAGGGATGGAGTGGCAAGCGTCAATCTTGTTTTCTCCATATACGATATCCCTTTAATAGGGCAAATTGTCTAATCTATACTGCCCGAACAAGAGGCTATCAACCGATGCTGATCAGAGAAGTAATCCTGGAGAACTTCATGAGTTACGAGTATGCTAGGATACCGCTCAGGTCGGGCGTTAACCTAATATGCGGTCCGAACGGCTCAGGCAAGTCTGCTGCCTTGCTGGGAATCTCGGTTGCCTTAGGCCAATCATACACCGAGCGATCAAAGAAACTGAGCGATCTAATCCGTTGGGGAAAGGATCAGAGCCGTGTGACCATCGTTCTGGACAACTCTGTCCAAAAAGGACACCGCCCCGTTCGAAAGATCAGCAAAGATCAGATCTTCCTAAGCAGAGTTCTCAGAAGAGACGGGAAGTACTGGTTCGAACTCGAAAATAGATCAGCGTCTAAAGGTGAGGTTGTTAGGCTTCTATCAAATTTTGGAGTAGATCCAGACAACCTTCTCATCGTCATGCATCAAAGTACGGCTGAGCAGTTTGTAACGCTGACGCCTCAGGACAAACTGAAGGTCATGGAGGCGGCAGTCGGCCTTGAACCGTACCGATGGAATGTTCTGGAGGCTCAGAGGAAACTCAGCCGGATAGTTAGTCAGGAGGAGTCCGTTGAGAGGCTCTTGGAGTCGGCTGAACAGACACTCAACTATTGGCGCGAACAGTATGACCGCTACCAGCAGAAGAAGCAGCTCATATTGAAGAGGCGCTTCTTGGAGCGCGAATTGGCTTGGGCAGAGATCTCCAGAAAGGAGGAGGAAGCCTTTGAGCTCGGAAAATCCATCAGCCTAAAAGAGGCTGAGATAGAGAAGATCACTGGTGAAATCGAGGCTTGTGAAGAGGAGCTGGAAAGCCTTGAAGGCAGGAAAAACTCGTCTAACGCTGAGTGGCGGAAACTTTTCGAAGATAGACTGCGCCTTGAGGGAGAAAAAGCGAGGAAGGAATTCAGCGTATTCTCAATTGACAGGTCTGTGCAAGAACTGGGCGGCTGGTTGAAACTCCATCAAGAGAAGGTTACCGAGGTTATAAATGAGATCAGGCACCTGCAAAACAGTCTTATCAGTAGATTTGGCGGAGCAGACGCGGGAGGTATGATGGAGAGAATTGACAAATCGTGTGAAAACCTCCAAAACGGCTTTGCCCAAGTTATTGGGCTCAAGATTGAAGAGTCTAAGGAAACCCTTGAAGCTTCGAAAAACGAAATCAACGAATTGACGTTTCAAATATCAGATGTTCAAGGCAAGATGGAGAGAATGTCGGCAGAACTAGAGGCCTTGAACAAGGGTTTTCTGGATAATAGAGTCACATCGGCCTTGCTGGAGTATCAGAAAAGGGGTCTAGCGGAGGATCTTGAGGATATGAATAGAAAACTCGGTGCTCTGACTTTAGATGTCGGAGGCTCGGTCAAGAAGGCCGAGGAGATGGGCCCGCGGATCGTCTCCGTAAGGGGCGCTGATCACGTTCTTGATGAAATCAGGATGACGGACGGTCGCATCGCTGCCCTAGCAGATGTTTCAGAGGACATTGAAAGCATGTATGAATCTTACTCGAATCTCTATTTGGAACTTAAGGAAAAAGCGCGAATTGTCGCCGAGAACCGGGAGAGGACTCTGAAAGAGGTGAAAACCAGGATGGAGGCTTGGGAAAAGGTAATACTCAGCCTCTTGGAGCATGTCAACCTTGAGTACCAGAGAATTCTCTTGGAGACGGGCGCAACGGGTTTCGTTGTGCTTTCAAGCAGGGAGGATATTGAAGCCGCCGGCATTGAGATATGCGTTGGTTTTAGGGGTGCAAAGACGGTTCCGTTGGATGCCTACACACATAGCGGGGGCGAGAGGAGTACGGCCACAATGGCTTTTCTGCTTGCCTTGCAGCAACATGTACAGTCTCCGTTTAGAGCCGTCGACGAGTATGACATACACATGGATCCTAAGAATCGAGAGGTCATTGCGAATCTTCTCACATCATCCCTTAGAGGATCGAATGCCCAATACCTAATCATAACCCCGAACCAGATGTTCTTCAAGGGAAGGGAAACCCACATAATCACAGTCCAGAACATTGAGGGGAGTTCGGTGATCCGGGAGGTAGTCTAATGCCGACACAAAGGAAGAAAATCGGCAAAGAGGAACTCCGGAAGATCGTGGAAATGTGTACTGCGATAGAAGCTAAGGGTTTGAATCCGTTTCTGGCTGATGTCGAAGATCTCGTCACGGTGATAAAAGAGTATTTTCCAGAGTGGGAGAAGCCCGACGAGCTGTGCCTCGACGCCGAAGCCCTCAACAAAATTGCCACGATCATAAAGCTCCAGAGTGAATGGCTCAAGAATAGAGCAACATCACTGTACGCAGATCCTTTCTTGATTGAGGAGAAGATTCATACCTTAGGTGTGGATGAAGTGGCAAGCATATTTCTGGAGTCTTGGCATCCGGTAGTCGAGTTGGAACAGATCTCTCTACACAGTCTCAGCGAATCTTTGAGGTATTGGAATAGTTTACTACCCCTAGATGAAAGGTGGAAGAACATCGGTTTCGAAGAGAGGGAGACGAAAACAGCGACGCGTGAGGAGATGATCGAGCAAAGAGTGCTCTCTGGCGAAGCTTTCTCAGGGAAATTAGAATCTCTTTGGGGAGAACTGAAGGA
>Ga0315314_1002449_pt1 | contig 15300 bp, 16 predicted proteins | sample TDP9_MG_FD_203631 | JGI IMG/M metagenome (GOLD analysis project Ga0315314, IMG submission 203631) | Freshwater sediment microbial communities from Lake Towuti, South Sulawesi, Indonesia - TDP9 | ecosystem: Environmental > Aquatic > Freshwater > Lake > Sediment | place: Indonesia: South Sulawesi...
ACGAGGCGGGCATCATTGAACGCTTCAAGTCCTTTGGTGTCCTCACGATCGTGGCAGCGGGCCTTATCGACGGGATCAACCCTTGCGCTTTTGCTACCATAATCTTCTTTGTCTCTTACCTGGCCCTGGCCGGACGTCGGGGCAGGGAAGTATTAGCCGTAGGGGCGGCCTTCACCTTGGGTGTCTTCCTGGCCTATCTATTGGTGGGGATAGGGTTCTGGAGGTTTTTGCAGAGCATAAGCTTTTTGACTGCGCTTGGCCGCTTGGTCTACTGGTTCACTGCTGTTCTCTGCTTGTTCCTGGCTTTCTTCAGCATCCTTGATTATATGAAAGCCCGCCGCGGCGAGATAGGGGACATGGTCTTGAGCTTGCCTCACGCCCTAAGGATGCACATCAACAGGCTGATACGCAAGAGCAGCCGGGCTCGGGCTTACATCTGGATGGCCTTCGCCACTGGCTTAGCGGTCTCCATCATCGAGTTGGCCTGCACCGGCCAGGTGTACTTCCCGACGATCATCTTCGTGATGGGGGTGCCGGCGTTGCGAATGAGAGCCTTGTTCTACCTTTTGCTCTACAATGCGCTTTTTATCTCACCATTAATAGTGATCTTGATTCTTGCCTTCTATGGCACCACCTCGAAGCAATTGACTCGTTTTCTTCAAGCCCAGGCAGCAACCATCAAGCTGGCCATGGCTGGGCTTTTCCTGGTATTGGCTGGCTGGCTGATTTATGCTCTAGTGTAAAAGCGGAGGTAAAAGATAGGGGAATTGGAATCTATGAGCAAAGCCATTCTGATATCGCTGCTTTTCGTCACCGTGCTGGGCATGCCTCTTGCCCGTAGTCGCACGGCGGCTGCACCTGCTCTGTCTCAGGACATGGACGAATCCCACGAGGTCTACCTGCCCATCGTCCTGAGGAATCATCTGCCACCGACGCCCACTGGCACCGTCACGCCCACCGCAACGCCAACCAGCACCAGCACGCCCACAGCAACGCCAACGGCGACTCCTACGCTGCGCCCTGGTTGACCGTGAGGGCAGGGTGACCGTGTGTCACATAGTAGAGGAGCTGTGAATAGGGTCTTTTCAATGCTATTTGCCGCCGTGTCGGGCATGGCCCTCCTTACCAACGGCTGTTCGGCGGCCACGCTTATCCCAAGGGAAACGCCGACCCCGACGCCTACACAGATGCCGACGTCAACGTGCACCCCAACCTCTACACCCACCCCCACATGCAGCTCAACCCACACGCCTACATCCACACCCGTGCCGCCGACGCCAACTTGCACCCCAACAGCCACGTCCACACCGACCCTTATACCGCCGACACTGACGCTTACACCTTCGCCTACGCCTAAGCTTTATCCGCCCCCGACCCTAGAGAGCCCAGCCGATGGCCAGTCCTACACGGGGAGCGGTGCTGCCATCGTCTTGCGGTGGAGCTGGGACGGGCAGCTTGGGCCCGATGAGCACTATGATGTACAGGTTTGGAGGGATGGCGAAACGCCCCGGGGGATAGCTTGGAGCAAGGAGACCAGCTATCAACTGGGGTTCATGTTCTATCCCGACAAGTACAACTGGAGGATCGTAGTCATCCGCGGCGAGGATGGGAGGTGGGAGAAAGACCTCAGCCCCCCGAGCGAGACGAGGACCTTCTCCTGGCATAGGCCTCAGGCGCCAACACCGACCCCTTGTCCCCCTTGACCTGGGGATTGAACTAGGGCGACCGTGTGTCTCCTTCAGAAAAGAGTTAGCGGAGTTGACGGTTATGTGAATCTCCCGATTTCGTATTGCCAGTAGCGCCACTGGATAAAGGGACCGCTAACGAGACTTGACAAAATACCTTTTTTGTGCTATTATATCAACAGCCATTGAGATTTGTTTCCTTTTTTGGAGAAGGAGGCATATGGAGATGGGGTGTGATTTGCCGGTTGAGAAGGAGGGATATCTTTACACCCTCGCCCAACTTTCCAGCACCTTGAAGATGATCTGCGAGGAGAACAGGATGAGGGTCCTCTGTTTCCTGATGCAGGGGGAAAGATGCGTTAACGAGATCGCCGGTGCTTTGAGATTGCCCCAGAACTTGGTCTCCCATCATCTGAAGGTCCTGTGGAGGGAAGGGGTAGTGAATAGATCCCGCGACGATCAGGACAGCCGATGGATCTACTATTCTGTCAATCGAGAGGCCTTGGCTGACCTCAATGCCCTATACCTCAGCTTCTTCGACGAGAAAAGGAGCACCCCTTGGCGAGCATGTTGTGGGTCGAGCGTCCTTTGCTGCAGCATGGAGGGCCAGGCTGATAGGTCATGCCCAATGGAAATGGAAGGGGGGTAAGATGAAAGCGATTTATATGGACCATAATGCTACCACCCCTCTGGACGAGAGGGTTTTGGAGGCGATGATGCCCTATCTGAAGGAGAACTTTGGCAATGCCTCCAGCGTCCATAGCCTCGGGATAAGGGCCAGGTCTGCTATCGAGGAGGCGCGGGGGAAGGTGGCCCAGGCAGTGGGATGTAAGCCGAAGGAGGTAGTCTTCACCGGTTGTGGGACGGAATCCGATAACCTGGCCATCAAAGGGGTGGCCTATGCCCACCGCAATAAAGGTGATCACATTATCACCTCGCGCATTGAGCACCACGCCGTCCTTCATGCCTGCCAATACCTGGAGAAACAGGGCTTTCGAGTCACCTACCTGCCCGTTAATGGATACGGCCAGGTGGATCCCGACGATGTGCGGAAAGCCATCACCGATAAGACGATCCTGATCACCATCATGCACGCCAACAACGAAGTGGGGACCATCCAGCCCGTCGCTGCGATCGGCTGCATCGCCAAGGAGAGGGGCGTTTACTTCCACACCGACGCCATACAGGCCGTTGGGAAGCTGCCCACCAAGGTTGATGACCTAGGAGTCGACCTCCTTTCCCTCTCAGCCCACAAACTCTATGGTCCCAAGGGCGTGGGGGCGCTCTACATCAGGAAGGGCACTAAGCTCGATCCCCTTCTGCACGGCGGCCCTCATGAGTGGAACCGGCGGGCAGGGACGGAGAACGTGGCTGGCATCGTCGGCCTGGGCAAGGCCATCGAGCTGGCCATAGAGGGGATGGAAGAGGAGGCCCAGTATCTAACTGCCCTGCGCGAACGGCTTTACGAAGGGCTCAGGGATAGGATCGATCACATCCGTCTCAATGGCCACCCCGCCCAGCGCTTGCCAGGCACGCTCTCCATCTGCTTCGAGTACATCGAGGGGGAGTCCATCATCATGGGCCTGGACCTGAAGGGGGTGGCTGTCTCCAGCGGCTCAGCTTGCACCTCCGCTTCCCTTGAACCATCCCATGTCCTATTGGCCATGGGGGTTCCCCCGGCTGTCGCCCAAGGCTCCGTCAGGTTCAGCTTGGGGCGGGACAACACCGAGGAGCAGGTAGATTACGTCATCAAGGAGCTGTCGCCCATTGTGGCCAGGCTGCGGGAGATATCCATGTTCTCGCCAGAAGTGCCATTCTCGGCCATGGCTGGTCCCAGGCTGCGCTCTCACTAAAAGATCGGAGGTTTAAAAGATGGAACAATTCGGTTGGTACAGCGAGAAGGTAATGGATCACTTCATGAACCCCCGCAACATGGGGGAGATCGAGGACGCCGATGGGGTGGGTCTCGTGGGCAACCCCATCTGCGGCGATATGATGAAGATCTCCATCAGGGTCAAAGACGATCGCATCGAGGACATCAAGTTCAAGACCTTCGGCTGCGGGGCGGCTATTGCCACCAGCTCTATGGTCACTGAACTAATCAAGGGCAAGACCATCGAGGAGGCTTTGAAGGTTACCAATAAGACCGTGGCCGAAGCTTTGGGTGGTTTGCCGCCCATCAAAATGCACTGTTCGCTTTTGGCCGAGGAGGGGATCAAGGCGGCCATCGAGGACTATCGCCAGAGGAGGGGTAGAGCGAATGAATGAGATGGTCCTCAAGTGCCTCAACGATTTGCGATCGAGCTTGGCTGGCGTCCGCTCTCGTGCTGCCTGGCAGTTGGGCCAGTTGGGGGATAGATCGGCTGTGCCAGCCCTGATCGAGGCCCTCCTGGATGAGAACGAGGATGTCCGTTGGGCCGCTGCCTGGGCCCTGGGCGAGTTAGGCGATAAATCGGCCATCCCCGCCTTGACTGCGGTCAGTGAAGAGGATGAGAGCGAAGATGTCAGAAATAGGGCTTGGGAGGCGCTGCGCATACTCAGATCCGTAGGCTAGAAGCGGCGCCATCGTCGACGCTGGCCCCTCTGCCCGATGACAGGGAATTTAGCCGCAGCACAGCTGCCTATCCCCGCTTTCCTTTGGCGACTATGGGCAGGTGCCTGTCGGGCGTGGTGGGGCTTTTAATTTCAGGGATCATAAAGCGAGGAGGTGAGCAAGGATGATCGTGAATACGATGCTTGACCTGATAGGGAACACCCCGATGGTCAGGATAAACCACCTGAACCATAACCCCGATCTGGAGATGTACGTGAAGCTGGAGAAGTTCAACCCTGGCGGCTCTGTAAAGGACAGGATAGCCAAGTACATGATCGAGTGGGCCGAGAGGGAAGGCGTCCTCACCAAAGAGAAGACGGTGATAGAGCCTACCAGCGGAAACACCGGGATAGGCCTGGCCTTGGTCTGCGCGGTCAAGGGCTACAACCTAGAACTAGTCATGCCGGAGACGATGACTATGGAGAGGAGGAAGGTTCTGATCGCCCATGGGGCAAAGATAATCCTTTCCGATGGGGCGAAAGGGATGGACGGTGCGGAAGACCTGGCCAGGGAGATGGTGGAGAAAAACCCTGAGAAGTACTTTATGCCAAACCAGTTTGCGAACAAATACAACGTCTTGGCCCATTATGAGATGACCGGGGAGGAGATATGGAGGGACACCGAGGGGAGGATAACGCATTTCGTAGCCGGGATCGGAACCTCTGGGACCCTGATGGGTGTCTCCAAGAGGTTGAAGGAATACAACCCTGAGGTTAAGATCATCGCTGTTGAGCCTGACCCGAAAACGCCGATCCAGGGCTTGAAGAACCTCGAGATCCAGTACGTCCCGGAGATCTTTGAGCCCTGGCGGGTGGACGAGATACATATGGTCACCTTGGAGGAAGCGGAGGAAACCGCGAGGCTCTTGGCTCTAAGGGAGGGCATCTTCTGCGGGCCCAGCTCAGGAGGGATCTTCCGCATCGCTTTAAGGAAGGCGAAGGAGATCGATAGTGGGGTGATGGTGACGATGCTTCCAGATGGTGGGGAGAGGTATCTGAGCACGGAACTCTGCGACCTCAGCAGATGTCTGGAATGCATAAAGAAGTATAAGGTCCGTTGTGCCCTCTATGCCCCTGACTAAGGCGTGGTGAGCAAGGGGGCATGGGATGTCGAACACTGGGATACTTCTGCTCCTAGCTGCCGTATCGACCGCGGCCTTCCACGCCCTGTTCCCAGATCATTGGCTGCCCTTTGTCTTGGTCGCTAGAGCCAGGAGGTGGTCGCTGAAAAGGACTCTCTGGGTAACGGGCCTTTCCAACCTTTTGCACATTGCTGTAACCGTGATCCTAGGGATGGTCGCCCTTGTGGTCGGCCTCGAATTCTCCCAAGCCGTCGGAGAAGCCATGGAGCGAGCCACCGGTATTATGTTGATCGTCTTCGGCTTGGGTTATGCTTTTTGGTCTTGGCGAAGAGGAAGCAAACATGGTCACAGGCCTGAAAAGTACCCCGAGGATAAGATAAGCGCTTACTCGTTGGCGGTCGTACTGGGGGTGGACCCTTGTGTGCCTGTGCTCCCCATTTTCTTTGCTAGCTCCACCCTGGGAGCCCCTTCGACCGCGTTGATAATAATGGTCTCCTTCGCCCTAGGCACCCTTGGTGGCGCGTTAGGGATAACAGCCTTGGCCCTCAGCGGCCTCTACAAAGTTGAGATGCTCTTTCTTGAGCGTCATGGGGATTTGCTCAGCGGCCTTATCATCGCCGCTGTGGGTATCGCTGCCTTGCTTGGCCTCTTAAGTTGAGGCATAAAGTCTCGTTGAAACCAAGATTTGAGAGGGAGATCCGTGCCCGATGATCGAGAAGCTAAAATTGGAAATCCCGGTTCTGTTGCCAGATGACGGCGAGTGCGAGCGCTGTATCGCCCGCTTGCAGGAAGCGCTTCTGACTCATAAAGGGGTCGAGAAGGCGCACATCGTCCATCAAGAGGAGAGAGCCTACCTTTGCCTGCACTATAACCCTAACCTCATCTCGCTAAAGGAGGTGGAGGGGGCAGCCCGCCAGGAGGGCATTGCCATCGAGCGGCGGTTCCGTCACGAGCTGTTGGGCATTGAGGGGATAGATTGTGTTGACTGCGCCCGCACTCTGGAAAAGGGGGTGGCGGGCTTGGAGGGGGTGATCCATGTAGCCGTCAACTTCGCTGCCGCCAAGATGCTTGTGGAGTATGAGGCCGACCGCCTAACACGGGCCGACATCGTGGCCCGCATCCGCCAGTTAGGCTATGATGTCCCTGAAGAGGCAGCCCTCGTCTTTCGCATTGAGGGGATGGACTGTGCCGATTGCGCGATCAAGTTGGAGCGCGGGGTCGCTGCCATGCCAGGGGTGGCCGATGTAGAGGTCAACTTCGCTGCGGCCAAGATGGCCGTGCGCCCAGAGGGCGCTGCTGATGTGACCACCGCCGTTGAAGCTTTAGCGGCTCAGATGGGCTACAGGGCTTATCTGGAGAGGGCCGGCAAGGAAGGGGCAGCTGCGGAAAGGCGCGGCTTCTGGGAATTCCTGCGCGGAAAGCGCCATGATGCTCTCACCTTTGCATCTGGCTTGGTATTGCTCATCGCATTCATCCTGGAGGCGGCTGGCCTGCCGGTGACCATCACCCACGCCATTTATGCCGTTGCTATCTTCGTCGGCGGCTATTACGTCGCCAAAAGCGGGTTGGCCGCCGTGCGAGCTACCCGTAGCCCAGACATGAACTTCCTGATGACCATCGCTGCCTTAGGGTCCATTGCCATCGGCGAGCTGAAGGAGGGGGCGCTGGTGACGTTCCTCTTCTCCCTGGGAAACACCCTGGAGGGCTACACCATGGACCGGGCGAGGAATGCTATCCACGCCCTGATGGACCTCTCGCCCCAGGAGGCCACTCTTATCCACGGCGACGGCTCGACTGGGGCTTCGACGGTGAGCTCAGCCGAACCGCTCGCCGAAGTCCGCGAGGAACGGGTGCTGGTGGGGCGGCTCAAGGTAGGTGACCGCATCATCGTCAGGCCGGGTGAGCGCATCCCCATGGATGGGCAGGTGCTGGACGGCACCTCGGCTGTAAACCAGGCGCCCATAACCGGTGAGAGCCTCCCGGTGGAGAAGGCCCCTGGCGCCCAGGTCTTCGCCGGCACCATCAACGGTGAAGGTGCGTTGATCATCGAGGTCACCAAGCTGGCCAAGGACAACACGCTGGCGCGCATCATCGAGATGGTGGAGGAGGCTCAGGCCCAGAAAGCCCCTTCCCAGCGCTTCGTGGATGTATTCGCCAAGTACTACACCCCCGCCGTCATCTTCGGTGCGGTGCTTGCGGCAATCCTGCCCCCGTTATTGGGCTGGGGGGCGTTTAATGCCTGGTTCTACCGGGCCTTGGTGCTTTTGGTCATCTCCTGCCCTTGCGCGCTAGTCATCTCCACGCCCGTCTCCATCGTCTCCGCCATTGCCAGCGCGGCCAGGGCCGGGGTGCTCATTAAGGGTGGGGCCTACTTGGAGGAGGCAGGAGCGCTGAAGGTGGTGGCCTTCGACAAGACCGGCACGCTCACCTATGGCCGGCCGGCGGTGACGGACGTCGTCCCTCTGAAGGGGAGACCCCGTGAGGAGGTGTTAGCCATAGCGGCGGCGGTCGAGAGCCGGTCTGAGCACCCGATAGCCAGAGCGGTGGTGAAGGCCGCCGAGGAGGCAGGGGTGGCCTACCAGCGAGGCGAGGGCTTCCGCGCCCTCACCGGCCGGGGCGCCCGAGCCCGGGTGGGCGGCCAGACGATTTACGTGGGCAACCACGAGCTCTTCGCCGAGTGGTGTGACCACCGTCCTGAGGTGCATCGCTGGTTGGAGGAGCTGGAGGCGACCGGGAAGACGGTGATGCTGGTGGGCGCACAGGAAGAGATAATCGGCCTTCTGGCCGTGGCTGACACGGTGCGGGAGACGAGCAGGGAAGCGATTGCCCGCCTGAAGCGGGCAGGCATCGCCAGGACGGTGATGCTGACCGGCGACAACGAGGGGACAGCGCGGGCCATCGCCCAGGCGGTGGAGACAGATGAGTTCCGGGCCAATCTCCTGCCGGGGGAGAAGGTGGGGGCCATTGACGCCCTGCTTTCCGAGCACGGCAAGGTGGCCATGGTGGGCGACGGGGTGAACGATGCCCCCGCGCTGGCCAGGGCCACGTTGGGCATCGCCATGGGTGCCGCCGGCACCGACGCTGCGCTGGAGGCGGCCGACATCGCCCTCATGGCCGACGACCTGAGCAAGCTTCCCTATGCGATGAAGCTCAGCCGTCAGACGCTTGGGATCATCAAGCAGAACATTGCCCTGTCACTTTTGATTAAGGGCATGTTCCTGGCCTTGGGCCTGCTGGGGCTGGCTACGCTGTGGATGGCTGTCTTCGCCGATATGGGGGCCTCGATGATCGTCATCCTCAACGGGATGCGGTTGCTGCGCTTCAATAATAAGTGGAGGAGGTGATAGTTATGAAGGATAAGGTCAAGGCGAGGTACACTGACCTGGCGCTAAGTAGGAGGCCCCTATCTTGCTGTAGCGGTTATTCGCCGGCCGAACTGGAAGGTTTGCCAGGTGAGGTTACCGCCCTTTCGCTAGGCTGTGGCGGCAACCCGGTGGTCTTAGCAAATTTAGCTCCCGGCGAAGTAGTGCTGGACATCGGCTCTGGGGCTGGCCTTGACGCCCTCCTGGCCGCCCGTAAGGTGTGGCTTGAGGGCAAGGTTATCGGCCTGGACATCACCGAGGGGATGGTCGAGCGGGCCACCAAAGCGGCCCACATGGCTGGATACAACAACGTGGAATTTCGCTTGGGCGACGCCGAGGAGATTCCCCTGCCTGACGCATCAGTGGACGTGGTCATCTCCAACTGCGTAATCAACCTCACGCTGGACAAGGGCAAGGTCTTCTTGGAGGCCTACCGCGTTCTTAAGTCAGGTGGAAGGATGATTATCTCCGATGTCGTCACCGACAAACCCCTGCCAGAGGCCGTTCGCTCCGACCCCGACCAGTGGGTGCGGTGCGTAGCTGGTGCGATGCCTGAAGATGAGTATATTGACCTGATTTTGAAAGCCGGCTTTAAGGGCATAACCTGCACCCCCGAGGGCGACTACCAACGTATAGGTGACGTTAGGGTCTACAGTGTGAGCATCAGTGCCCAGAAGCCGACTTGACTTCTCGACAGAGAAGATAAGCCAATGGGAGAGTTTCAAAGGCATTGCCGAGGCCAACATAACATCGCCCTGTCACTTTATCTTCAACGGGATGCGGCTGCTGGGTTATAAGACAAGTTAGAGTGAGACGAGGGCGTGTTAGCTGGCGCAGTATCTTTTAGACGCTTTGTGCGTCTTTATTATTGCAAGGAGTTATTCTTTGCCTCATCAGAGCAAGCTCCTGGCTCTTGTTGAAAGGGCCAAGCGCTATGAGCCCCAAGCATTGGCTAAGCTGTGCGAGCTTTACTACAGGGATGTCTACAGCTACATCTACTACCGGGTCAGCAGCATCGAAGATGCAGAGGACCTCACCAACGACGTCTTCTTAAAGATGGTGGAGTTGATCCACTCCTGCCGCTCGGACGGGGAGAAATCCTTCCTCGCCTGGCTTTTTCGTATCGCCAGCAACTGCGTGGTAGATTATTATCGCCGCCGGGCGGTGCGCGATCACCTGCCTCTGGATGAGAAGCATTTACCTCTCTATGATGGGCCGGAGGATTTTGTTGAAACGGAACTCACCAACGAGCGGCTGCAGCGGGCTCTCCTGGGCCTGACCGACGAGCAACAGCAAGTGATAATCCTCAGGTTCGTCGAAGGTTTGAGCAATGCGGAGACGGCCAAGATTTTAGGCAAGTCTGAAGGGGCGATCAAGTCCCTCCAGCATCGCGCTCTCGCCTCTTTATGGCGCATAATGCGGTGGAAGGAGGGTGATCCAGCATGAGAAGGGATATCGAAAAGATCTTAGACGACTGTTTAATCCACTTGCTCGCAGAGGGCAAGAAGCTGGAAGACTGCTTAGCCCAATATTCTGACCATCTCTCCCAACTAGAGCCTTTATTGCGGCTGGCTAAGGAGATCAGAGCGCTGCCTCGGCCCGAACCACGCCCCCCAGCCTTAATAACTGCCCAGGCAAGGGTGTGGGAGGCTGCCATGCTGAAACAGAGAGGGGAGGGCAGCAAGGCCCGGTTGCTCTCCCGCTGGCTGGCTGGCCGGAGGTTTTCGCTAGCCTATGCTCGGCTGTTGGCTGCAGTGGCTGTGGCGGTACTGATCGGTTTCAGCAGTGTGGTTGCCGCTGCCAATAGCCTGCCCGACAGCCCCCTCTATCCGGTAAAGCGTACTACCGAGCGGGTGCAGCTTTTTCTCACCTTTAACCCTAGTACCAAGACGCAACTTCATCTATCCTTCGCCGAACGGCGGCTGGACGAGACCCTGAGGTTAATGGATACCCATCGGCCGATTGATGATGCCACCTTGATAGCCATGGTTGAGGAAACAGGGTCAGCTATAGAGATGATCTGTGGCCTTCCCACAGCAGAGGCCTACCCATTGCTTAACAAAGCTATCGAGTTAACTATCCATCAGCGCAGTTGTCTGGAGCGGATGGGGGGCGGACTCCCTTGTGAATTATCGTGCACATTGGATCAAACCATCGCAGCCTGCCCTTGCTGCAATCAAGTAACAAAGGGAGAAATGCCCAGCATACAGCCTATAAATGAACCGGAGTGCGAGTGCAAGTAGCGACACAGGAGGCTTTTTACAGTGAGAAAAGTGATATCAAGGCTTCTCTTGCTGGCGGGGATGATATTGCTAGGGGCTTGTCTGGGCCAGGCAGGGAAGCAGAAGGCGACGCTCACCAGTATGGACGTGCTCATGCCCACAGCCATCGATGTCCTTGCGCCAACGCCTACACCTTCTCCTATGCCATCCCTTTCTCCCGCCCCGATCGCAGGCCACCCAGCGCCGGATTTCACCTTGCCCGATCTGGAGGGCGACTCACTCCGTCTCAGCGACTTCAGGGGCCGAGTAGTGCTTCTCGTCTTCTGGGCAACTTGGTGTCCCGCCTGTCAGGCGCAGATGCCGGCCATACGTAATGCCTATGAGGAATTACGAGATCAAGGCTTTGTGGCCATCGGTGTGAGCATGAGGGAGGATTCCAAGCGCGTAGTGGCTTTTATTGAGGAGCATAGGTTAAGCTTCCCGGTGGTCATAGATGGCGAGGGCCATGTGATCCAGCGCTATCGCGTCTGGGGCATCCCGAGCAACTTCCTCATTGATCGCGAAGGGATTGTGCAGCGGGCGCATATTGGCCAGATAAGCGATGCTATGATACGTGACTGGGTAAGGAAGCTGCTTTGAGTTGACTGGTGCCAGTATCTTTTTAACGCCTCGTGCGTCTATATTATTGTAAGCTGAGCTACAGAACGGTGGATATGCAAGAGCAACCACAAATAGAACGATGAAAAAGGAGTGTTAACCGATGAAAAGGCTTATCCTACTGGCTACGGTTCTAGCTCTCGTCTGATGGTGATGGTTCTGTTGTTGCTCGTTTGGTTCGTTGTCTGGGCCTCGCGCCGAGCATTTGCTGCTGAGTAATTCGATGTGATTTCGGCAGGCCATCACATTCGATTTTGTACCCCGCGTAACTCTTGTAGATGATTGAGGGTAAGATGATGTCTAAGGCAAAAAAGGGAGGTCAGAACACGAAGGAGAAGAGAACGTCCTTCGGCAGGATATCTCCTAATGTCCTCTATGGGAGCCTCGCTGCTTTGGGGATAATTGCCATCTTCTTTGTGGGGATGCTGCTAGGGAAGGCCTATCATATGTTCGATTTGACAGGCGCTTCAGCCATCCGCCGGCTGAGATCTGGAACCGGTCGCCCAATAGAGCAGGTTCAACTGCCGACAGAGCCGTTTCCCACCCCCGCGGCAACGAGTAGCGTCGTTGAAGTGCCGCGCGTCAGCCCGGAGGAATTGAAAGACAAGTTGGATAGCGGAGCGGATTTAGTTATCGTTGACCTGCGCGATAAGGAAGCCTTTGATGAGGGTCACATAAAGGGGGCTGTCTCCATCCCCTTATCAGAGATAGAGGCCCGCTACGGCGAGCTAAAAGGCGATAAGGAGATAGTCTTTTATGGCGATCGCTGTTGACCGCCGGAAAGGGACGGTGCCCGGGCGGCACAGATGCTCATCCGCAAAGAGGGGGTCTGGATCGTTAAAGTTCTGCGTGGTGGATTCCCCGCTTGGGATGGCGCAGGATATCCAGTGGAGAGACCGTAGGTGAGATGGTGATCGGCTTCGATTAAGGGCAATGGAGGGCGTTTCATCAATTCACTGGAAAGGGGGTGGAAGAAGATGGCCAAGGATCCCGTCTGTGGCATGGAGGTGGACGAGGAGAAAGCAGCAGCGACCTCAGAGTACAAAGGGGTGACCTACTACTTCTGTGCAAAGGGCTGCAAGGTTGCCTTTGACAAGGACCCCGAAAAGTACCTCGGGGCTAAGGCGGAAAAGAAGCCAGGTCATGTTTGCTGCTAAAGAGCCCACACTGCTCTGCGAGGGGCAATGATCTTGTCCCTCGCAGGGGCCCATTAGGGGATGCACAGAGTTGGAAGCATCAGAAACCCAGATCAAGTGGGCAGAGGAGGCGCTAAGAGTGCGCGTTGCGAAACTCCAGAGAATCGAAGCGGAAGAAGAAATCCAGCGCAATTACCAGATTCAAATTGCTCTCAATGCATTGCTGCACATCTCTTTGCTAGACATCTCGCTTGAAGATCAGTTAAAGCTTATCCTTGACCACATACTCTCTATCCCCTGGCTTGCCTTTGAATCAAGGGGAAGCATATTCCTTGTTGAAGATGACCCTGAGGTCTTGGTAATGAAAGCCCAAAACGGAATTGCGGACCCCATACAAAAAACATGTGCACGAGTTCCCTTTGGCAGATGCCATTGTGGGCGGGCAGCATTGACACGGGAGATACAATTTGCTGATTGTCTCGACGATCGCCATGAGACCCGGTATGAGGGAATTACTCCCCATGGTCATTACTGTGTCCCCATCGTATACGCTGGCAGAACGCTTGGGGTTGTAAATCTATACTTGAGAGAAGGGCACCATCGTGATCAAAGAGAGGAGGAATTCCTAACTGCGGTTGTCAATACGTTGGCTGGAATCATCCAGCGCAAGAAGGCCGAGGAGGAGAAAGAGAAGATACAAGCCCAGCTCCTCCAGGCGCAAAAGATGGAAGCTATTGGAACACTGACCGGAGGGGTTGCCCACGACTTCAACAACCTGCTGACTGCTATTCAAGGGTATACCGAGCTGGCGATGAGGGAAGTTGACGAGGCGGATCCTTTGTATATGGATCTGAAGCAAGTACTTCGTGCTGCTGGGCGCGCGGCCGGCCTCACCCGTCAGTTGCTCCTTTTCAGCCGCAAGCAGCCAATGGAGCTTACCCCGCTCAACATCAACCAGACAGTTGATAGTCTCCTAAAGATGCTCAACCGCCTCATCGGTGAGGATATCGCCATTAAAACCGACTTGGAGCCTGACCTCTGGACGGTCCGGGCCAATGAAGGAAAAATTGAGCAAGTCATCATGAACCTGGCGGGCAATGCCAGAGATGCCATGCCCGAAGGTGGGGAGCTCATTATCAAGACCGAAAACGTGACCCTGGACGAAGACTACTGCAAGGTTATCCCTGAATCGAGGCCAGGAAAGTTTGTGTATCTATCGGTTGCGGACACGGGAGTCGGCATGGATAAAGAAATCCTTCAACGCATCTTCGAACCTTTTTTCAGCACCAAGGAGGTTGGTACCGGACTTGGTCTGTCTGTTGTCTATGGCATTGTCAAAGAGCACGAAGGGTGGATAAATGTTTATAGTGAGCCCGGGCAAGGCTCGACGTTCAAGGTGTATCTTCCGGCTTTCTACGTTGAGCCGGAAGATGAAACTGAAGAGACGGTTTCGTTACAGGAGCTTCGGGGCAGGGGCGAACGGATTCTGTTGGTGGAGGATGAAGAAGGAGTCCGTGAATTCGTCAGGAGGGCGCTTAGTGAAAATGGCTACGTCGTATTTGAGGCCACAAGTGCGGAAGAGGCGCTGGACATCTTTGAGAGAGCAAAGGGAAGGTTCCGCTTGGTCTTCAGCGACGTGGTCCTGCCTGACGAAAGCGGCCTCCAATTGGTTGACCAACTCCTTTTTCGCAAACCCGAACTCCGGGTCCTGCTGAGCAGTGGCTATGCGGATCAGAAATCGCAATGGCCCGTCATATGCGAAAGAGGATTTCGATTTCTACAGAAACCTTACGCCTTACCCGATCTACTTCGAGCTATCAGGGAGGCTGTGGAGCAAGCCAAATAGATCAGAAAGGGCAGCATGAAGTGTGAAAAAGCGATTAAAAAAATTCGTGAAGGAGCTATATGCGAAGACCGCATCCAACCAAAAACATTGATGATTTAGAGGAGGCTCTTAAGCTCCTTTAGAGGAGATGTGATGTAATGAAACTATATCAAATGGTTGCAAAGGATGTCATACGAAGAAAAAGACGAGTGTTATATGCCGCCCTCGGTGTGGTTATTGGCACTATGACGGTCGTTGGCGTACTAACAATTGCCCTTAGTGGGGAAGCAAAAATCTATAGTCAGTTGGACAAATATGGTGCTAACTTAGTGGTCATGCCTGTGATAAGCGATGTTGACATAGGCTTAGGAGGCTTGAGTCTCGGCACTTTGGCAGTCGGAGAGAACTACATTTCTGAAGACAAATTGCCAGAGACCAGACAGATAACCGATGGCGAGATAAGAAAGGCATTGCGTATCGAAAATGAGGGTGATATTGCCACGATTGCTCCAAAACTTTATATGAACACTAAGGTAGAAGGAATATCTGTGATGGTAGTTGGAGTGGAGCCTCAAGAGGAGCGCAAACTCAAGACATGGTGGAGAGTTCTGGAAGGAAGATATCTCGAAGGTCCAGGCGAAGCATTGGTTGGAGCAACAGTCGCTGCGCTACTGAAATTCAATATGGGTGACAAAATTGCGCTTAACGGGAGCGATGTAACCGTCACCGGTATTCTCGA
>Ga0315314_1002450_pt1 | contig 15299 bp, 15 predicted proteins | sample TDP9_MG_FD_203631 | JGI IMG/M metagenome (GOLD analysis project Ga0315314, IMG submission 203631) | Freshwater sediment microbial communities from Lake Towuti, South Sulawesi, Indonesia - TDP9 | ecosystem: Environmental > Aquatic > Freshwater > Lake > Sediment | place: Indonesia: South Sulawesi...
TTTCAAATCCCCTTTTTTGAGGCAGGTCTTTTACAAAGAGGCGAAGGGTTTGCTCAAAAATTTCTGGCGAAATTTTTGAGGACTCGTCCTTTAGTTCGAGTCCTATGCGGTCGCCCGAATTGGAATTATTAAGTCTAAATATCAAACTATCAATATAATACTTATCAAGAGAGATTCTTTCTAAGTTTTTGAATATGTAATCCTCTAATCTATTAGCATTTACCTGCTTTATTTCGCAACTATTCCAGTCTCTCTTAAACGTCTTTGTACAGCGATAGTAGTAATACCGTTTTCTCTTCCCCTCTTTTATTTTGTTTGCATGGCAGGGGGTCATATATGAGCCACATTCTTTACATTTCACAAGCCCTGCTAAAACATAATCTTTATATAATTTCATAATCCGCTTTTTCTTTTTGTGGATTCCCTGAGCAAGATTAAAAATATCTTCTGAAATTATTGATTGATGGATGCCTTGATATATTTTTCCTCCATATCTAATCTTGCCTGTATAGGTGATATTTCTCAAAGTATAGTGGATATTGGTCTTTGAGAAAGGAAGCCCTGATCTATGTTTGACCCCTTTACTCTTCAGTTCATCATAGATTTTAGCAATAGAGCGAGACTCAATATAACTATCATAGATGTTTTTAACAATTTCAGCTTCTTTCTTATTTATTATTAATTTCTTGTTTTCTTTTTTACAGCCAAAAGGGACTATCCCACCATTCCACATACCTTTTTGAGCACGCTGATACATCTTGTCTTTAGTCCTTTCACTTGCAAGTTCCCTCTCAAATTGAGCGAATGTTAGCATAATATTTCTAAGTAATCTTCCTGATGGGGTAGAGGTATCAAATCTTTCAGTTACAGATATAAAATCAACATTATATTTCTCAAATATCTCAATAAGCTGATAAAAATCTTTTGGTGAGCGAGTTAATCTATCTATTTTATAAGAGATAACAAGATTAATTTTATTTTGCTTTATGTCATTAAGTATTTCATTTAAGGCAGGTCGGTTAAGATTAGCGCCAGTAAAACCAGGATCAGAATAAATCTTAAAGACTTCCATATTCTCTTGGCTCTTAATGAAAGATATAATCTTTGATTCTTGGGCTTCGCATGAATTAAACTCAGCTTCTGCCTGATTATCAGTGCTTACCCTTGTGTAAATCGCACATCTCAATTTGGCTTGCATTTTCCCCTCCTTTTTGGTACTATCCTAATAGTAGTACTAAAGCATATCATACAAATATACTACTACATTTGTAGTAGTTTGTCAATCAGTTTTATGCTCGCAGAAAATATTAAAAAATATAGAAAAAAATTAGGCTGGTCTCAACAGAAATTGGCAGAAAAATCTGGCCTATCTTATAATGCTATTACTAAATTAGAACAAGGGGTAGCCAAACATCCTACAATCCAGACAGTAACGAAATTAGCAGATGCATTTAAAATCTCATTAGATGAATTAGTTAGGAAGGAAGAGAAAACAACATAAAACTTCCTGATAATGAGGTCAGAAGAACAAAGTTGGGAGGCATATATGGAATATGATATTTTTTGTGATGAAAGCAGATATATAGAAAAAGACGCATTCAAATATATGGTTTTGGGGGGTGTTTGGTGTGAACGACATTTCCGACGTAAAATAAGCTCGATGATTGAGAGCATGAAAAAAGCATCGACTTTTGCTGGTGAACTGAAATGGACTAAAGTCGTTTCTCCCAAAATAACTCTTTTTAAAAATATTATTCAATTTTTTTTCACTAGTGGCCAATTGAGCTTTAGATGTATAGTAGTGGATAAAGAGACGCTTAAACATGACCTTTATAATCCCCAAGGAGGCCACGAAGAGTTTTATTACAAGATGTATTACTACATGCTTAATAAGAAAATTTGTCCTCCTAATAGTTATAGGATTTTTTTAGATTACAAAGGAAAAGATAATTCTAACAAAATTAGAAAACTCCAAGATATAATTGGACATACCTATTACGATTTTTCTGATAAAATAGTTACTCTTATGCAATCTGTACGTTCGGAGCAACACCCTTTAATGCAATTGACAGACGTATTAATAGGCGCTGTTGGATATATTTGGAATGACTTAAGCACTAGTAGAGCAAAACTTGAAATTTGTGAATTCATTTGCAAGATGTCTGGTAGAGAGAACCTGAAAATATCGACACCGTACGACGAAAATAAGTTTGAAATATTTAAAATTATCCTCAAATGATATGAAATGCTACAATTATAAAGGATTATCGTTATCAGAAATAGAAAATAAATGTAGAGAAAAATTTATAGAAACTTATGTAAAGGATACAAACAATAATAGAATTATTATTAAAACGACTGCAGGAGAACGAGTGGTATTTAATGAAAATGATTTTGAACATGCTTTTAGCTTTAGTGATAAAACAAGTGGGGATGAAAAATTTAGCTTACAGAGAGCAAGACGAGTTTTGTGGATAAAAAAAGTGGTTACGGGGAGTTGTCCTAGCGTAAGGAAAGATTTAGGGAGACAGGTTTATTTTTATTATAATTCAGCACAGAAATATTTAGTTTTTTTAAAAAAGATGAGCAGAGGGGACTTGCGATTCATAACTCATTATGTTGCGAAGAGCGGCAAAAAACAGAAGTGGATAAAAAAACATATTTTAACTTGACAAAAAGATATTGGTGTGCTATATTTGATATTGAACCGGGAAACCGGTGATAATTGCTCATATACTAGATGTATAATGAGTATGGAACCTCCAAGTTTTGCTTGGAGGTTCTTTTTATTTTGGGGGAATCACACAAAGGATAACATGAAATCCAGCATAGATAAATGAAGTTGGGTATCTATAATTGTTAGATGATTAAGAAATTTTTGAGCAAACCCTTCGCCTCTTTGTAAAAGACCTGCCTCAAAAAAGGGGATTTGAAAAAAATCTTTTCGCTAAGAAGTTCATCAAAAATATTTTTTATTCAAAAGACCAAATTCAGATAAATCTTTATTATTTTGACTCTCCCGACGACAAAGACACACCTTTTGGGGTGGGGAGATGGCGAGTCCCGATAGAAAATCGGGACGAGCCGACAAGGGTGGGGACTAAAGCGAGGTCGCCGAGCGGACTTGTGCGAGGCGGTCGAGCGTTAAAAAAACAGTTCGAAATTGAAGAATTGGCTCCCCGGGTAGGACTCGAACCTACAACCCTCCGGTTAACAGCCGGATGCTCCACCATTGAGCTACCGGGGAACCGTATGTGAATCAGCCTGTGCTCAATTGAGGAAACCTCTCAGGTTTCCCCTTATTGCGTTCGCTTCGCTCTCTGTCACCCCTTCCACAATCGTTCAATCATCTATGTGAATCTGCCTGTGCTCAATTAAGAAGCAGAGCTGACGCTCTGCGGCTACATTCATTTGTTTTGGGCGACCATCCCGCTATAGCGGGATAAACTCCATGTCGCCCCTACGCGAATAGAAGGCAAAGCTGGCGCTTTGCGGCTACAATTGCAAGGCAGAGCTAGCGCTCTGCAGCTACATTTATTATAGCATATTATTGTTGGGGTTGGGTGGCTTTGCACATATTTTCCAGATATTTCCAGTAGTCGTCCACTTCTTTCTGTATCCTTTCCAGAACTGGCTTATTTTCTTCTTTCAACAGATGGCTAAATCTTCCCTGGCTCTTTATCCATTCAATAATTGGCTTTCTCTCTTTAGGACGGATGGTTATTCTCCACACCCCATTTTCCACTTCATAAAGGGGCCAGAATCCTGTATCTATTGCCAATTTTGAAATCTCCATTGTCTTTTCCATTGGAAAACGCCATCCCCGATGGCAGGGAGCGAGGATGTTAATGAATGCCGGGCCATCTGCTCTAAACGCCTTTTCTGCTTTATTGACCATGTCCTTCCAGTAGAATATTGAAGCCTGGGCTGCGTAAGGGATGTGATGGGCTGCGACGATTGATGTCAGGTCTTTGCGAAACTGCTGCTTCCCAGGGCTTACTTTCCCTGCTGGTTCAGTTGTTGTGGAAGCACCGCAAGGAGTTGCGCCAGAGCGTTGTATGCCCGTGTTCATGTAAGCTTCGTTGTCGTAGCAGACGTAGACCATTTTGTGGCCTCTCTCCAGTGCTCCGGAAAGCGACTGTAATCCAATGTCGTATGTTCCACCGTCGCCGCCAAAGGCGACAAACTTTATCTCTTTCTTTATCTTGCCTTTTTTCTTCAAAGCCCGATAGGCTGTCTCTGCTCCGCTTATTGTGGCGGCAACATTCTCAAATGCGTTATGGATGAAAGGACAATCCCAGGCTGTATAGGGATAGATTGTTGTAGCTACCTCAACGCAGCCGGTAGCGCATCCTACAACAACAGGGTCTTCTGTTCCCAGAAGTACCTGACGGATGGCTATGGAAGCGCCACAACCCGCGCAGAGCCGATGCCCCGGGGTTAGAACTTCCGGTCTTTTTACTAGTTCTTTAAGAGTTGCCATTTATGTGCCTCCAAATATGCGGGTTCAATAAATTGAACCCCTACATTTACAGAATCTTTACGCAAACTGAAGTTTGCGGCTACTATTCCTCCCTTTCGGGAGGAGTCCAAAGGCGATCGGGCGACCAAGGTCGCCCCTACGCGAGGCGAAGTCAGCAGAGATAGCGCTCTGCGGCTACATTGAATCACGGGTTCAATAAATTGAACCCCTACAATAAAATTAACCAATTAATGTAGGGGTCGGATTTATCCGACCCGTTTTATATTTGGGTTCGATGAGTCCAATCCCAACATTATTTTTATATCATGCCTCCCTTTCGGGAGGAGTCCAAAGGCGATTGGGCGACCACAAGGGTCGCCCCTACGTAAGGCAAAGTTAGCAGAGCTGACGCTCTGCGGCTACAACCCCCTCACCCACACCCTCTCCCCAGAGGGGAGAGGGAGATTTAACGTTTTATTCTCTTACGCCGAGATAGTTTACAAGGGTTTCTACTTTATTTTGTTTAAGAATCTTTTGCAGGTCACCGTAGACTTTCTCTATGTCACTAACGTTGATGTCTCTTCCTCCAAGTCCGTATATATAGTTAACCATAAGTGGTCTATTCTCTTTCTCATAGAAGGCTGACCTTATCTCGTTGAAAACTGGCCCGCCACGATTGCTGAAGGTGTCGCTTCGGTCAAGTATGGCTACTCCTCTTGCTTTGGAAAGTGATTCTACGACTTCCCTCGCCGGGAAAGGACGGAAGAATCTCAATTTCACCATGCCTGCTTTAATGCCTTTTGCTCCCAGGCGGTCAACTGCTGTCCTGGCTGTCCCGCAGGTGGAGCTGAGACAGAGGACTACCAGTTCAGCGCCATCCATTTTATACTCCTCAAGGTAGCCATACTTCTTTCCTATCAATTTCTCAAACTTATCTACAATGCCTGGTATGACTGTGTAAGCATTCTTCATTGCTTCTGCTTCTTGCCTCTTGTGCTCAAAATAGTAGTCCTGCAAATCGAGCGACCCATAGGTGAGAGGATTTTCGATATCTAAAAGAGAGTATTTTGCTTTCTTCTCGCCCACCCAATCTTTTACTACCCTATCTTCGAGAAGCTTAGTCCTTTCCACTGCGTGGCTGGTTATGAATCCATCAAAGCATACCATAACCGGGAGGAGTATCCTCTCATCTTCAGCAATCCTCACTGCCAGGATGGTTGTCTCATAGGCTTCCTGGCCGGTTTCGCAATAAATCTGTATCCAGCCAGAATCTCTGGCTCCCATTGAATCTGAATGGTCGCAATGGATGTTTATGGGCGCAGAAAGAGCCCGGTTCACCACAGGCATCACTATGGGAAGCCTCATTGCAGAAGCTATATAGACAATCTCCCACATATATGCCAGACCCTGGGAACAGGTGGCTGTCATTGCTCTTGCTCCTGAGGCAGATGCTCCCACGCAGGCGCTCATTGCGCTATGCTCCGATTCAACGGGAATTGTCTCTGTATCTACCAGCCCGTCTGCCACGAACTGAGAGAATGCCATAACAATCTCTGTCTGGGGAGTAATGGGATAGGCGGCAACAACATCTGGATTTATCTGGCGCATTGCGTGGGCAACTGCTTCGTTTCCGGTTAAAGCAAATGTATCTTTCATGATCTTTCCTCCAAACATACAAAAATTGTCGGTAGTGTAGCCCTTTATGGACGTAATTTATTACGGGGACAAGTCCTTGGGCGACCATAAAGGTCGCCCCTACGCGACCAAAACCTTTACGGGGATAAGCCCTTGGGCGACCATCCCGATACATCGGGATAAATTTCGGTCGCCCCTACGCGACCAAAACCTTTACGGGCATAAAGCCCTACACTACTAAAATCATTACGGGGACAAGCCCCTACACTACAGTCTATATCTTATTCCTTGACCATTTCGATGCATTTGACAGGGCATACCTGGGCGCAGATACTACAGCCCTTGCAGTGGTCATAGTCGAATCCAACCATCTTCTCCCCGGATACGAGGATTGAAGAATCGGGACAATAGATCCAGCAGGTGAGACAATTGGTGCACTTCTCCACATCCCTTACGGGCTTGAAAGTCCTCCAGTCACCTGTCTTATATTCCTTTGCGTTCCCTGCTTCCACGATTAATCCTGCAATGGGTATCTCCTTCCAACCTTTCTCTTTCATAGACTCTCCTATCAAAAATTAGCCAGATTGCACTTCTTTGTAAGCTTTTTGAATACCATCAATATTTCCCTTGACCCCTTTCTCTCCAATCTTTTTCAGGAATTTCTTCCTCAGATGTTCTTCCAGGTCTTTCATCTGTATGATTCCTGTTGCTTTTATCAAAGCTCCCAGCATAGGAGTGTTGGGCATTGGGATTCCCAGGGTGTCGAGCGAAATCCGGGTAGCATTTACAGCAAATACTTTCCCTTTATTAAACTTTGTCTTCTGGCGAATTGCCTCTGGTTTCTCTTCCGTATTCACGATAAGAATACCTTTATCTCCCAGGCCCTCGGTAACATCTACTGTCTGCATAATTGTTGGGTCTATGACTACCACAACATCAGGACTTGTTACTCCACAGTGGAGATTTATTGGCTCGTCGCTAATGCGGGTAAAAGCCTTCATAGGTGCGCCTGACCTTTCCGGGCCATATTCAGGAAATGCCTGAATGTGCATCCCCACATCCATTGCGGTCTCTGCCAGAAGCTGGGCTGCTGTCTTGGCACCCTGACCTCCACGTCCGTGAAATCTAACTTCTATTAATTTCGCCATTCCTTTTTCTCCTCGTTAAATTTTCGACAAAACTTCAGCCAATTTTAGCAAAAAACGTGGCATTTGTCAAAAAATTTATCGAGAAAACCTTGAATATCCTTCCAGTGCAATATGTAGGGCTCAATTTATTAAGCCCACTTTTTCGCAGAGCAGTGGGCGACCAAGGTCGCCCCTACGCGGTCGCTCTGCCGCTACATTGTTTCCTTTTGTAGCAGCAAAGCGCTGTCATTGCGAGGAGCATAAGCGACGAAGCAATCTGACACGAAATGTCATTCTGAACGAAGTGAAGAATCTCCAAAGTAGAAGGCTTGAGTTCCTTCCCCTTCATTTCGTTCAGGGTCAGGACCGCTCGCAATGACCTTATTACTCTTCATTATTAACTAAGACGGCCGATTTGCCGTCCAAGGTTCAAAGCTTCTTTCAGCTTCCTTTTCTTCTTTCTTATTGCACCTTTTTCTGCTACGCCAGGTGCAATTATTTTTCCTTTAACTTTCATTCCCAGATATTCTACGGTCATTGTTAACATCTTCAGGAGAGGATTTGACTCTCTGGCGTCTTCACCCGCAAAGACGGCGGCCAAAATCACCTCTTTCCCCCTCATCTTATCCTCAGTTTTTGAACCACAGAAATAGACCAGCCTGTCAATGAACGCTTTCATTGGCACGGTTGGTCCAAACCAGTACATAGGAGTGGCAAGGATTATGGAGTCACTATCCATAAGTTTCTTATAAATTCCCTTCATTCCATCATCGATTACGCAGACTTCCGTTTCCCAGCAGGTATGGCATCCGTCGCACTCTTCAATCTTCAAATTGCCGAGAGGGACGAGCTCCGTCCTTGCGCCCACTTCTCTCGCGCCTTTCAGAATTTCGGAAACTAAGATATGAGTGTTGCCGCCCTTCCTGGGACTTCCCACAATGCCAAGAACTTTTTTCATCTGCTACCTCCTGTATTCTTTTGTGGAAATTTCTGGAGTCCTCCCGAAAGGGAGGTGAATAGACCCCCCGATTTCATCGGGGGACTCCTTATCGCTATCTTTTAAATATTGTAGCCGCGTAGTCACCTCGTAGGGGTGGCACTCCGTGGCCACCCAGTAGGGGCGGCACAGAGTCCGTCCCCTACGGAGAGGCAAAGCTTTCGCTTTGCTGCTACAAGAAAGGAATGTATATGTAGCTGCACAGCGGCAGCTCTGCATTGTAGGGGCGACATGCAGTTTATCCCGATGTATCGGGATGGTCGCCCTGTAGGGGTGGCACTCCGTGGCCACCCAGTAGGGACGGCACAGAGTCCGTCCCCTACGGAGAGGCAAAGCTTGCGCTTTGCTGCTACAAGAGGGCCAAATATATTGTTTTTCCTTGTCGGATATGGTATATTATATTCATTATGTTGCGAAAGGAGAAGAAGTGATGAAAAAGAAGACTATTGTGCTTGTTGCCCACGATGCTAAAAAGAAGGATATGGTCGATTGGGCAAAATTCAATAAAGGGACACTGGAGAATTTCGAACTCTATGCTACCAGGGCGACAGGAGAACGAATTATTAAAGATGTGGGACTACAAATCAAACTTCTTCTGAGCGGTGCTCTGGGTGGAGACTCCCAGGTTGGATCTATGATAGCCGAAAAACGTGTAGACGTTATTATCTTCTTCTGGGACCCATTAAGTATCCAGCCGCACGATGTTGATATAAAGGCGGTATTAAGGTTAGCTGTCCTCCATGATGTCCCAATTGCATGCAATCGCTCTACAGCCGACTTCTTGATATCTTCTCCCTTACTCAAAGAAAAAAAATCTTAACTTCAGACCTCTCGCCTGCCTTCCAGGGCTTTAGCCAGGGTGACTTCATCGGCATACTCCAGGTCTCCACCTATGGGTATTCCCTGTGCCAGGCGGGTAACTTTGACTCCCAGGGGCTTGACCAGGTTCGAGAGATATGTAGCGGTGGCTTCCCCCTCGGCATTTGGATTTGTGGCAATTATCACTTCCCTGATATTACCCTTTTCAATCCTCGTGACCAATTCCTTCATCCTTAAATCGTCAGGGCCAATTCCATCGAGAGGCGAAAGCGCGCCCATAAGAACATGGTATGTCCCTTTATACTCTCCCATTTTTTCAAAGACGAAGATGTCCTGGGGCTGTTCTACCACGCAGATGGTGCTCCCGTCTCTGGTAGAATCCTCACATATGGAGCAGGGGTCGCTATCAGTGACATTTCCACAAATAGAGCAACTCACCATCTTCTCCTTTGCGGCAAGAATAGCCTGAGCTAACTCGTTAGCCTCTCCTTTGGGACTTTTCAAGATATAGAATGCCAGTCGCTGGGCACTCTTCGGTCCGATGCCCGGCAAACGGTGTAAAGCTGAGATTAGTCTTTGTAAAGATTTTGAATAGATAGGCATTTAATTCGCCAAAATTATTCTTCTTCAGGCTCCTCCTTCACGATTTCTCCTTCAAATATTTCAAGCACCTTTTCTACAATTGGCTCAACTTCTTCCTTTTCTTCAGAATTGAACGCTTGCTCCTGACCGGGAGCCGGTGCTTCCTCTTCTGGCTCGGACTCTCCTAAGAACTCCTCAGGAGCCGATTCCGTCTCTCCCTCTACCTTGTCTTTCGGATGGGAGACAGTATTAATCTCACCGGTTATACACTTTATCTTGACTTCTTTCCCGAGAACTTCTTTCAGCACTTCTTCAACAATATTCGATTTTTTCTCTACCCTGTTCTTATGGAAGCCGTGATTGTTGGAAAAAACAATGTAGAGGAGACCGTTTTCCATGCGGACTGGCAAACCCTCAAGAAGGCAGGCGTGGAGAGGAATGTCCAGTCTCTTGACGGATTCGAGAACTTCCTCCCAGTGCTCTCTAATTTCCCGAATTTCCGAGCTCTCTCCCGCTGGAAGTTTCTTCTCCTCGCTAATTCCGGAGGGAGTCTTCTCTGCTTCGGGGGCTTCTCTTTCTTCAGGCACCTCCCCTTCTTTCTCTTCCAGTTTTAGCGACTCTTCCAGTCTTCCGATTCTCTCAATAACCTCTCCAATGGGCACATATGGCTGAGAGAGCCGGAACATATCGACCTCTATCACCAGTCGGGGCTGTTCGCTCCACTTCATAGATTCGTAGGTTTTGCTGAGAAGGTCGATAATCCTCACCATGTTCTCTTCAGTAAACTGGTCTCCTTTTTCGAGAAGGATTTCCAGTTGTTTCTCTGGAAGCTCCAGGATTCTCGTGTCTTTTCCGGCCACTTTTAAGAGCAGCATATTTCTGAAGTGCTGCCTCAGGTCTTTGATAAACTGGTGGAGGTCGTAACCCGATTCGGCTATCTCATCTATGAGGGAGAGAATCTCCTTTGCTTTGTGCTCGGCGATGAGGTCCGAAAATTCTACCAGGCGCTCAAATGGAAGAACGCCCAGAATGAAATTTGTCTCCTCTAAACCTATCTCTTTCCCGCCAGCATAAGAGATAACCTGGTCGAGCAGGCTCTGGGCGTCCCTGAGACTTCCTTCCGCCCTGTAAGCAATTATATTTAGAGCTTCCTTTTCTATTTTTAGTTTCTCTTCTCCAACAATGTAACTTAGTCTGTCGAAGATTTTCTTCTGAGGAATCAGTTTAAAGGCGAACCTCTGGCATCGCGAAAGAATTGTAGGTGGAATCTTTTCCGGCTGAGTAGTTGCCAGCATAAAGATGATATGGCGGGGAGGTTCCTCCAGAGTCTTTAGAAGCGCATTGAAAGCGTCGTGAGTAATCTGATGCGCCTCATCAATAATGTAGATTTTGTATCGGGAGGAGACTGGGGCAAATTTTACGTTCTCCCTTAAAGCCCGTATCTCATCAATCCCCCTGTTGGATGCCCCGTCTATTTCCAGAACATCGAGCGAACTCCCCCGGGAAATTTCCACACAGGATATACACTTGTTGCAGGGTTGGGGTGTGAAACCCTCTTTACAATTTAATGCCTTAGCTAAGATGCGCGCAGTGGTTGTCTTACCTATGCCTCTCGGACCTGAAAAGAGATAAGCATGGGCAATCTTGCCTGAGGCAATACCATTCTTCAAAGTCTCCGAGACATGCTCCTGGCCTACAACTTCATCAAATGTCTGTGGTCTATATTTCAGTGCTAACACGAGGTAAGACATCATACCCTTCTATATAGTAATGGATTCCCTCGGTCTCATATCTTTTCTGATAAGATACCTCTGCTTTCTTATGCCCATAGATAAGAAAACTCAATAAAGTCCCTACAATCACAGGACAAATTACAACACCCAGTGCTTTAGCTGTAGTAAGAATTTGAAATTTTTTGAATCCTTTCACCTGGACGATAAAAGTAATGTAAAGCCAGAACAAAATGTAGATTGTTCCCAAAACTAATGATACCAGCCTCTGTTCACCCAAATACTGAAGCATAACTGCACCCGGTTCGGGGCTACCAGAGGCGAAAAATGTAGATAAGAAATCACGCCCGGTAAAAATAAGGAAGAGAAGATATAACCCTACAGTCCAGACAGTGGCGCCGGTAAGTGTATAAGTGATGACGCGAAAAGTTTGTTGGTACCCTTTTTTACCACCAAACATTATAACAAAAATATGGCAAATGCCTGCATAAATGAACAGCCAAAGTAGCGAAAGCAATCCACCTGTAAAAGATATAAAAAACAAGATTCCTATATTTATTAAGTTTCTGAGGGAACTCATCGGCTTCAAAAATAGGATGGGCAGGCAAACTCCTCCAATGACTACAGCAAGTGCTCCCAGATAGAACTTTGCTGGTGCACCAAAACCGCCTTCCTGAGGTAATTCTCTAAAGAACTGGTCTGGAGACATAACCATTTCCCAGCATTTACGAAAAAAACCCTTTTCTGGAGTAACTGCTGGATACTCCTCAGACACAATTTTGTGTCTATATTTTACTCCTGCCGGTATTACTCCCGTGTAACATTTATTGCATACTAATTGTCCATCTTTCTCCTGAAGACATTCGAAACAGAAATCGCGTTGACAAATTGCACAAAATCCCTGTGCTGGACGGTCTGGATGATTGGTGCAAGCACTTTTCTTTACTGGAGCTACATCCTCTTCTTCTCTAAATTCTGAGGATTCAGACTCTGGGCTCTTTTTCCTGAGTGGTTCGTAACACATTCCACAATAGAGCGCGGCGTCCTTGTTCTCGTAACCACACTTTGGACATTTAATCACTCTGACCCCTTTTTTCAAAAATATTATACTTCAACCCCTCGGTTTATTCAAGAATATTTTCTTATGATAGTTTCTCGGGATGGTGCTTTACTACTTTACCCTGAACCATGTAGATAACATCCTCTGCAATGTTAGTTGTATGGTCGCAGATGCGTTCAAGATGGCGGGCGATTAACAATAACGGCACAGCGCGTGGGACAGTACTGGCATCTCTTGCCATATAATCATTAATTAGTTCTTCTTGAACAAGATTGCGCAGTCTATCCGCTTCTTCATCAGAAAGCACCACTTTCTTGGCAAGTTCAATATCTTCTCTTACAAAGGCATCAATAGCATCACGTACCATATTTTGAGCAACAGTAGATAATTTCGGTATGTCTATCAGGGGCTTAAGTATGGGTTTATCTACCAATTCTAAAACACGCTGTGAGATATCTGCAGCTAAATCCGCAATTCGCTCAAGTTCTGCATTTACTTTCATTCCGGTAGCGATAAATCTTAAATCGCCTGCCATCGGTTGATGCCGGGCAATCAAGTCAATACATTTTTCATCGATTATCAATTCCAATTCATCGATTTCAACATCGGTATCTATTACTTCCTGGGCCTGGAGTTTATCGCGGTTTGTTAACGCCTCAATCGACTTATGTATTGCCTGTTGACTCATAATAGCCATCTTAAGAATATCCTTGTGTAGATCTTTCAATTCTTCATCAAAATGTCTCTCCATTTTCTTACCTCTCTTTTAATAATAATTATCCGTATCTTCCGGTAATATAATCTTCGGTGCGTTTATCCTTTGGCTTGGTAAAAATGCTTTCAGTTTTGCCGAACTCTATCAATTCGCCTAAAAGCATAAATCCGGTTTCATCAGAAATACGCGCTGCCTGCTGCATATTATGAGTTACTATTATTATAGCATAATTATTTTTGAGTTCACGCATTAATTCTTCAATCCTCGAGGTTGCTTGCGGGTCAAGGGTAGAACAGGGCTCGTCCATCAATAAGATGTCGGATTTCACTGCGATTAACCTGGCAATACACAATCTCTGCTTCTGCTCCAATGATAAACCCAGGGCTGATTTACTAAGCTTGCCTTTTAATTCATCCCATAAAAGTACGGACTTTAGGCTCTCTTCTACAATTTGATTCAGCTCATTCTTATTTGTAATATTTCCATGAATTTTCGGGCCAAAAACGATATTTTCATAAATTGATAAAGGAAAAGGGTTGGGCCTCTGAAATACCATACCCACCTTTTTCCGCAGGGTAACCAAATCTGTATCTTGGTCTATTACATTAATATCATCGATCAAGACTTCCCCGGATATACGCACACCCTCTATTAAATCATTCATACGGTTAAAAACCCGGAGCAAAGTGGTCTTACCGCATCCTGAAGGACCGATAATAGCCGTGATTATCTTGTCCCGGAAATAGACATTTATGTTCTTAAGGGCCTGAAAATCGTCATACCACAAGTCTAAATTATTAACCTTGATTCTGGCTTTATCCAAATTTTCCCCTGATATAATCATCTGTCCGTTTGTCTCTTGGCGCAGTAAATATTTTATCCGTTCTGTCTATTTCAATAAGTTCACCAGATAGAAAAAACGCAGTCCTATCTCCTACACGCGCCGCCTGTTTTACGTTGTTTGTTACTAAGATAATCGTATAATTTGTTTTCAGTTCCAGCATCGCTTCTTCTACTTTAGCAGTGGATATGGGGTCAAGCCCTGAGCACGGCTCGTCAAATAATATCACTTCCGGCTCAACTGCTAAAGTCCTTGCAATACATAGCCGCTGCTGCTGACCTCCCGATAATTCAAACGCAGATTCATCTAATCTATCTTTAACCTCTCCCCAGAGATAGGCCTGTTTCAGGGCTTCTTCTACAGTCTTCTTTTGTCGTTTCTTATTTTTTATGCCATCCATTTTTATACCGTAGGCAATGTTATCGAATATCGACAAAGGCAAAGGCAAAGGTAGAGCAAAGACCATGCCTACTTTTTTGCGTATCATCAGGATATCAATTCCCCTGATATCCTGACCGTGAAATTCTACTTTACCGCTCATTCTAAAGTTTGCATTTAGCTCATTAAGTCGGTTAAGTGTCCTTAAGAAAGTAGTCTTGCCACTGTTAGCCGGGCCGATAACAGTTAAGATTTCATCGCTCTGAATTTCCATAGTGACTCCTTTTAGTGCATGCATAGACCCGAACCAGATATTCAAATCTTTTATGCTGAATTTTACCATTTCTTCTTCTTCCTAAATCTATAACGCATGATTATTGCCACCAGATTCATAAATAAGACCAGTGCAAGGAGAACCAACACTGTGCCATATCTTATTTTTTCATCCACATTAGGGACCTGTGTTGAAATAACATATAAATGGTATGGCAAAGCCATAGCCTGGTCAAAAATAGAACGGGGTAGTTGCGGTAGATAAAAAGCAGCCACAGTAAAAAGGATAGGCGCTGTTTCACCTGCAGCCCTGCCCAATCCCAGAATCGTCCCGGTTAGTATGCCGGAAATCGCATTCGGTAAGACAATATGCCTGATAGTCTCCCATTTACTTGCACCCAGCGAAAGGCTTACTTCGCGGAATGAATAGGGCACACTCTCCAGGGCTTCCCGTGAAGCGGTAATGATTATTGGTAATATCATAATGCCCAGAGTAAGGGAACCGGAAAGAATGGAAGCTCCGAACTTAAAGAACACCACGAACAATGCAAGGCCAAAGAGTCCGTAGACTACCGAGGGAACTCCTGCCAGATTAACAATTGCCAGCTTAATCATACGCGTCAGAAAATTATCTTTTGAGTATTCACTGAGATATATAGCTGAAAGAAGACCGATAGGAA